>Ga0182738_1000083_pt1 | contig 174848 bp, 193 predicted proteins | sample eDN5th30CBELigMG_FD_128876 | JGI IMG/M metagenome (GOLD analysis project Ga0182738, IMG submission 128876) | Enriched Miracle-Growth compost microbial communities from Emeryville, California, USA - eDNA 5th pass 30_C BE-Lig MG (version 2)... ...
AACGCATCCGACATCGGCGCCGAAAGGAACCACTTGTGCCCGGTGACACGGTATTCGCGCCCCGGCCCGCCGCCCGCCACCGGCTCGGCACGCGTCGTCGCCGCGCGCACGTCCGTGCCGCCCTGCTTCTCGGTCATGCCCATACCGAGCGTCACGGCCGCCTTGCCGGCCGCCGGCGCAAAGGCCGGATCGTAGTCGAAGGGGAGGATGCGCGGCACCCACTCGGCCGCCACGTCCGGCTGTTGCAGCAGCACCGGCACGGCCGCGCTGGTCATGGTGATGGGGCAGCAATGGCCGGCCTCCATCTGCGCCGCCATGTAGAAGGCGGCAGCGCGCGCCACGTGCGCGCCGGGGTTGCGCGCCGCACCCTTGCGCGCCAGATGCGCCCATATCGAGCTGTGCAGCCCCTGGGCGCAGCTCGCCCGCATGAGGGTGTGGTAGGCGGGATGGAAGGTGACGACGTCGCGGCGGTGCCCGTAGCGGTCGTGGGTGGCCAGCTCCGGCGGGTGGGCATTGGCGAGGCGCCCGCGCTCCAGCGCCTCGGCGCTGCCGGCAATGCTTCCGAAGGCGCTGAGAGCCTTCGCCGCGGCCCCGCCGCCTTCCCGCTCCACCGCGTCGGCCAGCGCCGCGTCCGAGGCAAAGAGGTTCACATCCTCGAACGGAGGAGGCTGATTGAACACCTCGTGCGTCGGCAGTGGTCCGGCCATGGCCCCAGTTTATCGCCTTTGTGGCGGATGTGCTGCTACCCGGCCTTAACGTATTCCCCAGCTCATGCACAACAGCGGCAGGACGCGCAGTTGCCGAGTTGGCGGACTCTCCCTATACAAACGCCTTTAATGACCAATGCCGTAGCCAAAGTCGAAACGCTGCACTTTCCCCATCGCCATCTCCTCACTGTCGAGGGGCTTGGCGCGCAAGAGATCAATTTTCTCCTCGATCTTGCCGACAAGAACGCCGACGACAACCGTCAGGCGGGGAAAAAGCGCGACGTCCTGCGCGGACGAACGCTGATCAATCTCTTCTTCGAAGCCTCGACCCGCACCCAGTCGTCGTTCGAGATGGCTGCCAAGCGGCTCGGCGCGGACGTCATGAATATGAACGTCTCCACCTCGTCGGTGCAGAAGGGCGAGACGCTCATCGACACGGCGATGACGCTGAACGCCATGCGGCCGGACATCATCGTCGTGCGCCATCACGCGGCCGGCGCCGTCGAGCTGCTGGCGCAGAAGATCGACTGCTCGGTCGTCAACGCCGGCGACGGCGCCCATCAGCACCCGACGCAGGCGCTGCTCGACGCCCTCACCATCCGCCGCGCAAAGGGCCGCATCGCCGGTCTCACGGTGGCGATTTGCGGCGATATCCTGCACAGCCGCGTCGCCCGCTCCAACATCATCACCCTCAACACGCTCGGTGCGCGTGTGCGGATCGCCGCCCCCTCGACGCTGCTGCCTGCCAAGCCGGAGCGCCTCGGCGCCGAGGTGTTCACGGATATGTGGAAGGCGGTCGAGGGCGCCGACGTGGTGATGATGCTGCGGCTGCAGCGCGAGCGCATGGAGGGCTCCTACGTTCCCTCGACGCGCGAATACTTCCACTTCTTCGGACTCGACCACGAGAAGCTCGCGCGCGCCAAGCCGGATGCCATCGTCATGCACCCCGGCCCGATGAACCGCGGCGTCGAGATCGCCTCCACCGTCGCCGACCACTCGTCCAGCGTCATTCGCGAGCAGGTCGAGATGGGCGTTGCCGTGCGCATGGCGGTGCTCGAGGCGCTCGCCCGCAACCTGCCGAAACGATGAACGCGCAAACAACGACCACCCGGCGTCCGGCTCGCGACACGAAATCCGCGACGGCAACCGCCTTCATCAACGCCCGCATCATCGATCCGGCTTCGAACCGCGATGAGCCAGGGGGCCTCGTCGTGCGCGACGGTCTGATCGCCGACGTCGGCCCGCACCTGCGCCGCAACGCGCCGGAGGGCACGACCGTCATCGATTGCAACGGCCACGTGCTGGCACCGGGCCTCATCGACGCGCAGGTGTTCACGGGCGAGCCCGGCTTTGAGCACCGCGAGACGCTGAAAACCGCGAGCCATGCGGCGGCGGCAGGCGGCGTCACGACGATGGTGGTGATGCCCGACACCAATCCGGTGATCGATCAGGTGTCGCTCGTCGACTTCATCCAGCGGCGCGCGCGCGACAACGCCATCGTGCACGTGCACACCATGGCGGCGATGACCAAGGGCCTCCGGGGCGAGGAGATGACCGAGATCGGCCTCCTGAAGCGCGCCGGCGCCATCGCCTTCTCCAATGGCAAGACCTCGGTCGCCAACACGCGCGTGATGCGCAACGTGCTGCTCTACGGCCGCGACTTCGGCGCCCTCATCGTCCACCACACCGAGGATCCCTACCTCGCCTCCAGCGGCGCCATGAACTCCGGCGAGGTCGCCTCGCGGCTCGGCCTGCCGGGCGTCCCCAAGGCGTCCGAGACCATCATGCTGGAGCGCGACGTGCGGCTCGTCGAGATGACCGGCGGACGCTACCATGCCGCGACCATCAGCTGTGCCGACAGCCTGGAGGTCATCCGCAGCGCCAAGGCGCGCAAGCTGCCGGTGACGTGCGGCGTGTCGATCAATCACCTGACACTGAACGAGAACGACATCGGCTCCTACCGCACCTTCTTCAAGATGCGCCCGCCGCTGCGCTCCGACGACGACCGCGCGGCCATGGTGCGCGGACTGGCGGCCGGCGACATCGACATCATCGTTTCCAGCCACGATCCGCAGGACGCCGACGATAAGCGCCGCCCCTTCGCCGAGGCGACCGACGGCGCCGTCGGCGTCGAGACGCTGCTTCCCGCCGCCCTGCGGCTGCATCACTCGGGCGAGCTGCCCCTGATGAGCATCCTACGCGCGCTGACGATCAATCCCGCCAAGCTGCTCGGGCTGCATTCCGGCCGCCTCGCCAAGGGCGCCATCGCCGACATCATCCTCTTCGATCCGGGCGAGCCCTGGGTGGTCAACAAGGATCTGTTGCGCTCACGCTCCAAGAACACGCCGTTCGACGAGAGCAAGATGCAGGGCCGCATTCTGCGCACGCTGGTGGCGGGCGAAACGGTCTATCAGTACGGGGCGTAGTCCGCGCCCGGCTAAACTCCGATTTCAACCTCGATCGACGCGGCTCTTCGGCTCCGGGGTGGGGATGTTATCTTCGCGCATACCGTTCAGGTGAAGCTCTATCGCCCCTCTCATCAGAGCCTCCACTTCTTCCTCGGTCGCACCCGTGGCGACACAGCCGGGCAGGTCAGGGGCATAAGCCGAAAAATTGGAGCCTGCCTGCTCGATCACAACCGCATATCTCATTGCTCTGCTCATTTGAGACCAGCCTACTTCAGCGATAGGGCAGCATACGGCGGGCGCCTAGCCTCCTGCGCACTTCGGTTGCAGGGTAAACGGTCTGCCGGTACCCTGCGGGCGACTTGGCTGGCCGGGCGCGCGCATGGAACCCTTCTATAATTCGTACACGCTGCTCGCGGTGGTGCTCGGCTACCTGCTGGGCGCCGTGCCGTTCGGCCTGCTGCTGACGCACGCGGCGGGCCTGGGCGACGTCCGCAAGATCGGATCGGGCAACATCGGCGCCACCAACGTGCTGCGCACCGGCCACAAGGGGCTCGCCGCGCTGACGCTGCTGCTCGACGCGCTGAAGGGCACCGCGGCGGTGCTGATCGGGCATTGGATCGGCGCCCAGGGCGGCGTCGCCATTCTCGCCTCACTGCTCGCCGGCCTCGCGGCCTTTCTCGGGCACGTATTTCCGGTGTGGCTGGGGTTTCGCGGCGGCAAGGGCGTCGCGACCTACATCGGCGTCCTGTTCGGCATCGACTGGCACGCCGGCCTCGCGTTCTGCGCCGTCTGGCTGCTCGTCGCGCTGCTGACGCGCTACTCGTCCCTGTCGGCGCTCATCGCGGCGCTTGTCGTCCCTGCCGGCGTGCTGGTGACGGGCGACCGCGCCACCGCGCTCGTCGCGGCGCTCATGTCGGCGCTGCTCATCTATAAGCACCACGCCAACATTCGCCGCCTGGCTGCGGGAGAGGAGCCGAGGATCGGTGCCAAAGCCTGAGGGGAAAGCGCCCGCGGCACCGACGCCGGATGCCGAACGCATCGCGGCCATACGTCTGATCCGCTCCGAGAATGTCGGTCCTGTCACCTTTCGCGATCTTCTGAAGCACTACGGCAGCGCCGAGCGCGCGATTGCCGCCCTGCCGGAGCTGGCCCGCCGCGGAGGCCGGCGCCAGGCAATACGCATATGTCCGGCCGCCGATGCCGAGCGCGAGCTGGAGCGCGCGCGTGACTTCGGCGCCGTCCCGCTGATCGTCGGCGAAACCGGCTATCCGCTGCCGCTGGCCGCCCTCGATGCGCCGCCGCCACTCATTTACGCCAAGGGCGACAGCCGGCTGCTGCAGCGCCCAACCGTCGCCGTCGTCGGCGCCCGCATGTGCTCGGCGGCAGGGTCGAAGCTCGCCCGGCAGCTCGCCGGCGAGATCGGCCGCGCCGGATTTGTCATCGCCTCGGGCCTCGCACGCGGCATCGACGCGGCGGCACACCAGGCGGCGTTCGACACGGGGACGGTCGCCGTGCTCGCCGGCGGGCTCGACACGATCTATCCGCCCGAGCACGCGGCTTTACAGCAGACGATCGGCGAGCGCGGCTGTCTCGTCAGCGAGATGCCGTTCGGCTTCGTCGCGCGCAGCCAGGACTTCCCGCGGCGCAACCGGATCGTGTCGGGGCTGTCGCTGGGCGTGCTGATCGTCGAAGCGGCGCGGCGCTCGGGGAGCCTCGTCACGGCCCGGCTCGCCGCCGAGCAGGGCCGCGAGGTCTTCGCCGTGCCCGGGCATCCGCTCGACCCGCGCGCGGAAGGTACCAACAAGCTTTTGAAGTCGGGCGCCACGATGGTGACGGAGGCCGCCGATCTGCTCTCGGCGCTGACGCCGCTCGTGCGCGCACCGCTCCCGCACCTGCGCGAGGATGCCCCGCCGCCGCCGGAGCCGCCGTCACAGCTTTCCGACGATGACCGGCAGCGCGTGCTGACCGCCCTCGGGCCGGCGCCGGTGGATATCGACAGCCTCGTGCGCGGCACCGGGCTCACGACCCGCGGCGTCAGGGTTGCCTTGATGGAGCTGGATTTGGCCGGACGCATCGAGCGGCACGGCAGCGGTCTCGTCTCGCTCGCCCTCGGCTAACGGGCCAGGCGCGCGGGTTCGACTAGGACTGCTCCCATTCGTCGTGGTCCCGGCGACGGACATCCCCGTCGTAGACCGCCCACAACTCCAGCCTTCGCCACAGTCGACCGACGAAGGATGCCAGGAACGCAGGCGCCAAGAATGGAAGCACCACCAACAGCAGAAGCATCTGCCCCAAAAGGCTCACGGCGAGAACGATGGCCCGTGCGATGGTCCTGGGCCAGACATTGCCCACGAGGATCACCCCTGTTTATGGTGATCGTTCTGGACGCGCGCCTCGGTGAGCGCGGCGGCGAGGATGGCCGAAAGGGTCCGCTGCCCCGACCGGTCGGCCAGGAGCTTAAGCTCTGAAATAATGTCGCAAAGATACCCAAGCGTGTCGGCGCTGCCGGCTATGCCTGACCGTTCGGACGGGTTGTCCCGCGCTCCCATACCTGATGCTCGCCCCATCCTGTGAACCTCGATGGCGGCGTAAATATCATTCACAATCTAAGATAGCAACATTTGAAAGTGTACACGCTGTGGGCGATCAGCCGTTTGACACCGCCACATTCCTCTCCCATCTTCCCGGCCGATCGAACTCCGGAAATTTGTCCCGGACGGCCGCCGGCACTCCCCGAGCCCACTATTTGGCTGCATCCTCGGCGTCAGCGCGAAAGCATCTAAATGAACGTCGTAATCGTCGAATCGGCCGCTAAGGCCAAGACAATCAACAAGTATCTCGGCAGCGGCTACAAGGTCATCCCGTCCTTCGGGCACGTGCGGGACCTGCCGGCCAAGAATGGCTCGGTGGAGCCCGACAAAGACTTCGAGATGCACTGGGATATTGACGCCAAGTCTCAGAAAATCATCAAGGAAATCGCCGACGCGGTCAAGCATGCCGACAAGCTGATCCTCGCCACCGACCCCGATCGCGAGGGGGAGGCAATCTCCTGGCACATCCTGCAGATCCTGCAGCAGAAGAAGGTCCTCAAGAAGGACATCGAGGTCGAGCGGGTCGCCTTCAACGCGGTAACCAAGCAGGCGATCCTCACCGCGCTCTCCGAGCCGCGCAAGATCGACACGCCCCTCGTCTCGGCCTACCTCGCGCGCCGCGCCCTCGACTATCTCGTCGGCTTCACCCTCTCGCCGGTGCTGTGGCGCAAGCTGCCCGGCGCCCGCTCCGCCGGCCGCGTGCAATCGGTGGCGCTCCGCCTCGTCTGCGACCGCGAGCGCGAGATCGAGGTCTTCAGATCCGACGAGTACTGGACCATCGACGCGCGCATGGCGACGGCCAAGGGCGAGGAGTTCGCGGCCCGCCTCAACGCCATCGACGGAACGACGCTCAAGAAGCTCGACATCAAGACCGGGGCCGTCGCCAACGCCATCAAGGCGGCGATCGAGAAGGGCGACTTCCGCGTCGTCTCGACCGAGAAGAAGGCGGTGAAGCGCAACCCCTATCCGCCGTTCGCGACCTCGACGCTGCAGATGGACGCCTCGCGCAAGCTCGGCTTTACCGCCAAGCAGACGATGCAGGTCGCCCAGCGCCTCTACGAGGGCGTCGACGTCGGCGGCGAGACCGTCGGCCTCATCACCTATATGCGAACCGACGGCGTCACCATCGTGCCGGAGGCGATCAACTCCATCCGCGGCCTCATCGCGCGCGAATACTCGCAGCGCTACGTCGCGCCGTTCATCCGCGAGTACAAGACGAAGGCCAAGAACGCCCAGGAGGCGCACGAGGCCATCCGCCCGACCGACGTCAGCCGGCGCCCGCAGGACGTCGCCAAGTATCTCGACCGCGATCAGGCGCGCCTTTACGAGCTCGTCTGGAAGCGTGCTGTCGCCAGCCAGATGGCCTCGGCCGAGTTCGAGCAGACGACGGCCGACATCGAGGTGAAGGGCCGCGACGGCAAGACCTATACGCTGCGCGCCTCGGGCTCCGTCGTGCAGTTCGAAGGCTTCCTCAAGGTCTACGAGGAAGGCCGCGACGACCGGCTGCACGCCAGCAAGGGCAAGGACGACGTCGCCCCCGGCGATGGCGAGGACGACACCAGCCGCCGCCTGCCTCCGCTCAGCAAGGACGACAAGGTCACCGACCGCTCCATCGAGGCCGAGCAGCATTTCACGCAGCCGCCGCCGCGCTACTCGGAGGCGACGCTCGTCAAGAAACTGGAGGAGCTCGGCATCGGCCGCCCGTCGACCTACGCATCGACGCTCGCCGTGCTGCAGGAGCGCGAGTACATCCGCGTCGACAAGAAGCGCCTCGTCCCCGAGGACAAGGGCCGCCTCGTCACCGCCTTCCTGGAAGGCTTCTTCAAGCGCTACGTCGAGTACGACTTCACGGCCGACCTCGAGGACAAGCTCGACCTCATCTCCGACGGCAAGCTGGAGTGGAAGGACGTGCTGCGCGACTTCTGGCGCGAGTTCACGGGCTCCGTGGACGACATCAAGGACCTCCGCGTCGGCGACGTGCTGGAAGCGCTGAACGAGATCCTAGGCCCGCACATCTTCCCGCCGCGCGAGGACGGCTCCGACCCGCGCTCGTGCCCCTCGTGCAAGACGGGCAAGCTCAGCCTGAAAATCTCCGGCAAGTACGGCGCCTTCATCGGCTGCGGGAACTATCCCGACTGCCGCTACACGCGCCAGCTCGGCGACGTGAACGGGCAAGGCGATCCGGACGCGGCGGGGCCCGACGGCAAGCTGCTCGGCTATGATCCCGACACGGGTCTCGCGGTGACGCTGCGTAGCGGCCGCTTCGGCCCCTACCTGCAGCTCGGCGAAGGCGCGGACGACGAGAAGCCGAAGCGCTCCAGCATTCCGAAGGGCGTCGATGCCGGAGCGGTCGATCTCGAGTACGCGCTGAAGCTGCTGTCGCTGCCGCGCGAGGTTGGGCAGCATCCGGAAACCGGAAAGGCGATCTCGGCCGGCCTCGGCCGTTACGGGCCGTTCGTGCTGCACGACGGCACCTACGCCAACGTCGAGAGCATCGAGGAGGTGTTCTCGGTCGGTCTCAATCGCGCCGTCGCGCTGCTGGCCGAGAAGGCCGCCGGCGCCAAGGGCCGCTTCCAGCGCGCCAAGCCCGCCGTGCTCAAGGACCTCGGTGAGCATCCGGACGGCGGCGGCAAGATCGAGGTGCTTTCCGGCCGCTATGGTCCCTACGTCAAGCACGGGGCGGTGAACGCCACGATCCCGAACGGCAAGGACCCCGCCGCCTTGAGCGTCGCCGAAGCCGTCGATCTCATTGCCGCGCGCGCCGCCAAGGGCCCGTCGAAAAAGAAGAAGCCTGTGCGCAAAGCCGCGGCCGATGAGAAGCCGAAGGCGAAAGGTGGCAAGGTGAGCAAAGCCGCCGCCGACAAGCCGGCAGCCAAGGGCGCGAAAACGGCCAAGGCGGCCAAGGGGCGGGCGGCGAAACCGAGGCCCGAGCCGGCCGACGCGGAGACCTAAATCCCCTCTCCCCATCGCACTGCGCTTACGATGGGGAGAGGGTTAGGGTGAGGGGCAGAAAGTGGCACCATCGCAAGCCGCGGCCCCTCACCCTAACCCTCTCCCCGTGAAGGACGGGGAGAGGGGAGAGTTCCCTTTCACAAGCCGGGCACGCTGACATGCCGCGCAAGCCGAAGGCAAAGATCCCGGGGCCACAAGGACGCGGCGGCCTGCCCGGCAAGGACGAGATCCTGGAGTACATCAAGTCTTCGCCCGGCAAGGTCGGGAAGCGCGAGATCGCGCGGGCGTTCGGCATCAAAGGCTCCGATCGTCTCGATCTCAATCGCCTGCTCGCCGGCCTGACGGATGAAGGCGCGCTGTCGGGCGGCCGCAAGCACCTGCACAGGAAGGGCTCGCTGCCCGCCGTCGCCGTCCTGGAGATCACCGGCCGCGACGACGACGGCGACCTCATCGCCAAGCCGACGGTGTGGGAGGACGAGGGCGAGCGGCCGACGGTGCTGCTGCCGGTGCGAACCGCACGCGGTCCCCAGGTGGACATCGAGGCCGACATCGGGATTGGCGATCGTGTGCTTGCACGCATCACCGAGCTGGATGAGGTCGATGTCGAGGGATACCGCTTCGAGGCCTCGCCCATCAAACGGCTGCCGCGCGAGAAGCGGCGGCTGATCGGCATCTACCGCGCCAGCCGCCGCGGCGGCGGCACCATCGAGCCGATCGACCGCAAGCAGCTGCGCTCATGGTCCATCCGCGGCGGCGACGAGGGCGATGCCAAGGACGGCGATCTGGTGCGCTTCGATCTCGGGCGCAAGGGGCGCCTGAACGTGCCGCAGGCGCGCATCGTCGAGACGCTCGGCAACCCCGACGACCAGCGCCAGATCAGCCTCATCGCCGTGCACGCGCATGGCATCCCCGACGACTTTCCCGAAGGCGTCATCACCGAGGCCGAGGCGCTGCAGGAGCCGACGCTCGCAGGCCGCACCGATCTGCGCGACGTGCCCCTCGTCACCATCGACCCGCCGGACGCGCGCGATCATGACGACGCCGTATACGCGGAGCCCGACACGAGCCCCGCCAATCCCGGCGGATGGATCGTGCTCGTCGCCATCGCCGACGTCGCCTATTTCGTCCGTCCCGGCTCGCGCCTCGACCGCGAAGCGCAACTGCGCGGCAACTCGGTCTACTTCCCCGACCGCGTCGTGCCGATGCTGCCCGAGCGCATCTCCAACAACCTGTGCTCGCTGCGCGAAGGCGAGAATCGCGCCTGCCTCGCCGTGCGCATGGTGTTCGACAAGGACGGCGTGAAGCGCAGTCATGCGTTCATGCGCGGCCTGATGCGCTCGGCGGCAAAGCTCTCCTACCAGGAGGCGCAGGCGGCAATCGACGGACGTCCATCCGACAAGGCCGGGCCGCTGCTCGACCGCGTGCTGCGGCCGCTGTGGGCCGCCTATGCCGCGCTTGCCGCCGCCCGCGACAAGCGGGCCCCGCTGGACCTCGACCTGCCCGAGCGCAAGATCCTGCTCGACGAGCACGGCCGCGTGAAAGACGTCGTCACGCCCGAGCGCCTCGCCGCGCATCGCCTGATCGAAGAGTTCATGATCCAGGCCAACGTCGCCGCCGCCGAGCAGCTCGAGCAGAAGAGGACGCCGGTCGTCTATCGCATCCACGACCAGCCATCGAAGGAGAAGCTGGCGAGCCTGCGCGACTTCCTCGACACGCTCGACATGAAGATACCGCAGGCGTCGACGCTGAAGCCGGGTCACTTCAACGGCATCCTGGCGCGCGCCAAGGAGCTGCCGGTGGCCGACCTCGTCAACGAGGTGGTGCTGCGCAGCCAAAGTCAGGCGGCCTACAACGTCGACAACATCGGCCATTTCGGTCTCAACCTGCGCCGCTACGCGCATTTCACGTCGCCCATCCGCCGCTATGCGGATCTGCTCGTGCACCGCGCGCTGGTGAAGTCGCTGCGCCTCGGCGACGGCGCGCTCGAGGATTCCGAAATCGGGCGGCTGAGGGAGGTCGCGCAGCAGATCTCCGACGCGGAACGGCGCGCCATGAGCGCCGAGCGCGAGACGGCCGACCGGCTCATCGCCGCGCACCTCGCCGATCGCATAGGCGCCAAGTTCGCGGGGCGCATAGCCGGCGTCACGCGCTCCGGGCTGTTCGTCCGCCTGAAGGACACCGGCGCGGACGGTTTCGTTCCCGTCTCCTCGCTCGGCAACGACTTCTACAATCACGTGGAGGCCGAGCACGCGCTGGTCGGCAAGCGCACCGGCGAGACGTACCGGCTGGGCGACACGGTCGAGGTGCGGCTGGTCGAGGCGATACCGTCCGCCGGAGCATTGCGTTTCGAGATGTTAACCGAGGGATCGAAAGGCCGCATCGGCGGCGCTGCCGCGACCGGCAAACCGCGTGGCAAGCGCCAATTGCGCCGCCGCCGCTAGCTGCGACCACGGGACACCCTACATATGTTTGACCGGGACGGCGCGCCACGCGAGGCTGCGGCTGCCTTCTAGGTGGAGGACCACATGTCCGCAGAGCCTGCGACGTTCAAAGACGAGGAAAAGCGCGACATCGTGCAAGCGATGCGCCGCGGCGGCGCCGGCAAGTGTCCCGCCTGCGGCAGCGGCAAGCTCTACAATCGCTATCTCAAGGTCGTGCCGGCGTGTCCCGACTGCGGCGAGGAGCTGCATCACCACCGTGCCGATGACGCACCGCCCTACTTCACCATGGTCATCGTCTGCCACTTCGTCATCGCCGGTGTGATGATGGTCGAGGACTACTTCCACCCGAGCTACTGGCTGCACATCGCCATGTGGTTTCCGTTGACCATCGGCATGTCCCTGTGGCTGCTGCCGCGCGTCAAAGGTGCGCTCGTCGGACTGCAATGGGCGCTGCGCATGCACGGCTTCGGCGGGCGCGACGCGCTCGACCCGGCCGCGCCGACGCCGGAGCCGAAACCGGAATAGGGCTCAGTGGCCGTTGCGGTGGGTGTAATTGTCGCCGTTAACGTCCCACTTGCTTGACACCAAAGCGGCGCTGGCTATGGTGCGCGCTCGCTGCGCGACGCAGCCGGTTTTAAGGCTCCCGAAGGTTCCCCGATCATGGCTAAGCCCGTAACGCAGAAGATCAAGCTGCTGTCGACCGCCGGCACGGGGTTCTTTTACGTGACGAAGAAGAACCCCCGCACGAGCACCGAGAAGCTCGTCTTCAAGAAGTACGACCCGGTCGCCAGGAAGCACGTCGAGTTCAAAGAAACGAAGATCAAATAGGCGCGGCGAGCGCCCGGCTCGCCTGCTTTCTCGACGAACACGTCTGCCACGGCGGCATTGCCGAGCAATGTTCAAATTTGAATTGATGGGAATGGTCGAGGCGACTTGACCAGGGCCCGCAACTCAACCCGGCAGCGGGGTAGTTAGTCCGAGAAAGCTACGGACCCTGGTCTAGTAACCAGATGGTTTGTCAAAGAGGGCGTTGACTCCCCGCCTGGTGTCGTGGCTGGTCCGATGCGGCTTCAACGAGGAGGCCACTCTAGCCGCTGTGACCGAGCCACGAGTTTCCCGCGCTATCAGGAAATGCGGCGGACCTGATAGTACGGAAAATCGTAGATGCGAGACGCGCCCGACGTCGTCCGACAGCCCGTCCCACTTGAAATGAATTCTATCGACCCCCTCACGGATTTATAATCTGGCAGAGGACTTTGGTTAACGCAAGTTACGCTTTGACTGTGGCGACGCCGCTACGACGGCTGCCGATTCCACAAAATTGCCCAAGAGCTGGAGACCCGCGCGAACGCGAGTGCCGCAGAACCTGCGCAACCGCCGCGTGCATACGCTTTTATGATTTGCCTTCAACACGTTGTCAGGCGGCGTTGGCCGCCACCCGATTGCGCCCGCGCCGCTTGGCGTCGAACAGCGCGCTGTCAGCCCTGCGAAAAACCGTTTCCGGTGTGTCATCGGGACGCTCGAGTGTGGCAAGTCCGACGCTGGCCGTGAGCTGAATTCCGAGCCCGGGGCGGATGGCAAAAGCATCCGACGCGATCGAGACGCGCAGCCGCTCGCCGATCTGGTAGGCGCGCGCCAGCGGCGTGTCCGGCATGATGATGAGGAACTCCTCGCCCCCGTACCGGCACGCCAGGTCGATGCCGCGCGTGTTGCGCCGGAAGCGCGAGGAGAACTCCTTCAACACCGCATCGCCCGCGTCGTGGCCGTAGGTGTCGTTGACCTGCTTGAAGTGGTCGATGTCCGCCAGCAGCACCGAGAGCGAGCGGCCGCTGCGGCGCGCCTCGTCGACCAGCGTCGACAGATGAGTCTCCATGTAGCGGCGGTTATGCAGACCGGTGAGCGCGTCGACGACCGATGCCTCGATGCTCTCCTCGATGCGGTTGCGCAGATGGTCCGAATAGCGTTTGCGCTTCACCTGCGTCTTGACGCGCGCGAGCAGCTCATTCTGGTCCACCGGACGCATGATGTAGTCGTTGACGCCCATGTCGAGCGCGCGCAGGAGCCGCGCCTCGTTGCCGGGCTCGACGAGAACGATGATCGGCAAGTGCCGCGTGCGGTCGGTCGAGCGCGTCTGCGAGCAAAGGCGCAGGCCATCCGCCCCCTCGAGCGTCAGGCTGACGATCATCAGATCGAATTCCTCGCTCGCCAGCTCGCTCATCGCCGTTTGCGGATCGCTGACGAGCACGGCGTCGTGCCCGAGCGATAGCCACTCGGCGAGGCGCGTCGCTGCCCTGCCGCCATCGTCGACGATCAGCACGCGGCCGCGCTCGTCCGACAGCGCCTTGAGCAGCGCGGCGTCCTCCTGCATGCCCATCTGGCGGCCCGTCAGGGCGCGCATGAGCATCTCGTCGGTCAGCGTCTTCAGGCGCGCGAGGTTCTTCACGCGCGTGATGAGCGCGATCTCGTCCACCGGCTTGGTGAGGAAGTCGTCGGCGCCGCCCTCGAGGCCGCGCACCTTGTCCGGCACCTGATCCAGCGCCGTGACGAGAACCACGGGAATATGATGCGTCTTCGGATTGGTCTTGAGGAGGCGGCACGTCTCGAAGCCGTCCATGCCCGGCATCATCACGTCGAGCAGCACGACGTCGACGCGCTCGCGCTCGCAGATGTCGATGGCCTCCTGCCCCGAGCCGGCGGTGAGCACGTCGAAGTACTCGGCCGACAGGCGCGCTTCCAGCAGCTTTACGTTCGCAGTAATATCGTCAACGACGAGTACACGAGCGGTCATCTTCGCCAACTACTCAGCGCAGTTACTGTTCAAGCGCGTGGCTCACCGACGAAGCGCTGCACGGTCTCCAGAAAGTTGCCCACGGAGATGGGCTTGGAGATATACGCCTCGCATCCTCCGGAGCGGATGCGCTCCTCGTCGCCCTTCATGGCGAAGGCCGTGATGGCGACGACGGGAATGTGGCGAAGGTCGTCGTCCTCCTTGATCCACTTGGTCACCTCGAGGCCGGAAATTTCCGGTAGCTGGATGTCCATGAGGATCAGTGCGGGGTGATGCCGGCGCGCCAGCTCCAGGGCTTCGAGGCCGTTCCGCGTCTGGATGGTCGCGTAACCGTGCGCAGCGAGGATATCGTGGAAGAGCTTCATGTTGAGCTCATTGTCCTCCACGATCAGGACCGTCTGGCCGCTTGCCCGGGGCACGAGCGCCCGCGGTCCGGTCTGGCTGGTCTCCTGAATGTTCATGATGTTGCAGCTCGCACTCCCCGCACTCTTGTGTACCGATTCTTCGGGCTCAACGGTTCGCGAAGTCTGCTGGCGAAGGGGTAACCAACAGTTAATGAATAGGAGCCCCGGGGCCGGATGTTCCTGAATTGCTATATCTTTCGAAGTTTAGGTGAATTGGGGGTTGAGGCGAATGCACACGGACCGAGCGGAATCTATCGGCGTCTCGGCGCTGCTGTTTTTGGCCAGCGACATGGAAAGGTTAACGCGCTTTCTGACGGTGACCGGCGTCGGCCCGGCACAACTGCGCATCGAGTCGCGATCCCCGCACATGCTGACCGCCGTCCTCGATCACATGCTGCAGGACGAGAGCATGCTGCTGGTGTTCTGCGCCTCCGACGGCATACCGCCGGAGGAGATCGCCCCCGCCCGCCGTGCGCTGGCCGAGATGGCCGGCGAGATGGGCGACCCGGAAATCAGTGTTTAGCCGGGGGCTGCCCGCCCGCGGCCGTGCCGGTGCATTTGCCCTCGTCGAGGAACGTCAACTCCTTCAGCTCGCCGCGGATCGCGAAGTCGCCGTAGTCGATGTAGAGACGCGACGACACCCCGTTCTCGTAGAACCGGAATGACAGCTCGTACGTCGGCAGGGCGTCGAGCTTGCTCGGTCCCGGGTCGAAATACCCGATGGCGACCGGCCACGACGACAGCCCCTCCAGCTTTTCGCCGTTGGTCAGCTTCGCCGGCATCTTGATGCTGCCCGGCTGCGCCAGCGGACCGATGACGGCGCTCGTCTCGTAGAATTTCTCGCCCCTGTCCGAGCCGTCGTAGAGATTGGCCGTGAACTGGCTGTGCCCCGAGCGCGCCGCCTCCACGAGGGCGAGCGAATGCTGGATCGGGAAGTAGATGTTGGGCGGCAGCTTGACGGTCTTCTTCGAGGGCTTCGTCAGCTTCACCTCGGTGAACGAGGCGCCGTTGCCCGGCCCGGCACTGCCCTGCGAAGTCTCGGCGAGCTTCTGGTTCTCGTATTGGCTGGAGGAGAACTTCAGCCGGTGCGCGGCGATCTCCTCGATGCTCGAGGTCCGCAGGTCGTTGATCTGCGCCACGCCTTCCTGGTTGGTCATGCGGGTGACGAAGCGCATGCTCTGGGAATATTCCCCGCAGCTCGTTCCCGTCATCTCGTACACCATGCGCCCGGTCATATCCGCGACGCCCGAGCCAGGCGTCGCATGGTCGAAGCTGATGTCGTACACCGCCCGGTGCGGCCGGAACTGCACGGCACCGCCAGCGACCTGGGCGCTCGAGTTGTGGAGGGGCGCGGCAAGCATCCCGGCGCCCATAGCCCCGGCAAGCAGTACCTTCTTCAGTTGGAGCATTCGTCCTCTCGGTCGTAGTGCCGGGGCAGCCTAGCCATCACAGGTTAAGCCCGAATATCACGGTAGAGACAGCCATTGCCAAGACGAGCGGCCCCGGTCAAAAAAGGCTGCCGATTGAGTCGGTAACCGGCTGGTGAAGCGAAGGGATCCTAGCATGGACGGTAAGATCGAGGCGCGGCTTGCGACGCTTGGTATCGCTCTGCCCGATGCCCCCAATCCGGTTGCCAACTACGTCCCCACGACCGCTGCCGGCAACCTCCTATTCATTTCCGGCCAGGTCTCCAAGGCGGCCGACGGTAGCATCGTGAAGGGGCACCTCGGCGGGAATATGGGCGTCGAGGAAGGCCGGCAGGCGGCGCGGTTGTGCGCCCTCAATATCCTCGCGCAGGCCCGGGCCGCCCTCGGCAGCCTGGACCGGGTCGGCCAGGTCGTGCGGCTCAACGCGTTCGTCGCCGCCACCCCCGGCTTCACCGAGCACCCCCAGGTGGTCAACGGCGCCTCGGACCTCATGGTCGAGGTGCTGGGCGACAAGGGGCGGCATACGCGCGTCGCCGTCGGCGTGGCGAGCCTGCCGCTCGGCTGCGCCGTCGAGATCGACGCGGTGATCCGCATCGACGGTTGAGCGCCATGCGCGACCGGGCGGCATTCCTGAGGCCGATTGCGCACCGGGGGCTGCACGATGCCGCAAAGGGCATCATCGAGAATACCCGCGCCGCTTTCGAGGCCGCGATCGCCCGCAGCTACGGTATCGAATGCGACGTCCGCCCCGCCGGCTGCGGTACGCCGATGGTCTTCCACGACCTGAAGCTCGACCGGCTGATCGACGCCCAAGGTCAGCTTGCCGCGCACGATGCCGCCGCACTCAAACGGCTCGCCTATCGCAACGTCGGCGGCGCGATGATCGATCTGACGGAGCTGCTGGCGCTTGTCGACGGGCGGGTTCCGCTGCTCGTCGAGATCAAGAGCGAATGGGCGGCGCCGGACGAGCGCCTCCTCAAAGCGATCGCCGAAGCGGCGCGCGGCTACCGCGGACCGCTGGCGCTGATGTCGTTCGACCCGGCCGTGATGGCAGCGATCCGCACACTGGCGCCGGACATACCCCGCGGCATCGTGTCCGGGCAGTTCGTCGCCGATTGCTGGTGGCGCGACCAGCTCGGTCCGGCCCGCGCCTACGACCTCACCAACCTGCTTGAATCGGGCCCCGCAGCTCCCGACTTTTACGCCTACGACGTCACCGCCCTTCCGACGGCGATCACGCGCTTCACGCGCGAGGTCCTGGGGTTGCCACTGTTCACCTGGACAGTGCGTAGCGAGGAGCAGCGCGCGGTCGCGGCGCGTTGGGCAGACGCACCGATATTCGAGGGCTATGAGCCCTGACCGGGGCATCCCGCAGCGAGGGCAGTATTGCGCACATGAGCGTAGAGCCGGCAGAGGAGCGACGCGCAACCGCCAGCATCGTGTCGCGCATCGGCGACATCGCAGCCGATAGCTGGGACGCGTGCGCCAATCCGCAGCCGGAGCATTTCAATCCGTTCATCGCCCACGCGTTCCTGAAGGCGCTCGAGGAATCGGGCTGCGTCGGCGCCTCGCACTCCGGATGGCTGCCGCAGCACATCACGATCGCCGACGCGCATGGAGACATCGCCGCCTGCGCGCCCTGCTACGTGAAGCTGCACAGCGCCGGCGAATACGTTTTCGACCATTCCTGGGCGGCGGCCTACGAGCAGGCCGGCGGCAGCTATTACCCAAAGCTGCAGATCGCCGTGCCGTTCACGCCGGTACCCGGGCGAAGGCTCCTGGCGCGACCCGGCCCGGATGCCGAGCGCAACGAGCGCTTTCTGGCGGCGGCGGCGGTGCAGCTCGCCGAGCGCATCGAGGCCTCGTCGGTGCACGCGACTTTTCTCACCGAGGAAGAATGGACGCTTCTCGGCACGCAGGGATACCTGCAGCGCTCCGACCAGCAGTTCCACTGGGCCAATGCCGGTTACCGGACGTTCGACGACTTTCTCGGCTCGCTCGCCTCGCGCAAGCGCAAGGCGGTGCGCAAGGAGCGCAGCGAAGCAATGAGCAGCGGCATCGTCATCGAGCACCTGCGGGGCGCCGACATTGCCGAGCGCCACTGGGACGCGTTCTTCGAGTTCTACATGGACACCGGCAGCCGCAAGTGGGGGCGGCCGTATCTCAACCGCCGGTTCTTCTCGCACCTCGGCGCGTCCATGGCCGACCGCTGCCTGCTCGTCATGGCACGGCGCGGAGACCGCTACATCGCCGGCGCCTTGAACCTCGTCGGCGGCGATTGCCTCTACGGGCGCTACTGGGGCGCCGCGGTGCACCTTCCCTATCTGCACTTCGAGCTCTGCTATTACCAGGCCATCGACTACGCCATCGCGCATGGCTTGGCGCGCGTCGAGGCCGGTGCACAGGGCGAGCACAAGCTGGCGCGCGGCTATCTTCCCGCGCCGACCTATTCGGCGCATTTCATCGCCGACCCCGGCTTCCGCCGCGCCGTCGCCCGCTATCTGGAGAGCGAGCGCGCCGCCGTTGCCGAGAACATCGCCGAGCTCGCCACCTATGCGCCGTACCGGCGCGGCGAGCGATCGTAGGCGCCGGCCGCTTGACGGCCTGCGCAGCTACCCGTTTAACGGGCAAGCAGCAGACGGGAGAGCCGCATGTCGTACGACGAGAGCAACGTGTTCGCGAAAATCCTGCGCGGCGAGATCCCTTCGCACAAGGTCTACGAGGACGAAGACGCGCTCGTGTTCATGGATGCCATGCCGCAGGCCGCCGGACATACGCTGGTCGTGCCCAAGGCGTCATCGCGCAATCTGCTCGACGCCGATCCCGCCGCGCTCGCCAAGGTCATGCCGATCGTGCAGCGCACGGCGCGCGCGGTGAAGGAGGCGTTCGCCGCCGACGGCATCACGGTGGTGCAGTTCAACGAGCCGGCGAGCGGCCAGACGGTGTTTCACCTGCACTTCCATGTCATTCCGCGCCATGAGGGCGTGCCGCTCATGCCTCACGCGCGCGAGATGGAAAAGCCGGAGGTGCTCGCCGCGCACGCGGACAAGATCCGCGCCGCGCTGAAAGACTGACGCGAACGCACCGCGCCACGGGCGACATGCGTCGAGAGCGATCAGTTGCCGCTGCAGGCCTGATACTTGTCCCACCACACCGGATTTCCGGTGCGCAGCGCCATGCCGTGCAGGCACGCGCAGTCTCCGTAGGCGCAGGTGCTGCGATAGGCGCGCGGGCTGTTGTAATAGCGCAGGCCGCCGTCGTAGCGCGGCGCACGGTAGGCACGCGGCGCGTAGGTGCGGGGCGCGGTATAGCCGTCCCAGCGATGCCAGCCCCCGGCGGATACCGGTGAAACGGCGACAGGCGCGATCGATGCCGCGCAGGCTGCAAACAGCGCGATGGCAGAAAGGTGCCTCATAGGCGGCTCCCAAGCTTTGTGCCGCCGCGGCGCTGACGGGCCTCGGAGCGGCAGCCGATGAAAGACGCCACTATGGCGCATCAAGGTAAAGAACCCGCCCTCGCCCGGACGGATCCTCAACCTCGCGATGCCGTATTACGGTTCAAAGCGCCGTAATGTCCCGGTCCTTCGTCTCTGGCAGGAACAGCAGCCCGATCACAAACGTTCCGAGCGCCACGATGATGGGATACCAGAGGCCGGCGTAGATGTTCCCCGCCCAGGCGACGATGGCCGTCGCCAGCAGCGGGAGCATGCCGCCGAACCAGCCGTTGCCGATGTGATAGGGCAGCGACATCGACGTATAGCGGATCTTGGTCGGGAACAGCTCGACCAGGAACGCGGCGATGGGCCCGTAGACGAGCGCCACGTAGATCAGGAATACGACCAGGATGCCGAGCACGCGCTGCCAGTCGATCTTCTGCGGGTCGGCCGGCAGCGCCTTGTAGGTCGTCTTCCCGTCCTTCTCCTCCGCCTTGAGGTTCGGATAGCCCGCCGCGACCAGCGCCGCGTTGTAAGCCTCGGGCGAGAACGGCTTCACCTGCGCGCCGTTGAGATCGAGCACCACCGGCGATCCGGCGCCGCCGTTCCTGGTCTCGAACGACAAGCCCTGCTTGATGATGTGATCCTTCGCCTTGTCGCACTCGGTGAACTTCGACCACGGTCCGACGAAAATGTGGAAATTGCACTGCGCCGGATCGACGGTGAGCGTGATCGTGGACTTCTGCTGGAACGCGATGAGATCGGGATTGGCCGCCTTCGCCAGCAGCGCGAATAGCGGGAAATAGGTCAGCGCCGCGATGAGGCATCCGAAAAGGATGATCTTCAGGCGGCCTATCTTGTCGCTCAGCCAGCCGAAGAAGATGAAGAACGGCGTGCCGATGATGAGCGAGGCGGCGATCAGCGCGTAGGCGTACAGCGGATCGACCTTCAGCGTGATGGTGAGGAAGAACAGCGCGTAGAACTGCCCGGTATACCAGACGACGCCCTGGCCTGCCGTGGCGCCGAGCAGCGCCAGCAGCACGTACTTGTTGTTCGGGTAGTGAAAGAAGCTCTCGATGATGGGTGACTTCGAACCCTTCCCCTCCGCCTTCATCTGCTTGAACAGCGGGCTCTCGTTGAGCTTCAGCCGGATGTAGACGGAGAAGACGAGCAGGACGAGCGAGACCAGGAAGGCGACGCGCCAGCCCCATTCCGCAAACGCTTGCGCATCGAAGAAATAGAAGCGGGAGGCGCCTATCACCAGCAAAGCGAGGAAGAAGCCCAGCGTCGCCGTCGTCTGTATCCACGCCGTCGAGTAGCCGCGCTGTCCCGGGCGCGCGTGCTCGGCGACATAGGTCGCGGCGCCGCCGTACTCGCCGCCGAGCGCGAGGCCCTGCAGCAGGCGCAGCGAGACCAGCAGCACCGGCGCCGTCCAGCCGATGCCGGGCACCGTGTAGCCGAGAATAGATGAATCCTCGAAGGTCGGAAGCAGGCCGACCGCGAAGGTCGAGATGTCCATCACCAGGATGGTGACGAGGAACGTGTATTTGCGTCCGACGAGATCGCCGACGCGCCCGAAGACGATGGCACCGAACGGACGCACGAGGAAGCCGGCGGCATACGTCGCGAAGGCCGAGAGCAGCGCCGCGGTGTCATTGCCGGGCGGGAAGAACAGCGCCGCGAAGAACGGGGCCAGCGTCGCGTAGAGATAGAAGTCGTACCACTCGAAGACGGTGCCGAGCGAGGAGGCGAAGATGACCTTGCGCTCCTCGGACGTGATCCCCCTCGGCGTTGCGGAGATGGACTCCGCCCCTGCGACAGCCATGGCATTTCCCCCGAACGTGCTTTTTGTTTGGGCCGAGCCTACGCCACACCCGCGGCGGATGGCGAATCATCACTTCCGATATGCAGTGCGCCGTTCCTGCATTGGGATGGCACCCGTTCGCGGCGCGGCTGCTTTGCGATACCGGCCGTCCAGCATGTTGGTCTGAGCACGCGCAAAAAAAGGCGCCGGAGAATGCTCCGGCGCCCCAACCCGTTCTGACAGGCAGTCTGCCGCCTAGTCGTCCTTGCGGCGTGGCACGTTGGGAACCGCGCCGCCCGACTTGCGCTCCTTACGCTCCTTCGGAGAGGGAAGCGCCTTGCGCGGGGCCGCATCGACGAGCACGGCCTGCGGCTCGTCGTCGTCGTCGCTGTCGTCCTCGTCGTCGGCGCTCCTGCCCTTGCCGCGCTTGGTCGGATCGGGTGCCAGGAACTCGAAGGCGAGCTTGCGGCCGGCACCTTCGCCGACGACGACGACTTTCGCCGTGCCGCCATGCTCGAGCTTGCCGAACAGCAGCTCGTCGGCCAGCGGCTTCTTGATGTGCTCCTGGATGACGCGCGCGAGCGGACGGGCGCCGAACTTCTCGTCGTAGCCCTCCTCGGCAAGCCAGCGCGTCGCCGCCTCCGACAGCTCGATGAGCACCCCGCGGTCGGCGAGCTGCGCCTCGAGCTGGAAGATGAACTTCTCCACCACCTTGGTGATGACCTCCGGCGGCAGGCCCGAGAACGGCACCACGGCGTCGAGGCGGTTGCGGAACTCCGGCGTGAACATGCGATTGATCGCCTCGGTGTCATCGCCGGTCCGCTTCGAGCTGGAGAAGCCCATCGGCGGCTTCGCCATGTCGGCCGCGCCCGCGTTCGTCGTCATGATGAGGACGACGTTGCGGAAGTCGACCGACTTGCCGTTGTGGTCGGTGAGCTTGCCGTGATCCATCACCTGCAGAAGGATGTTGAAGAGGTCGGGATGCGCCTTCTCGATCTCGTCCAGCAGCAGCACGCAATGGGGATGCTGATCGACGCCGTCGGTGAGCAGTCCGCCCTGGTCGAAGCCGACATAGCCCGGGGGCGCGCCGATGAGGCGGCTCACGGTGTGCTTCTCCATGTACTCCGACATGTCGAAGCGCAGCAGCTCGATGCCCATCAGGTCGGCGAGCTGGCGCGCCACCTCGGTCTTGCCGACGCCGGTCGGACCCGAGAACAGGTAGCAGCCGATCGGCTTCTCCGGCTCGCGCAGGCCCGCACGCGACAGCTTGATCGCGGCCGACAGCGCCTCGATGGCCTTCTCCTGACCGAAGACGACGCGCTTCAAGTCCTTCTCGAGGTTGATGAGCACCTCGGCGTCCGACTTGGTGACGGTCTTCGGCGGGATGCGCGCCATGGTGGCGATGGTCGCCTCGATCTCCTTGACGGTGATCTTCTTCTTGCGCTTGCCCTCCGGCACCAGCATCTGCGACGCACCCGTCTCGTCGATCACGTCGATCGCCTTGTCGGGCAGCTTGCGGTCGTGGATGTACTTCGCCGACAACTCCACCGCGGTGCGGATGGCGTCGTTGGTGTACTTGAGCTTGTGGAAGCTCTCGAAGTAGGGCTTCAGCCCCTTCAGGATGGCGACGGAATCATCGATCGTCGGCTCCTTCACGTCGATCTTCTGGAACCGGCGCACGAGTGCGCGATCCTTCTCGAAGTGCTGCCGGTACTCCTTGTAGGTGGTCGAGCCGATGCAGCGCACGCTGCCCGACTGCAGGGCCGGCTTGAGCAGGTTCGACGCGTCCATGGCGCCGCCCGACGTCGCGCCGGCGCCGATGACCGTATGGATCTCGTCGATGAACAGGATCGAGCCCGGATAGTTCTCGATCTCCTTCATCACCGCCTTGAGCCGCTCCTCGAAGTCGCCGCGGTAGCGGGTGCCGGCGAGCAGCGCGCCCATGTCGAGCGCGAAGATCGTTGCGTCCTGCAGAACCTCGGGCACCTCGCCCTTGATGATCTTGCGCGCCAGGCCCTCGGCGATGGCCGTCTTGCCGACGCCAGGATCGCCGACCAGCAGCGGATTGTTCTTCTGCCGGCGGCACAGGACCTGGATGGTGCGCAGCACCTCCGGCTCGCGGCCAATGAGCGGATCGATCTTGCCGTCACGCGCCTTGCGGTTGAGGTTGACGCAATAGGTGTTGAGCGCGTCCTGGCCGGGCTTGCGCTCCTCGCCGTCGGCCTGCTCCTCATCCACGCCGCGCACATGGCGCGGCTCGGTCATGCCCGGACGCTTGGCGATGCCGTGGCTGATGTACTGCACGGCGTCGAAACGCGTCATCTCCTGCTCTTGCAGGAAGTAGGCGGCATGGCTTTCCCGCTCGGCGAAGATGGCGACGAGCACGTTGGCACCCGTGACCTCCTCCCGCCCGGACGATTGCACGTGCACCACGGCACGGTGAATGACGCGCTGGAAGCCGGTGGTCGGCTGCGCCTCGGTCGCCTCCTTGGAGACAAGGGCGGAGAGGTCGTTATCGAGATAGTTGGTGACGCGCGAACGCAGCGTGTCGAGATCAACGGTACACGCCCGCATGACCGCGGCGGCGTCGCGATCGTCGAGAAGAGCTAGCAACAGATGTTCGAGCGTCGCGTATTCGTGGCTGCGCTCGTTGGCGGCTTCCAGCGCGCGATGCAGCGCGCCTTCGAGGCTCTTCGAGAACGATGGCAAGGCTTACCTACTCTTTCTCCATGGTGCACTGAAGAGGATGACCGTTCTGGCGTGAAAAATCCATGACTTGCGTGACCTTGGTTTCGGCAACTTCGTAGGGGTAGACCCCGCAGACGCCGACTCCCTTATGGTGCACGTGAAGCATAATGCGCGTCGCTTCATCGCGCCCCTTCGAGAAGAACTTTTCCAGCACCAGGACGACGAACTCCATCGGCGTGTAGTCGTCGTTAAGAAGCAGGACTTTGTAGAGACTCGGCTTTTTGGTCTTCGGCCGCGTCTTGGTTGCTACGCCCGTCCGGCCCTCGTCGTTGCCGCCGTTCTTGTCCGGTGGCTCACGTCCCGGCGGATCGTTCTTCGCGCCCGTCCAATCGAGGCCCGGGCGTCCCAGCGTCAGCGTCTTCTTCATTCGTGCCAACGTCCGTCCTTGGGCTGCGCTCGCGCACCGGCCCGCCTTTGCTCAACGCGTTCCCGCGCTTCGCGATCCCCGCACGATACGCAACGCCGTGCGCGGCTGCAAACCGCCCCGCGACTACGGCTTTTCAGCCGTTTGACCGCCGATGCTGGCCTGGTGTCCTGCCACCCCGGAGCCCCGGAACGAATATGATGGGGACGCAAGGGGACGCAAAAAAGGCCCGGCGACTGCCGAGCCCTTGTTTTCAATGCCGCACGTGCTGGCCGCGGCCGGCTCAGCCGCCGTTCTGCAGAATCTTCTCGACCGGCTTGTAGGCCTCTTTGGCCAAGCTGGCGTACATGCCACCGATCTTGGAGACCTGCTGCATGTAGTCGTCGTAGGCGCGCTTTGCGTAGCTGGTCTGGATCTCGACCGCCTGCTCGACCGACTTCGACGACATAAGCTTCTCGAGGGTCGAGGTGCCTTCCTCGAAGGAGCGCTTGGTGTAGTCGCTCATCTCGGCGGCGATAGCCTGCCAGCTCTTATTCCACTCGCCGAGTATCTTCATGGCGCTGTCGACGTTCGTCTGACCGAGCTTCTGCATGTCCTCAAAATTTTTGATCATGGTGCCATCCGTGTCCTAGAGATACTCACGAAACCTGCGCAGTGCCCCCGGCCCCGAAGGACCTCACCCTGGCGGGCATTTTTGTACGCAATGCACAATTGTTCAAGCACTTTTTGCGCTGCAATATGAAAACCCACCCTCTGCCGGATTAACCCGACCGAAGCGGGCGCAGGGCTATCCTGGTGTCGGACAGGATCACCTAACGCATCGTTGCTTTGGCTCATGGCGCCGTAAAGCGGCCCAAAAACGATGCTCCCGTGAAGCACCGTCCGGCCTTGATCGGGTCATTCCCTGGTGTAGCGCAACCCGTTGTCTGAGCTTTGTTTTCTAAGCGTCGGGTTGCCGCAAAGACGGTGAGATGATCGGGAGATGAGCGTTCTGACGCACTTCGCAAGCCCCGCGCGAGGGCTCGGCCTGACGGTCGTCACCGCCCTTGCTCTAACCCTTTCGATACCCCTCCAGCGCGCCGAGGCCGCCGAGCCGCGCGCCGCCTCCATCGTTGTCGACGCCAACACCGGCGCCGTGCTGCAAAGCAAATCGGCGGACGAGCCGGTCTACCCGGCGTCGCTCACCAAGATGATGACCCTCTACCTCACCTTCGAGCTCATCGAGCAGGGGCGCCTCACCTACGATTCCAAGATCAAGATGACCGAGCACGGCGCCGCTGCCGCGCCGTCGAAGCTCGATCTCGATCCCGGCGAGGAGCTGACCGTCCTGGATGCCATCAAGGCCCTGGTCACCAAGTCGGCCAACGACGTCGCCATCGCGCTCGCCGAGTACATCGGCGGCAACGAGGTGAACTTCGCGCGCCTCATGACCCGGAAGGCGCAAGAGCTGGGAATGAAGCACACGGTGTTCCGCAACGCCTCCGGCCTGCCTGACCCCGACCAGACGACGACCGCCCGCGACATGGTCACCCTCGGGTTGCGGCTGCAGGACGACTTTCCGCGCCACTACCGGCTCTTTGCCACGCGCAGCTTCAGCTACGGCGGGAAGAACTACCGCAACCACAACACGCTGCTGACGCGCTACCACGGCACCGACGGCATCAAGACGGGCTACACGCGCGCCTCCGGCTTCAACCTCGTCTCCTCGGTGCGCCGCGACGGCAAGCATCTCGTCGCGGCCGTCTTCGGCGGCGAGACGGCCGGCAAGCGTAACGCGCACATGCAGGCGCTGCTCAACGCCGCATTCCCCAAAGCCTCGACCAAGGTCACGCGCAAGCCGGCGCTTGTCGCACGCGCCCCGCAGCCCGTGCGCGCCGAGCCGCCCGTGCGTGTCGCCGCCGCCCCGCGCCCCGCGCCCGCGCCGCCGGCAGCAGTTGTAGTCGAGCCCGCAGCGGCTCCCGCACCGCCCGCCGCGCGTGAGCGCGAGACCGCCGCCATCGCCGTCGCCAAGGTGCGCTCGGTGCGCATCGGCATGCAGCGCCCCGACGTTCAGCCCGAGGCCGATGCGGCCCAGGATGCGCGGCCGCAGTTCGCCGTCGCCGACACCGCGGCGCCAGCGCCCTTCCCGAACGCGCCGCAGCCGGCGGTGCGTGCCGACAGCAGCTTCAGCTTCCCCCGTTTCGTCCCCGAGACCGGTGCCCTGCAGCCTTCGACGCTGCAGGCGCAGGCCGAGCATCTGGAGCGTACGCAGACCACCGCGCAGCCGGCACCGGCACCGGCCGCACGCCCGGCGGGGCGCGCGCAGGCGCCGACCCGCACCGCCGCGCGCGGCGGATTTGAGATCCAGATCGGCGCCTATGGGGATTCGGCCGAGGCCGAGCGGCGCATGAGCACCGCGCGCCAGCGTGTCGGCGGCATGCTCGATCCGTACCGCGCCGTCGCCATGCCGGTGCAGAGCGGCAAGAGCAAGCTCTACCGGGCCCGCTTCCGCGGCTTCGATGCCACGGCCGCCAACGAGACGTGCTCGCGGCTGAAAAGCATGCAGATCGACTGCTTCGTCGTCCGCACGGAATAGGCGGCGCGAAGCGAAGCTCGAGCCGGCTCGAGGCGCGGCGCCTCAGCGGCCCAGCGCACCCAGCGCCACGTCCTTCGCCTCGTTGATCTTGGCGGCGAGATACGTCGAGCCGCCGCGGTCGGGATGCAGCTTGAGCATCAGCGTACGATGCGCCCGGCGGATCGCCTCCTCGTCGGCGCCCGCTTGCAGCCCGAGAATGTCGAGCGCCTCCTCCTCCGTCATGCGCCCGTCGGGACCGCGGCTCATGTCGGATTCCCCGCGCGCCATGTCCTCGCGCCACGACGGATGGATGCGGTCGAGGTACGCCTCGATGAGCTGCGCCGACTGCTGGTCGACGTGCCGGCAGTCCTGCCACAGCAGCCCGAGCTCCGTGGGGCTGAGGGTGTCGATGTCGCGGCCGGCGAACATGCCCTTCAGCACGCGGCCGTGCATGTCGCCGCTGTCATGGTCGAGCTCCATCTCCAGATGCCCGGTGCCGACGCGCGACGTCTGCCCCGGACTGCGCCGCGCATTGCCGCCGCCGCCCAGCCAAGGCGGCGTCGTGCGGCCCCAGATGAGCCAAGAGCCGAGCGCCGCCAGCGGCAGCGCGAGCATCTCGATGCCGCGCAGGAACAGCAGCCCCGCGGCCAGCAGCGACACCACCCCGCCACCGATGCGCAGCCGCCGGGCGACGCTCGCCGGGTTGGCCTGCGCGAACCTGCGCATGGCGATCAGCCCCAGAGCCAGCGCGGCCATGCCGAGAACCAGATACAGCATCAGGCGCCAGCAGCTCCAGGATTGAGCTGCGCGAGCAGCAGCCGCGCGCCCGCGCCCTCGCGCCTGTCGCCCAGCGCCAGCAGCGCCTTGCGTCCGCCGGCGGCGAAGGTGGCAACCGCTGTCAGCAACTCGCGCAACTGGCGGCCGGAGCCGCGATCGAAGCGGCAGAAGGCACCTTTGGTGAGGCGGGCGATCTCGCGAAACGCCCGTGCCGCCACCTCGTCCGCGCCCTCCTGGAATACGAATACCGGCACGCCGAGCAGCGCCAGCTCCCCGGCGCGCGCGCAGACACGGTCGATGTCCTCCTCCATGCTGTCGCCAACGTAGACGACGGCATTGATCCGGCGCTTGCGGCTTTCCTCGATGGCGTGGCTCAGCACCTTGCCGATCTGCGTCAGCCCGCCCTGGCAGGCCACCGAGCGCATCAGGCGCGCGAGCGACTCCGGATCCGACACCCACTTCGACGACCGGCATTCGCCCATGCCGCGAAAGTAGATGAGCTGCACGTCGAGGCCGCCGACCTCCTTCACCGCCGCGAACATGTCGCCCTGCAGCGACAGGGCGAGATCCCACGTCGGCGCCCGGCTCATCGTGGCATCCATGGCGAACAGCAGTCGCCCCCGGTCGCCGGTCGAAGCCGGCGCGACGGACTTCATTTTGGCGATGAAGGCCGCCACGTCGGCGTCCGAGGACGGCTGCACGGCCGGCGTGCGCCCCGGAGCGGAGGATGGGGCAGCCGGCGCCTTCCCTTCGGCAGGGACCGGTCTCGTCGGCGGTGCGGCGGGCTTGCGCGTGGTCATCTCTCGTGGCGAGCCTCGAATGAGCGCATTCGCATAAGCATGGCGATCCCCGCCCTCGCCCGCAACATCCGGCTCAGTCGCCTGGCGCCGCCGGGCCGCTCAGCAGCTCGAGGTTGCCGCCCGTCGCCGTCACGTCCGTCGAGCGGACGCGCTCGGCCGCATAGGCGAGGAGCGTGTTCGGCCCTCCCGCCTTCGGCCCGGTGCCCGACAGCCCCTCGCCGCCGAACGGCTGCACGCCGACGACGGCGCCGATCTGATTGCGATTGACATAAATGTTGCCGACGCGCGCGTGCTCGGCGACGTAATCGGCGATGCCCTCGATGCGGCTGTGCAGACCGAGCGTCAGCCCGTAGCCGGACGCGTTGATGGCCTCGACGACCTTGTCGAGCGAGCCGCGTGCATAGCGCGCGACGTGCAGGATGGGTCCGAAGACCTCGTGATCGATCACGCCGAGCCTGTCGATCTCGAACGCGGCGGGGGTGACGTAGTTGCCCGCGCGGCAACCCTCCGGCAGCGCCAGGTCGACGAGCTGGCGCGCTTCGCGCTGCATGCGAACCTTGTGGCCGTCGAGCGCGTCCTGCGCGTCCTCGTCGATCACCGGGCCGATGTCGGTGGCATATTCGAACGGGTCGCCCACATCGAGAGCCTCGATGGCGCCGACGAGCATGTCGATCGTCTCGTCGGCCGTATCGTCCTGCAGGAAGAGCACGCGCGCCGCCGAGCAGCGCTGCCCCGCACTGTTGAACGCCGAGCGCACGGCATCGCGCACCACCTGCTCCGGCAGCGCGCTGGAGTCGGCGATCATGGCGTTGATGCCGCCCGTCTCGGCGATGAACGGAACGATGGCACTGCGCCGGTCGGCGAGCGCCTTCTGGATGGACCAGGCCGTCTCGTTGGAGCCGGTGAACGAGATGCCGTTGACACGCGCGTCCTTGACCAGCGCCGCACCCAGGCGGCCGCTACCGGGCAAAAGATGCAGCACGTTGCCGGGCACGCCCGCCTCGTGCAGCAGCTTCGTCGCGAGGAACGCCGTGATCGGCGTCTGCTCGGCGGGCTTGGCGAGCACCGCGTTTCCGGCCGCGAGCGCCGCCGCGACCTGCCCGGTGAAAATAGCCAGCGGGAAATTCCACGGCGATATGCACGCGAACACGCCGCGCCCGTGAAGCGTCAGCGTATTGCGCTCGCCCGTCGGACCGGGAAGCGCGACCGGCCCGGCGAAGAGCCGCCGCGCCTCGCCGGCATAGTAGCGCAGGAAGTCGATGGCCTCGCGCACGTCGCCCTGCGCGTCCTCCAGCGTCTTGCCGGCTTCACGCACGATGACCGCCATCAGCCGCGGCTTGTCGCGCTCGAAGAGATCGGCGGCGGCGGCGAGGATGTCGGCGCGCTTTGCCCCGCCGAGCCTGTTCCAATCGTGCGCTGCGGCACCGGCACGGGCGATAGCCACGTCCGCCTGCGCCGGCGTCGTCACGCACACGCTGCCGATGCGCTCGCGCCGGTCATGCGGACAGGTGACGAGGCTCGCCGCATCGCCGCCGACCGTCGCCGTGCCGCCGATGATCGGGCCAGCCTCGAACACGTCATCCAACGCATTGCCCATGGCCGCGAACAGGGCCTGACGCTCCTGCGCCTGGGTGAGCGCGAGCCCGCTCGCCGCCATGCGCCCGGGCATGTAGATCTCGCGCGGCCGGACGATCGTGCGCGAAGGCTCCGCGCCGGCTCCGCGCTCGGCCTCGGCCAGCTCCACCGGATCGCGAATAAGCTCGGCGACCGGCGCCTCGTCGTCGGCCAGCCGATTGATGAACGAGGTGTTGGCGCCGTTCTCCAGCAGCCGCCGCACCAGATAGGCGAGCAGGTCCTCGTGACCGCCAACCGGCGCATAGATACGGCACGGCCGCGTGATGCCGGCCGTCTTGCCGACGATCTGCTCGTACAGCCCCTCGCCCATGCCGTGCAGGCGCTGGAACTCGAATTGCGCCGGGCCGCCCGCGATATGTGCCGCCGCGATCGAATAGGCATTGTGGGTCGCGAACTGCGGATAGAATGCCTTCGGATCGCTCAGCAGCAGGCGCATGCAGGCGAGATAGGAAACGTCGGTGTTGAGCTTGCGCGTGAACACCGGATAATCCGCCAGCGCCCGCTCCTGCGCCCATTTGATCTCGCTGTCCCAGTACGCGCCTTTGACGAGGCGCACCGGAATGCGCTTGCCCGTGCGCTCGGCAAGCTGGCGCAGCCAGCGCAGCGTCGGCACTGCCCGCTTGCCGTAGGCCTGGACCGCAATCCCGAGGCCGTTCCAATGCTCGAGCGCCGCGTCGGTGAAGAGACGCGCGAACATGTCGAGCGTCGGCTCGAGCCGGTCCTGCTCCTCCGCGTCGACGGTCAGCGTGAGGCCGCGGCTGCGTGCCGTGCGCGCCAGCGTGAGGAGGCGGGGCGACAGCTCGGCGGACAGGCGATCCTCCTTGCCCGGCTCGAAACGCGGGTGCAGCGCCGACAGCTTGATCGACACCCCCGGCCGCATATAGAGCGCGTCGACATGCATGCCGCTGAACGGTCCGGCCGACTGCCCGACCGCGTCGATGGCGGCCATGTAGCGGTCGAAGTAGGCTTCCGCGTCCTTCTCGGTGCGCGCCGCCTCGCCCAGCATGTCGAACGAGAACAGGTAGCCCTGCTCCTGGAAGTCCTCGGCGCGCACCAAGGCCTCGCGGATGGTCCGTCCGAGCACGAACTGGTCGCCGAGCAGCTTTACCGCCTGCTTTACCGCCTGGCGGATCACCGGCTCGCCCGAGCGCGCGACGAGCCGCTTCAAGGCATCGAACGGATTGGCGCCGCGCGCCTCGCGCAGCTTGACGACGCGCCCCGTCAGCATCAGCGCCCACGTCGAGGCGTTGACGAGCAGGCTATCGGAATGGCCGCGGTGCTTGCCCCATTGTCCTCCCGCCAGCTTCTCGGCGATGAGATCGTCGGCCGTCTCGCTGTCGGGAATGCGGAGCAGCGACTCCGCGAGGCACATCAGGATGATGCCCTCCTCGCTCGACAGGCCATATTCGCGCATGAACGCATCGACGCCGGCGTGCTTGCCGTGGGCGCCGCGGGCAGCGAAGACGAGACGCCGCGCCAGCTCGGAGATGCGGCGGCGGTCGTCCTCGGAAAAGACGGCGCGCTCGATGAGCCTGTCGACCAGCCGCTGCTCGTCCTGCAGGTAATGCGCAGCTATCTCATCGCGCGCCGGCAGCCTCGCCCACTCGATCACCTCACGCGTCGGTCCTGCGCTTTTGACGGCCACCATGCGGGTCCTCGGGCTAATGCGGGGATGGGCGCGATTCGTCCGGCATCACTCTAGCAAATCCCGCCGCGGCGCGCCTTGCACGGCAACCGGCGGTGCGCGGGCTTGACGCGCCGCGTCCGCCTCGCCACAGCTTCCGGGCTCAATGGTCGCGAGGCTTTTTCCCTGTGTCCACAAAACCCGATGTCGTGCGCGCCGTAACGGATCTGCGCGCCGTGGTGGCTGCATGGCGGCGCGAGGGCCTGAAGGTCGCGCTGGTGCCGACGATGGGAGCCCTGCACGCGGGGCATATCGGGCTCGTTCGCCGCGCGGCGGCGCTGGCCGACCGGGTCGTCGTGTCGATCTTCGTCAACCCGGCCCAGTTCGCACCGCACGAGGACCTCAACCGCTATCCGCGTGACGAGGCGGGCGACCTCGCCAAGCTGGCAGCCGAGAATTGCCATCTGGTCTGGGCACCGGGCGCCGCCAACATGTATCCGGAGGGCTTTTCGACGCGCGTCCTGCCGGGCGCCGCGGCATTAGGGCTCGAATCGGATTTCCGTCCGCACTTTTTCGGCGGCGTCGCCACCGTGTGCGCCAAGCTGTTCGGCGCCGTGACGCCGGACTTCGCTCTGTTCGGCGAGAAGGACTATCAGCAGCTCTGCGTCATCAGGCAGATGGTGCGCGACCTCGACATGCCGGTGCGCATCGAGGCCGTCGAGACGATGCGGGAGGCGGACGGGCTCGCCCTGTCGTCGCGCAACGTCTACCTGTCGCCGCCGGAGCGCGCAATTGCCCCGGCGCTCAATCGCGTGCTGCGCGAGGTGGCGGCCGAGGCCGGCGCGATCGTCGCCGGCGCTGCCGGTGCTGCGAAGGGCCGCGCGCCGCGCCCGGCGCCGCTGGTGTTCGAGGTCGACGAGCCGCGCACGATCGTGGAGCTGCCGGAGTTGCGCTCGCTTTGCGAGGCGGCGGCCACGAAACTGCGCGAGGCCGGCTTCGCCAAGGTCGATTACGTCGCCGTGCGCGACGCCCGGTCCCTCGCCGTCATCGGCCGCGTCGGGGCGGTGCCGCTGCGCGTGCTGGGCGCGGCCTGGCTGGGATCGACGCGCCTCATCGACAACGTATCGCCCTAGGCGCGCCGGCGCACCGCGAGCAGGATGCCGGCGGCGATGAGGACGATGCCGACCGCGTGGAAGATCTGCGGGCGCTCGCCGAGCAGCAGGATCGCGAGGATGGTGCCGAACACCGGCACCAGATAGACCGACAGGCCCGCTGTGTTGGCGCCCAGCGCCTCGACCGCACCGTTGAAGGCGAAGTAGCCGACCGCCGAGGCGAACACCGACACGTAGATGACCGCCAGCAGCCCGTGCCAGCTCAGCGGCATCGGATGCCCGCCCCACGATTCGGCCAGGTAGAACGGCAGCAGCAGCAGCGCTCCGACGAGGAAGCTCGCCACGAGAAAGCTCAGCGGGTGCACCGGGGGGCGCAGGCGCAGCATCGCCGTATAGAGCGCGTAGACCACGCACGCCGCGAGCATCCACAGGTCGCCGATCGAGAACTCGAGCCCGGTCAGCACGTGGATGTCGCCGTGCGTTATCAGCGTCAGCGCGCCCGCGAGCGAGAGGGCGATGCCGGCGATCTGCGCCGCGGTGACCGTATCGGCGAACAGCAGGTAGCTCGCCAGCACAACCAGAACCGGCAGCGCGGTCTGCAGCATCACGATGTTGAGCGCCGTCGTCGTGTGGGCGGCGAGATAGAGCCCGGCATTGAAGAACGAGATGCCGCACGCCGCCAGCAGCACCACGATGGGCCAATGCGCGGCGAGCACGCGTACGTCGCGGCGCAGATGCGGCCAGGCGAACGGCAGCACGACCATGGCCGCCACCGTCCAGCGCCAGAACGCCAGTCCGATGGGCGGCACCTCGCCCGCCACAGCGCGGGCGACGATGGCGTTGCCGCCCCAGACCAGTCCCGGCACGAGCATCAGCAGGCGCGGGTCGATCCACCTCGTACGCGAGTGCTGTTCATCGGATGGCTGCTGCGGTGCCGGTTGTGACATCGTTATCCGTACTTGCTGGGGAAAGACTGTCGGCCTGGGCGTGCCGCTGCCTAGACTTCACGCCGACGCCCTAGTCAAGCTGCGGCGCCGTCACGCGGCGACGCGCGCACGCGCGATCGCGCGCGTTCCGCGTTGTGGACTGGGAGCAACACCGCCGCGGCGACCGGCGCCCGGCGCCCATCTCGGGCCGGTTGCCTCGCACTTGCCAACGGCGGCCGCGCCGTGCGAGGTCTCGGCAGCCACAAACTAGGGATTCGCCGCTCTCGGCCCTCGTCCCCGCGTTCCGTGCTCGGCACGTCGATCGACGGGATAGACGCATGGCTGGAGCTGTTCGCGACCTTTTCGCAACGATCGAAGGCTTCATGAGCGACAAGACGGCCCGCGCGCGCCGCACGGCGGATGCTTCCGATGCCTACACGGCAGCGGACATCGAGGTCCTGGAAGGCCTCGAGCCGGTTCGCCGCCGCCCGGGCATGTACATCGGCGGCACGGACGAGAAGGCCATGCATCACCTTTTCGCCGAGGTGATCGATAACTCGATGGACGAGGCCGTGGCGGGCCACGCCACGTGGATCGAGGTCGAGCTGGACGCAGAAGGCTTCCTGTCCGTCAACGACAACGGCCGCGGCATGCCCGTCGATCCGCACCCCAAGTTCAAGAACAAGAGCGCGCTCGAAGTCATCATGTGCACGCTGCACGCGGGCGGCAAGTTCGAGGGCAAGGCGTACAACACCTCGGGCGGCCTGCACGGCGTCGGAGTGTCCGTCGTCAACGCGCTGTCGGACGTGTGCGAGGTCGAGGTCGCGCGCAGCCAGCAGCTGTACCGCATGGTGTTCTCGCGCGGCATCCCGCAGGGCAAGCTGGAGAAGCTCGGCCCGGTGATGAACCGGCGCGGCACCAAGGTACGCTTCCACCCCGACGAGAAAATCTTCGGCAAGGGCGGCCACTTCAGGCCGGCGCGCCTTTTCAAGATGACGCGCTCCAAGGCGTATCTCTTCGGCGGCGTGAAGATCCGCTGGAAATGCGCCCCCGAGCTCATCGAGGACGCGACGCCGCCGGAGGCGGAATTTCATTTCCCCGGCGGCCTCAAGGACTACCTCGGCTCCGAGATCGCCGGGCAGACGCTCGTCACCAAGGATCTGTTCGCCGGCAACGTCGAGCGCGAGGGCAAGCACGGCTCGGTCGAATGGGCCGTCGCCTGGGTCGCGGACGCGGACGGCTTTTCGCGCTCCTACTGCAACACCATCCCGACGGCCGACGGCGGCACGCACGAGAACGGCCTGCGCTCGGCGCTGTCGAAGGGCCTGCGCGAGTTCGGCGAGCGCATCGGCAACCGCAAGGCAGCGCAGATCACCGCCGACGACGTGATGGGGACGGCGGCCTCGATGCTGTCGGTGTTCATCCGCGAGCCCGAGTTCCAGGGCCAGACGAAGGACAAGCTCGCCACGCAGGAGGCGACGCGCATCGTCGAGTCCACGGTGAAGGACGCCTTCGACCACTGGCTGACGGAAAGCCCGCAGCAGGCGACGCGCCTCCTCGACTGGTCGATCGACCAGGCGGAAGAGCGGCTGAAGCGCCGGCGCGAGAAGGAGGTCGGCCGCCAGTCCGCCACGCGCAAGCTGCGCCTGCCGGGCAAGCTCGCCGACTGCACCATCCAGGCCGCGCGCGGAACGGAGATATTCATCGTCGAGGGCGACTCGGCCGGCGGCTCGGCCAAGAGCGCCCGCCAGCGCGAGACGCAGGCCGTGCTGCCGCTGCGTGGCAAGATCCTCAACGTCGCCAACGCCTCATCGGCAAAGCTATCGCAGAACCAGTTGCTCGCCGACCTCATCCTGGCGCTCGGCGCCGGCACCGGCTCGAAATACAACGACGACGACCTGCGCTACGAGCGCGTGATCATCATGACGGACGCCGACGTCGACGGCGCGCACATCGCCTCGCTGCTGATAACGTTCTTCTATCAGGAGATGCCGGCGCTGATCGAGAACGGCCATCTCTTCCTCGCCGTGCCCCCGCTCTACAAGCTGACGCATGGCGCCAAGTCCGTCTATGCGCGGGACGACAAGCACCGGGCCGAGCTTTTGGCCAAGGAGTTCAAGCCGAACGCCAAGGTCGAGGTCTCGCGCTTCAAAGGCCTCGGCGAGATGAATGCCCCGCAGCTCAAAGAGACGACGATGGATCCGTCGAAGCGCATCCTGCTGCGGGTCGAGATCGGCGATGGCGACCGCACCCTCATCGGCGAGGCGGTCAACGCGCTGATGGGGTCGAAGCCCGAGGCGCGGTTCCGCTTCATCCAGGATCGCGCCGCCTTCGCGCACGACCTGGATATCTAATCGATCCTTTATTGGAGAGTGGCATGGCGCGCGATTCGACCCCGCCGCCGCGGAACCTGACCCCTGACGAAATAAATAAGGGCGTTGCCCGCATCAGGCGGCGCATCGAACAGGTGCAAAAGTTTGACCCTGCCACGGTCAATCAGCGGAGTGATCCGCGGATTGACGCGCTGGAGAAGTCAATTGAGCAAGCGCTGGCTGACACCTTTGGTGTGCAGACGCCCGACTACAATCGATACAGGGAGGCCGCCACGCTTGATACCGCGTCAATAAACATTATGCATCCGACGCCCATCGAGGCGGTGCGTGGCGGGCTCGTGCGTGGACGGGACAGAGCGATAGCCGTTCTGGGGCAAGCGATTGAGGCCCTTAATGAGCGTGGCGCCGACCTTGAGCCAGTGCACTCAGGTTCGAAGTCTTCGGCCACGACGCCCCTCGATCGCCGAGCGTTCCTTGTGCATGGGCACGATCAAGGCGCCAAGGAGATGGTCGCCCGTTTCCTTGAAGGGGTCGGCTTCGATGTTATCGTTCTCCATGAGCAGCCGAACCAAGGCAGGACTGTTATAGAAAAGTTCGAAGCGAACGCTGAGGTCTCGTTTGCCGCAGTGCTGCTGACGCCGGACGACGTCATGGAGGACGGTACCAAAAGGGCCCGTCAGAACGTGATAATTGAACTGGGGTACTTCCTCGGCAAGTTGGGACGAGGTCGCGTTTGCGCGCTTAAGAAGGGTGAGTTGGAGTTGCCTTCCGATATCCTTGGTGTCGTTTGGACCGAACTCGACGATGCCGGCGCGTGGAAGATGGCATTGGCCAAGGAATTGGTTGCCGCCGGCTTTGACATCGATTGGAACAAAGTGATGCGTTGAGGCAGTCCGCCCCGTCGCTTCATCCAGGATCGCGCCGCCTTCGCGCACGACCTGGATATCTAATTTCGCCAATAGATTAGGATCGCTACCTTCGCGCGCCGTCTAAGCGCCGGAGATGACCTCCGCGTGGCCGAATCACCACACACGCACCGATAGTGTACGACGTTTCGCTACTCAACCGTTGCGACGCATTCTCAGTGGGCGGTAGGTATACGCAGTTTAGTGGGCTGTAGCGTTTCGGTGGGGTTTGCATAATGCGTACGGGTGTTGCGTTGGGCGGAGCGTTCGCCCTTGTTCTTGCTGCGTCTGCCTCAGCCCATGCGGGCGAGGGCTACAACTGGACCGGGCTCTACGTCGGCGCCCACGCCGGTTATGCGTGGGGCGATGTCAGCGTTCGCGATATCGACGGAGGCGTGGATCCCGGCCCCTTCGATTATTCGCCCGACGGCGTCTTCGGTGGCGGTACGGTCGGTGCGAACTGGCAGCTCGGTGCCGTGCTCGTCGGTGTCGAGGGCGATCTCGGCTACCTGGACCTGAGCGGCGATAAGATCATCGGATCTTCCACCGGCTCGCCGCATCATCAGGATCTCACCCTCGACGGCGGCTTTTATGCCCTCGGAGCAGGCCGCCTCGGCATAACCTTCGGCCGCACGCTGGTGTATGGCAAGGGCGGCTACGCCTACTTCGACGGTGAGGCCAAGCAGGCGACAACCAAGGACTACTACTCGAAGGAAGGTACTGGCTCGTTCGCTGGATGGGCGTACGGCGGCGGCATCGAGCAGGCCTTGGGCGGCGGATGGAGCATCAAGGCCGAATATCTTCACTTCGACTTCGGCAGCGAGGGCGGCGTGCAGGAGAAGACCTCTCTAGCAACCGGCGGCGAGCCAGACGACGACACGCCAGTCGGCTCCAAGTTCCATAACGAACACGATCTTGACGTCGATACCGTGAAAATCGGCATCAACTACAAGTTCGGTGGACGGGACGAGCCGCTGCCGCTGAAATAAGCCAGCACCGCCTGGCGCAAACTGCGATTGACTCTTACGGGGGGCGCGACGCCCCCCGTTTTCATTCAACACCGGCTGGAGCCGCAACGCCGAGGCGGCCTGCGACGCGGCGTGCGGTTGCCTCGCGCTCGCGCGTGATATCGGCAATTGATGCGCGGGCGGCTGCGAGAACTCCGGGCGGCGCGCTCGCCGGCGTTCCGCTGTCGAACGGCGGCTCCGGCGCGTACTGCATGTAGAGCTGGATGGTACGTGCCGCGTCATCGCCACACAGCATGGCCGCCAGACGCAACGCGCCGTCGATGCCTGCCGTCACGCCGCCGGCCGTGACGAGGTTGCCGTCGATGACCACCCGCGCCTCGTCCGCGATCGCCCCGAAGTACGGCAGCAGATGCACCGCCGACCAATGGGTTGTCGCGCGCCGGCCAACAAGGAGACCGGCGGCGCCGCAGATCAGCGCGCCGGTACAGACCGAGAAGACGTAGCGCGCGCCCCTGGCCTGCGTTGCGACCCAGCGCAGCGTCTCGGTATCGTCCATCAGGGCTTCCTGACCGAAGCCGCCGGGCACATGCAGGATGTCGAGCTGCGGCGCCTCGCTCAGCGTCGCATCGGGTACGAGCCGCAGCCCGCGCACGTCACGCACCGGAGCCGTCGACTTGCCGTACGAGCGGCATGTTGCGCCGGGAAGCCGCGACAGCACCTCGAACGGTCCCGTGAAGTCGATCTGATCGAGGCCTTCGAACAGCAGCGATCCTATCTGCAGCGGCGCGGCATCATCGTGCATCTGTCCTCCCTGGCATGGCTATCGCCGCAATCCGCTCCCGCCGCTCTCCCGTCCACCCGCTAAGGGGCTGAAGGCTCCGGCGGCGCGAGTTGCAAGACATCGACGCCAAGCTCCGGGTCGACGGTGCGGTCGAGCCGCCTGTCGTGCACGATTACCGTAATCTCGGCCGATCCGGTGCCGACCTGCGCCTCGAGCACATGCCCGCCGACGACATTGAAGTCGCGGCCCGCCGCGGCCGCGTGCAAATGCACCGACGGTTTGCCGTTCTTCCATGCGATGCTGCCGGTCATGCCGGCGATCTCCACGTCGTGAAACGTCTTCGGCTGGAAGGCCTTCTTGGCAAAATCATAAAAGCCGAAAGTGACCTCGCGCATGAAGCCGATGCCGGTGAAGCTGGCGCTCGGCAGCTTCTCGTCCTTCGCCAGCCGCTCCAGGCTGGCGATGACGTCGTCGCCCTGCCGTAGCACCATCAGATAACCGGTGGGCGTCTTCGTGTAGCGGACCGGCTCGGCCGCTGTGGCGCCAGCCCGCACGGGCATCAGGCAAAAGCTGGCCGCCACAATCGTAAACACCCATGCAAGTGCCGGCTTCACCGCTCCTGCCTCCGTTGCAGCCTGCTACACCCGTTACATAGGCCTCTTTCCGGCGGCCGGCCGGCGCGCCCCGGAAAGCGCCGGCCGCTCTGCCATCCGCGACCCCATGAAATCGCCGCATCGACCCCGCAAAAGGGCGTATCGCCGGATACCACCCGGGAAGGTGGTGAATGACAGGTTGACCGTCGATATAAATTGTATACGCAGCCGCACAAACACTGGCTGTCACAATGCAAATTCTCTGGCGATGGATCAAACTTCGCTAATCGGAGTTTAGGAAATCTCTCGTTAGATCAGAGGTTAGGGCCTTCCTAAGGGTATCAACATGCTTTTTCTTCCGGCGCTGTCACGCCGTCGTTCCCTCGTCTCGCTGGCTGCCGTCGCCGCCATAGCGCTGACGGGCGCCTCCGCTCACGCCGCCGCGCGTGGTAGCCGCAGCTCCGACCAGGACGAGGCGCAGCAGCAACCGACCCGGCAGGCCGGCCAGCCGATGCTCGCCGTCGTTTCGCTCGGCGATCAGCGCGTCACGATCTACGACAAGGACGGGCCTGTGATGCAGGGACCGGTGTCGAGCGGCGCCACGCCCAACGATACGCCGCCCGGCATCTACGCCGTCCTGCAGAAGAACCGCGAGCACTACTCCAACCGCTACGACGATGCGGCGATGCCCTTCATGCAGCGCATCACCTGGACCGGCATCGCCCTGCACGCCGGCGCCCTGCCCGGCTATCCGGCATCGCACGGCTGCGTGCGCCTGCGCGAGGACTTCGCCAGCCGCCTCTTCGACATGACCAAGCTCGGCATGCGCGTCGTCATCTCGCGCAACAACATGGCGCCGTCGCCGATCTCCCATCCGCTGCTGTTCAAGCCGAAGCCGTTCCGTAACGACGTCGCCGTGCTGACGCCGGCGGCGGTGACCGTTCCGCAGCCGTCCGCGGACGGCAAGGACACCCGCTACGACGTCGGCAGCCCGAACGATCCGCCGGAGCTGGCGACGCGCCAGGCGACGCTGCAGGCGATCATGGCTGCGAAGTCCGCCGAGGCGGAGGAGCTGGGCAAGAAGGCCGACGCCGCGCGGCTGCTCGCCAAGCAGAAGCAGCGCGAGAGCGCCAGGCAGGCGAAGGCGCTGAAGTCGGCCGAGTACCAGCACAAGCGCGCCGTCGAGTGGCTCGCCGATGCCGAGAAGGATCTCGCCCGCGCCAAGAAGGATAGCGCCGTCAAGCGCGCGCAGGAGCAGAAGGACAAGGCCACGGCCAAGGTCGCCGAGACCAAGGAGAAGCTCGACAAGGTGCAGGCCGAGACGAAGCCGGCGCTCGACGAGGCTCAGCGCGCGGCCGACGTCGCCAAGGCGGCCGAGGACGAGAAGGCCGCCGCCCTCGCCGAGGCGCGCGATGCGGAAAGAAAGCTATCCCCGGTGTCGGTGTTCATCAGCCGCAAGACCGGCAAGCTCTATATCCGCCAGGCGTTCGAGCAGATTTACGAAGGCGACGTGACCATTCGTGAACCGGACATGCCGATAGGAACCCACACGTTCACCGCGGTGGACTACCAGCCGGGCGGTGCAGACATGCGCTGGAACGTCGTTTCCATCGCCCCCCGCCAACCGGGGGAGCCGGAGAAGAGCAGCGGCATGAATCGCCATGCGCGCAACGCTTCCGTGCCTTCGATCCCGACGGACACGGCGGACGCCACGGCGGCGCTCGATCGCATCGAAATTCCCCAGGCGACTGTCGAGCGCATCTCCGAGCTGGTGCTTCCCGGTTCCTCGCTCATCGTCTCCGACGAGGCGGCCCACAAGGAAACCGGCAAGCACACGGACTTCATCGTTCTGCTCAGCGGCGAGCCGCAGGGCGGCATCATCCTGCGCCCGAAGCCGAAGCCGGACTACTACGACGACTACTGGAGCTACAACGGCTACGGCAACAGCGGCTACGGCTACGACCGCCGCCGCGGCGGGAACAAGCCCGGACCGTTCTTCGGCGGCGGCAAGTTCCCCTGGTGGTAAGAGCCTCTGCGATCTAGCACCCGATCAGAGAAAAGGCCGCGGCTTTGACCCCGCGGCCTTTTCGTTTTCGCCGTCGCCCAAAACAGCCTCGCCACCCGCAACGACTAGGCCGAAGCCGGCGGCGTCTCAGCCATTGCGCAGCGACGCCTCGACCTCGCGCGCGATGCCCGCCGCATCGGCGACGTCGGCATATTCGATCGCGGCGTTGTCCACGTAGGCGGCCTCTTTCGATTTCGGCGCGTGCTTCTCGCCGAGCACGCCGAGCGCCGTAGGATGACCGCTGGCGTTGTCATCGTCGCCGAAGTAGCCCTCGACGATGACGCCCTTCTCCCGGTACTCGGAATCCTCCAGCATCAGCTCGTGCAGGCGCTGCAGGTTGTAGTGCGGCACCGACGCCATGAGATGGTGCGGCAGATGATAGTCCATGCCCCACGGAAACACCGCATAGCGCACCAGGGGGCCCACCAGGAACACGCGGGTATTCGTATAGCGGCCGCGGTCCGCGTTCCCATGCTGCACCCACTGGCGCAGGATCATGAACAGCGGGAAGGTCGTGAACAGCGGGATGATCCACAGCACTCCGAAGTACATCCACGCGTTGCCCCAGCCGGCGAGCTGCACCGCCGACAGCGCGCCGTAGAGAAGCGCCAGATACGTCACGCGATAAATGCCGATCATGCGCAGAGGAACGACCGGGGCCAGGCGCGTGCGCGGGAAAGCCTCCTCCGGCAGCGTGCACAGGATGCCGACGACCGCAGCCCACATGAGCGGCAGGATGATCGCTACGGCCAGCCAATTGCCCATCACCGTCAGCGGAATGATCACCGCCGGCGCGCCGACGGCGAACAGAATGCCGGCGCGCAGCGGGCGCACGGAGCCGGGGCGCTCCGGGTCAGCGTAGGGGTTGTGCGTCCCGCCGCCAAGCGAGGAGTACTTCGCGCGCACGGCGGTGTAGCGGAATAGGTTGGGCAGCCAGAGCTGCTTCAGGAGCGCGACAAGTATTTCAACGTGAGTGATCGGGAAGTCGAGCCAGTGGTCGCTGTCGTGCAGCTGGCTGATGTCGGGATCGCGCTCCGGATCGTTGACGAACTGATGGTGCGCCAGATGGTGCAGCCGATAGTGATACGTCGTCGTGAAGATCGGGAACGCACCGAGCCAGTCGGAGACGAGCTCGTTCAGCTTGCGGTTGGCGAACAGGATGTAGTGCGTGCCTTCGTGGATGACGCCGCCGAACTGATGCTGGGAGGCCCCGATCGCGAATATGGCGGCGATGGTGGAGGGGATGGTCCACCACCATGAAATCTGGCCTGCCATCGCCCACTCCATCACCCACACGGCGCCGGCGACGGCCGCAGCGATGACGAGATAGATGCGCGCCAGCGGCCACCAGTTGGTGACATTGTCTCGCGCTTTCAGCGCCTTGACCTCGTCGGCCGCCTGGCGATTGGGCCGCGCGCGCTCCGCGTCGGCACCCAATCTCTGGGCCGCTACGCTCGCTGTCGCTCCGTGAGCTGTCATGTGTGCTGTTCCCGGATAGGAGTTCTGCGCCGCGCCGAATCAGTCGAACTTAATGGCAAACAGGGAAAAGCCCAGCCAATGCAATCTAATTGCTGCGGCGACGTTGCACGGCGGTTACGGAAGCGGCTGCAATGCTGTGAGTTCGCGGCCGTCCTCCCGCCAGCACTAGTAAATCCAAGGGTTGCGGCGCCGTCTCTCCGCCCGGGCAGCGGACGCCGATAACGAGGGAGCATGCTCGGGCCATCTAACCAGAAAGTGGGGGACCAATGCGGACCAAGGCGCTCGCCGCAGAATTCATCGGCACATTCGCTCTCGTAGCCTCGATCCTCGGGGCTGCACTGTTCTCTTTTCCGGTTTCCGGGATCACGGGCGTCGCATTGTCGCTCGGGTTCACGGTGATGGCGATGATCTTCGCCGTCGGCTACGTCTCGGGCGGGCATTTCAATCCGGCCGTGACGCTCGGGCTGGTCGCCGGTCGCCGCTTTGCCGCCGGCGAGGCACCTGCCTACATCATCGCCCAGTGCCTCGGCGGCATCGCCGCGGCGGTTGTCTTCTACCTCATTGCATCGGGCAAAACCGGCGGCTTCGAGGTCGGCAATTTCGCCTCCAACATGTACGGCGGCGACGGCTACTCGATGCTCTCGGCATTCCTTATCGAGGTGGTGCTGACGGCCTTCTTCCTGGTGGTGATCATGGGCGTCACCTCGCCGCGCGCGCCGGCCGGCTTTGCCGCTATCGCCATCGGCCTCGCCCTCGGCGCCACGCAGATCATGGCCATCCCGGTGACCAATGCCTCGATCAACCCGGCACGCAGCCTCGCAACGGCGGTCATCGCTCTGGGCGAGCCTATGGCGCAGCTCTGGCTGTTCTGGGTGGCCCCCATCCTCGGCGGTGTGATCGGTGGACTCATAGGCCGCTGGCTGGTCGACGATAACGACTGATTTGTGACGTCATCCACTGCAAGAAAAGCCGCGGCCCGACGCCACATCCCGCGGTTTTTCTTGCGTTTTTGACGAACATGTGCCAGCACACAAGCGGCTCGAGCGCAGGGGACGCCATTTGTTAGGCCCTTTTCGAGCCCCAATCTTTTTGCCTTAGCGACTTTCGCACTCCACTCCCCCTGCGCTCCGTCAAAACCCGCTGCCGCCTAGGAAGGCGCTGGCGCGGGGAACGCATGAACGCAGACGGAGACGATTACTTTTGGAAACTAAGACCTTCGCGGAGCTCGGGTTGAGCTCCAAGGTGCAGGCGGCCATCGCGGCCGCCGGCTACACGGTGCCCACGCCCATCCAGGCCGCCGCCATACCTGTCGCTGTGACCGGACGCGACGTCCTCGGCATAGCCCAGACCGGCACCGGCAAGACGGCCTCGTTCGTTCTGCCGATGATCACCCGGCTCGAGACCGGGCGGGCTAGAGCCCGGATGCCTCGCTCGCTCATTCTCGCGCCGACGCGCGAGCTGGCAGCTCAGGTGGCCCAGAGCTTCGAGAAGTACGGTGTCAATCACAAGCTCTCGCTGGCGCTGCTCATCGGCGGCGTATCGATGGACGAGCAGGTGAAAAAGCTCGATCGCGGGGTCGATGTCCTCATCGCCACGCCGGGCCGACTGCTGGACCATAATCAGCGCGGCCGCGTGATGCTGATGGGCGTGGAGATCCTCGTCATCGACGAGGCCGACCGCATGCTCGACATGGGCTTCATTCCCGACATCGAGAAGATCTGCAAGCTGCTGCCGCCGCGCCGCCAGACGCTGTTCTTCTCGGCGACCATGCCGCCCGAGATCACCCGCCTCGTCAGCCAATTCCTCACAAACCCCGAGCGCGTCGAGGTCGCCCCGCCGGCCACGACGGCGAAGACCATCACCCAGCGCTTCCGTTTCTGCGCCGAGGGCGAGGACTGGGCCAAGCGCGAGGTTCTGCGCGACCTGATCCGCAACGAGAACGTCCGCAACGCGATCATCTTCTGCAATCGCAAGGTGGATGTGGCGATCCTCAACAAGTCGCTCGTGAAGCACGGCTTCTCGGCCGGCGCCCTGCACGGCGACATGGATCAGAAGAGCCGCATGGAGACGCTCGACAAGTTCCGCTCCGGCGACCTGAAGCTGCTGGCAGCGAGCGACGTCGCGGCGCGCGGGCTCGACATCCCCGATGTCAGCCACGTGTTCAACTTCGATCTGCCGTGGCAGTCGGACGATTACGTGCATCGCATCGGCCGCACGGGCCGCGCGGGCAAGGAAGGCAACTCGATCGCGCTGGTGACCACCGACGAGCTGAAGAACCTCAAGGATATCGAGAAGCAGCTCGGTGAGCCGGTGGTGTGGCTCGGCGAGGGGCCGACGGACGAGGACTACGCCGAGGCCGGCAAGAAGAAGCGTCGCGGTCGTGGCGGTCGGAGTGCTCGCCCATCCGCCAAGGGCGGCAGCGGCCGCTCCGAGGGCGCAGCGGCACGGCCGCATGGCGAGAGCAAGGGCCGCGGCCGAGGCGAGCGCCGCGGAGGCGGCTCGCAGAAGAGTGGAGGCGAGCGCGAGCGTCAGCCCGAGCAGCAGCCCCGCGCGGCATCCCCGCGTCGCGAGCAGCAGGAGTCCCGCACTCCGCGCCAGCAGCAGGAGCCACGCCAACAGCAGGAGCCGCGTCCGCAGCAGGCCTCAAGCAACGGCCAGCGCCATCAGCCGCGCGCGCCGCAGGGCGAGGGACGTTCCTCCCCGGCACCGCGTGCCGAGCGTCCACCGCGGCAGCAGAGCGAGCGTCAGCCGCGCCAGCAGGGCGAGGCGCGTTCGGGCTTTGCCGACAACGTGCCGGCGTTCCTGCGCAATCCGGTTCGGCGCCCGGCCAAGGTCGCCGGCGAATAGCATCGCCGCCGCAATCGCCGGCCCCGCGCGCATTTGAATGCGCGCGGGTAAGTGCTTCAGACGCGAGCCGTGTCGCCGGCCTCGATCGGCGCACCCCTCACCATGCGGCGGAGCACGACGTTGCGCCTGATGAAGTGATGGTAGAGCGCCGCTCCCGCGTGGACGATCACGAGCGCGATGAGCGCATAGGCGAGGTACTCGTGCGCTGTCTCCAGCAACTCGTGATACGTGCGCCCTTCCAAGAGCGGAGGGACGGGAACGACGCCGAATGCCTTCAGCTCGATAGGCTGGCGCATCGTGCCGCTCAAGAGCCAGCCTACCACCAACGTCGCGAAGCTGAGCACGTACAGCAGTCCGTGGCTGATGCGTGATGCCGCGTGCTGCCAGTGGGGAACGCCCTGCGGCGCCGCCGGCGGGCGATTGGTCAGCCGCCAGGCCAGACGCAGCAGCATCAGCGCCAGGATGCTGATCCCGATCGACGCATGAATGGCGTAGAAGTACGGCCGGTCAGGGCGTGCCGGAACCTCCTTCATCCACAGTCCGAAAGCGAAAAGCCCGATAACGCCGAGGGCGATGATCCAGTGCAGCGTGCGCGCCGGCCATCCCCAGCTATCGACAGTGTTTCTGATCATGGTCCCTCACTCATCCACCTGAACAGCGGCGAACCTGCGTATGCCCCGACAGCAGGCTCAGAAGGCGCTGCCGGGCTGCTGCAGGAACTCGGTTTCCTCGGGCGTCGATTCACGTCCGAGGATCTGGTTGCGATGGGGGAAGCGTCCAAAGCGGGCGATCACGTCGCGATGCGCTTCGGCATAGCGTGCGAACTCGGCATCCCCCAGCGCTTCGATCAGCTCCACGGCGCGGAGCTGATCCGCTAACGCCTCGCTATGCTCGAACGGCAGATAGAGGAATATCCGTCGCTCGAACGGAATGCGCTGATCGAGATGCAGCGCAATGGCCAGCCGCGCGACGCACCGCGCGAGCTCGTCGTAGGCGAAGGCGCGCGGCGTGCCGCGAAAGACGTTGCGGGTGAACTGGTCGAGCACGATGACGCTGGCCAGCGCCCGGTCCGGGCTTGAGGCGGCATCCTCGAAAGGCTGCGCATTGATCTCGTCGATCAGCGGCGCGAAACGCGCCTTGATGGCGGCGTCCGTCGCATCGTCCCTGGCGAACCAGGACGGGCGGCCCAGCTCATCGAACCAGAACGTGAGGACATCCTGCACCCAGGCGGGCTCGGCCGGCGCTGCCGTCATGGTGCTGTTCTCCGTTTTCCGCTGCTGGTCCGCATCTTTGCCTTCGTCCGTGACTTCGCTTTTGGCGGCTTCCTTCCGGCGACATCCCGGGCTCGCCAAGCCCACGCGCACAATTCCTCGCCGTCGTCCAGCAGCCGCTCCGGCGCCCGCCAGTACGACAGCTCGACGGGGCGCCCATTGCGCTCATAGGAGAACGGCGACATTCCCTCCGCCTCGAACGCTCCGCGCGTCTTGTTATCGGCCTTGAGGTAGAGCACGTCGTCGATGACGATGGCGAACATCATGCCATTGGCAAACAGCCCCGCGCCACCGAACATGCGACGCACGCTCAGCAGCCCGAGGCCGGAAAGCAGATCCTGAAGAAGCGTGAGGAAGCCATCGCTCGCGCCCATGCGCGCGGCTCGGCTAGTCGGCGGACGTGCCGGCATCCGCCGCGGCAGGCACGAGGTTGACGCTCTCGCCGCAGCCGCAGGCGCCGCGCTGGTTCGGATTGTTGAACACGAACTGGCTGGAGAGCTTGTCGGTCTTGAAGTCCATCTCGGTGCCGAGAAGGTACATGATGGCGGCCGGCTCGATCAGCAGCACGGCGCCGTCCTGCTCGATGACCTCGTCGTGGGCGCCCTTCTGCTCGGCGACGGCCATGGTGTACTCCATGCCCGCGCAACCGCCTTTCTTGATACCGATCCGCAGCCCCAGCGCAGCGGGGTTGGCCGCCATGAGCGCGCTGATCCGCCGGACGGCGGCCTCCGTCATGGTCATCACCTTGGGCATCATGTGCAGCGTGGGCATCGGCCTAGTCCTGATGTGTGTCAGTCCCACATATAGTCAGCGTCGCGCCGGGGAAAAAGCGCGATGTTTTGGAATTAGAACATGTTTAGGGCCAGCCGCGCCTCGTCCGACATGCGGCTCATGTCCCACGGCGGATCGAACGTCATGGTGACCGTAGTGTTGCCGACGCCGGGAACGGCGTTGACGGCGTTCTCCACCCACTTCGGCATCTCCCCGGCGACGGGGCATCCGGGCGCGGTCAGGGTCATGGCGATGGCGACGTTGCGGTCATCGTCGACGTCCACCGAGTAGATGAGGCCCAGCTCGTAGATGTCGGCCGGGATCTCTGGGTCGTAGACCGTCTTCAGCGCGGCAATGATGTCGCGCAGCAGTGGATCGTCGGCGTCGGCGGGCGCCTCGCTCGCGGGGGCCGCAGCCGCAGCGGCCGGTGCCGGCTCGGTTGCCGGCGTCTCCAGCTTGTCGAGCGGCGCGGCGGCTGCCGTTTCAGGCTCGGTCGGTTTGCCGTCCATGGCCATACCTCTACGCAAAAAGCTCGTGGGTTCGCTTCAGCGCCTCGACCAGCGCATCCGCTTCCTCTTTGGTGTTGTACATCGCGAACGACGCGCGGCACACGGCAGTGACACCGTAGCGTTCCATCAGCGGCTGCGCGCAGTGATGCCCCGCCCGCACGGCGACGCCTGAACGGTCGATGATGGTTGCGACGTCGTGGGCGTGCAGGCCGTCCATCGTGAACGAGATGATGGCGCCCTTGCCCGGCGCGTGACCGTAGGTCTTCAGCCACGGCAGGTCTGCGAGCTGCGCCTGTGCATGTGCCAGCAGCTCCGCCTCGTGGCGGGCGATGTTCTCGCGTCCCGCCTGCATCATGTAGTTGAGTGCCGCGCCAAGCCCGATCGCCTCGACAATGGGCGGCGTGCCGGCTTCGAACTTGTGCGGCGTGTGCCCGTAGGTGATGCGGTCGACGGCGACGTGCTCGATCATGCCGCCGCCGCCCTGGTAGGGTCGCATCGCGTCGAGCAGCGATTTCTTTCCGTACAGCACGCCGATGCCGGTCGGACCGTAGGTCTTGTGGCCCGTGAACACGTAGAAATCGGCGTCGAGGTCGCGCACGTCCACCGGCATGTGGACCGCTGCCTGGCTTCCGTCGACCAGCACCGGGATGCCGCGCGCGTGCGCCATGGCGATGATCTCGCGCACCGGCACCAGCGTGCCCGTCACGTTCGACATGTGCGTGATGGCGACCATCTTGGTGCGCGGCGACAGCAGCCGCTCGAACTCTTCGAGGATCAGCTCGCCGTTGTCGGCGATAGGCGCCCACTTCAGTACCGCGCCTTTGCGCTCGCGGTGGAAGTGCCACGGCACGATATTGGAGTGGTGCTCCAGGATCGACAGGACGATCTCGTCCCCTTCGCCGAACGAGGCGCCGAAGGAATCGGCGACGAGGTTGATCGCGGCCGTGGCGTTGCGCGTGAAGATGATCTCGTCGGCGCTCTCGGCATTGAGGAAACGTCGCACCGTCTCGCGCGCATCCTCGAAGTGCTGCGTCGCCGTATTCGACAGGTAATGCAGGCCGCGATGCACGTTGGCGTATTCGAAGCTCAGCGCGTGGTTCATCGCGTCGATGACCGGGCGCGGCTTCTGTGCGGACGCGGCGTTGTCGAGATAGACGAGCGGCTTGCCGTAGATCTCACGGAAAAGGACGGGGAAATCGGCGCGCACGCGTGCGACGTCGAACGGCGCCCCGGCAATGCCCGGCGCGTGCGGGAGCGCTCCATCGCGCCGCTTGCTGATCTCGCGCGTTCCCGTTGTCATGCACTGCTCCTCGCCGCTTCGGCCCCCTGCAGCCACTCGTGCGCCAGGCGCCCCAGCGCCTCCCGCAGCCCCTCGTGCTCGACCTTCTCCAGCGCTTCGCCGATGAACGATTCGATCATCAGCGCCCGCGCCTCGTGCTCGGGGATGCCGCGCGCGCGGCAGTAGAAGATCAGATCGTCGTCGAGGTCGGCACTGGTCGAGCCGTGGCCGCACACGACGTCGTCGGCATAGATCTCGAGCTCCGGCTTGGAGTCGAACTCGCAGTCCGGCGACAGCATCAGCACCTGCGCCATCTGCTTGCCGTCGGTCTTCTGCGCGTCGGGGCGAACGATGACCTTGCCCTGGAAGATGCCGCGCGCGTGGTCATCGAGGACGCCCTTGAACAGCTCGCGGCTGACGCACCGGGGCACGGCGTGGTCGACCAGCAGTGTCGTATCGACGTGCTGCGCGCCGCGGGCCAGGAACACACCGGATAGATCGATGCTGGCGTCCTCACCGGCGAAGGTCACACCGAGCTGGTTGCGCGCGAGGCCCGTGCCGGCGGTGAACTGGAACGCATTGTAGCTGGCGTCGGGACCGAGTTCCGACAGCCAGTTGACGATGTGCGCACCGGCGCCAGTCTCCTGCGTGCATTTGAGATGGCTGAGGCGCGCGCCCTTGCCGACGACGACTTTCGTCGCCGCGTTGAGCTGGAAATCCTTGCCCGCCCCAGGCAGCGCCACGTGCACCTCGACGACGGTAGCCACGGCCCCTTCGCCGACACGCACCACGCTGCGCGTCGCAATGAACGCCGGAGCGGAAGTTGCGCGTACGTGGACGATCATCACCGGCTGCTCGACCGAAGAGAGCGGCGCGATGTCGATCACGGCGCCATCGGCGGCGTAGGCGGTGTTGAGCGCCAGGACCGCATCGTCATCGCGCCCGCTGGCGTCGAGCAGCTCTGCCGCCGCGGTGTCGCTGTCGAGCAGCGTCGCCAGGGAGGCAACCGTCACATCGCCGTCGGCGACGAGCGCCGAAAGATCGGGCGCATAACGTCCGTCGACGAAAACGACCCGGTGCGCTTCGACCGCCGCCAGCGGTCCGAGGGCCGCCTCTATGTCGGCGGGCTTCGGCGTAGCGCCGGGCGCAGGTGCCGGCAGCACCTCCTTCATCAGGCTGCGAAGGTCTGTGTACTTCCACGCCTCGATGCGGCGGTGCGGCAGCCCGAGGGCTCCGAAGCGCCCCATCGCGTCGAGACGCAATTTGCGGATATCCGCTCCGCCGGGCAAATCGGCTGCAGCCGTCGAGAACGCTTCCGACAGCGCCTGCTCCGCCTTGGTCTTCAAAACTGCTACGTTCATTTACGCCGCCTTCGTCTGGTATTCAGCGTAGCCGGACTTCTCCAGCTCCTTGGCCAGAGAGGCATCGCCGGACTTGCGGATGCGCCCGTCGACCATGACGTGCACGCGGTCGGGAACGATGTGATTCAGCAGCCGCTGATAGTGGGTGATGACGAGCATCGCGCGGTCGGGCGAGCGCATGGCGTTGACCCCGTCCGAGACGATGCGCAGCGCATCGATGTCGAGGCCCGAGTCGGTCTCGTCGAGCACGCACAACGTCGGCTCCAGAACCTCCATCTGCAGGATCTCGGCGCGCTTCTTCTCGCCGCCGGAAAAGCCGACGTTGACCGGCCGCTTCAGCATGTCGATGTCGATGCTGAGATTCTCAGCCTTGGCTTTGACGAACTTCATGAACTCGGGCGTCGAAAGCTCCGGCTGGCGGCGCGCCTTGCGCACCGCGTTGACGGCCGTGCGCAGGAACGTCAGGCCGGCGACGCCGGGAATTTCCATCGGGTACTGGAAGGCCAGGAACACGCCCCTGGCGGCGCGCTCCTCGGGTTCCATCTCGAGGATGCTTTCGCCGTTCCACAGGATGTCGCCGCTCGTCACCTCGTAGTCCTCGCGCCCGGCGAGCACGTAGGCGAGCGTCGACTTGCCCGAACCGTTCGGGCCCATGATGGCGTGCACCTCGCCCTTGGGAATGGTGAGCGACAGCCCTTTCAGGATCTCACGATCCTCGTCGGCGATCTTCACGTGCAGGTCTTTGATCTCGAGCATTCTACGTACTTTCTTTCCTAGTGGCCGAGCGCCGAACTCGGAGATGTTTCATTGGGACGAGCCCAAGGACGAGAGGAAGGGATCGTCGTCAGCCGACGGAGCCCTCCAGCGAGATGCCGATCAGCTTCTGCGTCTCGGCCATGAACTCCATCGGCAGATGCTGCAGCACGTCACGCACGAAGCCATTGACGACGAGTGCCACCGCCTCTTCCTCCGACAACCCCCGCTGGCGGCAATAGAACAGCGTGTCGTCGGAAATCTTCGACGTGGTCGCCTCGTGCTCGAAGTGCGCCGAGTTGTTCTTCGCCTCGATATAGGGAACCGTGTGCGCGCCGCACTTGTCGCCAATGAGCAGCGAGTCGCAGTTGGTGAAGTTGCGCGAGCCGGTCGCCTTGCGATGCGCCGAGACGAGCCCGCGATAGGTGTTCTGCGAATGGCCGGCGGCGATGCCCTTCGAGATGATGCGGCTCGACGAGTTCTTGCCGAGATGAATCATCTTGGTGCCGCTGTCCACCTGCTGCCAGCCGTTCGACACGGCGATCGAATAGAACTCGCCGCGCGAGTTGTCGCCGCGCAGGATGCAGCTCGGATACTTCCAGGTGATGGCGGATCCGGTCTCCACCTGCGTCCACGAGATTTTCGAGCTGTGGCCGCGGCAGTCGCCGCGCTTGGTGACGAAGTTATAGATGCCGCCCTTACCGTCCTTATCGCCCGGATACCAGTTCTGCACCGTCGAGTACTTGATCTCCGCCTCATCGAGCGCGACCAGCTCGACGACGGCTGCATGCAGCTGGTGCTCGTCGCGCATCGGCGCCGTGCAGCCTTCGAGGTAGGACACGTAGGCGCCCTTGTCGGCGATGATGAGCGTGCGCTCGAACTGGCCGGTCTGCTTCTCGTTGATGCGGAAGTACGTCGACAGCTCCATCGGGCAGCGGACACCCTCCGGCACGTAGACGAACGAGCCGTCGGAGAACACCGCCGAGTTGAGCGCGGCGTAGTAGTTGTCGCCCTGCGGAACGACGGTGCCGAGATACTTCCGGACCAGCTCCGGATGTTCGCGGATCGCCTCCGAGATCGAGCAGAAAATCACGCCCGCCTTGGCCAGCTCGGCCTTGAACGTGGTGACGACCGATACGGAGTCGAACACCGCATCGACGGCAACGCGCGCGCCTTTGACGCCCGCCAGCACCTCCTGCTCCTTCAGCGGGATGCCCAGCTTGGCGTAGGTGGCGAGCAGCTCCGGATCGACCTCGGCGAGGCTCTTCGGCCCCTCCGTCGATTTGGGCGCCGCGTAGAAGTAGAGATCCTGGAAGTCGATCTTCGGATACGTGACGTTGGCCCACGTCGGCTCGGTCATGTTGACCCAACGCCGATAGGCCTCGAGGCGCCACTCCAGCATCCAGGCCGGCTCGCCCTTCTTTGCGGAGATGAAGCGCACGGTGTCCTCGGACAGGCCCTTCGGAGCCTTTATCGTGTCGATCTTCGTCTCGAAGCCGTACTTGTACTGGTCGACGTCGATCTTGCGGACTTGCTCGATCGTCTCTTGAACCGCTGGCATAACTACCCTTTCAACGTCTGTGTTCTCGTTAAGCGGCGAGCGCGGCGCCGCCTGCGATCTTCTGCCAAGCCGCCATGAAGGCGGCGATGTCGTTCTCCGTCGTGTCCGGGCCCAGGCTGACGCGCACCGCAGCGCGGGCGATGGCCTCGCCGAGCCCCATGGCGGCGATGACGCCGTTGGCGCCGACCTTGCCCGACGAGCAGGCGGCACCGGCACTGATGGCGATGCCCTCCATGTCCATGCGGATGACCAGCGTCTCGGCCGATTTGCCCGGCACCGCGATGCACGAGGTGTTGCCGATGCGCGGTGCGCCGTTGCCGATGACGAGCGCGCCGGGCGTTGCTGCCATGACCGCCGCCTCCAGTCTGTCGCGCAGGCCGGCGGTACGCCGTGCCGCGGCTGCCTCGCGCGCCACCTCGGCGGCGGCCGCACCGAAGCCGGCGATACCGCCGACGTTCTGCGTGCCGCCGCGCCTGCGGCGCTCCTGGCCGCCGCCCTTGATCAGCGACGGCAGGTTGAATCCATCGCGCACGATGAGCGCGCCGACGCCGCGCGGGCCGCCGAGCTTGTGCGCCGAGATCGTCAGCGTGTCGGCGCCGAGCGTCGCAAAGTCCAGCGGCAGCCGGCCCGGCCCTTGAACGGCATCGACGTGCAGGGCAATGCCGTTTTCGCGCGCCATGTCGGCGGCGGCGGCGATCGGCTGTATGACGCCCGTCTCGTTATTGGCGATCATCACGCTGAGCAGCACGCGGCCGCCACCCGTGGCTGCGTGCGTCAGCACCTCCGCCACGGCGCCAAGCTCGACGACGCCATCGCTGTTCGCCGGCAGCGCAATGACCTTCGCGCCGCAGGCGCGCGCCGGGGCGAGAACGGAATCGTGCTCGATGGCCGATACGCAAATGGCCTTCCATCCGGCCGCCATCACCCAGTTGTTCGCTTCCGTAGCGCCGCTGGTGAAAACGACCTCGCTCGGCCTGGCGCCGACCAGTGCCGCAACCTGCTCGCGCGCCGTCTCGACGATAGCCTGGGCGCGGCGCCCCTCGGCGTGCACCGACGACGGATTGCCCGTTGCATCGAGCGCGGTGAGCACAGCCTCGCGCGCCGCCGGCCTCAACGGCGCCGACGCGTTGTAGTCGAGGTATGTGCGCGACGTGCTCATCGGGCAACAAACTCCGGCTGGCGCTGCGGGGATGTCTGGATGTCTTCCGGCTGCCGCGCCGCAGCGCCGCCCACCGGGATGCCGTCGAGCACCTGCTGCAGCGATACTTGCGACAGGAATGTTTCTATGTGCGTTCCGAGTGCGTGCCACAGGCCGTGCGTCAGACAGCGGCGATCCCCGACGCATCCGGCGTCGGCGTCGTGGCAGCGCGTGAGCCGGGTCTCCTCCTCGACCGCCTTCATGATCTCGTCGATGTGGATGTCGGCCGCCGGCCGCGCGAGCACATAGCCGCCCGAGCGTCCCCGCGCGCTGGACACCAGACCGGCACGGCGAAGACGCAGAAAGATCTGCTCGAGATAGGCCAAAGACAGTCCCTGCCGGTCGGCCACCGCCGAAAGCGGAATAGCGGACACCGCGCCGAACTTGGCGAGATCCGCCATGGCCATCACCGCGTACCGGGCCTTGGTGTTCAACTCCACGCCACTCTCCTTGACCGCCAACCCTGGGCTCGGCGCCCGGGCGGCTTTCGCTTGCAATCGGCACCCGGCCCTGTGCTAAGAAGCGCCACCGCCGGGAGCCAAAGCTGACAAATGTCAGCCTTCACACTTTCGAACGGTTCTAAAGTCTGTAGGAATATGAAAATTCCGAGCCCGTGAGTCAAGGATTCGGTTCAACCGATTCCACGGCCTGTCCTAGGGCTCTCCGACGCACCCTGCGTCGGCGGCCGATCCACAGCCCCTCAAGAGTTGGAATTTAGATGCCCGAGCTGATTATCAATGGGCCTGCCGGCCGTCTTGAAGCCCGCTATCACCACGAGGCGGCCAACGACAGCCCGATCGCCCTCATCCTGCACCCGCACCCGCAGTTCGGCGGGACGATGAACAATCAAGTCGTCTACACGCTCTATCACACTTTCGTGGAGCGAGGCTTCTCGGTGCTTCGTTTCAACTTTCGCGGCGTCGGGCGCAGTCAGGGCGTTTGGGACGGCGGCCCGGGCGAGCTTTCCGACGCGGCCTCGGCCCTCGACTGGCTGCAGATCGTCAAGCCGGACGCCAAGAGCTGCTGGATCGCCGGCGTGTCGTTCGGCACCTGGATCGCCATGCAGCTGCTGATGCGCCGCCCCGAGGTGGAGGGCTTCATCTGCGTCGCCCCGCCGTCGAACCTCTACGATTTCTCCTTCCTCGCCCCGTGCCCGTCGTCCGGCCTCATGATCAACGGCGACAAGGACCGCGTCGTACCGTCGAACTCGGTGGGCGACCTGTCCCAGCGCCTCAAGACACAGCGCGGCATCAAGATCACGCACCAGGTCGTCCCGGGCGCCAACCACTTCTTCGAGAATAAGACGGACGAGTTGAAGGAAGCCGTCGGCGCCTACGTCGACATGCGCATGGAGCAGGCCGAGATCGATCGCGCCAACGAAAAGGAGCGCGAGCGCGAGAAAGAGCGCGAGCGTCAGCGCCAGCGCGAGCTGGAGCGCCAGGAGGAATCCACGGGTGGAGCCGACGACGATGGCGAGGGCGACTCCGAATAGCGGATGGCGGCCGTGATCAAGCTCGTCGCTCTCTGGAGCGCCGGGCTGCTGCTGCTCGTGCTCGCGGCAGCCGCCGTCGCCTACTGGTATTCGCTCAGCCTGCCGGGCAAGAGCTTCGCCGGTGCACCGCCGCCCGCAACCGATGCCGAGCGCGACCTCGCCGCGCGGCTGCGCCGCCACGTGGAGGCCATCGCCAGCGAGCCGCACAACGTCGCCCACTACGAGGCGCTGCAGAAATCCGCCGCCTACATCGAGGGCGAGCTCCGCGCTGTCGGTTACGCGCCTGTGGCGCAGGTCTATGAGGCCGACGGTAAGCCGGTCCGCAATATTGCCGTCGAGCTGGCGCCGTCCACCGCCTCCGCGGCCACGCCGACCGTCGTTGTCGGCGCCCACTACGATTCCTATGGCAACGCTCCCGGCGCCAACGACAACGGCAGCGGGTCGGCGGCGGTGCTGGAGCTGGCGCGCCTATTGAAGGACACGGCACCGCGGGACAAGCGCCTGCGCCTCGTGCTCTTCGTCAACGAGGAGCCGCCCTACGACCGCACACCGGAAATGGGCAGCTACCGTTACGCCAAGAGCCTCAAGGATGCGGGTGAGAATGTCATCGGCATGATCTCGCTCGAGACCATCGGCGCATTCTCCGACGAGCCGGGCTCGCAGAGGTATCCGTTCCCGTTCGATCTCGTATTCCCGGACGTCGCCAACTTCGTAGCTTTCGTCGCGCTGCCCGGCGGCCGCTCGTTCCTGCACGAGGTCGTTGGCGGCTTCCGCCGCCACACGCCATTCCCGACCATCGGCGGCACGGCGCCGGACTTCGTCGACGGCATCGGCTGGTCCGATCACTGGGCGTTCTACGTGCTCGGCTATCCGGCGATCATGGTCACCGACACGGCGCTCTTCCGCTATCGCGACTACCACACGCCGCACGACACGCCCGGCAAGGTCGATTACGGGAAGCTGGCGCGCATCACCCTCGGCATCGAGGCGACGTTGCGCGACATGCTGCGCTAGTCCCGATTAGCGGGCGCCGAGCATGACGCCGCCCGTCATCGGCTCGGAAACGCCGGTGGTGCCGGGAAAGGTGATCGGCAGCTTCAGCGCCGAGCGCACGGCGAGATAGGCCCAGGCCTCCGCCTCGATGAAATCGCCGTCGAGACCCAGCACCTCGACCGGCACGACGGCATTCGACACGTTGGCGGCGATCATGCTCATCAGGGTTTTGTTCTTGCGTCCGCCGCCGCACACGAACCAGCAGCGCGGCTCCTCGGGCATGTGCTCGCGCGCCCGGCCGATGGCCGCGGCGGTGAACGCGGTGAGCGTCGCCGCGCCATCCTCGAGCGACAGCGACGCAGCGGGAGTGGACGTGAAATCGTCGCGGTCGAGCGACTTCGGCGGCCGGCGGCCGAAATAGTTGCTGGTCAGCAGCTCCTGCAGCACGTCCTCATCGCAGCGCCCGTTTGCCGCCAGCGCGCCGTCGGCATCGTGCGCGGCGCCCGTGCGCGCCAGCACCCAGTCGTCTATCAGTGCGTTACCGGGCCCCGTGTCGAACGCAATGAGGCGGCCGTCGCGGCCGATCCACGTGATATTGGCGACGCCGCCGATATTGAGGAAGGCGACCGGCAGGTCGGGAGCGGCGGCCGCTAGCGCCCGGTGGTACACGGGCACCAGGGGCGCCCCCTGCCCGCCAGCGGCCACATCGGCAGCACGCAGGTCGTAGACGACATCGATGCCGGTGCGCTCGGAGAGAGCGCGGCCGTCGCCGAGTTGCACCGTCAGCTTGCGCGGCGCATCGTGCAGCACCGTCTGCCCATGGAAGCCGATCAGGTCTATCTGCTCCCGGTCGACGCCGTTCGTACGCAGGAAGCGCTCGACCGCCTCGGCATTGAGCGCGGTCAGCTCGTGCTCGAGCGCCGCGAGACAACCGGGCCGCGCGGTACGCTCGCACAGCCCCTTCGCCTCGATCAGCGCCGACCGCAGGTGCACCTTGATCTCGGCCGGATAGGGAAAGCTGGCCGCCGGGCCATGCCGCAGCTCGCGATCGCCGTCCGTATCCAGCAACGCGACATCGATGCCGTCCATCGACGTTCCGCTCATGAGGCCCAGCGCGCGGCGCAGCTTGCTCATCCACATCTTCCCGTGCATCTTCCGGCCGCCGCTGCGGCGGCCAGGCTCACTCTGATAGCGAAGCTATGACCGAACTCAAATCCGACTTTCTGAAGATTCTTACCGAGCGCGGCTATATCCACCAGTGCTCGGACCTGGCCGCGCTCGATGCTCTGGCCGCCAAGCGCGAAGCTGTAGCCTATGTCGGCTACGACTGCACGGCGCCTTCGCTGCACGTCGGGCATCTTCTGTCGATCATGATGCTGCACTGGCTGCAGGAGACGGGCAACAAGCCCATCGCGCTCATGGGCGGCGGGACGACGCGCGTCGGCGATCCTTCGGGCCGCGACGAGACGCGCAAGCTGCTCACCTACGACCAGATCGACGCCAACAAAGAGCAGATCAGGACGACGTTCGATAAATTCATCCGCTTCGGAAGCGGCAAGTCGGACGCGGTGATGGTCGACAACGCCGAATGGCTGACGCGGCTCAACTACATCGAGATGCTGCGCGACGTCGGACGCCACTTCTCGATCAATCGCATGCTGACGATGGATTCGGTGAAGCTGCGGCTCGAGCGCGAGCAGGAGCTGTCGTTCATCGAGTTCAACTACATGATCCTGCAGTCCTACGACTACGTGGAGCTTGCCCGGCGCTACGGCTGCAATCTGCAGATGGGCGGCTCGGACCAGTGGGGCAACATCGTCAACGGCATCGAGCTCGGGCGGCGCATGGGCACGCACCAGCTCTATGCACTCACCTGCCCGCTGCTGACGACATCCTCGGGCGCCAAGATGGGCAAGACGGCCGCCGGCGCCGTATGGCTCAACGAGGCGCAGCTTTCCGCCTACGACTACTGGCAGTTCTGGCGTAACACCGAAGACGGCGACGTCGAACGCTTCCTGAAGCTGTTCACGACGCTGCCGCTGGCGGAGATCGCCCGCCTCGCCGCGTTGCAGGGATCGGAGATCAACGACGCCAAGAAGACGCTGGCAACGGAAGCCACGGCCCTGATGCACGGCCGCGACAAAGCCGAGGCAGCGGCCGAAACGGCGCGCAAGACGTTCGAGCAGGGCGCGACGGCGGAAGGCCTGCCGACCGTCGAAATCGCCAAAGCCGAGCTTGCCGGAGGACTTGGCGTGCTGACAGCGTTCGTGCAGGCGGGGCTGGTCAAATCGAACGGCGAGGCGCGGCGGCAGATCCAGGGCGGTGGCCTGCGGGTGAACGATGCGCCGGTTGCGGACGAGAAGGCGCAGCTCACCGTCGCCGACGCGAAGGCAGACGGCGCCATAAAGCTGTCGCTCGGCAAAAAGAAGCACGTGCTGCTGAAGCCCGTCTGAAGCGCGAACGCGCTAGCGCTTCTTCGGTGGTGGCGAGACGGTTTCCGACGACCACCCGTCTATGGTCTCGTTGCCGATCACCGTGCCCGGCGCGGCAGTGACGCCATCGTCATCGCCGATCGAGGCGCGCGATGGCACAGCTGACCCTGTGTCGTCATCACGGCGCTGCACCTTCGGATCGAACGGCGTCATCTGGAAGATGTCGCGGAAGATGCCCGGCGCCAGCATGGATAGCGGGTTGACGATGACCTGCGGCCGATCCATCGAGCCCTGGATGGCGAAAGTGATGCCCGCGATGCCCTCGCACTTGGGGCCGGTGATGATCTGGCCGAAGAGCGGAATCTCGCACAGCGCGCTGTTGAGGCCCTGCAGTGGCACGTAGGTGCCGCCGAGATTGACCCGCCGCATCTTGTAATCGACCTTGCCACGCAGCGAGGCGCCGAGCATCGGGCCGCGAAGCTGGCTATCGCTCATGACGAACTGGCCGTAGCCGACGGAGAACGGCACGCGCATCAGCGTGAAGTCGAACACCTCGCGCGTCACGCGTTTGGATGGCCGGCCGGAGCCGCCGTCGATGGCGGGGCGTCCGTCGTCGGCGCCGCTGAACACCTCGGACACGACCGGGTCACCGAGGATGCGGAAGTTCTCGACCCACAGCGTACCCGTCTTCTCGGCGGCGCCCTTGCCCTCGAGATTGACCTCCAGCCGGACGCGCCCGCTCTGGATATTGGGGTAGAAGTCGATCAGCTTGAATGCCTGCCCGGCATCGGTGGAGTCGGCGTAGAGCTTGCGGCCTACGCCCTGCTCCTGCTTCAGCACCACGGCCAGCGGCCGGCCGCCGTCGAGCGTACCCCGCACGTCGAGCGCCGTCAGCTTCTCGCCGCGCTTCGACAGCTTCATTTTCAAATTGCGCACCGACACCTCGCGGTGGCCGATGACCGTGCCGATCTCCGCCTCGAGGTCGATGCCCTCGCGCGCGCTTTTGGGCTTGGCGACGCCACGCTCGGTCAACTGCCCCAGCGAGAACAGCGAGCGGAAGAAGTCGCGGCCGTCGAACGTCGGGCCGCGCGCCTTCACCTTCCAGACGTCGTCGGCGCCGAGTGTGCCCTGCACCTCCATGCGGGTGACGACGTTGAGCGAGAAGTCGGGGAAGTAAAACTCACGCATCTTGTTGTTGGCGCCGATGGCTACCCAGCCTTCGATGGCGATGTCATCGCCGGCCACCTTGAAGTTCTGCAGCTCCGTCTTGTGCGTCTTGCCCTTGGCGATGTCGCACTGGAGGGTGGCGGCGCGGCCCGGCGGCTTGCGCCACGCGACGCCCTCGAGAATGAGATCGGCGTTGGTCAGATCGCCGTGCAGCTGGATCAGCGGCTGATCCTGCGCGTCGTGCCCGATGGTCAGCTCGATGGGCACCTCGCCCTGCACCATGTCGTTGATGTCGAGGCCGAGGTGGCTGCGGTCGCTGTTGTCGAGGGTCGCCGTGACACGCAGCGGCGGCTGCTTCTCCAGCGGTGCATCGAAGATGCGCTGCCAGCTCATCTTGGCGAGGACGCCATTGACGAGCATCTGGCCGTTGGCGCCGGCGGCCTTTTCGCTGATGTCGAAGTCGACCGTCGCGCCCTGCACCTGATAGCTGCCGAGGAGCTGCTTGACGCGCCCATCGGTCAAGCGCGCCTTGCCCTCGACGCGAACGGAGCCGTCCGGCAAGTCGGCGAGCAACGGCAGCGCGATCTTGAACTTGGCGTCGACCTTGCCGTCGAGGCCGTCGCGCGGCAGCCCGGTCTCGTCGAGGAAAGCCGGGCGTGCCTTGCCGATCAGGTCGATCACGGACGTGAGCTCCGCCTGCGACGCGAACACGATCTCGCCGGTCGGAACCTCGCTCATGATGTCGACGGCGGTGAAGCGTCCGTCCGCGAGCGGCAGGCGTCCATCCGGGTCCAGCGCAAACGCCGCCTCCGGGATGCTGACCTCGAGAGCGTCGTTCTCGATGCGCGTCGTCGCGCGCGGCGCCACGACGGGCGGTAGCTGGTCGTGCACCCGAACTTCCAAATCGGAGGTGTCGAGGAAGAACGACAGCTGGTGCTCCGGCGCATCGGCGCTGGCATCGCCCGTCAGATGATCGCCGCTGAGGAAGCGGAACTTGCCGCCGAGAATTGACGCGCGATCGACCTTCTCGCCCACCCATTCGCGCGCGCCCGGCGCGATGGCCTTCGGCCACAGGGCCTTCAGCGTGTTGAGCGGCATGGCGCCGAGCGTGCCCTCGAGCCGTGTGCTGGCAGGTGCCGCACCGGTCACGAGGTTACCGCTCATGGCGATCTCGGCGTCGCCCGCGCGCAGCTTGAACTCGGCAAGCTCGATCTCGCCCCGGTAGGGCTGCACGCGGCCGCTGGCGCGGAACTCCTGCAGCGCCACCGGCGCCACCTTGAACTCCTCGGCGGCGAACGAGCCGTCGCTGGCGCGCAACTGATAGCTCCACGCCGGGTGCTCCGCCGCGGGGTCGTCTGCCGACGCGAAGCCGGCGATGGTGAGCCGGCTGCCGCGCCAGCTCAGGGTCGAGGGCGATAAGGTCACCTTCTCGGCGACGCCGTCGTAGGCAAGGTTGATCGAGCCGCCGTCGACCTCCAGCGGTGTCTCGGGCAAGGCGGGCAGCCGCACGCTGCCATGCCCGACCTTCACCGCCACCGTCGCCGAGCGGACGTCGCCATCGCTCGTCAGGTCGACTGTCGCCTCGCCGTCTACCGGCAGGTCGAGGGCCTGCAGGAGGCTCAGCTCCGGCACCGTGCCGGCGATGGTGCGCGGGACGAGATCGGTGATCGACGTCTTGAGCGTCAGCGTGCGCTTGCTCTCGGATTCGTCCGTTTCGAAGTTGAGCTGCCACGGCTTGCCGCCCGCCGCCGCGACCGTGGCGCGGCCGGTTATGACGCTGCGCGCAAACCCGTGCATCAGCCCGATATTGAGATTGGGCACACGCCATTCCGTGGTGCGGCCGGCGTAGTCGACGAGCACGGTCGCGTTGCGCAGTCCGAGCTCGCGAAGATACGAGGTGGCGTCAAGGCGCTGTCGCGCGCGCGACGACATGTCGGTGAGGACGCGCGCGAGGTCGATGCGTTTTAGTGGTCCGGTCGCGTCCGGCCCCGGCGCGATGGATTGTGGGCGCGCGGCCGGCACGGGCGCCGGCGCAACCGGTGCCACGGCTGTCTGGTCTACGCGCTCGCCGGGCTTGATGGGCTTCGAGAAGCTAAGCGCCAAGCCGCCACTTTCCGAATAGAAAAGGAACAGGCGCGGCTCGATCAGCTCGATGCGTGCCGGCACGACGCGCAGCGACCACAGCGCCGAGGAGCTGAGCTCGACGGCGGCAAACGGCGCCGAGGCGACGACATCGCCATCGCGCTCGTGCATGCGAATGTTGCTGAGGCGAAATTCGAGCCCGCCGTTGTCCGAGAGGCTCACCACCACGTCGTCGATGCGCACGCGGTTGCCGTCCAGCTCGGCGTTGATGCCGCGCTCGATCGGCTCGACCAGGAACTCGAGCGAGATGGGGCCGTGCCGCAGGCGCACATAGCCGAGCCCGGCGACCAGCAGCGCCAGCATGACGAACGGGGCAAGGATGAATACCGACCGGCCGACACCGTGCAGCACGTGATCGCACGCCACCGCGGCGGTGCTGACGGTTCGCTTCAGGTTCGACGCCGGCTGCTCGGCCGCGCCGCGCGCCTTCGTCGAGCCAGGCTGTGTCGATGGTCGTCCCGTCGTTTGCAAGTCCGGCCCCTAGACAGTTTCGAGACGCAGTCCCGACGCAAACAACAAGATGCGCTGATGCCCGATCCCAGCAGTGCTGCAGGCGCACCTCGGCTGCCCGATGCAATGCCCCGCGCGACGTCCCCATCCCCCTATCACATGACCGCCCTTGCGCGGGCTGGGCTGCGCCGCTAAGCCTCAGGCGCAGCGTGCGTTTGTTGTCGTGCGACGCGGTTCACGTGCAAGGGGAAAAGCGACAAAAGAAAGGCACACCGGTGACCATCGAAGTCGGCGCGAAGGCACCCGATTTTACGCTTCCCGATTGCGTCGGCGAAACGGTCGAGCTGTCGGCCCTGAAGGGGCGTCCGGTGGTCGTCTATTTCTACCCGAAGGACGATACGGAAGGCTGTACCGTCGAGGCCAAGGACTTCACCTGCCTCAGCGGCGCGTTCAAAAGCGCCAAGGTCGCTCTCCTGGGAATATCTCCCGACAGCACCGCCAGCCACCGCAAATTTCGCGACAAGCACGCGCTCGAAGTCCGTCTCCTGTCGGACGAGGACCATCGCGTGGCCGAGGCCTATGGCGTATGGGTCGAGAAATCGATGTACGGGCGCACGTTCATGGGCGTCGAGCGTGCCACATTCCTGATAGATAGCTCGGGCAGGATCGCCCGCTGCTGGCGGAAGGTGAAAGTGCCCGGCCACGCCGACGAGGTTCTGGCCGCGGCACGGGCGCTGAAAGCCTAGGCGCTGAGCGCAGTTACGTTGCACACATTTTGTGCCAGCGTCGGCGTCGCGGCCGATGACCCCGGCCGGGATATGTGCTTAGATGCCTGAGTGGGGGGGATATTTCGGCATCTGCGCCGCACTGATCCCCATTTGTTCAAGCACGTCTACGTCAGTTCCGCCCAATAGTTGCGATCGTTGCGTCAGATCAGAGGTGCAAGCTTATGTTGCCGAATTTCAAGAGATCCGACACGGACCCCAAGGTCAGCCCGAGCTTTGCGCCTCCGAGCGCGCCGCCGACCCCCGGGGCCTCGGCTCGGCCCCTCGGCATCGCCCGTCCCGTCGAGCGCAATGCGCCCTCCGTCATCGGCCCCGATCTGACCATCAACGGCAACCTCGTCTCCAAGGGCGAGGTGCAGATCGATGGCGAGGTGCAGGGCGATATCCAGGGCACCTACGTCGTAATCGGCGAGAAGGCACGCATCACCGGCGGCATCGTCGCCGAGGAGATCGTCGTCCGCGGTCACGTGATGGGCTCGGTGCGCGGCAAGCGCGTCATGCTGCAGTCCTCCAGCCACGTCGAGGGCGACATCTTCCATCAGGCGCTGGCCATCGAGCAGGGCGCTTTCTTCGAGGGCAAGTCGCGCCGCTCGGATGATCCGACCGCCGAGGCGAAGCCCGACATTCCGACGCTGAACGGCAGCAACCTCGGCTAGCCGCGCGTGGCGGATGCGGCGTGCCGTCGTTGGCGCGCCTGCCGATGCCGGGCACAGCGATGAACGAACAAACCCCGGCCGAGCGGCAAACGCGGCCGGGGTTTTCGCATCGGCGCCGTCGTCAGGCCGCTGCCCGCTGATCGTCCCACGTGCGCAGGCATATGCGCTGCCCGCCCAGTGCCTCGAAGTCGCGCTCCCGGCAGGTCAGAACCAGAACCTGATGGCTTTCAGCGGCGGCGTTCAGCGCCTCGAACAGCCGCCGCAGCCGGTCGTCGTCGGTGTTGACGACGGCATCGTCGATGATGAGCGGAGCCGGCGTTCCGCGATCCGCCAGCAGCCGGGCGAAGGCGAGACGCACGAGCAGGCCGAGCTGCTCCTGCGTGCCGCCGCTCAGGCGGATGAAATCCTCGCGCACGCTGCCGCGCTCCAGCGCCTGCGGCGACAGGTCCTCGCCGAGGACGAGCCGCGCATTCGGCATGACGCGCTGCAGATAGGGCTCCATGCGCGCCACCACCGGACGGGCGAAGCGCTCGCGCGTGCGGCTCGCCGCAGCGTCGAGCTCTCTCGCCAGGAGCTGCAGCGACTCGGCTTCCATCTGCAGTTCGCTGCAGCGGGCCTCGGCACGTGCGCAAAGGTCGACGAGCTCGTCGACGCGAGTCGCGATATCCTCGACGCGGTCGCTGCGCAGCTCGCCGAGGAGGCCGGCTTCGCGCTCGCGCAGTGCCGCGAGATCGTTTTGCGCCTTGACGCGGGCGGCCTCGGTGGTTTCCGCCGCATGCGCCAGCGCGCCGAACCGCGCTTCGCCGGGTGCCTTCTCGCTCCAGGCGGCCACATCGCGCACGGCGGCGTTGAGCGACACCTGCGCCGCGTCGAGCGCGGCGCGTTTCTCCGCCAGCCCGGCGGCGCGTGTGTCCGGGGCGCCAAGCTCGGCCGACAGGCGGGCGACGTCCGCGTGATATCCCTCCGCGCGTGCCCGCAGCGTGGCGATCTGCTTGCCGGTTTCGCGCTCGGCGGCCTCGGCTTGGCCGAGGCTCTCCTCCGCGAGGCCCAGCGCCTCCATCGTTTCCTGCGCCCGGACCTCCAGCTCTTCGGCGGCGGGAAGCGCATCGCACTGCGCCATGGCCGCAGCCAGCTCGGCGTGGGCGCGCTGCAGGCTAGCGATGCCGTCCTTTGCAGATGCCTTGAGACGCGCCGTCGCGTCGGCAAGGCGCGCCTCGGCGTCGCGGCGCTCGACGAGCTGCCGCTCGGCGTCTTCGACCGTGTGCGCGCCCGCGCGCGCCAGAAGCTCGGCGAGCCGGCCACAATGCGCGGCGACAGCCGCCTCGTCCTGCGCCACGTCATCCGACTGTCCCGGCGCGATGGTGAGCGTGCCGATGCCGGCGATCTCCAGCGTCAGCGGCCGTGTAGGCTGCAGAACCTCGCCGTCGGCGAGCGCGCGGCCGTCGACCTTCACCTTTCCCGCAGCGCCCGGCGCGTAGGCCAGCGACACGCGCGGCGCAGCAGCACTCAGGCGTGCCTCGATTTTCATGACCGCCGCCGCCTCGCGGCGCGCCGCGTCGACGATGGTTTCCTCGGCGCCGTTGGCGGCAAGCGCCGAGAGCAGCTCTTGCCGCTCCGCTGCGGCGGCACGCGCCACGTCGAGACGTTCCGTCAGCTCGGCCAGGTGCCCGCTGCGCACCAGCGTCTGACGGTCGCGCTCGAGCGCGGCACAGGCGGCCTTCAAAGCATCGCGCGCCGCGCGCGCCTCCTTTGTATGCTCGGCACAAGCCGCAGCCCGCGCCTCGCAGTCGGCGAGCACGGGCAATATCTCGGCTGCCTCGAGCTCCCGGCGGGCGAGTTCGCCGATGCGGCGCTCGAGCGCACCGAGCAACGCCCCGGCAGCTTCATGCTGCCTCTGGCAAGACGCGACCGCGGCCTCGGCCGCCTGCAATCTCTCCCGCGCGCCGCGTGCCTCAGCGAGCACCCGGCGTGCATCCTCCGCCGCCCGCTCGCGCGCGCTCACGACGTCCGCGTCGCCGAGCGCAACGAGCTCGGACCGTAGCTGCTCCAGCCGGTCAAGGCGCAACTGCGCGCTCTCGAGCCGCTGCTGCGCTGCCGTCTTCTCCCGCGTCAGCCGCGCGTGCTCATCGATCGCCGCCTTCAGCGCCCCGGCCGGCCGGGGCGGAATGTGGCTCGTCTGCAGCTCCGCCAGCGCCGCCTTGACCTGCGCGGCGACAAAGCGCGACGCGCTGCCGTCGGTGACATTCTCGACCTCGCACTCGATCGCCGCCATCAGCGTGGCGCCGCCGGTCTTGACGGGCGCCATGCTTGCCATGGCAGCTCCCTGCTCCACGCAGAGCAGCGCGAAATGGCCGGCGCCGCCGAGCAGCGTCAAAAGGTGGGATTCGGCATCGGCGCCGCGGAACAGCTGCCCGGTCGCCAGATCGCGCAGCTCCGCCGAGCGCGACGACAGGTACTGTTTGCGCAGGCGCCAGAGCCGTCCGTTCAGCTCCAGGTCGAGCTCCACTAGCGGCGCCCCGCCGGCATAGGGGCGCAGATCCTCGATCTCCTGCTTCTTCGACGTGTGAGGCAGGAACAGCGCCGTGTTCACGGCCTTAAGAACGGTCGACTTGCCGAGCTCGTTAGGCCCGGCGAGGACATCGAGGCCGCCCGTCAACCCTTCGAGCGCGACAGGCGCGCTGAACCGGCCCACCTCCTTCAAGCGGACGGCGCGAATCTTCATGCCTTCACCTCCGCTTCGGCCTGCCGCGCGAAAGCGAACAACCGCCGCAGCGCGCGGCCGGCGACGGGGGCACCATTGCCGCCCGCCTCGGAAACCGTCTTGAGCCGTTGCGCGATCTCACCGAGCGCCGGCGAGTTGAGCGAAGCCAGGTCCGCCGCCGACGCGAACGTGCCGACATCGCGGAGATCGGCGGCGAGATGGAACAGGCGTGGCGACAGGCGGCGCAGCCGCTCCTCGACGCGCGCAAGCTCCGCCAGCGGCACGGCGCCCGACAACTCCAGGCTCAGGAGGTGGCGGCTGGCACTGCTGCCGAGACCCGCAACCTCGTCCTCGAGCGGCGCCAGCGAGCCGGCGTCGTCCACCTTCAGGGGGCGCTGCAGCCAGGTGAAGTGCGCCGTGCGCACGCGCTGCACGTCGGGGGGCGCGCGGCCGGCTACCCGGACGATCAAGGCGTTGCCGGGATCGTTGTCACGGAAGCCGTCGGGCTCGGGCGTACCGGAGTACCAGGCATGCTCGCTGATGCGCGTCGTGCCGTGCCAGTCGCCCAGCGCCAGATAGCCGAGGCCGGCTGACTTCACGCGCGCAGGATTGATCGGAACGTTGGCGTCGCCGGCGCTGCCGAATCCCTGCACCGAGCCGTGCGCCAGGCCGATGCGCACCGCGGCGCCGTCCCCGACGCCATCCCACCAGGCGGTCGGGTCGGTCTCTGTGCGTTTCGAGGTCAGCGGCGCCGGCAGCAAAATCACGCCGGGTGCGATCTCTGCCGGGCGCGGCTCCAGATGGAGTTGCACGTTGGCCGGCAGCCCCGCCTGCACGGCGCCGATCCATACCCCCCCGGCACGCGCGGGATCGTGGTTGCCCGGCAGCAGGTGCCACATCAGCGGATACGCCTTCAGTTGCTCCAGGAGGCGCCGGGTCAGCGCGTCGGGGACCACCTCGGCATCGAACACGTCGCCGGCGACCAGCACCGCCGAGCACCCGGCGGCGACGGCTGCCTCGGCCAGCCGGCCGACGGCTTGCAGCCGCTCGTTGCGGAGCACGGCGGCCTCATCGCTCGGGAAGGAGCCGAACCGCTTGCCGAGCTGCCAATCGGCCGTATGCAGGAAGGTGAAGCTCATAGCCTCATTTTGTTCTATCTTCGTTCACGTAACAACCCTAAAATTGCCGACGGTCAAAGTTATCCACAGGGGTCGCGGACCAGGCTGGCGGCCGCGTTTTCACGCGCCGCCAGGAGCTTGCAACCGATGCTGCCGGGCCGGTGCCCGGCGTAAGGTTCACGCGTCGTCGTCGTCGGCTTCCTCGTCGTCCTCGTCGTCGACCAGGCTCTTCAAGGTCTCGACGATCTGCATCTCGCCGTCCTCTTTGGATTCGACGAGCCATTCCGTCAGGACCGTCTCGCCCTGCTTGAAGACGACCTTGAAAGGCAGCTCGTCGCCCGTGACCGGCACGACGTCGCCAGTGACAAAAGCCATAAAACCCTCCATGCGTTTTACCCGGGCGGTCGCCGCTGCGGCCGCCCGGGCTGGAAACACTAATCAGGATTCGAATTATTTCGAGGGTGAGGGGGCGACCAATTCCCCTGTGGACAACTGACTGACGAGCGATTCGCACGCGGGGCGGAGTCGGCACGTCAGCACCGCACGCCAGCTCAATTTTTGACGCCCGAGGCCATCTCCGCGGCCTCGTCTTTTTGAGGGACGCCTATGGCTCGTCTATTCATGGCCTCGATCGTCACCGTTGGCCTGCTGCTCGGCATGGTATGCGGCGTGATACTCGCCGCGCTCGTCGCCACCGATAATGTGAACCTCGGATTCGCGATCGCGCTCACCATCGTCATCAACGGCGTCATCTGGCTGGTGAGCCCGTGGATCAGCGACTTCTCGCTGCGCTGGTTCAACAAGATGACGTTCCTCGACGACACCGAGGTGCAGCAGCGCTATCCAGGCGTCCACCAGCTCATGCACGCCGTCGCCGACCAGTACGGCTTCAAGGCGCCGCGTCTTGGCTTCATCCCCGACCGCAATCCCACCGCGTTCACGTACGGGCTGCTGCGCTCCAACGCGCGCATCGTCGTCACCGAAGGCATATTCGAGTTCCTCGATGCGGACGAGCAGCGCGCGGTCGTCGCGCACGAGCTCGGACACATCGTCAACCGCGACTTCATCGTCATGACGGCGGCCGGCACGCTGGTGCAGATCCTCTATCAGGTCTACGCCGCCTCGATGCGTTCGAGTAATTCGGGCGGCAAGAACAAGGGCGGCCAGGCGGCCGTCGGCATCGCGGCGCTGGTGATGTACTACGTCGGCATCTACCTGCTCTACTACCTCAGCCGCACGCGCGAATACCTTGCCGACGCCTTCTCCGCCGAGCGCGTCGAGGCACGCCATCTCGCCGCCGCGCTGGTGAAGATCGCCTACGGCATCGTCAAGGTCGAGGACACCGAGGCGGCGCAAAGCCTGTTGCAGAGCACGCGGCACATGGGCGTCATCGACGTCAAGAACGCGCGTTATTCCGGACTCGAGGCCGAGAGCGACCTGCAGAGCCCGGAGCGCGCCTCGGAGGCGATGCTGTTCGACGCGCACAATCCGTGGGCGCGCCTGATCGAGCTCAACTCGACGCATCCGCTCACCGGCATGCGCATCGCGCACCTCGGCGACATCGCGCGCCAGAAGGCGCAGCCGTTCCCGCAATACGATCTCGCCGCCGCCGCTCGGCGCGTGCGCCTCGACAAGCCGGCGCTGTGGCGGCAGTTCTGGTGGGAGCTCGGCGTGCTGGCGCTGCCGCTGCTGCTGGCCATCGCGGCCGGCTTGATCGGTGCGTGGCTGTTCATTCCGGCGGCGTTTGCGCTCGGCGTGCTGATCACGATACCGCTGCGCTATCCCTCGATGCCGCCGGCGGCAACGACGGTGGCGGACCTGATGACCAATCCGGCCGCCTCGCCGGTCATCGGCCGGCCGGCAAGACTCACGGGCAAGGCGATCGGCCGCGCCAATCCCGGCTTCTTCGCCAGCGAGGACGTGATCTACCAGGACAAGACGGGGCTTCTCACCGCCGACTTCCGTTCCATGCTCGGCTTCATCGGCGACCTGTTCGCCGGCTGGCGCCGGGTGCCCAAGCACCTCGGACAGGACGGCCAGCTCGCCGGCTGGTTCCGGCGCGGCATGGGCGGCTATGTGATCATGAAAGAGCTTTCCTCGACCGCGGGCGTGCTGCGGGCACGGCCCTACTTCTGGCAGGCGGCAGTATCGATCGCGGTCATCGCCATCACGGCTTATGTCGCCCTCACCCAAAGCGCCAATATCGCGCGGCTCGGCCATGACATACGCGCCGTCTATCCCGCCGGATATACCTACGAAAAACGCTGGGACACCGTTCCCGACGGCGGCGCGGACGGCGCACGGGAGCCGTATCGGCCACAGCAGTAGCCGTATAAATGCCCCGAGTGCCGCCTACGATTGTCGCGCGGCGCAGGTTGGTGCAAAAGAATTTGCGGTCGAATCAATTTCGAGAGGGAGCAGCAATCGACATGCGGGCTGTCGCACTTTGCTTGGCGAGTTTCATCGCCGCCCTCAGCCTGTCGGCCCTTGATGCGCGCGCCGAGAACCTCGACGGCTACTGGATGGACTCGCACGGCGAGGTCATCATGCAGTTCGGGCCCTGCGGGCGCGACCGCTGCGGACGCGTCGCGTGGCTGAAGAAACCGCGTGGCCCCGACCGCGGCCCGCTGCGCGATTTCCGCAACTCCGATACTAAACTGCAGTCGCGCTTCGTGTGCGGGCTCGTCGTCGTGAAGGGCTTCAAGAAGCAGCCGGACGGCACCTGGGCGAACGGCACCGTTTACGTCCCGGACCTGGGCACCAGCTTCAGCGGTTACGCCGAAGTGTTGAGCCCGAACAAGGTCAAGGTGTCGGGTTATATGCTGCTGCCAATTTTCGGCTCTTCGGAAGTGTGGACGCGCATGCCGCGCAAGCCGCCGACGTGCGAGGAGCAGGCGAAGATGATCGCCGAGGGCAAGTGGTCGGAGGATACGGCCAGCTGGCCGCCGGTCCCGCCTCCCGTCGCCTCACGCTAGCCGCGCCGGAGCGCAGCGCATGGGCTATCGCTTCACGCGCGCTCTGCTCGCCACCGCCATCCTCGCCACCCTATCGACACTCGCCTGCGCGCAAGCGATCCCGAAGCAAAAGGGGCCCGCGCGCGTCGTCGGCCTCTTCAACTTCCTGTGTCTCAAGCATCTGCCCGATCTGGAAGGCATAGAGCGCGCCGCGGGCTTCGGCGAGTTCGACCAGCTTCTCGACGCCAAGGACCTCGCGCCCTACGCGACACCTGGGGTGCCCGGCAAGCTGCTCGGCTGGCGCTATCACGATCATGGAGAAGAATTCATTCTGACGGCGTCGCCCGCGCAGCCGGACGATGCTACGAAAAAGGAGCTGCCGGCGCTGAACGCGGGCGCCGTCTGCACGCTCCACGTCCCCAACGTCCGGCAGGATATGCTGCTCGGCGAATTGACACGGGCGATGGGACGCAAGCCGGACGCGACAAGGCAGGAAGGCTCGCTGCTGGACTATTCGTGGGCACATCGCCAGCCCAACGCGGTGAGCTACGTTCACCTTTCCGTGCCGCAGGCAGCGGACGCGAAAGCGCGCCTCAGCGCCGGTGTGTTCCTGAAAAAATAGGCGCTGCCGTGCGCGCACCTGTTGCGCACGTAACAGCATGTTACAGCCGCGCAATGGTACCCGCGTCGGATAGGCCGCTTGCGTGCGGTCGTGCATTTGCCTAGGTCAAGACAAACCGATTTTGGAGGTGCCCATGCGCTTTGATCGTATCGCTTTGCACTGCGCTGGCTTCGCTGCGGCGATGCTGTCAGCGGCAGTGGCGCAAGCCGAGAACTCGCCCATCGGCGTTTGGATGGATCACACCGGCCGCGGCGCCGTGGAGATCACGGACTGCAACGGCAAGCTGTGTGGCCGTGTGGCGTGGGTGAAGGATGCCGAGAATGCCAAGGAGTGCGGCAAGCAGATCATTGGCAACGTGGCGCCCATCGGCAAGGACAAGTGGGACAACGGCTGGATCTACGATCCGGATCGCGGCTCGAAGTTCGACGTCGAGCTGACGGCGCTCGATAACGACAAGCTGCGCGTCAAGGGATACGCCGGCACGAAGTGGCTGAGCGAGACGCACACCTGGAAGCGCGCGCCCGCCGAGCTGCAGAAGTGCTCGACGGACACCGTGACGCCCGCGACGCCCCCCGCTGTGAAACCATCGGAGACGGCCAAGGCGCAGCCGGACGGCGCGGGTAGCGCCAAGCCGGACGGATCCAAGCCGGACGGATCGGTGCAGCTTCAGGCAGCCAAGCCCGATAGCGATAGCAGCAAAGCCGCAGCCGGGAAGCCCGACGTTGCCAAGACCGAACCCGCCCCTGCACCTGCACCGCAAGCCGGCGAGCAGCATGACGACACCGCCAAAGCCGATCCGGACGCCGACGAGAACGATGAGCCGCGCTCCGGCGGCAAGGGACGCCGCTTCGCCGCGCAGCTCCTCGATAAGCTGGAGAGCGGCGACGGTCCGGTGCAGCTGAAGCGCTCCGGCAAGACGTGCCGGCTGCGGGCGCCATACGTCGACATCTCGTTTGCTTGCGATCGCGACGACGATTGACCCGCGCCAGCGCACGACGCCAGCGCACTGATCACGAGCCCACGCGGTCACGCCGCGTGGGCTTTTTCGTGCGCTCCTACAGCTTGCGGCCCAGGAAGACGAGCTCGCTGCCGTTGACGACGGTGCGGGCTTGCGGACGGAAGCCGACGCGCTCGTAGAAGCGCACGTTGCGCGCGTCCGCCGAGGTGACGATATGCACGCCGCGGGCGCCGGCACGTGCCGCATCGACGGCAAAGGCGTCCACCAGATCGGCGCCGATGCCACGATTGCGGAAGCGCGGTGCGAGGTTGACGTGCAGGTGGGCAGGGAACGATCGGGTTGCGGCGGCAAAGTCGTCGAGGGCGGACGCCTCGTCGAGCGCTCCGACGAGATAGCCGGCAACCGCGCCTTCGGCATCCTGGGCGATGTAGACCCACTGCGGGTACTGCGACAGGTAGCGGCCGAACCAGCGCTCGCGGAATGCGGCGCGCGCCTCGCTGCTGGCGAACGACTTGGTGTTGCTCGACTCGAAGAAAATCTCGTCCAGATCGGGGAGCAGGTTTTCCCGATGCGGAAGCTCGCGCCATTTCCGGATGGAGACGGGGGCGGATGTGGCTTGTGGCTTGGGCATCATTCGATCTGCCTTGTCACCCTGACGGGAAAGGGGCCGGATTACTCCGGCCCCTCGGCATTGTCGAATATCGCCGATTAATCTCCGATGCACGCGTAGTAGCGGCTCCACCAGTAGCGGCTGCCGGTAGCGGCCGCGCGGCGGCGCAGCGGTGCGCACTCGTCGTAACCGTAATCGTCGTAGTAATAGTCCGAGTAGGCGCCATAGCCGTAATACGGCCAGTAATAGCCGCGGAAGCGCGGACCGTGGTGGTGGTGGTGATGGCCGCCACGCGGGCCATGGTAGCGTGCGCCCGACCCGCCCCTGAACCGCGCTCCCGGGCTGCCGTGGAAGCGGGGGCCGGAACCGCCGCGGAAGTGCATGCTGCCGCCTCCGCCACCGCGACCGATGCCACGTCCGCCGCCTCCGATGCCGCGCCCGCCTCCGCCGCCGTGCTGGGCGACCAACTGAATCGGGCTCCGCGGCGTAGCCTGGGTCTTACTGAGCGGGACTGCACTTGCCGGATGGGCCATGACGGTAGCGGCTGTCAGCAAAGCCGCCACGGCACCCGCCGGTATCACTAAGTTTTTCATACTAGATCTCCTCGGGGAATTCGGCCCTCCTTCTCGTCGCTTCAGCCGCGCGTGTGACGGTGCGGAGGAAGGCCGGCGTTCGGAAAGCGTTAACTATGTGGCAACGCTCAGGCGTAAAGCCAAGATCCCTGCCGGCACGATCAATTACCTCACGCAGGCCCTATAGCGCGTCCACCAGTTGCGGTTGTTGGTGGCGATTGCCCGCTGGGCGTAGCGGCGGCACGAGGCGGGAGAGCGGTCCGTATCGCTGTAATAGCGGTAGTTGTACGGAGCCTTTTTTCCCTGGTCGCGCACATCCCCGGCACCGCGCATGGGGACGCTCGGTTTATTCGGTGGCCGAACGAGCGGGCGGGACGACTTGAGGCCCCCGTAAGCGCCTTGCGGATCGGCGCGATGCGCGTCGCTCGCGACGCCCGGTGGCCCGGCAGCGCCTGCGGCGGTTATGCCGGCCAGCAGAATGCCAACCGCCAGGAATGCCGTGAGTGCGTGCATTTGCTCGCTCCTACCGGATCGTGCGCTCCTATGGAGGAACGCTCGTAGAGCGCACAAGTTGCCATCGGGCAAACGCGTCACGCCGGCGCCGGCGGCTCCTCCCCCGCATCGGCGTCTTCCGGCTGCTGCGGTAGGGGCACCTCGCCGTAGTTCGGGCTGAAGGGCTGTGTCGGATCGTCGGGCCGCGCGAACATGCGCACCGGCGGCGGCCGCTGCGCTTCGCGCTCATCCTTTTCGCCGTCAGCCGGCGAAGGAGCGTGCGGGGACGGCGCGGAAACGAGCGCGCTGACAATACCGCCGCCCGGCAAGGGCGCCGGCGTGCTGCATCCGCCGAGCGAGGCGCCGGCGAGCAAGATAAGGAGCGCCACGCGGGCACGCGGCGCTCCATTTCCGGCCGTACGCTGGCCGGTACGCATGAATGCTGAACGCGACGTACACATAGGACACGCCTCTCAACAAACGCGACATGTCCCGATTGTGCGCCCCGTCGGTTAACGTCGGCCTAACCGCTGTGCCAATTCGACGCTTCAGGCGGGCAGGCGGACGAAACCGATGGCTTTGAGGCCGTCGAACACCGCCTGCATGGCGATCGCGGCGAGCAGAATGCCGAACACGCGCATCAGCACGCGCTGCGCGGTGATGCCGATCATCCTGTTGATTTCGTGCGAGAGCAGCAGCAGCATCAGCGTGATGCCCATGACCGCCGCGAGCGCGGCCACCGTGGTCGCCAGCAGCAGCGCATCGGTGCCCGCGTTCGTCGCCAAAAGGATACCGGCGCTCATGGCGCCGGGGCCGGCCAGCAGCGGCATCGCCAGTGGGAACACGGCAATGTCGTCCTTCGTGTGCGCCTCCTCGTCCTCCGGCTGCGTCAGCTTGAAGGCGCTGGTCGGCTTAGCGAAGATCATGTCGAGCGCGATGATGAGCAGCACGATGCCGCCTGCCGTGCGCAGCGCCGCGATGCTGACGCCCAGCTCGTCGAGCAGCGGCTGTCCGAGCAGCGTGAAAATCAGCAGCAGAATGCCGGCGATGGCGGTCGCACGCACGGCGATCGACGCGCGCTCGGCGCGCTCCATCTTCGGCGTCAGCGTCGCGAACAGCACCGCCGCTTCCACCGGCCCGATGGTGGCGAAGAACGTCGCGAAGCTCGTCAGCGCGGTTTCCAGCATGACTGCCTATGGCTGAAGCGGATTGGCGGACGCACTGCACAATGGCGATGCGCTTATCAGCAGTCTGCCGCCTGGGCTGCTAACACACTCAAGTTGTGGAACAAATTCGTTGTCAGAGGCTTTCCCTGATCTATCATTCGCAAGCGAGTCCGTTCGACTTGGCAGAAAACTTCGGGGGACATTGAGGATGCACGAGCCCGAATTCGCGTCGCTGCTCAGAGGGTACAGCCTGACAACGGCCGAGATACTCTACCGGATGCCGGACCATCCAGGTCTGCTGCAAAGCTACGTTTGGCAAGACTACGATCTCCATCCCCGCTTTCCGAAGCTGCAAGGCTTTCTGGAATTCTGGGTGGCGAAGCTGGACGGCAAGCTGTTCAAGGTGACGGTTGCCCACAGCAAGTTGCTGACACCGGCAGAGGTGCGCCTCGTCGGCACCGAGCTCAAGGTGCACTGAGCGGCCCGGCGCCGGGAAACGGGAAGAATACGCCGCCGCTCCAAACGCCGTGGCGGCCGGTGCGCGGCTCTTCGGCCGCCAGCGCGACGAGGTCGTGCACCAGCGCACGCGTCATCAGCGCCTCGAGACGTCCGCGCACGCGAATGTATGGCTTCAAGCCACCGCCGGGCTGCTGCGTGCTGAAACGGAGCGGATGCTCCTCGCCGCATACCACTACGTCGTCGACATTGGTGCGCAAGATGAGTTGCTGGGCATCCCCGGCGCCTTGCCTGGCGCCTTGAACATCCATCTCGACGGCGAGGAACGGCGCATCCTCCACCTCTATGTCCACCTTCTCGGCCGGCGTCACGAGATAGGTCTTCCCGTCGGCATCTTTGCGCAGCACCGCGGCAAAAAGCTTGACTAGCGATTGCCTGCCGATAGGGCTGCCGCGGTACAGCCAGGTGCCGTCACGGCGTATCTTCAGGCCGATGTCGCCGCAGTAGGGCGGGTTCCAGCTTTCGACCGGCGCCGGCCGCTGCTCGCCTCCCGCATGCACCAGCTCCTGCAGCCTGCTAAGGTCGCCCAAGTTTCCCGCCTTCGTATTGTCCATTTTCCGCTTTCGGCATCACCTAAGCAAAACTGCACGCGTGAGACACCCTTACCCCCAATCTAACGTAACATTCACTTGACCCGGGGGGTGCCGCCTTGGATCGTTTCGTTCATAATCCCGTTACGCTGGCTGAGCGCTGCCAACTCCCCCAAAAACGATAAGCGAGCCGCATTCACATGAGCACCGTCACCGACACGCACGCCGATATCGTCCCCCGCCTCGAGGCGGCATCCGAGCGTGTTCAGCGCGCGCACAAGGCGGCCGCGTCGATCATCTTCGGACAGGACGTCGTGATCGAGCGCACGCTCATCACCATCCTTTCGGGCGGCCATGCGCTGCTCATCGGCGTCCCCGGCCTCGCCAAGACGCTGCTCGTCGAGACGCTGGGCAAGGTGCTCGGCCTCGACGCCAAGCGCGTGCAGTTCACGCCCGACCTCATGCCCTCCGACATCATCGGCTCGGAGGTGCTCGAGGATGCGCCCGGCAAGTCGCGCTCATTCCGTCTCGTCAAGGGTCCGATCTTCACGCAGCTCCTTATGGCGGACGAGATCAACCGCGCTTCGCCGCGCACCCAGTCGGCGCTGCTGCAGGCGATGCAGGAGCATCACGTCACCGTCGCCGGCACGCGCTACGACATTCCTTCCCCCTTCCACGTGCTCGCGACGCAGAACCCGCTGGAGCACGAAGGCACCTACCCGCTGCCTGAAGCGCAGCTCGACCGCTTCCTGCTGCAGATCGACGTGTCCTATCCCGACGTGCTCGCCGAGCGGCGCATGCTGTTCGCGACGACTGGCACCGACGAGCGGCACCTCGACGCCGTGCTGTCCGGCCCCGAGCTGATGAGCATCCAGCGCCTCGTGCGCCAGATCCCCGTTCCCGACAAGGTCGTCGACAGCATCCTGAAGCTCGTCCGCTCGGCGCGGCCGGGCACCGGCGCCAACGAGGAGACGGATCGCTACGTCGCCTGGGGTCCGGGACCGCGCGCCAGCCAAGCTCTGATGCTCGCCGTGCGCGCCAAGGCGCTCGTCGACGGCCGCCTGGCACCATCCGTCGAGGACGTGCTTGCCCTCGCCGAGCCGATTTTGAAGCACCGCATGGCGTTGACGTTCGCAGCCCGGGCCGAGGGACAGGATCTCGGCGCCATCATCGAACGGCTCGTCGCGGCGGTGGAGTAGCGCATGGCGAGCGCCACGCAGGCCCGTCGCGATTCTGCCGCCGGCAGTGGAGTCCTGACGCTCGAGCGCGAAGCACACGGCCTCGCCGACCGGCTGCCCGAGGTGCTGGTCGAGGCGCAGCGCATCGCGCAGACCGTGGCGCACGGCCTGCACGGACGGCGGCGCGCGGGGCCCGGCGAGACCTTCTGGCAGTTCCGCCAATTCCAATCGAGCGACACGCTCCGCCAGATTGATTGGCGGCGCTCCGCCAGCTCCGACCATCTCTATGTGCGCGAGCGCGAGTGGGAAGCCGCCCATACCGTGTGGCTGTGGACCGACCTGTCGCCGTCGATGGACTTTCGCAGCCACCTCGCACCGACGACGAAGCGTGACCGCGCGCTGCTGCTGACGCTGGCCGCGGCCGAGCTTCTCGTGCGTAGTGGCGAGCGCGTCGCGATGCTCGGCCTCACGGTGCCGACTGCCAGCCGCAAGGCGACGACGCGCATCGCCGAGGCGATCCTGGCGCACGAGGACACCGCCATGCTGCAGTCGACGCAGCCGCCGAAGGTGCATCTGGCGCGCTTCTCCGGCGCCATCATCGTCGGCGATTTCCTCGATCCCATTGAAAAGACGCGCCAGCATATCGAGGCGCTCGCCGCCGACGGCGCCATCGGGCACCTCATCGAGGTCGTCGATCCGGCGGAGGAAACGCTACCCTACGAAGGGCGCACGGAGTTCCGCAGCCCCATCAGCGGCGAGCGTTGGGTCGCGGATCGCGTGCAAAGCCTGCGCGCCGAGTACAAGGAGCGTCTCGAGGCACACCGCGCGCAACTCATCGAGCTGACGCAGCGCTTCGGCTGGTCGTTTCTCGTGCATCACACCGACCGCTCGCCGGCCGAGCCGCTGCTGTCGCTGGTCATGCGTCTGCAGGGCGTCGGGGTTGACCGTCGCTGGCAGACGAAGGGCGCCACCGACGCCGCAACCGAGGCATCCAAATGAGTTTCGGCGCGCTCGCGTTTCTCAACCCATGGCTGCTGGCGGCGCTCGCCACGCTGCCAATCATCTATTGGCTGCTGCGCACCGTGCCGCCGAGCCCGCAGCAGGTGACGTTTCCGCCGACGCGCATTCTCGTCGGCATGGAGAATGCCGAGAAGACGCCGGCTGCCTCGCCATGGTGGCTGACGCTGCTGCGCCTGCTCGCTGCGACGCTCCTGATCCTCGCGCTCGCTGAGCCGGTGCTCAATCCATCGCGCGAGGCGGCACTTGCCGGCAGCGGGCCGGTGGCCATCGTCGTCGATAACGGCTGGCCCTCCGCCGCGCATTGGACCGAGCGCCAGCGCATGGTCGACCACATCATCACGGAAGCCGAGAGCCAGAGCCGGCCGGTGGTGATTTTGCCCACGGCCAGCAATGCGAAAGGCTTCAGCGCACGCATCGAGGCGCCGGCCGACGCACGCTCCACGGCAGCCGCGCTCGTGCCGCAGCCGTTTGCGCCCGACCGGCTTGGTGCGGTCAACGCGCTCGCGGGCACGCTCTCGGGCACGAGTGGTGGCGCCAGCGTCGTGTGGCTGAGCGACGACATCGACCACGACGGCAAAGCGGCCGAAGCGGCGGACAAGCTGCGCGGCCTCACCGGCGGCGGCACCTTTGCCGTCATCACCGACGCGCGCAACTCCGAGCCGCTCGGCGTCTCGGCCGGCATCGGCGAAAGCGGCAAGCTGGAAGCGCGGGTGCTGCGCCCCGAAGGCGGCAATCGCAACGGCTTCGTGCACGCCATCTCGACGCGCGGACAGGCGCTCGCCGAAATCCCGTTCAAGATGGACGCGGGCGCGACCTCCGCGACCGTGCCGTTCGAATTACCGCTCGAGTTGCGCAACCAGGTCGGGCGCGTCGAGATTGCCGGCGAGCGTTCGGCCGGCGCCGTCAGCCTCATCGATGCGCGCTCGCAATGGCATCGCGTGGCGCTCATCTCGGGCGAGAGCCGCGAGCAGGCGCAGCCGCTTCTGGCGCCGCTCTACTACATCGAGAAGGCGCTGAAGCCCTACGCGGAGCTGATCAGGCCGAAGGGCTCCAACCTCGCCGCCGGCATCCAGGAGGCGCTGTCGCAGAACGCGAACGTCCTCATTCTCGCCGACATCGGCACGCTGTCGGGCGAGGCAGAGAAGCATGTCGACGAGTGGGTGAAGAAGGGTGGCGTGCTGGTGCGCTTCGCCGGTCCGCGTCTGGAGAACGGTGGCGACGACCTGCTGCCAGTGCCGCTGCGCGTCGGCGGCCGCACGCTCGGTGGCGCGCTCTCTTGGTCGACGCCGCAGAAGCTGGCGCCCATCGAGGACCAGAGCCTGTTTGCCGGCGCGACGGTGCCGCCCGAGGTGACGGTGAGCCGCCAGGTTCTGGCCGATCCTGCGATGCTCGGCCCCGAGGTGCACGTATGGGCGCGCCTGCAGGACGGCACGCCCCTCGTCACCGAGCGCAAGGTCGGCGACGGACAGATCATCCTGTTCCACGTGACCGCCAATTCCGACTGGTCGAACTTGCCGCTGTCGGGCCTGTTCGTGGAAATGCTGCGGCGTATCTCGGCGCTCGGCGTCGGCGTGAGCGATGGCAAGTCGTCATCGGCGGAGCACGCGGGCGATGCCAGCACGGCCGATACACCGTCGGTGTTGCCGCCGCTGCAGACGCTCGACGGCTATGGCGTGCTGACCCCGCCGCCGCCGACTGCCCAGCCCATTGCAGCCGCCGACATCCACGACCTCGTGCCGAGCCTCGATCACCCGCCCGGCTATTACGGCACCGGCGGCGCACCGCATGCGGTAAACGTCCTCGGCCCCAAGAGCACGCTCGCGCCGCTGCCGTCGCTGCCGGCCGGAACCGATCGCCTGAGCTATGCCAGCGAAAGCGCGCGCCCGCTGAAGTCGTGGCTGCTGCTCGCGGCGCTGGCGCTTCTCTTCGCCGACATCCTTGCCGTCATCTTCCTGCAGGGCGGCTTCGGACTGCGGCGGCCGTCACGCCGCCCGGCACACGCGGCGCTCGCCTTGCTGCTGGCCGGCGCAGCCGCGTTCCTCGCCGTGCCGCACGCCGACGCCCAGCCGGTAGATGCGCCGGCGACGCAAGGCGTGGGCAGCACGCAAGCGGCCGACGAGCGCGCAATCGAGGCGACCAGCAAGGTCACGCTCGGCTACGTGATGACCGGCGACCAGAACGTCGACGAGATCAGCCGTCTCGGTCTCGATGGGCTGGGACGCCTGCTCGCCGTCCGCACGGCGGTCGAGCCCGGACGCCCGATGCCCGTCAACATCCTCACCGATGAGATATCGTTCTTCCCGGTGCTCTACTGGCCCGTGCTCCCGGATGCCAAGCAGTTGCCCGAGGCGACACTGGCGAAGATCGACGCATACATGAAGCAGGGCGGGCTCATCATCTTCGATACGCAGGATTATGGCCGCGGCCTCTCCGGCGGCGGCACGCCGGGGCTCGGCGAAACGGCTCTGCAGCGCATCATCGGCAAGCTCGACGTGCCGCGCCTGGAGCCCGTTCCCGAGAACCACGTGCTCACCAAGGCCTTCTACCTGCTGCGCAACTTCCCCGGACGCTGGGACGGCGGCCAGCTCTGGGTCGAAGCGCTCGACAACAGCGGCGATCAGACCCGCCGCGCGCGCGTCTCCGACGGCGTCACCTCCATCATCGTGACACCGAACGATCTCGCGGCCGCGTGGGCGCTCGACGAGGGCGGGCGTCCCCTGTACCCGACCGTGGGCGGCGGCGAGGATCAGCGCGAGATGGCCTTCCGCACCGGCATCAACATCGTCATGCATGCGCTGACCGGCAACTACAAAGCCGACCAGGTGCACGTCCCGGCGCTTCTCGAACGGCTCGGGCAGTGAGGGCGCGCGCATGAACTGGTCGATCGATTTTGCCCCCGTTCTGCCTGCCCTCTTCTTCTGGGTCGCGGGCGCCCTGGCTGTGCTGCTTACCGGCTACCTGCTGTACCGGCGCTCGCGCGGCGCGCTGCTGCGTGCCGCGGCTATCGCCGCCGTGCTGCTGGCTCTCGCCAATCCGACCCTGCGTGAGGAGCAGCGCGAAAGCCTCGCCAACGTCGCCATCGTCGTCGTCGACGAGAGCGCCAGCCAGACGCTAGGCGACCGCAAGGCGCAGACGGCGGCCGTGAAAGCCGATCTCGAGGCCAAGCTCGGCAAGATTCCCAATCTCGAGGTCAAGTGGGTGTCCGCATCGCGGCCCGGCGACATGACGGCGCCCGGGACCCACCTCTTCGCCGATCTCAACAAGGCGCTGGCGGATACGCCGCCCGACCGTCTCGCCGGCGTCGTCATGATCACCGACGGCGAGGTGCACGATGCACCCAAGTCGGCGGCGGCGCTTGGCTTCAACGCTCCCGTGCACGCCCTCATCACCGGTGCGCCGGACGAATTCGACCGCCGTATCGAGATCCTTTCCGCGCCGCGCTACGGCATCGTCGGCCAGTCGCGCGAAATCGAGGTCGCCGTGCGCGAGGCGGGCAAGAAGGGCGGCAGCCTGGAGCCGGTCACGCTCAAGGTCCGGCGCGAGGGACGCCCCGACGAGCTCGTCAACACGGCCGTCAACGAGCCGGTCAAGATCGAGATGCCGTTCCCGCACGCGGGCCAGAACATCCTCGAGGTCGAGCTCGACACCGCACCGGGCGAGCTGACGCCGGCCAACAATCGCGCTGTCATCGCCGCCGAGGGCGTGCGCGAGAACCTGCGCGTGCTCCTCGTCTCCGGCGAGCCTCACGCCGGCGAGCGCACCTGGCGCAACCTGCTGAAGTCGGACGCAGCCGTCGATCTCGTGCACTTCACCATTCTGCGCCCGCCCGAGAAGCACGACGGCACCCCGATCAACCAGCTATCGCTGATCGCCTTCCCGACGCGCGAGCTGTTCTCCGAGAAGATCAACGATTTCGATCTGATCATCTTCGACCGCTACCAGCATCGCGGGTTGCTGCAGCTTCCGTACTACGACAACATCGCCCGCTATGTCGAAGAGCACGGCGGAGCGCTGCTCGTTGCGGCCGGCGACGATTACGCGGGCAATCTTTCGCTGTTCCGCACGCCGCTGTCGCCCGTGCTGCCGGCCGTGCCGACCGGCCGCGTCCTGAGCGAGCCGTTCAAGGCCAAGCTCACAGACGACGGCCGCAAGCACCCGGTGACCGAGGACCTGCCGGGCTCGGGCAGTGCCAACTCGCAGCCGACGTGGGGCCGCTGGTTCCGCCAGGTCGAGGTGCAGCCCGAGCATGGGCGCACGCTGATGAGCGGTGCCGAGAACGAGCCGCTACTGGTGCTCGATCACAAAGGCAAGGGACGCGTGGCGCTGCTGACGTCCGATCAGGCGTGGCTGTGGGCGCGCGGCTATGAAGGCGGCGGCCCGCACAGCGATCTGCTGCGCCGCCTGTCGCATTGGCTGATGAAGGAGCCCGACCTCGAAGAGGAGCGGCTGACGGCAAGCGCCCGCGGCCTGCATCTGACGCTCGAGCGGCGCTCGATGGAGGATAAGGTCGCGCCGGTGACGCTCTCCGGCCCGGGCGGCGAGACCTCCGAGGTGAAGCTCGAGCCGGCCGGCAACGGCATCTGGCGCGCCACTGTCGACGTGAAAATTCCCGGTCTGTACAAGGCCCAGACGCAGGCGCCGGAAGGCGAGCTTACGGCGGTCGCGCACGCCGGCATCGATGACCCGATCGAGATGAGCGAGGTCACCGCCACCAATGCCAAGCTGCAGCCGATCATCGACTCCACCGGCGGCGGCGCGTTCTGGATGAGCTCATCGGCCGAGGCGACACGCGCCAATCCGTCCTCCGTTGCGGTGCCGCGGGTATCGATGCTGTCGGGCGCCAAGGTGCTGGCCGGCTCGGGCTGGCTCGGCCTCAAGGACCGGCAGGCGTTCGTGACGCGCGGCGTGAAGCTGACGCCCATGTTCACTGGACTGGGCGCGCTGGCGGCGCTGCTACTGCTCGTCTCGCTCGCCTGGTGGCGCGAAGGCAAGTGAACCTGCGAGACGTCTCGCATCGCGGCTAGCTGTCATCCTCGGCTTCATGCCGGGGCAAGGCTTGCATCGCGGGACGTGAGCGAGCAGACTACACAGGAATGACGTTCCGAGGGGCGCCGGTGGACCGGCTGAGATCGCGCTGATCGCGCGAGCACCCTTAGAACCTGATCCGGTTCGTACCGGCGAAGGGACGGAATATGACCACCGGCCACGCGGTCCATCACCTATTGCGCTTGTTCGCCGTTGCGCTGGCGTTGCTCGCCGCAACTGACGCGGCCAATGCCGCCTGCCGCAACGCCACGATCGAGAACGCACGCTACGTCATCTGCACGTTCGACGCGCGGGACGGCATAGAGCTCTTCCTGCGCGATGGCAGCGGCGCGACGCTCGGCCAGTTCGACCGCGTGCGCGATGCATTGGCAAAACGCGGCCGCACGCTGCTCTTCGCCATGAATGCCGGGATGTACCACGAGGACCGTTCGCCGGTCGGGCTCTATGTCGAGAACGGCCGCGAGCTGAAGCGCATCTCGACTGCCGACGGGCCCGGCAACTTCAGCATGAAGCCGAACGGCGTGTTCTACGTCGACGGCAAGACAGCCGGCGTGCTGGAGACGAAGACGTACCTACGGCGCCGGCTCAAGCCCATGTTTGCCACGCAATCGGGGCCGATGCTGGTCGTCGACGGCAAGCTCCACCCGCGCTTCCTTGAGGACAGCACCTCGCGCAACCGCCGCAACGGCGTCGGCGTGAAGGACGACAAGGTCATCTTCGCGCTCGCCGACGATCCCGTCACGTTTCACCAGTTCGCGCGCGCCTTCCGCGATGTCCTGAAAACGCCGAACGCCCTCTACCTCGATGGCTCGATTTGCCGGCTCTACGCCGTCGATCTCAAGCGCAACGACTTCGGCTTCCCCCTCGGCCCGATCGTTGCCGTCTCCGCACCTGCCCAGCAGCAAAGGCCGCCGCCATGAACACGCCAACGCGCACGTCAGACCTGGCGCTCCCCAAGGTGACGACAGGCCCGCTACCCGCCTCGCGCAAGATCTATTCAGCGCCCGACGGTTTCCCCGAATTGCGCGTGCCGCTGCGCGAGATCGCCCTGGCGGAGAAGAGCGGCGAGGCGTCCGTGCGCGTCTACGACAGCTCGGGACCCTATACCGAGGAAGGGGCGGCGATCGACGTGGCGCGTGGACTGCCGCGCCACCGCGAGGCTTGGATCACGCGGCGCGGCAACGTCGAGCGGTACGCCGGCCGCGACGTCAAGCCCGAGGACAACGGCAACGTCTCTGGCACGCGCCTCGCCCGCGACTTCCCCAACAAACCGAAGCCCATGCGTGGCGTTGCCCCCTCACCCGCCGCGCATGCTGCGCATGCCGCGGCGGCCTCTCCCCAACGGGGAGAGGCTAAGCGGGCGTCCTCCTCTTCAACCTCTCCCCTCCGGGGAGAGGTCGGAAGCGAATGCAATGAGCTTCCGGGTGAGGGGGCGAAGCACGGGACTATTCTCAGCGCCGGCGGCCGGCGCCCCGCAGGGGAGTCGCCGGCGCCCACTAAAAACATTCCGCCGGCGCCGGTTACCCAGCTCGAATATGCGCGGGCGGGCATCATCACCGACGAGATGGCCTACGTCGCGCACCGCGAGAACCTGGGTCGCGCCGCGGCGCTGGAGCGTGCCGCGGCGGCGCTCGCGGACGGCGAGAATTTCGGCGCCGCCATACCGCCATTCATCACGCCGGAGTTCGTGCGCGAGGAGATCGCCCGCGGTCGCGCCATCATCCCGGCCAACATCAACCACGGCGAGCTCGAGCCGATGATCATCGGCCGCAACTTCCTGGTGAAGATCAACGCCAACATCGGTAACTCCGCCGTCACGTCCTCGGTGGAGGAAGAGGTCGAGAAGATGGTGTGGGCGATCCGCTGGGGCGCCGACACGGTGATGGACCTCTCGACCGGCCGCAACATCCACACGACGCGCGAGTGGATATTGCGCAACTCGCCGGTGCCCATCGGCACGGTACCGATCTACCAGGCGCTGGAGAAGGTGGGCGGCGATCCGGTCAAGCTCGACTGGGAAGTATACAAGGATACGCTCATCGAGCAGTGCGAGCAGGGCGTCGACTACTTCACCATCCACGCCGGCGTGCGGCTGCGCTACGTGCCGCTGACCGCCTCGCGCGTCACCGGCATCGTCTCGCGCGGCGGCTCGATCATGGCCAAGTGGTGCCTCGCGCACCACCGCGAGAGCTTCCTCTACGAGCGCTTCGACGAGATATGCGATCTGATGCGCCGCTACGACGTGTCGTTCTCGCTGGGTGACGGCCTGCGGCCCGGCTCCATCGCCGACGCTAACGACCGCGCGCAATTCGCCGAGCTGGAGACGCTGGGCGAGCTGACGAAGATCGCCTGGGCGAAGGGCTGCCAGGTGATGATCGAAGGCCCGGGCCATGTGCCGATGCACAAAGTGCAGGTGAACGTGACGAAGCAGCTGCGCGAGTGCGGCGAAGCGCCGTTCTATACGCTCGGTCCCCTCGTCACCGACATCGCGCCCGGCTACGACCACATCACGTCCGGTATCGGCGCGGCGATGATCGGCTGGTTCGGCACCGCGATGCTCTGCTACGTGACGCCGAAGGAGCACCTGGGGCTGCCGAACCGCGACGACGTGAAGACCGGCGTCATCACCTACAAGATCGCGGCGCACGCCGCCGATCTCGCCAAGGGCCATCCGGCGGCGCAGTTGCGCGACGATGCCTTGAGCCGCGCGCGCTTCGAGTTTCGCTGGCAGGATCAGTTCAACCTGTCGCTCGATCCCGACACGGCACGCGCCTTCCATGACGAGACGCTGCCCAAGGAGGCGCACAAGGTCGCCCACTTCTGCTCCATGTGCGGGCCGAAATTCTGCTCGATGGAGATCACGCAGCAGGTGCGCGACTACGCGGCGCGGCTGAACGAGGCATCCGCGTCGGGGCTTGCCCCGGAGCGGGAAAGAGAAAGAGATGTCGAGCTTGCCGAGGAGACGACGCAGGTCGACCCGCAGACAGATGCCGGCGCCACGGCCGCTCGCGAAGCGGGTATGCGCGAAATGAGCGACAAATTCCGCGAGCTGGGCGGGGAAGTGTATATTCGCTCCGACAGCGAGTCTTAAGGGCTGGAGTCAGCATAGTCTGCTCTATGGAAATCATCGTCATCGCCGGCCCTAACGGAGCGGGAAAGACCAGTTTCACGAACCGATATTTGCTGGTCCCCGGCGAGCTTCGACCATACGTAAATGCCGACGAAATTGCGCGCGAGATGGCTAAGCCGGGACACACACGGCCAGAGCTGGACATCCTCGCCGCTCGCGAAATGCTGAGAAGAATGGATGTTCTCGTCGAGCGCCGGACAAGCTTTATGTTCGAAACGACGCTTGCTTCTCTGACCTACGTTCGGAAAATACAGCGCTGGCGCGGCATCGGCTTCCGCGTTGGGCTGATCTATCTGCGACTGCCGAACGTCGAGGTCTCGATCGAAAGGGTTCGAAAGCGCGTCGCGGCGGGTGGTCATGGCATTCCGGAGGCCGTGATCCGGACTCGTTTTGACAAGAGTTTGCGGTATCTTGAAGAGCTGTATAAGCCCGCGGTCGATGAGTGGGCTGTTTGGGATAGCCTAGAGGGCGAGTTCAGATTGGTACAATCGTGGGACCATCCATGAGCAAGAAATTGTTGGATGTCGGAAAAATCGACGCGGCGCTCCAGCAGGCTGCGCGCGTCGCGACTAGTGGCAATCGCGACGAACGTTCTGGTCGGCTGGTCGTGCGGGAGGCGGACTCCGGACGCTTCGTACCGAAGAAGGCAGCTGGTAAGCCGGCGAAGAAGTGACACCGCCTTGGGACCGCCGTGCATGCGCGAAATGAGCGACAAATTCCGCGAGCTGGGCGAAGACCTTTACGTCGACGCTGCAAAGCTTACGGAGCCCGGCGGCACGTGATCGAGAAAGGCAGCACCCGCGTGCGGGCGATACGCTGCGGGTGCGCAACTTTCTACTTCAGCAGGCGCACGAGCGCGTGGCCCGCCTTCGAGGAAATTTCCTTCGCGTCGATCGTGCCGTCGTTGTCCGGGTCGGCAGCTTTGAAGCGCGTCTCGACAAGCGCCAGGTATTCATCTTTCGACAGCGTCCCGTCCTTGTCGGGATCGGCGGCCTCGAGATCTGCCTTCGACAGCCGTCCCTGCAGCTCCTTGGCGGTGAGGGTGCCATCCTTGTCCGTTTCCAGCTTGTCGAACAGGGCACCCGCCGCCTTCTTCGCCTCGGCGAGATCGACCGTTCCGTCGTTATCGGTGTCGAACAACTTGACCGTGGCTGCGGGATCCTTCTTGGCGTAGGCAGGGATAGCGCCGGCAAAGCCGATAACGAGCGTGCCTAGAAGCAATGATCTGAGCATGAAAATCTCCGTGGTCGTGGTCGGGCCAACCTAACCCAACCACCGCACAGAGATTTTGTTCGCGCAGCGACCATACGAAAACGTAAGCTCCAACCGGCTGCCGCATGCGTGCCGGAGATACGGCGACCTCACGCCCGCCCAAAGCGCTGTGCGGAGCGGGCCTTGAGCTTGGCCGCCTCGATCTCGCGATCGCGCGGCGGCGCCATCGTGACGAGCGTGGCCAGCAACTTTTCGGCCGCAGCGCTGACCTCGTCCACGGCGCGATCGAAGGCTTCCTCATTCGCCTTCGATGGGTGCGCAAAGCCGGAAAGCTTGCGCACGAACTGCAGCGCCGATGCGCGGATCTCGTCATCGGTCGCGGGCGGCGAGAAGTTGTAGAGCGTCTTGATGTTGCGGCACATTTGGCGATCCCGTCGCTAAGCTGACCCCCTCATTGGACAGTAAACAATTTGGGCGATGCCTCTCCATCCGGCAACCCGCTAGAGTTTCCCATCTGCCTCGATAGCGAGACCCAAAAATGCTTGCATGCCGCAGCCGGTCATTCGTCAAGGACGCGATAATACTCGCCGTGTTGCTTTTGCTGATTGTGCCGCCCCTCATAGGAACGGCGGACGGCGAAGACGTGAAGTTGCCGCCCTTCGTCACCGTCGTCTCGCCGATCTTCGGCCAGCTCGTCGCTTTTTCTCAGCCGTCGGATTTCGTCCTCGGCTTCGAGAACGTCGACGGATCGAACTACATCCGCGAAGTGGTGCCGGCCGGCGAGACCGTCGAGAAGTGGACGCAGATGGTCACCGTCACCGGCGTCAAGGAGCTGGCCGAGCAGCGCGAGGTCTACCCGGTGGCGGTCGCCAGTGCCATCGCCAACGGCTACAAGAAATTCTGCCCGAAAACTTTTGCCGCGCTGGCGCTGCCACCGCCCGACGTTGCCGGCTTCAAATCGTTCGCGGCGGTCGTCGGCTGCGGAACCGTCACCGGCGACGGAGCGGCACGCAGCGAGGAAGCGCTGGTCGTCGCCATCAAGGGCGAGAGCGACTACTACACGCTTCAGTGGGCGACACGCGGCGCGGCATCCGACAAACCGCCGGCATTCGATAAAGCGGCCTGGGAGAAGCGCCTGGCGAACCTTGGGCCGATCCGCCTCTGTCGCATCGTCCCCGGCGAGCGAGCGCCCTATCCGAGCTGCGTAACGCGCTGACTCAAGGGCCGCTCCCGGCAACACGCATCAGCCCCGCTCCGCACGCACCGGTAGCGGCGGGATGCGCGGCGGGCACGCGCGATAGCCGAACCTTTCGATGAGCGTGGCGCCGGAGAGGGTGTGGTAGCTCGGCGAATCCACATGATGTCCTTCCAGCAGATACTTGCGCAGTGCCGGCTTGTAGGCGGCAAGCATGGTCTTGGTGGAGCTGGAGCCCGCATTCCGCTTGTGCGTTACGCGGTCGGGGCCGGCATGGAACGAGACGAGCGCCTTGCGGTCGACGCAGACATTGCGAATGCCGAGGAACAGCGTGCACGCGGAGCGGCAGACGCCCTCGACGCGGAAGAGCTCGCCGCTCTTGTTGTACTTGGCGATGATCGGAAAGTAGACCGTGAAGCGCCCGCCGGCCCCATGCGGCCTCGACGAGCCGTCGGCCAGCGCGACACCGGCGGCCGCGCACATGATGGCTGTCAGAACGAGCTTCGCAGCGAACGTCGACATGCTCTCCCTCGGCTCGGCGAGTCGTAAATATTCTACCGCGGCAACCCCGGCGCCTCGTGGCCCGTACGCTCGACATACTCCGTATAGCCGCCGCCGTAGCTGTGCACGCCGTCCGGCGTCAACTCCAGCACACGGTTGGTGAGCGCGGCGAGGAAGCGCCGGTCGTGCGAGACGAGCAGCATGGCGCCCTCGTATCCCGATAGAGCCTCGATCAGCATCTCCTTGGTCGCCATGTCGAGATGGTTGGTCGGCTCGTCGAGCACGAGGAAGTTCGGCGGGTCGAAGAGCATCTTGGCCATGACGAGACGCGCTTTCTCGCCGCCCGACAGAACGCGGCAGCGCTTCTCCACGTCATCGCCGGAGAAACCGAAGCAGCCGGCAAGCGTGCGCAACGAGCCAGTACCCGCCTGCGGAAAGGCGTATTCCAGCTCCTCGAAGACCGTCCGCTCGCCGTCGAGCAGGTCCATGGCGTGCTGGGCGAAGTACCCCATCTTCACGCTGGCGCCGAGGTTCACTGTTCCCCGATCGGGCTCGGCGGCGCCGGTGACGAGCTTCAGTAGCGTCGACTTGCCGGCGCCGTTGACGCCCATGACGCACCAGCGCTCGCGGCGGCGCACGTGAAAGTCGATGCCCTCATAGATGGCGCGGCTACCATAGCGCTTGTGGACGTCCTTGAGGCTCACCACGTCCTCGCCCGAGCGCGGCGCCGGCTGGAACTCGAACCTGACCGACTGCCGGCGCTTGGGCGGCTCGACGCGCTCGATCTTGGCGATCTGCTTCACCCGGCTCTGCACCTGGGCGGCGTGCGAGGCGCGTGCCTTGAAGCGCTCGATGAATTTCAGCTCCTTGGCGAGCATCGCCTGCTGGCGCTCGAATTGCGCCTGCTGCTGCTTCTCGTTCAACGCCCGCTGCTGCTCGTAGAAGTCATGGTTGCCGGCATAGGTGGTAAGCGATCCGGCATCGATCTCGACGATCTTCTTGACGATGCGATTCATGAACTCGCGGTCGTGCGAGGTCATCAGCAGCATGCCCTCGTACTGCTGCAGGAAATCCTCCAGCCAGATGAGGCTTTCCAGATCGAGGTGGTTCGACGGCTCGTCGAGCAGCATGGCATCGGGGCGCATGAGCAGGATGCGGGCGAGCGCCACGCGCATCTTCCAGCCGCCCGACAGTGCGCCGACGTCGCCGTCCATCATCTCCTGGCTGAAGGCAAGACCCGCCAGCACCTCGCGTGCCCGCCCTTCAAGGGCATATCCGCCCAGCTCCTCGAAACGCGCCTGTACCTCGCCATAGCGCTCGATAATCGCTTCCATCTCGTCCGCGCGGTCGGGATCCGCCATGGCCGCCTCGAGCTCTTTCAGCTCGGCGGCAACCTCGCTGACAGGGCCCGCGCCATCCATCACCTCGGCGACGGCGCTGCGGCCGGCCATCTCGCCGACGTCCTGGCTGAAGTAGCCGATGGTGATGCCGCGATCGACGGACACCTGGCCCTCGTCGGGCTGCTCCTCGCCGTTGATCATGCGGAACAGCGTCGTCTTGCCGGCGCCGTTGGGGCCGACAAGGCCGATCTTCTCGCCCCGGTTCAGCGCCGCCGACGCCTCGATGAAAACGATCTGGTGGCCGTTCTGCTTGCTGATGCTGTCTAGTCGGATCATCTGTGCGGGGAGCCCTCGAAACGAAGTCCGGCCACCCCATAAGCCATGCGGCGCACACGCGAAAGCCCGTGCGGCAATTGCTGGCGGCTCAGCCGACCTCGTAGCTGGTGATGCCGTAGATGCGCTCCAGAGCGACCGGCGCGACACGGCCCGTATACATGCGCGCCGTCTCGAAGCTGGGGCTCAGTCCGCGGCCGGTCACCAGCGCCACCGCCTCCGCGTTCGGCTCCGGCACGTCGATGAAAACATCGCCCTCCCCGCACGCGGCGAGGGACACGAAAATCGCCTCGGCGGCGGCCCGGTCCTGCGCGTAGAGCGGCGCGATCTTGCGGCCTGTGCGCGCCGGACGGATCACGCCCCACCCCGCCAGCGCGCCATCGCGAAGGAGCGCGCGGCCGACGTGCCCCGGCGCGTCGATCCATGCGCGCATGAACGCCGCCCGGTCGGCCGGAAACAGCGATGCATCGTCCGCCGCAAGCGCGCTGAAGGGAACCTCGTGCAGAGGTACGGTCGCTTCGTCCGGCTCGCCCAGCGCGGGCGTACCCCCATAGCGTACGTTGCGCCAGGCGGGTTCGAAGCCGGACTTGCGGTAGTTGTCCTGCTGCGCGACGACGCCGTCGAGGCCGACGATGCGCGCAACCGAATGCGCCAGCGCCGCTTTCCAGAGCGCCATGCCGAAACCCCGGCCGCGCAAATCGGGGCGCACGATATAAAATCCCAGGAAGGCGAAGGTGTCGCTGTAGTTGACGTTGGAGATGATCGCCGCGCGCTTGCCCTCATGCTCGCCGACGAGAAAGCCTTGCGGGTCGATGCTGGCAAAGCACGGCATGTCGCCGAGCCCGGGGTTCCATCCCTCCGCCGCCGCCCAATCGGCCGCAATGAAGAGGTCGGCCGGCTGCATCGTGCGGATCAACAGGCGGTTGGTGCCGGTCTTGGTCATCGGTCGCTCCTGCACCCGGGCGACTAGCATGCATCCGGCGACGATACTCTTAATACCCGCAGGTTCTGCTGCTGCGGTTCGGGGTCCCCCTGCCGTGGTGGGCGCGGACGAGGCGACGCGCGACAGCTCGGTGAGGCCGACGCTCTCGTCCACAGCGTGCGATGGGCCCGATGGGCAGCCGGCGGACCGAATCGTAGATAGTCCGTTTTGTGCGGAGGCGAACGTAAGCCCTGCGCAATCGACCGGTCACAGCAGGGGCTGCATTTGGGCCGCGCCTTGAGAACGTGGGCAAGCGGATTTTTTCTGGCGGTAGCCGGTGCCTGCTCGGTTGCCTCGGCGGATGTGGCCGACGACGTGCTCGCCGGTGCCATCGAGCGCTATAACGCCGGCGACATGCAGCCCGCGATCGGCGGGCTCAGCGCCGCCATGCGCGGTCGTCTCTCCGGCGCGCAGACGGCGCGGGCGTATTACTACCGCGGCCTCGCGTACCGGAAGGCGGGCCAGCCGGGTCAGGCAATCACCGATTTGACGCGCGCGCTGGAGCTCAAGGAGCTCAGCGAGGCGGAGAAATCCGACGCCATCGAGAACCGGCAGGTCGCCTATCAGGAGGCCGGCATCTCCGAGCGCGAGCAGGTGCTCGTCGAGCCCGCCATGCCCAAGACCGCGATGGCTGCCGGCGCGAAACCGCCGAAACCGGCAGCGGCCGCGTACAATGTCGCCGAGACGGCCGCAACTGCTACCGGCGGTACATGGCAGATGAGCACGTCGTCGCCATCCGCTACCGCCGCGGCCGCACGTACCGAGCCACCACGTTGGGTCGCCAGCCAAGTCTCGCTCACGCCGTTGCCGCCATTGCCGCCGCTTCCCACGCTGGCGCCTGCCGAACGCAAGGCGAAGCCGCCGCCCGCGACGGGTGCTATCGCACCGTTCGTGACGCAGGTGTCGCTGGCGCCGGTCGCGGACGCATCGCCGGAGGTTCACCTGCTGGTGGGCAGCGCGCCATCGCGCAGCGAGGCTTTCGCGCTTGCCGTACGCCTCACGTCCCAGCGCGGCGCCGAGCTCGGACCTCTCCGCCCGCAGATCTCGGAAGTGAAATTCGCCGACTCGGCGATCTATCGGCTGCGCCTCGGCCCCTTCACCGATGCCGGTCAGGCGCTGGCGCTGTGCCAGTCCCTGCGCGACAGCGGCTACGACTGCGCACGGGAATAGCCGGCACGTCAGGCCGTGACGACGCCAGCCGGATGGAAGCTGCGCGCTGCCCGCCACCCGAGCCAGATAAAGACGACGAGGAGCAGGCCCTGGGCAATGGCGAACGGCGGCTCCGATTGCGTCGGCGCCAGCGCGGCGAGCGCCGGCACCTTCTGGAACGCCTGCACGACGAGAACAAAGCAGTTGAGATAGAGGGCTGCTATCGCCGTTACGACGTAGACCGCGCGCGAGGCTCCCGCCAGCCGCAGCCCGTAAAGCGCGACATATGCCGCGACCAGCAACAGCAGCGAGACGACTCCCACGCCGAGGGCCGGGGTGAAGGCCGTTATCGGGAATAGAAAGCCGGTGACTGTCGTCGCCACCGTCGTTGCCAGAAAGACGTGCGTAATCAGGGTTGGAGGCGAATTCCGCAGCATGGCGGCGAGCGCGACAATCCCCGTAACGATCCCGAGGATGCTCAGTCCCACGTGCAGCAGCGTGAAGTTCTCGACTGAAAGTCCCAGGATCATTGGCTTTCCCCATCGGTGGCAACTACGGGCCCACTTTCCAGTGCACCAGCATACCGCGGCTGCGGTGGCGTCACAGCGTTCGTGTAACCACGCCGACGTCCGGCTCCATTTTGGCCGCAAAGCCAAGGCACACACGTCACAAAAGAAGTCGAGGGAAATCAATAATGTTTCGCAACGTGCTCTGCGCCTGCATCTGCCTCGCCGCTGCCCTTACGGCTATTCCGACAAGCAAGGCCGCGGCTGCCTCCGCACACGAGATCGACGCCCGCGTGCACGAGACGCTGGACCGCTTCTTCTACAAGATCGGCGGCGCGCGCGAGCTTGCTAACAAGGCGGTCGGCATCCTGGTGTTTCCCTCGGTCGTCAAGGCCGGCTTCGGCGTCGGCGGCGAGTACGGGGAAGGCGCGCTGCTCATCCGCGGTCGCACCGTCGACTATTACAACACCGTGTCCGCATCGGTCGGCTTCCAGCTCGGCGTGCAGGAGCGCTCGGTCATCATCATGTTCATGACCCCCGAGGCGCTGCAGCAGTTCCGGCGCACGGCGGGGTGGAAGGTCGGCGCCGACGCATCCGTCGCCATCATCACCGTCGGCGTCGGCGGCTCCATCGACACCAACAAGATCACCAGTCCCGTCGTCGGCTTCATTCTCGACCCCAAGGGGCTTATGTATAACCTCACCTTGGAAGGCTCGAAGATATCGCGGATCAATCCGCGCTGAGGCAGAAGCGATGGCCGATATCTGCGCCCATCTGGCCCAAATTCGCGACGTTGCGCCGAACACCGACGGATGTGAGGAGTGCCTGAAGATCGGTGCCGAGTGGGTGCACCTGCGCCTCTGCCTCACGTGCGGGCACGTCGGTTGCTGCGACTCCTCGCTCCACAAGCACGCGACGAAGCACTACCATCGCAGCAAGCACCCGGTCATCCAATCGCTGGAGCCCGGCGAAAGCTGGCGATGGTGCTACGTCGATCAGCTCTTCATGCCTTAGCGCGGCCAAGCACCGGCTGCTTCCGCTGCGAGAATGCCGATGTTCTACTTCGTGTCCGTCGCGGTGCTGCTGCTGCTCGCGCCGCTCGTCTCTGTCGCAACCGAATGGACGCTGGCTGCAGGCGGCACCGACGTTTGGTGGCTGATCGGCAAGTGGTTCACGTTCTGGGGCGTCGGCGCGCGGCTGTTTCTCGCGGGCGTGATGCAGGTTGCGCGCCCGCAGTTCACCGCCGGCTCGATTTTCGTCATCGCCGATCCGGCGGCCGAGGCGATCGTGCGCGAGGTCGGCTTCGCCAACCTCGCCATGGGCACGCTCGGGCTCGTCAGCCTGCTGCGTCCCGAGTGGCTGGCGCCGGCCGCGCTCGTCGGCGGCCTCTACTACGGCCTGGCAGGCGCCGGACACGCGGCTCGCGGAGCGCGCAACGCCAAGGAGCAGTTTGCGCTCGTCACCGACGTCGCGATGTTCGCGATCCTCACCGCATTCCTTGCCGGCAGAGCACTTTGAGCATCCGGAAATCGATAGCGCAGCGTCAGATGAGGCGCCGCTCGATGAGGGACTGGTAGCGGATCGCCCCCTTGAGGCTCGCGGTGCGCTCCGACGGGGCCAACTGGGCTTCGTCCTTCAGCGGCACGATGCCCTGCGTTGATCGGTAGGCCCCGGGCGCTTCGGCGACGCGCGCGGTATCGCGGCTGTAGCCGAAGTAGTCGAAGTCCTGCGCGTAGATTCGCCATGCCAGCTCGATCGCCCGCGGGGTGTAGTGAGTCGTGACCTTCTGCACGGCGCTGCGCGAGTGGGGAGCGAACGGCGCAAAATCGAAGCTGCCGAGGAGCGCCTCCAGCGCGCCCTGCAAGGCGGCTCCGTTCTCGAGATAGAAGATGGCGTCGTACGTGACGCCCGGCAGGCCAAGATTGATGTGCTGCGGGCAAAAATGCGGGTCGAGCATCGCCGGCGGCGTCCGGTGCAGCGTCTCGAGGAAGTCCTCGAAATTCGCGGGCTTTCTGCCCTGCAGCTCGCGGTAGTTCGCGTAGCCGTCTCCGACGACCTTATCCAGATAGGCCGAAAGCACGCGCGCATAGGGGTTGCGGGCGCACGAGATCAGCACCCGGCCGTCGAGATCGACGCGATCGAGCCCTCGGCGCCTCAGGCAATCGTCAGCGAGATGGGGATCGGGGAGATGCTCGAACCTTATGCCGCGCCGGCGAAAATGCGCGGCCTGCGCCTGCTTGAGGCTGTTCTTCACCGTCGAGCAGCCGCATTTCGGGTTGCTCACGTAGACGACCGGCACGTCGGGCGCCCACCAAATATCTATATGACCGGGAAGCCCTAGAACCGACGCCACGCGGCGCCTGAGCCAATGACGAGCGCTCATGTTCCCCCACGAAGCGTCGAAAGGTTGCGTGCGTACGCAACGTTTGCGCTACCACCGCTCCGCGCCCATCTCAACCATAAGTGCGTCGGTGGGTATTATTGGAGAAGAAATTTGCGGCGCCACACGCGAATTTTGCTCCGCGCGGTCGAGGCGTGCGGCAGCGGGCACGCGATGTGAGACGGCATCGCCCGCTCGTCCCGCGCTCGGGTTGTATCGCGGACTCTCCGGCACGGTCCGCCTTTCCATAACTTAACTTTGCAGACAACCAAAATCATGTCAGCCTAAGCTCATCCATCAACAACGAAAGGAGGTGATCCGATGTCGAGTGGGATCTTGAGGACGGCGATGTCGCGGTCGCTCGGGTTCATGCCGGATTTGCCTCCGGTGTCTGCCTGAAGCATCAGCGGCGCAGCACCGCTGCTCTCGCCGCCAAAGTCTCACGGAGGCCGCCCTCGGGGCGGCCTCTTTGTTTTTGACCGAGGCACAGGCACGGCTATCCGCGCGGTTAGCCCTTCCTTTACGCGGGCGCCCGCCATCTCGCGGGGCGCGGCGCCCACCGCGGCGATGCATATGGCCGCGCTGCCTTGCCGTCTCCCGGCCAGCCACCTAGATAGTTCGATGCCTATCTAAGAGAGGATCGCCAATGCCCCAATCGAATGCTGCCGTCCAAGCCGCCCAGTCGGACCTGTTCGAGCCGGTACGCCTCGGACCCTATACCCTCGCCAACCGCATCGTCATGGCGCCGCTCACCCGCTCGCGCGCCGACGACGAGGGCGTCCCCGGCACGCTGCAGGCGACCTACTACGGCCAGCGCGCGTCCGCGGGGCTCATCGTATCGGAGGCGACGAACATCTCTCCGCAGGGCAAGGGCTACATCCGCACTCCGGGCATCTGGTCGGCGGAGCAGGTCGCCGGCTGGAAGCTGACGACCAAGGCCGTGCACGACAAAGGCGGCCGCATATTCCTCCAGCTCTGGCACGTCGGCCGCGTCTCGCATCCCGACATACAGCCGAACGGCGCGTTGCCCGTCGCCCCCAGCGCCGTGAAGGCCGAGAACCAGCAGGCGTTTACCTACGACGGCTTCAAGCCCCTGGTTACGCCGCGCGCACTCGAGACCGCGGAGATCCCGGGCATCGTCGCCGACTATGCACACGCCGCGAAGAACGCGATGGAGGCCGGCTTCGACGGCGTCGAGATTCACTCCGCCAACGGCTACCTGCTGCAGCAGTTCCTGTCCGACAAAACCAACAAGCGCACCGATCGCTACGGCGGCTCCATCGAGAACCGCACCCGCATCGTCGTCGAGGTCGTCGAAGCGGTGACCAAGGTGTGGGGCGGCGATCGCGTCGGCATCCGCCTGTCGCCGCTGACGAGGTTCGCCGATATCGGCGATTCCAATCCGGAGCCCGTCTACCTGTCGCTCATCGAGCAGATCAATCCGTACAAGCTCGCCTATATCCACGTGATCGAGGGCGATACGGGCGGCGAGCGCAATCCGGCCGGCGCATTCGATCCGCAGAAGCTGCGGCACGCATTCGACGGCCTCTACATGGCCAACAACAACTACACGCTGGAGCTAGCTCTGGAGGCGCGCGCGAAGAACCTCGCCGACCTCATCTGCTTCGGCCGCCCCTTCATTTCCAACCCCGATCTCGTCGCGCGCCTGCGCTCGGGCGCCGCCTTGGCACCGGCGGACCCGAACACCTTCTACGCCGGCGAGGAGCACGGCTACACCGACTATCCGGCGCTTTAAGCTTGCCGCACGCGCATCCTGGCCCCACCGCATACGGACTGCTAGGAGTCCGCCACGCGGTGGGGCCAACGCATGTCTGACGTCGAGATCATAGTCGTGGGCGCAGGGGCGGTCGGCCTCGCAACGGCGCGCGCCCTCGCGATGGCCGGCCGTGAGGTCATGTTGCTCGAGCGGCACGGCCGCATCGGCACGGAGACCAGCTCGCGCAACTCCGAGGTCATCCACGCCGGCATCTACTACCCGACGGGGAGCCTGCGCGCCCAGCTCTGCGTCGCCGGCAAGGAGATGCTCTACGCGTTCTGCGCCGAAAACGGCGTCGATCATGAGCGCTGCGGCAAGCTGCTGGTCGCCACCACGGAGGCGGAGCTGCCCAAGCTCGACGCCATCGCCGCCAATGCCCGCGCCAACGGCGTCCTCGATCTCCAGCGTCTCAGTGCGGCGGAGGCACAGCGGCTCGAGCCGGAGCTGCAATGCGTCGGTGCCTATCTCTCGCCATCGACCGGCGTCATCGACAGCCACGGCTACATGCAGGCGCTCAATGGCCACATCGCCAGCCATGGCGGCGAGGTGATCCTCAATACGCAGGTTACCAACATCGACGCCGGCGACGATGGCTTCACCATCGAGGCGTCGAGCGGCGGCGAGCCCACGTCGCTGACGTGCCGGTTCCTGGTACTGTGCTGCGGCCTCGGCGCGACGACCGTCGGACGCATGCTGAAGTATCGGCCCGGCTATGCCGTGCCCGTCACCTATCCGGCGCGCGGGCACTACTTCGCATCCGACCGCCGCGTTCCCTTTCAGCGCCTCATCTATCCGATGCCGGTCGGCGCCTGGCTCGGCGTCCACCTGACGCTCGACGTCACGGGCCGCGCGCGCTTCGGTCCCGACATCGAGTGGCGCGACGACATCGACTACGCATTCGACGAGAACGGCGGCAAGCGCCTCGCGCACTTCGAGCAGGAGGTGCGGCGCTACTGGCCCGCGCTGCCGGCCGGAAGCCTCGTTCCCGATAGCGTCGGGGTGCGGCCGAAGATCTACAGGGAAGGCGAGACGGCCGCCGACTTCACCATCCATGGCCCCGCCCAGCATGGCATCGACCGGCTGGTGGCGCTCTACGGCATCGAAAGCCCGGGACTGACGTCATCGCTGGCGCTCGGCCAACGCGTAGCGGAGATGCTAGGCTAGCCGTGCCGCGCGGCGTCGCCCTTTCAGGCCCGGTGCGGACGGCGGCCGACGCGGAACTCGCGCACATAGGCGCGGATCAGATTCATGATGCCGAGGCGGAACACGCCGATCACGCGCCCGGCGAGGTAGCCCACCGGATCGGCGCGCCAGTAGAAGCGCTGCTTCGCCTTGGGAATGGATGAGGCGAACTTCCCGCTCTGCCAGGCCGGCGGCGGAAACACGCCGAAGCCGTTCATCCCCATCTCCCAGCCGTAGCGGATATCCACATCGACGGGCCGCTTGCGCCGCCGCTCCGCCAGCAGCTTGCGGCACCCGGACGGGCTGATCACATACGCGGCCGTCGTCTTCGGGAAGTGCAGGTAGCGGACGAGATAGGACTCGTTGCCCAGCCTCGACAGCGTGCAGTGCGGATGCTGCTTGGCGCCCGACAGGCTCAGGATATCCCAATTGCGCGGCACGTTCCCCAGCGCCGCATCCACAGTTTCCATGAAGTCCGCCGCAATCTCGACGTCGTCCTCCAGGATGACGGCATACGGAAGCCCGCGGGCCAGCACCGCCTCGGCGGCAAGCAGATGACTGGCATAGCAGCCGATCTCGCCCGGCAGGAGCGGCGTCGGTTGCCGGAAGTTTGCGGCGAAGCGCTCGGGAACGGCGGTGCCGCGTACCGCCTCGACGCGCTCGAAAGCGCCGAGCTGGTCTGCCATATAGGCGAGGCGCTCAGTCGCCGTCGCTAAATTGATGACGAAGACCTTCATGGTCACCCGCGTGTCAATCATCTATCCGTGCCGGCGCCGTTCCGATCGCGTTCCTGGCACGCAGCAGCTCACTTCCGCGCCACGTGCGGAGAGACGACCAGCACCATCGCTGGCTTCGCGTCCTCAACTCAATCGCTTCATCAATGGATTCGCGGCCCGCTCGGCTGAAGTAAAGCACGCTTCGCTTACACCGAGCTGAATGGCGAGATGGATTTCGCCCCGCGATACGCCCCGACGCAGAACTTTCTGTGACAAACGACACTCAAGTCCACCCGCTTTCGAACATAGTGGTAATCTCGGAAGCGGAGAAGCGTGGCCATATCTGCTGCTGTGGACAGCAGAATCATTGCCGCCATTGTGGCGCAGAAGCGGCACGCAATCGCAGGGGGCTGCGGCATTTGATGAAATCTACCGTGTGGCAACTCGTGCGCGATTCCGCCGTGGCTACCAGCGACGCCGGTCACGCCGCACACGAGCGAGCGCTGCCTGCGCACAAGGCGGCAATCGCCGGAATTCACGCGCCCGCCTATCAGGCCCGCGGTCTGTTCCTCGGTTTTCTCGTCTCGATCTTCGTGATCAACGGCGGCGTCTCCAACGCCATTGCCATCCTCTGCTTCCTCGCCGCGTGGTTTCTGCTCGTGCAGCGGATCGGCGCCGGCGCGCTGCAGCGCCCGGCGGTCGATCGCGCGCTGCTTCTGTTCCTGGCGGCCGTCACGGTGCGGCTGGTTTTGCCGCCTTACGGCGCCGCGGATGTCGTTCCCGGAGCCGCCATCAGCCGCGTTGCGCTTGTCGTGGGGCTGTTCGGGCTGGTGGCGCTCGTCTATGCCGAGGTCAGCTTTCGCCAGATGCTGTGGATGCTCGCGGTGACGACCGCCGTGTCAGCGGTCGCTGCCTTCGCGATCTTTGCATTCAACGGCTTCGAAAGCGCCTATGCGGAGCGGATGACTTTCCTCGGCCGCGCCGGGCATCCGATCTATGGCGCAGGCGCCGTGGGCGCCGGTCTCCTCGCGGCGATCTCGCTTCTCGGCTTCGACAAGTGCTCTACGCGGCAGCGGGCGTTGCTTGCGGCGATGGCCGCGTGCATGGCGATCGGCATCTTTCTGGCCGGCAGCCGCGGACCGATGTTGTCGCTGACGGTCGCGCTAGCGCTCGCCGCGCTGCTGGTACGGAGCACGTCATGGAAGCTGATGGCGGCATGTGCCTTCGGCACCTGGGGAGCCATCACTGCCACCGTGCTCGCCGAGCCGCTGTTGCGGCCGACGCTGTGCCCTCTCATCGAGCTCGCCTGCCGGCCGACCGACCGCTACGCGGCGTGGATCGCAGCGCTGCACCAGATCGCCGCGCATCCGCTATGGGGCAACGGATATGCGTTCCGTTTCGAGGGGGTGCCGCATGCGCATAATGGCTATTTCGGCATCGCTCTGCACTACGGACTGCCAATACTGGCGCTGTTCATCGGCGTGATGATCGCCGCGTTGCGGAACGCCGCGCAGATGCAGAACCGCGAGGAGAAGTTCTTCGTTCTGGCGCTGCTCTTTTTCGCCAACGCCTTCATGGGCTCGGATCTCAGCGATCCGATGCGCTTCTTCAACGCCCACTACCTGTTCCTGTGGTTCCCGATCTGCCTGGCGATGGTGAGCGTCAAGCGAGCGCCGCCGACATAGGCAGGCGCGAGAAGCCGCGCGCATCAGGCGCTTTCCTGCATCGCCGCCCATTCATCCATGCTGCCGAAGTAGGCGACAACGCCTTTCTCCAAGGCCAGCACCTTGTTGCACGTCCGGTGCATGAGCTCATGATTGTGCGTGGCGAGGACGATGATGCCGGCCTTGCTCGCGATGGTATCCATGCGCGCGCGCGCCTTCTCCTGGAACTCGGGATCACCGGCGCCGATCCATTCGTCCATCAGCAGGATCTCGGGCTCGAGCGTGGTCGCGACGGAGAACGCGAGGCGGGTCGCCATGCCCTGGCTGTAGGTCTTCATCGGCAGGTCGATGAACTCGCCCAGCTCGCTGAACTCGATGATCTCCGCCATGCGGCGGTCGATCTCGCGCTTGCTCCAGCCGTTGATCAGCCCGCGCAGCTCGATGTTGCGCCGCCCGGACGCTCCGAGGCGAAAGCCGAGATTGATGTTGAAGAGCGCATCGACCTTGCCGCACATCTGCAGGTTGCCGCGCGACGGCTCGAAGATGCCGAAGAGAACCTTCAGCAGCGTCGTCTTTCCCGAGCCGTTGTGACCGACGAGCCCGAGACGGTCGCCGGCGGACAGCTCGAAGTTCACGCCGTCGAGAGCCACGACGACGTTGCTGCGGCCGGCGCCCCGAATGCGGCCACCGGCACCCTTGGCCCGGCGCAAGCCGCGCGCCAGGGTCAACCGCCGCGGCATGCGGTATTCGAGCCCGATATCGTTTGCCTTGAGATAGACCATCAGAGGACGAACACCAGTTGCTTGCGCAGTTTCCCGGTCAGCAGCAGCGCCGCGCCCCAAAGCCCCAGCGCAATCGCCAGGCAAACGGCGAACGCCTGCACGGGCGGGCTGCCGGTGAGGATGGGCGTGCGCACGACCTCGATCAGATACGTGAACGGGTTCCAATGGTAGAGCGCATGCCGCACGCCGCCCGCACCCTCGTAAACCCAGAAGACGGGCGTCAGGAACATGCCGAGGCGCATGGCGTTGGCGATGATGAACTGGCTATCCGGGACATAGGCGCCGACGAAGGCCAGGATCATGATGAGCGGCGGCGTCATGACGATGATCACCGCGATACCGAGCATGGCCCAGAGCAGCCCGGCATTGAGCGCGGCACCGCTCGCCAGCAGAATGATGATGCATCCGAGGAGCGCGTAGCCGCCGCGGATGACCGACTGCACCGTCAGCCGCATCGCGTAGACGAACAGCGGCAGGTTGGTGCCCTTGATGAAGCTCTCCTCGCGGCGAAACAGCGATACGCCCTGCGAGATCGCCTCCATGACGTAGAACCAGACGAGCAGGCCGGTGGCGACATAGGCGGCATACGACGAGTCGCCGGCGCCGACGTGGAAAACGAAAATGAACGTCGCCGCGAAGGCGAGATAGTTGATCAGCATCCACAGCGGCCCGAGCAGCGTGTTCCTATGCTGATCGCCGATGTCCTCGTTTGCCAGCGCCACCCAGAGATGGCGCATGGCGACGGCCGCGCTCAGATCGCGCCAGGCCCCCGCCAGGACCCCCGTCTTCGCGGTGGTATGATGGCGCCGGTCACCCGCCGGCGTCATGACGGTGACGCGCTCGTCGGCGTACCAACGCTGCCGGTCCTTGGTCACGTCCGCCACGGCGATCAACGCCCACGGCGCGAGCGCGCGCCGATGCACTGTTGGTCCCGGTGCACAATCTCACGCCGGCGAAACACCACCGCGCCGCCTCCCCTCATGCCGAAACGCGCGACAGGACTCTCATGGGCGCCGCCTATGGCACAAAGCATGCCCTGCCTCGCAGCGCTCACCATGCCGGGCTTAGTGGCCCGGGCATCCACATCGAGGCCGGACCTTAGCAGGCTTGTACAGGCTCCGAGCGTGCGCGTGAGCGACACTCGGCCGATATTCACATGATCTGCGACTGGCAGTGGACAACGTCGCCGCCCACTGCCTGGCGACCGCGCCGCGCGCCCGATTTCACGGGCTCATCCGGGGGCAAGGGCACAAGACCGGCGGCCCCAAACCGGCGCGGTTGCCTCGCATAGCGAATCCTTAGCGGTGTGTTGCTAGCTTCGCCGCCATTGCCATCACCGGTTGTCCAGGATTCGCTCAAACGGCCATGCGCGCTCGATCTCACCTCCGCTCCTGCGGCCTGATTGTCTCGACCGGCCTGCTTCTGGCCGGGTGCGGGGACCGCAACACGTATCAGCCGCCGCCGCCGGCCGAGGTCTCCGTCGCCACCCCGGAGCAACGCAAGGTCACGTTGTATATCGAGGTGACGGGCACGACGGCTGCCTACAACCGCGTCGATCTCGTCGCGCGCGTGCAGGGCTTCCTCGACAAGGTCGGCTACAAGGACGGCGCCGAGGTCAAGAAGGGCGACTTGCTGTTCCAGATCGACAAGGAGGACTACGAGATCCAGCTGCAGATCGCCAAGGCGACGCAGGCGCAGCAGGAAGCGCTGCTCAAGCAGGCCGACGCCGACCTGAAGCGCAAGCAGGATCTCGTCAAGACGTCCGCCGTCTCGGTTGCACAGCTCGACGATTCACGCGCCAAGCGCGATTCCACCCAGGCCGCGCTGCTGCAGGCCAAAGGCCAGGTCGCGCAGGCCGAGCGCAACCTCGAGTACACGACCATTCTCGCACCCTTCAACGGCACCGTATCGGCACGCCTCGTCGATCCGGGCGCCATGGTCGGCGCGGGCGAGCCGACGAAGCTCGCCACCATCGTCCAGCAGAAACCCATCTACGTGAAGTTCAACGTCGACGAGCAGCAGGTGCTGGCGATCCGCCAGCAGCTTCGCGCGGCCGGTGTGACGCTGAAGGATCTTGGACCCATACCGGTGGGCATCGGCGTGCAGACGGAGCAGGGATACCCGCACACCGGCACGCTCGATTACGTTGCCCCCGAGATCGATTCCTCCACCGGCACCCTCGCCGCGCGCGCCGTGCTCGACAACGACAAGGCCGTCCTGACGCCCGGCCTCTTCGTCCGCGTGCGCATTCCCAAGCAGCTCGACGTGGAATCGCTGCTGGTTCCCGATCTCGCCCTCGGCACCAGCCAGGAGGGCCGCTACGTCCTCATCGTCAACGACAAGAATGTCGTCGAGCAGCGCGTCGTCGAGATCGGCGATGTCGTCGACGGCGGCATGCGCATCATCAAGAGCGGCATCAAGGCGACCGACCGCGTCGTTGTGGGCGGCCTCATGCGCGCGCTGCCGGGCAACACGGTGGTTCCGGTGAAGACCACCGCCTCGGCAGCGGCGGCGGCAGCGGGCGAAGGTCCGGCAGCGAGCAAGAAATGATCGCGAAGTTCTTCATCGACCGGCCCGTCCTCGCCAACGTGATCGCGCTGCTGATCGTGATCCTCGGCGTCGTCGCGCTCAACCGTCTGCCGGTCTCGCAGTATCCGGACGTCGTGCCGCCGACGGTCGTCGTCACCGCCCGCTATCCCGGCGCCACCGCCGCCACCGTCGTCCGCGAGGTCGCGCTGCCCATCGAGCAGAAGGTCAACGGCGTCGAGGGCATGATCTACATGTCGTCGCTGTCGACCAGCGACGGTCAATACACGCTCACCGTCTCGTTCAAGATCGGCACCGACGGCGACAAGGCGCAGATCCTCGTCGAGAACCGGGTGTCGAGCGCTCTCGCCTCGCTACCCGATGCGGTGCAGAAGCAGGGCGTGCAGACCAACAAGAAATCCACCTCCATCCTCGAGATCGTCGCGCTCACATCTCCCGACGGGCGCTATGACAGCCTCTTTCTCTCCAACTACGCCACCATCAACCTCGTCGACGAGATATCGCGTCTCGACGGCGTCGGCAGCGTGTCGGTCTTCGGCGCCGGACAGTACGCCATCCGTATCTGGCTCGATCCGCAGAAGCTGCAGGCGCGCGGCCTCGTGCCCAAGGACGTCATCGATGCGGTGAACCTGCAGAGCCGCTCGACCAGCGCCGGCCAGGTGGGCTTGCCGCCCGTGCCCCAGGGCCAGGCGTTCCAGTACTCGATCAACGTCCATGGCAAGCTCGACGATGTCTCGGAGTTCGAGAACATCATCGTCAAGACCGACAAGGGTGGGCGCATCACGCGCCTCAAGGATGTCGCCCGCGTCGAGCTCGGCGCCCAGACCTACAGCCAGACGTTCAAGCTCGACGGCAAGCCGTCGGCGGGCATCGCCATCTACCAGCTCCCCAACGCCAATGCGCTCGATGTCGCCAAGCGCGTCGAGGAGCGCATGCACGAGCTCGCCAAGTCGTTCCCCGAGGGCATGACCTGGCTCATCCCCTTCGACACGACGAAGTTCGTCGCCTCCGCCGTGCACGACGTCTACCGGACGCTGATCGAGGCGGCGCTGCTGGTGCTCGTCGTGATCCTCGTATTCCTGCAGGACTGGCGCGCCACGCTCGTTCCGGCGACGACGGTGCCGGTGACCATCATCGGCGCCTTCGCGGCGATGGCGGTGCTCGGCTTCACCGTCAACCTGTCGACGCTGTTCGCAATCATTCTTGCCATCGGCATTGTCGTCGACGACGCGATCATCGTCGTCGAGGGCGCGGCCAAGCACATCGAGCGCGGACTGACGCCGCACGATGCCGCGGTGAAAGCCATGGACGAGCTGCTCGGCCCGATCATCGGCATCACGCTGGTGCTCATGGCGGTGTTCGTGCCTGCTGCATTCCTGCCGGGACTTTCCGGGCAGATGTACCGGCAGTTTGCGCTCGTCATCGCCGCGACCGCGCTCATCTCCGCCATCAACGCCATGACGCTGAAGCCGACGCAGTGCGCACTCTGGCTGCGCCCGGTAACGCCGCCGGAGAAGCGCAACATCCTCGCGCGCGGCTTCAACTACGTCTACGACAAGCTGGAAGGCGCCTACACGCGCTTGATCGCACGCATGGTGCGCCACAGCGCCGTCATGACGCTCATCGTCGCCGGCCTCGTCGCCCTCGCCGTGTGGAGCCTCAGCCGCGTTCCGACCGGCTTCCTGCCGATCGAGGACCAGGGCTACTTCATCGCCGTCGTGCAGCTTCCCGAGGGCGCCTCGCTCGAACGCACGACCAAAGCGCTGGATGACATAACCCAACGCCTGAAGCAGCAGCCGGGCGTCGACAAGGTCGTCGCCATCGGCGGCATCGCGGCGCTCAACGACAGCGCCAGCCTGTCCAACGCCGGCGTCGCCTACGTGATCCTGAAGGACTGGGCCGAGCGCGGCAAAGGCGAGGATCTGCTCGGCATGTACAAGGGCCTGTCGGCCCGCGTGAAGGACATTCCCGACGGCAATGCCATCGTCATTCCGCCGCCGGCCATCCAGGGCATCGGCAACGTCGCCGGCGCGACGATGAAGGTGGAGCTGCGCGACGGCTCGTTCGACTACGCGAAGCTCCAGCGGCTGGCGCAGGCCATCGTCTCGCGGGCGGCAGACCAGTCGATGGTGCAGTCGGCAACTAACACCTTCCTCGCCGACGCGCCGCAGATCAACGTCAACATCGACCGCGTGAAGGCGGAGACGCTGGGCGTGCCCCTCGGCAACGCCCTCGATGCGCTGTCGACCTACATCGGATCGAGCTACGTCGGACAGTTCAACAAGTTCGGCCGCGTGTTCCAGATCTACGTGCAGGCGGACGCCTCCGCGCGCATCAATCCCGAGAGCCTGCAGTACCTGCAGGTGCGCAACAATGACGGCGACATGGTTCCGCTCGGCACGCTGGCCTCGATCCAGACCGTCGCCGGGCCGTCCGTGATCAGCCTTTATAATCTCTACCCAGCTGCAACCGTGATCACCGCCACCGCGCAGGGCTTCTCATCCGGCCAGGGCATGAACCTCCTAGAGCAGATCGCCGCCGACACCCTTCCGCGCGGATCGGGCTACGAATGGACGGCAATGTCGTACCAGGAGAAGGAGGTCGGCAATCAGATCTACCTGATCTACGGCCTCAGCCTGCTGCTGGTCTATCTCGTGCTCGCCGGCCAATACGAAAGCTGGATCGCGCCCACGACCGTCATCGTCTCGGTTCCGCTGGCGCTGCTCGGCACCGCGGCGGCCCTGCTGGCGCTCGGGGTCGGCAACAATCTCTACACGCAGATCGGCCTCATCCTGCTCATCGCGCTGTCGAGCAAGAATGCCATCCTCATCGTCGAGTTCGCGCGCGAGTTGCGCATCCGCGAGGGCAAGGACATTCTCGAGGCAGCCGTCGAGGCGGCGCGCTCACGCTTCCGGCCGATCCTGATGACCTCCTTCGCCTTCATCCTCGGTGTGGTGCCACTGGTGCTGGCATCCGGCGCCGGCGCCAACGCGCAGAAGTCGATCGGCATCGCGGTTCTCACCGGCATGCTGGGATCGACGCTGCTGACGGTGGCCTTCGTGCCGTCGGTGTTCGTCATCATGCAGCGCTTCGAGGAATGGCGTGCGCGGCGCAAGGCGGCGCGTTCCGCAACGCCCGCTTCGGAAGCTTCCGCCTAGGCGAACATCTTCCCGCGGAACGGCAAAGTCGCTTCAATTGCAACGGAAAGTCGCAAGGAAGTCCTCGCGGTAATAAGCGTTCAACCGCAACAGCCTAGTGCGCCGCGTTTGCTCCTGAGGCATGCTGGACGCAGCAGCCTTCGATACATATCTAAGTCACTGCGCGCCCGCCGTAACCACGCCTAAGACGATGGCGGGCACGCAAGGAAATTGAAGGTGCACAAGTAAGATTAGGAGTGAAACGATGCGTCTTGGAACGACTGCCCTCGTTGCTTCTGCCTTCTTTGGGCTTCTCTACGTTACGATGCCCAGCGCCTCCGCCCTTCCCTTGGCGACTCGCGCAGACATCACCACCACCAAGTCCACCGGCATTACGCAACAGGCGCACTGGCGTCGCTGGGGCGGATGGGGTTATCGGCCCTATCGCTTCTACCGGCCCTACGGCTTCTATCACCGGCCCTACCGCTATTACCGGCCGTACCGGCTCTATCGGCCCTGGGGCTGGCGCCACCGCGGGCACCGTTGGCACCGCTGGCATTAGGCTCTGATTTGTGAATGATCGACCGCGGGGCTCGGCGACGGGCCTCGCGGTTTCGTTTGCGGCGTGCGGGTCAGCGTGTCGGCGACCAGCCGAGAGCCATGAGCTTGGCCGAGCTCGCAACGAGCGGCCTGCCGATCTTGTCCCACACGCCACGTCCGCCGGGCAGCCGCATGAGCGCCTCGAGCATGCCTCCCGGCAGCGTCACGACACCCGGGCGCCGGCCAAGGCGGCCGCGCACGTCGGCGACGAGCTCGCCGACGCTCAGCGGCGTGCGGTTGGCGACGATGAATGTCTGTCCTTTGGCGCGTTCGTCGCCGAGGACGTGCACAAGGGCGGAGACGACATTCTCCAACGACACGAACGAGCGCCTGGCTTTGATCGAGCCGAGCGGCAACGGCAGCGGCAGGCGCGCCAGCTTGTAGAGCGTAGCGACGTTGCCCTTGGCGCCTTCACCCAGCACCAGCATCGGCCGCAGATTGGTGAACGGTACGCCGCTGGCTGCGACGGCGCGCTCGGCCGCCAGCTTCGAGCGGCCGTAGGCATTGGCGGGCGCCGGCGTGTCGTCCTCGGTCAGCAGCCTCTCGGCATGCTGCCCCACCTGCGCGTATATCGACGAGACAAAAACGAGATGCGCCAGCCCTCGACGCTTGGCGGCCGCGCACAGCTCGACCGTCGCCTGATGATTGACGCGCTCGAAGTCCGCCTCGCTTGCCGTCTGATGGGCGATGTTGGCAAGATGCACGGCAGCGTCGATGTCCTGCAGCAACCGATCCCATTCGACGGTGCCGCGCAGATCCTCGATCCGCCGCCATGCATAGCCGTCGACGGGCTGGCGCGAGGCCGCGACGACATCATGGCCGGCGGCGGCAAGGCCAGGCACGACATGCTTGCCGAGAAAGCCCGCGGCTCCCGTCACCAGAACGCGCATGCTCGCCCCATGTTTGCGCCCGCCTGCGACGTCCGCTTACACGGGGCTTCGGGTGCCGGCAACAGACAACGCGCGCGCGTAGCGGGCATGCTACCAGCATAGCAGCGGACTACTCGTTGGCGCTCGCCAGCGCCATGGCCGCAAGAAGCAACGCGCGCACGTCATCGTCGTCGCATGCGACGTTCGAGCCGGGCACGTCCTTGCGCTTCAGCTCGGCAATCGAAACGGGATCGGGGTCCAGCCTGATGCTCGCCGAACGGCCGCCGTCGAAACTGTCAGCCTTGTGATTCTTGACCATCGTGCTCCCTCATGTACTGGGCGCATGCAGCACCCGAGCTGGGGCAGACACGTGGCTGCGGCCATCACGTTTGACGACCGAATGTAATCGCCGGGGAGGCGTGGCAAACGCGGCGCGCAGTGCTCACGCCGAGCCCATGACGCCGGTACGCCACGCCCTGCGCCGAATCGCCATGCAGCCATAGGCAACGCCGATTCCCGCGCGCCACCGCGAGCACACAATCGGCGGCGAAACGATGCCGGCGCGTCCAGAGCGCGCCGCGTGGAGAAACCGGTGCTGCGATCCTCGACATGTCCTCGCAATCGTCCGCTTGGCACCGCCGCGCCGCCGCGTCTCGGGCTGCGGGCGCTGGCTTTCCTTGCGCTGGCGGCGCTGGCGCCGCTCCCCGCCCATGCCAAGGACCAGCCTGCGGGCGAATGGCGTACCGAGACGATCCCGCGGGCGCAGCCGGCCACGCCGACGGCGCCGCCGCCGAAGGACGGCGCAGTGCGGCCGCGCCAGGCCGACATGTTCGAGCAACAGGCGGCGAGGACGATCGAGCTCACCAACGCCTTCCGCCGCCGCAACGGATTGCCGGAGTTCGAGGAGGATGCGGTCTGTGCGGCCGCTGCCTTCGATCATGCCCAGGACATGGCGAGGCGCAGCTACTTCGATCATTTCGCGCCCGACGGCAGCTCGCCGACTATCCGCTATCAGCGGCGGAACGGCGCCCATCAGCGGGTTGTGCGCATTACGGAGAACATCGCCCGGGGCAACGGCACGACGCCGGAAAGCGCGCTCGCCATGTGGCTCGACTCGCCGGGACACCGCAAGCATCTGGTGGGCAGGGAGATGAACCACATCGGCGTCGGCGTCGCCAACGGATCGTGCTTCTTCGGACCCTGCACCTATTTCGTCCAATGCTTCTCGCGCTGGCCCTGATCGCGCTTCACCGCGGCGGAGATGACACGTGTGCCTGGCATCACGTGCTGCCTCGCAAGTGAGGCCACCGCCAGCCTCACTTCACGATGACACCGCCGTCGTTCTTGCTCGGCGTCGGCGTCGGCTTCGGCTTCGGAATGGACCTGCACCTGCCTCCGATGAACCTGCGCCCGCCGGCGCAGAAGCAGTTGGGCGGTATACCGCGGCGCCCGCCTGAGCACTTTGCCTTCGAGGGCTGCGTCGTGGACGGCGTCTGCGTCTGCGTCTGCGGCTGCGGCTGCGTTGTGGTCGGGTGCACGCACTTGCCGTTCTGGAAGCTTGTTCCTCGCGGACAGCAGTGCGGCGGTGTGCCGACGGGACGCGAGCGTGGGCAGGTTCCCCCCGTCTCTTTGGACGTCGACGTGCTGGCGCCGCCATCGCCGCCAGGCTTGGCCGCGGGTACGTCGCGCCGGCACATGTGACCGCGGAATGTCATGCCCTTCGGACAGCAATGGGGGAATGTCCCGACCGGCCGCGACCGCGGACAAATGCCGCCGGTCCCGCCGCCGCCCGAAGTCGTGGTGGCGCCATCACCGGACGAGCCGGGCGTGGGCTTGGCAATTTGCCGGCATACGCCGTTGGCGAACACCGTGCCGGCCGGACAGCAGTTGGGCGGCGTGCCGACGGGACGCGAGCGTGGGCAGGTTCCCCCCGTCTCTTTGGACGTCGACGTGCTGGCGCCCCCATCGCCGGCAGGCTTGGCCGCGGGTACGTCGTACCGGCACATGTGACCGCGGTAAGTCATGCCCATCGGACAGCAATGGGGGAACGTTCCGATCGGCCGCGATCGCGGACAAACGCGGCCGCCATCGCCGCCTGAAGTCGTCGTGCTGCCGCCATCCGCGCCACTCGACGAGCCCGGGGTGGGCTTCGCCGGCTGCCGGCATACGCCGTCGCCGAACACCGTGCCGGCCGGACAGCAGTTGGGCGGCGTTCCCACAGGCCGCGAGGCGGGACAAGGCGTAGTCGTAGGCGGCGAAGTGGGCGTCGATCTGCCCGGTGACGTCGGCGGCGGAGGCTGAGGCGTCGCCGCCGGCGTCACCGTGCCATAGCGGCGGCACCAGCTGCCGCTCCAACGCGACCCTGCAGGGCAGCGGCATGATCCGGCCGCCGTGCGGATCATCCCACGCAGGCAGGGCTTCTCCCCGACCTTCTTGCTGTAGGTGCGGATGGGGCACACGCAGATCTTCGATACCTTCTTCTTATACGTGCAGCACCCGGGGCATGGCTTGTCGCCGTCGCTGAGCAGCGGCCCTCCCTCGATGTGGAACGTGGCCTTGGCGCGCTGCAGCGCCTCGTCTTCAGTGGCGCCGCAGCCGAACGTCTGCAGGGCGCCGGCAGGGTTGGAGGTCATCGGCGTGCCGTCGCCGTTGATGCACTCGTCGTTCGAGACCCAGACGGTGTACTGGCATGGGTTTGGTGATGGGGCCGGCGGCGTTGCCGGTTTCGGCGGTGCCGGTGTCGTCGTCGACTTGCCCGTCGACTTGATCTGCTTGCACACGTTATTGAGACACGTATAGCCCGAGCAGACCTGCAAACGCTTGTTGCGTTCGTTGCGCTCGAAATCGGGTGCACCGGCCGACTGCGGCTTGGTGCGCACCGCGATACACCAGTTGTAGTGATCGAGCCAGTTGCTGTTCCAGCGCGCACCTTCGTCGCCGCAGTTTCCCTGGTACTTGACGTTGCGCAGATAGTTGAGCTGGTTTATCGCGTCGCGCGCGTATGTCGAGCAGAACTGGTTGACGGAGGTGTCGGGCGTCGTCACGCAGACGGGGTTGTTCCAGAGCTTGGAGACGCATCCCTTAGTACCGCCTGCGGTACGGGCGCGAACGCGGAAGCAATAGGTAGTGTTGGCGTTGTAGTTGGCGCCTTGGATCGGAATGAGCTGAAAGCGGCCCAACTCGGAATAGGCGCCGCCGGTGGCCTGTGTCCGCGTTCCCCGCACGCCGGCCACACCGCCGGGCAATCCGTGGCCGGCGCCGTCCGTCACCTCGATGTCCCAGTAGATCGGCGCTTCGGTGGCGGTGTTGGTGAAGTCGAGCTGGATCTGGTTGTCGCTCTGCGTCGCGGTCATATCGACCGGTGTGCCGGGCCGGTCGCCACAACCCGCGAAGGCGGAACCCGCCATCAGGAACCCGAAAAAGCCTGCCCCCAACGCGGCGACCAACTTCGGGCAAATGCCATGATGGATCGAATGCATCTGTCGCATCCTGTTTACACGATGCCGTCGTCGCCCTTCCTCATGCCGGAGGTCGGCCTGGGACCGGTCCTGGCCCATGGATCCCGCGATCTGCATGCGTGGCCGTTCGACGGCGTGGCTCACCGATCCTTTCAGGATTGGCGATGGGCGGCTTCCACCGTTCGGGGGAGGAGCCGGCGTTCAAAGAGTCATAAAGAACCGATCACCCTAAGAAAGGACGTACCCTGTGCGACGAGCTTTACGGGATGGAGCGGCTTAGCCGCCGTCGGCCTTCTGGAATGCCGCGTGTGCTGACAGGGGATCGCCGCACGCCATCGCCGGCGTTGCCTCGCGCGATGCGCGCCCACCCAGTGATGGTTCCTGTCGGAAAGCCGGATTGCCGGGAAATGCGCGCTGGCGGAGGGGGTGGGATTCGAACCCACGAGACGGTTGCCCGCCTACACGCGTTCCAGGCGTGCGCCTTCAACCACTCGGCCACCCCTCCGTCGCAGGCGGCGCAATATAGCCAGCGTTCCTGCCGGCGCAACCGCTGCGTCCAATCGGCCACAATGCCCGCGCCAAGCGATAGCGCGGCGGTTTTCCGCTGCATGACGTGGCGGCCGGGGTTGCTGATGCACGGCCGAGACACTTATTTAACGCGGGGTGTGCTATTTTGAGACATGCCGACACGATCGATTCGGCGGTTTCGGCGCGTCTGCGCGACACCCGAACGGGGCGCCAGGTTGCGTTGGTGGCGGGACAGTCAGGGCTTTGGAGGTGTGTGGTGAGCTGGTTCAGGCGGAGCATGCAGGCTCTGGCTTTGTGTTCGATTGCCGTGTCGACGGCCGGCGCCCCCGCCTTTGCTGGCAGCCCGTTCTCATCTCTCGTCGGCACCTGGACCGGCAAGGGTACGGCGCGCCTCGAGGGCGGTAAGAGCGAGCGGCTTTCCTGCAAGGGCTACTATTCCGGCGCGGGAGCCGAGCTCAAGCTCAACATCATCTGCGCCAACGCCTCGACCAAGGTCGAGCTGCGCTCGGTGCTGAAGTACGCCAACGGCCACGTGACCGGCACGTGGGAAGAGCGCAACTACAATCAGACGGGCACGATCACCGGCAGCGCCGACGAGTCGAAGCTGCGCCTCAACATCGGCGGCGGCGCGCTGAAGGGCCTGCTCTCGGTATCGATCGGCGGCGAGGGCCAGTCGGTGTCGCTGTCGACCCAGGGGTCGGTGCTCAAGGGCGTCAGCATCAACTTCTCGCGCAGCAGCTGACACCGCGCCGGCAGGTGCGTCGCGGCCACAGGCGCCGCGGCGAGTGTCGGCACACGGCAAGCAGGCGGCGCAGTCGTGCTAAATTCGACGTTGGGATTCGCGCGCCAGATGGCGCCAAGCCGGAGATGGACATGAAGCGTACAACGATTGCTGCCCGACTCGTCGTCGCTGCCGTCACCCTCGGCATCGCCGCCGGCCACGCCTTCGCCGGCCCGCGCGCGGTGAGCAAGGTCCTCGGCTACGTCACCGCCTACAGCCACGACGGCAACGGCTCGGTCCGCGCGCCCTACCGCGCCACCGACGTCGGCTATCAGGTTCGCCTGCCGCGCGGCACATGGGTCTATTGCAAAACGAGCTGCTCGGAGACGCTGCGCGTCAACACCGTCGACGTATGGGCGCAGATCGACGATGCCAATCCGATCGGGGTCGGCACCCTGCAGGCCGAATGCGGGATCGCCGGCTGCCTCCACTGGGAGTGGGGCTTCTAAGCCCAGCCGCGGTCAAACAGCTTACGGCATCTGAAAAGTCCCGGGGCGCCGCCCCCGGGATTTTTCATGCGCGTCAGGCCGCGTCGCCGACGATGAACGGGTTGGTGCGCCGCTCCTGCCCGATGGTGCTCGTCGGGCCGTGGCCGCAGATGAACGCGAAGTCGTCCGGCAGCGCCATCACCTTGCTGCGGATCGAGCGCATCAGCGCCTCGTGATTGCCCATCGGCAGATCCGTGCGGCCGATGGAGCCCTGGAACAGCACGTCGCCCATCAACGCGAAATGCTGCGGCCGGTTCACCAGCACGACCGATCCCGGCGAATGCCCGGGGCAGTGCAGCACGTCGAACGCATGACCGGCGACGGTGACCGTCTCACCCTCGTCGAGCCAGCGGTCCGGCGTCACGGTGCGCGCCGGAAAGCCGTACGCCTCGCCCTGCTTGTCCAGATTATCGAGCAAAGGCTTCTCGTGCGCATGCGGACCCTCGATGGGGATTCCGCCGAGGCGCTCCTTGAGCTCGGCCGCGCCGCCGGCATGATCGATATGGCCGTGGGTCAGCAGGATCTTCTCCGGCTTCATGCCGACCTCGGCAACGGCGGCCTCGATGCGGTCGAGATCGCCGCCCGGGTCCACGATGGCGCCGACCTTCGTCTCGGCGTCCCATAGCAGCGTGCAGTTCTGCTGGAACGGCGTCACCGGAATGATCGCCGCCTTGAGCCCCGCCGGGGCCGCCCGCTTGTCGTCGCTGGTCATTTCGCGATCCAATTCTCGCGCGGTTAACGCGGTTGTCAGGTTGATCTGGCAGGTTCACTAGCGGAGTTGGTGCCGGCTAGCCAGGGCATGATGGGCGCCGCGCGGCATAATCCTAACGGAGCCTATATGCTCGTACGCGCCGCGAAGATCCTGCTCGTGCTGCTCATCGGGCTGTTCTCGCTGCTGGTCGGCCTCGACAACATCATCGACTACGGCACCAATTACGCCTTCGTTCAGCATGTAATGTCGATGGACACGGTTTTCCCGTCCTCGACGCTGACATGGCGCGCGATCACCAGCCCGCTACTCTATCACCTCGGCTATGCGCTCATCATCGCGGGCGAGCTTTTGACCGGCATCCTTTGCGTTGCGGGCGCGGTGCGGCTCTGGCGCTTGCGCGAAGCCCCGGCGCGCGATTTCAACGCCGCGAAGGATATTGCGGTCGCCGGTCTCGTCACCGGCTTCACCCTGTGGTTCTTCGGTTTCATGACCGTCGGCGGCGAGTGGTTCCAGATGTGGCAGTCGCAGACCTGGAATGGCCAGCAGGCGGCATTCCGGTTCATCATGTCGATCGGTGTCGTGCTCCTGTTCCTGACGCAGAAGGACGATGAGCTTGTCTGAGCGACATTCATCTTCGGAACGCTCGGGCGCCGTCGTCGCGGTCGGACACGCGGGCGCGGTGCTGCTGCTGGAGGCCGCGAGCGGTCACCCCGTGTGGGAGCGCGTGCTCTCCGAACTACCGGCCGGCCAGCCGTGCGACGGCCAGCCGGTTGCGGTGCGCATCGTTTCCGGCACGGTCATCGCCGCCTCGATGGGCCATGTTTTCGCCTTTGCAATCGAGGACGGATCGCTGTTGTGGCAGGTCAACCGGCGCGGTCGCGGAGCCGGCGAGACGAGCCTTGCCACCGAACGGAACTAGCAAGCGGCGGAGCGAACGATGCGCCTACTGATCGCCGGCTGGCAGGGGCAAGTGGCCCGCGCGCTCGTCGAGATGGCGCCCGGCCGCCCGGACGTCAGCGGCTGCGCGGTGGGACGCGCGGCGCTCGACATCTGCGAGGCGAAGTCGATCGAGCGGGCGCTGTCGTCCATATCGCCGACCGTGGTCATCAATTCGGCCGCCTATACCGCCGTCGACAAGGCCGAAAGCGACGAGGCGCGCGCCTTCGCGCTCAATCGCGACGGAGCCCGTCTGCTCGCCGAAGCGGCGGCCAAGCGCAACATCCCCATCATCCATCTCTCGACCGACTACGTCTTCGATGGCCTGAAGCGCGAGCCCTACACCGAGGACGATCCGACCGCGCCGGCCACCGTCTTCGGCCGCTCGAAGCTGGAGGGCGAGCGCGCGGTCGCCGCGGCAAATCCCAAGCACATCATTCTGCGCACGAGCTGGGTGTTCAGTCCGGGCGGGCGTAATTTCGTCAAGACGATGCTGACGCAAGCTGCCGAGCACGCGAGCGTGCGCGTCGTCGACGACCAGCGCGGCAGCCCGACCTATGCGCCGCACCTCGTCACGGCCGTGCTCGACCTGGCGTCGATGATCTCGCAGCCCGGCGCCGAGGTGCCCTGGGGCGTCTTCCACGCCGCCAATGCCGGGACGGCGACATGGCACGGCCTTGCCGAGGAGGTGTTCCGTCGCTCGCGCGCGCTCGGCGGGCCCGCGGCCGAGGTGGAGGCCATCCGCAGCGCCGACTACCCGACGCCGGCGCCGCGTCCCGCCAACGCGCAGCTCGACTGCACGAAGCTCGCCGATACCTTCGGCCTGCGGCTGCCGCCTTGGCAGGACGGCGTCGGCGACTGCGTCGCACGCATCCTGCACGGCTGAGCGGACGACGCCGGCATCCGCGCACGGCACCCTGGCCGCCGAGCGCCCGCATCCACCGGCCCTTCATCAGACTGAGCTAGTCTCGCCGGCGGCCGCATCGAGCGGCGGAGCCCTGCCATGGCCGCGACAATCGACCAGCCCCGACAGGGCTTTGCCAACGGCGCCGTATCGCCACCGGCGGCCAGCGATGCAGGCGAAGGGTTGCAGCGGCAGATCGGCCCGGTCGCGCTGCTGTTCACCGGCATAACCGGCATCATCGGTTCGGGGTGGCTGTTCGCGTCTCTCTACGCGGCCCAGATTGCCGGCCCGGCAGCCATCGTGTCCTGGCTGATCGGCGGCGGCGTCGCGCTGCTGCTCGCCCTCATCTACGCCGAGCTTGGCGGCATGCTGCCGCTCGCCGGCGCCATCGCCCGCATCCCCTATTTCTCGCATGGCGCAATGAGCGGCTTCATGGCCGGATGGCTATGCTGGGTGGCCTACGTGGCGACCGCACCCATCGAGGTGACGGCCGTCCTGCAATACGCTTCCAACTACCTCCCCTGGCTGACGAAGAGCGTTGGCGGCAATCGCGTGCTGACGAGCCACGGCATCGTCGTCGCGACGACGCTCCTGTTCGCCTTCGTGATCATCAACCTGGCCGGCGTGCGCTGGCTCGCGCGTGCCAACCTCGCCGTCACCTCGTGGAAGCTGGCCATTCCGCTGCTGGCGGTGGCGGGCCTCGTCGTGTTCGGCTTCGACAGCCACAACTTCACCGACCACGGCGGCTTCATGCCGACGGGCGTCGACGGCATCTTCGCGGCCGTGGCGGGCGGCGGCGTCATCTTCTCGCTGTTCGGCTTCCGGACCGTGATCGACATGGCCGGCGAGGCATCAAATCCGCAGCGCACCGTCCCGCTGGCGATGGTCGGCGCGGTGCTCATCAGCCTGCTCATCTACGTTCTGTTGCAGATCGCTTTCATCGGCGCCGTCCCGGCCGCACACCTGTCGGGCGGCTGGACGCGCCTCGCCGAGAACGTGGCCGATGGGCCGTTCGCGGCCTTCGCCACCATCCTCGGCCTGCAGGGACTGGCCGCGCTGCTCTACGTCGACGCCTTCATCTCGCCGGCGGGCACGGGCATCGCCTACACGGGCGCGACGGCGCGGATCAATTACGCGCTGGCAGAGAACGGCCAGTTGCCGCGGCTGTTCATGCGTCTCAACGCGGCCCAGGTTCCGGTGTGGTCGATCGCGATCAATTTCGTCGTCGGCCTGCTATTGCTGCTGCCGCTGCCGGGGTGGTCGCAGCTGATCGGCTTCATCTCCTCGGCGGCGATCCTGTCGCTGGCGTTCGGCCCGGTCTCGCTCGCGGCGCTGCGCCACCAGATCCCCCAGCACCGACGCCCGTTCCGGCTCAAGGCCGGCGTCGCCGTCTCGGCGCTGTCCTTCGTTCTCGTCGGCTGCATCGTCTATTGGGCCGGCTGGCAGACGAACTGGAAGGTGTTTGCGCTCGCCGTTCTCGGCGGCATCGGCCTCCTCGCTCTGCGCGCCTGGACGGGTGCGCTGGACCGGCTCGACCTGCGCCAATCGCTGTGGTTCTGGCTGTTCATCGGCGGACTGGCCGCGATCTCGTTCCTCGGCAACTACGGCGGCGGTCTCGGCGTGCTGCCGAAGTACGGCGACCTTCTCATCGTCGGCGGCTTCTCGCTGCTCGTCTTCCGGGTGGCGGTGAACGACCGTCTCCCCAGCTCCGAGACGGAAGCGATGATCAGGTCGGCGACTTGATCCCGGCAAAAGTGCGCACGAGCGCCACGAGCGTGGCGACAGCCCAGGTGCCTTCCAGCACCACGAACGGCATGAACGAGATCATCCACGACGAGAGGCACGCGAGCGCCGCGCCGACCAGGTTCAGGGTGAGGTAGGGAATGCTCTCGGCCTTCAGCACCCTGGAGATGTTGAGCACGAAGGCGACGAGCAGCAGCCCGACGCCAACCGATCCGATCATAGTTGCCAACGACACGTGCTGCTCCGCGTTATTTCTCCGCGACCGTTGCACGGCCGCGGTGGCCTCGATACGCGACAAGCTGCCTGACCGCCAGCGGTGCTTTCGGTGAACACGCCGAAACGCAATCGGGAGCCCGAAGGCTCCCGAAAACGTCAGGCAGCGGCGCTGTCTCGAGACGTCAGGCGGCGGTGACCGCGCTGTCGTCGCTCGGGTCGCGCAGCACGTAGCCGCGTCCCCAGACCGTCTCGATGTAATGCTGACCGCCGGTGGCCGCCTGCAGCTTCTTGCGCAGCTTGCAGATGAAGACGTCGATGATCTTCAGCTCCGGCTCGTCCATGCCGCCGTAGAGATGGTTGAGAAACATCTCCTTGGTGAGCGTCGTTCCCTTGCGCAGGGAGAGCAGCTCGAGCATCTGGTATTCCTTGCCGGTCAGATGCACGCGCTGGCCGTTGACGTCCACCGTCTTGGTATCGAGGTTGACGCGCAGGTCGCCCGTCTCGATGACCGACTGTGCGTGGCCTTTCGACCGCCGCACGATAGCGTGAATGCGTGCGACGAGCTCGTCCTTGTGGAACGGCTTCGTCATGTAGTCGTCGGCGCCGAAGCCGAGACCGCGAACCTTGTCCTCGATGCCGGCCAAGCCGGAAAGGATAAGGATCGGTGTACCGACCTTCGCCACGCGCAACGTCTTCAGAACCTCGTACCCGCTCATGTCGGGCAGATTGAGGTCGAGAAGGATGATGTCGTAGTCGTAGAGTTTGCCGAGATCGACGCCTTCCTCGCCGAGGTCCGTCGTATAGACGTTGAACCCCTCCGATTGGAGCATCAGCTCGATGCTTTGTGCTGTTGCACTGTCGTCCTCGATCAGAAGGACTCTCATGGTTGTTCCTCTTAGTCCGCGCCGCTGCCCCGCAAGCCGAAAGAGAGCGCCCGCATCTCTTTCAAGCTAAGCCATCGTTAGGAATTTACCCGCCCAAAGGTTAACAAAGCCTAATTAAGTCTTGCTTCACTTGTGACGAGTTTATCGAACTTGATTACGCTTGCGCACGCCGCCAACCGGCCGGCCGCACAAAACGCTGTCCAAACGTCAACGCCCGCAGCCTTCAGACCGCGTCTCAACGCTAAATATATGTGCTGGTATGCCGCCGACCCGCGAGCCCGCGACGGCGTGACACCCCTGGCCTATTCCCGTGAACGGGAATTACTCGGCTCCGGGGCGCCGCTGCGGGCCCAATGCGCTCACGAATCAAGAGGTAACAGAATTCGCCGCACCCCCCTAGTGGCGCGGCGCCTTTTTTTTGCCCCAATGGGGGTCGTGGTGAAGGGATTGATCTTTGCGTTGCTTTACCGCAACTTAATGGCCACGTGTCAGATTTGGTGCGAACGTTCCGCGCTGCACCGCACGCGGTCCTCGAAAGAGTATCTCCCGCACGGCCGGCTCGGCGCGCGCGGTTAACTGCGGGCGCTGGCACGCTTCTTGTTTGTTACAGCGCGAGTTCGAATTAGTCCGGGGTATCGAACGATGAAAGCACGTGAATCGGCGCTGAGGCTGAAGCGTTTTGCTGCCGACGAGAAGGCCCGCAAAGTTGCCGATCTGGAGCACATGATCCGCGAGTTCGATGGCATGGCCAGCGACCTCGACCGCCAGATCAAGGCCGAGGAGGAGCGCACGGGCGTGCGCGATCCGGCGCACTTCTCCTATTCCACCTTCGCCAAGTCGGCGAGCCAGCGCCGGGACAACCTGCGCGCTTCCGCTGACGGCCTCCGCGTCAAGCTCGACGCCGCGCTGCGCGAGCGTGACGAGGCCCTGGAGCAGGTCGCCCGCGCCGACTCTCCCGCCGGCCAGGAGCAACTGCGCAACCGCCGCCGCGCCGAGCGCACGGCCGCTGCCCTGCGCTGAGGCAAGCGTCGCAAATTTCGATACGCACGCGATAGCGGCGGTCGCCCGCGCGACCGCTCGCGGCTGGTCCACGGGTTGACGACCGATCGCGCCTGGGGATGGCGCCGCATCTCGGCGCCGGTGGCCTTGTATTCGCATCCAACCCATGCCACGAGGCCCGGAGCGCCCATAGGACGTGGCGCCATGCTGGCCCTCGCGCTCACCCAATGCGAAACAGATTTCGACCGGCGCTGATCCGCTTTGCGACACTCCCCGCACTGCTGTCCGGCGGCTGCGGCGGCAACGCGCCTTCTCTTCCGTCGCTGCAGGAGATCAGTGGCACGGTGAGCGAAGCGCCTATCGTCGGATCGCCAACGGAAGTCTATGAGCGCATCGCACGCGGCGTCCTCGGCTGCTGGTTCGGCGCGCAAGGGCCGCTCAAGGCGGGCTACGTCTATCACGCCGAGGCGGATCCGCCGTCGCAGGGCGGCAAGGCGGAGATCACCATCCACGAGCGCGACCGGCTGTCGTCCAACCCCAAGGGCATCAAGGCATACCGGATCGCCATCGCCCCCGACGACAAGGGGACGACGCTGCTCTTCGAGAACCTCAAGATGCCGGAGCCGATGGCCAAGGGCATGGAATCCGACGCCCGCCGCTGGGGCGGCGGTGGTGTCGGCTGCACCGAGGTCCAGGCGGAAGGCTGGTCGGACAACGCACCAGCGCCAGCTCCCGCCCCTCCGAAGAAAGGCAAGGCAAAGCAGCCTGCAAAAGGAAACTGATGCAGGCTTCCGCCGCTGACGGTCAGGTCGACCGGGACGTTACTCCCGATAGTCCTGGATGCGCGTTGCTCGCAGCCCCGGGAGCCCGTGCTTGTCGATCGATCGCTGCCAAGACAGAAACTCGTCGACGGTCAGCTTGTAGCGCTCGCAGGCTTCCTCAATGCTGAGCAGGCCGCCGCGAACTGCAGCGACCACCTCGGCCTTGCGGCGAATTACCCAACGCTTCGTATCCCGGGGAGGGAGATCCGCGATCGTCAGCGGGCTTCCGTCCGGCCCGATAACGTAGCGTACCCGGGCTCTCATCTGTTGCTCGGTCATGATACTCATTACACACTCGCTGACCAGCTATCAGTATTAGCCCAACACGATTAATGCTGGTCTAAGCCCTTGAGTAAACATAACATAAATCGGCCGGTGCGCGTCATCGTGTAAACGATTAAGGTTTACGCAACGATTGGCGGCCGCAAGCGCCCCGCCGCCGGCCCGCCGGGAGGTCCTTTTGCCCGGCAAAGAGCCCGACTTGCGCGCCCGTCCCGGCAGCCCTAAGTTCGCGGCGTCTGCGGCGCCATGCGCGCCGGAAGCGGCCCAACACCGCCCGCAACAGAGCGCTGGTAGCCCAGAGCGTGACCGGTAACGCACCATCGAACCCTCCCGCGGCCGCAACCGACGCCGGCCAGCGGTTGCGCGTGGTCGTCGCGATGTCGGGAGGCGTCGATTCCTCCGTCGTCGCGGCGCTGATGCGCCAGGCCGGCCATGACGTCATCGGAATAACCCTGCAGCTCTACGATCACGGCGCCGCCACCGGACGCAAGGGAAGCTGTTGCGCCGGTCAGGACATCCAGGACGCGCGCCGGGTTGCAGATGCGCTGCAGATCCCCCACTACGTGCTCGACTACGAGAGCCGCTTCGCGTCGGCCGTCATTGACAGCTTCGCGGCCAGCTACGCCGCCGGCGAGACACCGATCCCGTGCGTGACGTGCAACCAGCAGATCAAATTCCGCGACCTGCTCGACACCGCCAAGGAGCTCGGCGCGGACGTGCTGGCCACCGGCCACTACATCCAGCGCCGTGAAGGACCGAATGGCCCCGAGCTCCTGCGCGCCGCCGACCCCGATCGCGACCAGAGCTATTTCCTTTTCGCCACCACGCCCGAGCAGCTCCGCTACCTCTGGTTCCCCCTCGGCGGCATGCCGAAGGCGGACGTGCGCGCCCTGGCGCACCGCTTCGATTTGCCGGTGGCGGAGAAAGCCGACAGCCAGGACATCTGCTTCGTCCCCACGGGTCGCTACACCGGCGTCATCGAGCGGCTGAAGCCCGGCGCGGTGCGCCCCGGCGACATCGTCCATGTCGATGGCCGCCACCTCGGCCGCCACGAGGGGATCATCAATTACACCATCGGTCAGCGGAAGGGCCTGCGCATCCCGGGACCCGAGCCGTTGTACGTCATCCGCCTCGACGCGGAGCGCAACGAGGTCGTGGTGGGACCGCGTGACTGCTTGCGCACCAAGGGTCTCCTTCTTAGAAACACCAATTGGCTGGGCGATGAGCCGTTTGCAGAGGCCGCAGGCGACGGGTTGCGCATTTTCGCGCGGGTGCGCTCGTCGCAGGCGCCGCAGGCAGCTACGCTCTTTGCCGAGGCGGACGGCGCCGCTACGGTTGTGCTAGAAGACGGTGAACACGGCGTCGCGGTGGGGCAGGCGTGCGTATTCTACGCCAGCGACGCCGCCGACGCGCGACTTTTGGGCGGGGGCTTCATCGCCCGGACGATCTCACGGCAGCCCGGCGCCGCCATCATGGCGGAGTTGAGCCGTGTCGACAGGTTGGGATAGAGGCTTGGGTCCAGGGGCCCGATGAGATTCATGTCGCAGACAGAGACAGATTATCGCCGCCGGGATGCCCTTCTGGAACGCGTTCAGGGCCGCGTCGTCAGCATCGGACGCATCGACGAGAGCGCCGTCCTCGATGCCTACCGCCGCTGGGCTCCCGTCTACGACTACACCTTCGGGCTTGTCGCCCGCGAAAGCCGCCGGCACTCGGTGCAGGTGATCAACAAGAGCCAGGGCCGCGTGCTCGAGGTCGGCGTCGGCACCGGCCTCTCGCTTCCCGACTATCAGCGCCATCTCGAGGTCGTCGGCATCGACCTCTCTCCCGACATGCTGGAAAAGGCACGCGAGCGGGTCAACGAGGAAAGCCTCGACCACGTCACCGGCCTGCACGAGATGGATGCGGCGGACCTCAAGTTCGCCGACGCATCGTTCGACACCGTCGTCGCGATGTTCGTGATGACCGTCGTCCCGGAGCCGGAGGCGGTGATGCGCGAGCTGTCCCGCGTCACGAGGCCGGGCGGCGAGGTGCTGCTGGTCAATCACTTCAGCCAGCGCGAGGGCGTGCGCGGCTGGGTGGAGCGCCGGATGGCTCCGTTTGCCGACAAGATCGGCTGGCGCTCGGTGTTCGACCTCGCGCGCGTCGAGGTGTGCGACGACCTGGAGCTGATCGAGCGGAAGGCATTGCGGCCGCTGGGCCTCTTCACGATGCTGCGCTTCGCCAAGCGGGATGCGGCGGCGCATCCGGTGGCGGCGGAATAAAAGGCGGCCGCGCGGCGCCGTATTCTTGACAGCCTCGGGCGGCGCTCCGTAAATGCGCGCCACGTGGCGGGATAGCTCAGGTGGTTAGAGCGAAGGTCTCATAATCCTTAGGTCGGCGGTTCGAGTCCGCCTCCCGCTACCATTGATATCGCGGCCAGAGACCGCATCCCTTTCAAGCTTACGGGCTAGAGGGCGGCATGGGCGCCGCCACAAACGCAAAAAGGCGCCCCCGCCGCCGGGGGGCTGGTCCGGCGACGGGGGCTGCTCGAACGGCTGCGGGACGGGGCGGCACGCGCCGGTCGAGAGGCTAGCTGGGCATGGCGTTCAGCTTGTCGATGAGCGTCAGCACGAAGCCGAGGACGAATCCCGCGGCGATGGCCCGCAGCAGCCAGGGCATCAGCGGATCAGCGCCACGAGCATGTCGCTCGACAGCGTGCCGGTGATCGCCGCCACCGCCACGATCAGGAGGCCGATCGCCTCGCGCGGGCTGAGGCCCAAGAATTCGCTCCACGCGGGCCGCCCGGGCGGCGGCTTCGCCAGGTGCGTATCGATCCGCTGGTGCACCACATCGATCCGCTCGTGCACGCGGTCGAGGCCCGCCGTCATCTGCTCGCGCATCAGCTCCTGGCCCGTCTCCAGGCCGCCCACCGAGTGCTTGAGATCGAGCAGGATGCCGAACAGGTCCCAGCTCGGCTGATGGTGCCCGTTCATAGGGCGGTCTTCGTAGCGCATGGGACATTGGCCCCCTCCAATGTGCGTTGCGGATGAACGCGGCTACGCTACGGGCTTCGGCTTGCCGCACAGGCGGTCCACCTTGGCGTTGTGGCGCCGCGCCTGATCGATGGTCTCGGGCGTGTCGTCGACCGACCAGCGCACCTTCTTCGACACCTGACAGAAGTTGTCGGGCTCGAGCGTCACCGGCACGAGGTTGAGGTCGAGATCCTTGCCGTTGGCGGCGCAGCCGGCCAAGGCGAGCGCCGCGAGCGCGGCGATGATGAAGTTCTTCACTGGCTTTCTCCCCCGGGTTTCAGACGCTCACGACAGGACGCGGACCTGTTGCAGAGGTCCTGCAACTCGGCCTTCTCGACCGGCGTCGGACCTACGGCGCGCTCGGCCTCGTCGGCGAGGCGACGCGCCTCGGCGGCCTTCTCGTCGAGCTGGCGCTGGATAGCGGCGATGCGGCCGTTGCAGGCCGAGGCGGCCGCCTGGGTAGCCTTGTCGGCGGCGGTGCGCTCGGCCGCCGGGATGTCGATCCACTTCGCCTTGAGGTCCGATAGGCCCCAGGTGAGGAACGGCGCCGCGACGGCGACCGCTATCAGGATGATCTGCTGCATGTGCTCCCCCTATGCCGGCTGGTGCTGCGAGAGCACCGCGTTGGCGATGTAGTCCTTGACGCGCTTCAGCTTGCCGGAGCGACCGAGCCACCAGACGTAGCCGCCGGCGAAGATGATCCCGACGAGCCACGGGTTCTGGACGAACATCTGCCCCAGCGAGGATGCGGTGCTGACGAGCGAGTGCACGACGCCCGTCTGGTCGACGAGCGGCTGCATCGACACGGGGTCGACGGCCGGCGCTGCTGCAGGCGCCTGCATGGTGCCCTGCAGGGCCGCCGTGCCGACGCCGGCGAGGACGAGGCCGCCACCGGAGGCCTGCTGCATGTCGGCGCGCTCGATGCCCTTGCTGCCCGCCGTGCGCAGGTCCTGCACCGTCGGCGCCACGTAGCGGCGTATGGCAACGGCTTCCGAGACGTGATGCTCGGCATAGCTGGTCGTGTCCGACTGGTTGGCACCGATGCACCGCCAGCGGCCGCCGCCGAGGTCGGTATCGAGCAGCACGGCGTGGCCCTGCCAGGCGGCACCGCGCGGCAGGACCATGATGCAGCCGGGGCCGGGGTTCTTGCGCGCGTCGACGCCGTAGGACGTGTAGGAGCGGGCCAGCAGCCGCTGATCCTTAGGCGGCAGCGGCACATAGATGCCGTGCTCGGCGAGGATGGTCAGCGCGCTCGGGCCGCCCTTGATCAGGTCGGTGAGTTTGTACCCGGCCTTGAAGAACTCGGCCGCCACCAGCGCCGCGCCGACCGCCATGGCGCAGTTCGCCACCTCGTCCGACGTGATGTCTGGCCGGTCGACGAGCGCCGACCAGCTCTGCGGCGTCCCGGCGATGATCGGGTTCGCCTTCGGGCCGGGAATTTCCTTCGTGCCGAGCCAGCCGCGCATCACCTCGAGGTGTGCGGGCACGGCAGCCTTCGTCGCCATGTTGTCCCCCGTGGGTTTAAAGAAGAGAAACTGCGCCATGGGCTCAGCCCCAGGTGCCGCCGACGATGCCGGCGACGTCGCTGCTGCTCCACGTCGCGGTGCCCGTGACGCTTTCAGCGGCTTTCGAGTACCCGGCGCTGAAGTGCGATTGGCCGGAGAGCGTGCCGTCGCCGATGAGCGACATGCCGGTTCCGCTCCATGCGGTTTCGCCGTCGACGCCGGTCGGGCCGCGGTGGGCGGCGAACCACACGCCGAAGCCGCCATTCGGGATGGTCAGAGCCTTGCCGACCGAAGTGGCCGTGGCCGAAGCGTTCCCCGATGCCGACGCCGCGACCGCCATCGCCGCGGCGCGCAGGACGATGATGCGCATCCCGCCGCTGGTAGCGCCGCTCTGGTTGACCTGAATCGATTGCCCCGTGGTGCCGGTGGGCACGATGGCGGCGAACATGGCGAGGCGGCGGAACGTGTCGATGCTGACCTCATCGATCTTCGTGCCTGTCACCGCCCCGAAAATGCAGCTGTCGATCGAGCGCGCCGGGCTCGAGGAGTTGGTGACGCCGGCGATGATCAGCCGGTAAGGGTGCGCGGCGCCGAAATCCAAGCCGCTGAAGGTCGGATTCTGCGACGCGCTCGACGCCGGCGCGCCGATGAGCGTTGGCGGCTCGAAGACGCGGCCGAAGCTCGCCAGCAGCCCAGCGCAAACGGCAGCGCTCATTACGAGAGCCCCACGCCGGAAATCTTCCACTTGGTCGTGCCGGTCTTTACTGCTGTAGCGATGCCGTTGGCGGCCAACGTGCGCGAGCCCGTCGAGCCAGAGCCAGCCGCCGTAAGCGTGTCGGAGGCGATGGCGATGGTCAGCGTGTTGATCTCGTTGTCGAAGACCAGCACCGTGCCGATGAGGAATGCTACCGAAGCATTGGCGGGGATGGTGAAGGTGCGCGCGTTGTTGTCCGACGACGGGTGCTGGATCATATAACCGGCGTCGGTGGCGACGATGGTGTAGGCGCCGCTTTGGCTGTTCTGGCGGATGAGCGACGACAGCTGCGCATCGTAGGCCTGAACGTTGGTGCCGATCGCAAGCCCCAGGTTCGTGCGCGCCGCGGCGGCATCGCCGAGGTCGGACAGGTTGCTCGCCGCCGTCAGCTTGCCGCTCAGCGCCGTGGCGATCTCCGCCAGCGTGTCGAAGGCCGACGAGACGCCGTCGCGCACCGTGGCGAGGATGCTGGCGCTGAGGGCGGCGATGGTGGTGCCGCCACCCTTCACCGTCCCGCCCGAGGTGCCGTCGAAGACGGCGATCTCCGCGTCGGCGACGGTGCCGGAGCCGGGGCCCGACAGATCGCCGGAGCCGGCCGGGCCGCGTATGTCCACGGCGTCCTCGATCGCCTCCACCAAGTCCTCGGCGCCGACGTAGAGACCGGTTTCCGGTTTCGTCCCCTCGCCGCCCTGCCAGTCGACCACCTGGTGCACGCGCCGCTCACCGTCGCTCACCGCCGCTAGCACCGGCGACCAGCCGGCGTAGCCGCGCAAGCCCTGTGGCCCGCGCACGTCGACGGCATCGCCGATCGTCGCCGTCAGGCCGTCGGCGGCGAGGTAGTCGCCGATGTCAGGCGCCTCGCCCTGCCCGCCGACCCAATCGGCCACCTGCATGACGATGCGGTCGCCGTCCGCCAACAGGGCGAAGATCGGCGACCAGCCGCCGTCGCCCTTGAGTGTCGTCGCCTCGCTCCAGGCGCCGTCGGTCTTGAAGTAAAACGCCTGCGCGTCGAGGTCGAAGGCGATGGCGCCGTCGGCGCCGAAGGCGTTGTCCGGGGCGCCGGTGGTCTGGATGACGGGCGTGATCTTGGCCAGCAGCTCGCCCACCTTGATGGCGAGGTCCGAGGCGAGCGTCCACTTGGGGCTGCGCCGGTCGATGGCATAGGCGACGCCCGAGACCGTTTCGCCGTCGAAGGCAGCGGCAAGCGTCAGCGCGGTGTTGCTCTCGACCGAGGCCACCTCCTGCCACGTGTCGCCGCCGTCGAAGGTGATGGCGTCACCGGGCTTGACCTGACTGCTCCAGGCCGTGAGCGCGCCGGTGACGGCCGTGCCGCCGGCCTCCACCGAGGCGGTGCCCTGGCGATACCAGATGGTCATGATGTGATCCTGGGTGAAACGAGCGGGCCGATGCGCGCTAGACGGCGAACGACCCGACGAGCAGTCGGTAATAAACCGTGCAGGCCGGCCGGGTGAGGGTGATGGCTGGGGGCGCGCCGGGGTCTTGCGCGCGCAAGACGACGCGCTCGTTCATGTAAAGCACGTTGTCGTCGACGAAGAACGAGTAGAACGCCATGCCGGTCATGTACCGGTAATTCGTGTCGGTTTGCGGCGAGGTCGTCGAGCCGCACGCGTACAGGAGATCGAGATGCGACCCCGATGCGCTGCGCCAAAGGTCGTCGAGCGGATGCGAGCCGCTCGCCCATGACGTGCGCAGCAATCCGCGGACGACGGTGGCTCCAGGGGTGACGGATTCGATGCTGTGATCGGAATTGACGTCAATGACAGTGCTGGTAACGCCGTTCGATGAAGCCGAGCGCGATGGCAGCGACAATGAGCCGATTTTCACGTCGGACGGCGCGACGCACAGCAGCCCGTCGTTTGTATCGAATACAAGGGGCGAGCCGTCGGCGGTCGGGTCGGTAACAAATAGGCGCCCGCTGCCGGGATCGTACTTCAGCATCAGAACGTCACGCGGATGAACGGAGCCTGGTAGGAGCCGCCGCTGGTCGTAGAGGTGTTCCAACCGTAGACCGTCTGCGCCACGAACCCAGCGCAGGCGTAACGCCAGCGCCAGCCGGTGATATTTTGCACGACCGGCCCGGCTCCTGACCCGACGATGGCCACCGTCGGCCCGGTGGCGAGCGGCTTGATGCCCGTGCCCGTAGCAAGGCGGCGGATGTAGCGGCGCGCGGAATCGAAGCGCCCGCGGCCGAACTGCACACGCGTCGGGGAGACCAGAACGCGCGGCAGGTCCGGATCTCCGGTCGGCGCCGGACCGCTCGCAAGGAAATCGAAGGCGCTGACGACGACGGTGAACGAGGTGGCTGGCCGCGCCGAGGAGAATGCCGGCGTCATGCCCCAATAGCGCAGGATGACCTGTGTCGACGTCGAGCAGAGCGCAACCCAGGTCGCAAAGCCGCTGATGGCCGTATAGACCGGAACCGAGCCGTTGAGGTCGACGCGCTCCCCGCCGAGGTCGACGATATAGCCTTCCACCATGCAGGCATCCGAGAACCCGTGGTCGAAAAGCACGATGGTGCCGGAGAACTGCCGGTTGGCAGCCTGCGACGGGATGGTGACGTCGACCTCCTGCGTCAGCGCCGGCGTCGTGCTGGGATAGATGTGCCCAGAGTGGAACTGCAGGCGATCTGCATTGGATAGAGGGTCCGTGAGCGGCGAGTCGTCGGTCGACGCGTGCGAAGGCACCGAGTAGATCGCCACATCGCCCGTATCCTCATCGTGCTTCAAACGCCAGACGGTCATGCTCTATCCGATCTGAAAGGCGCCGGTATCGAGGTCGAAATAGGTCGTGTTGTCGGCATTCTGTAAGCGCCCGGCCGTGATGATGCCGAGGTTGGCGACGATGGCGCTCAGGGATTCGACGCTGACCGATCCCGCCCGGATGGCGTCGGCGATGAGCTCGCCGGCGATGTGCGCCTTGGTTTCCCCGTCGATCTCGCTCAGCGTGAACACCGGCACCGGATCGCCGCCGGCAACGTCGGGGTGCGCGATGGCGAGCTTGTCGGCGACGATGGTCAGCTGCGATTCATCGGCCGCGCCGTCGAGGCGCACCAGGCCGACCACCTGGCCGTTGATGTTGATGGAGACGCCCCAGCCGGCCTTGATGCCGTCGATGCTCTCGATCACCTCCGAGATGGACGCCTCGTTCTCGCCGATCCACGTGACGGCGGTGGTGATCTGCTGGGCGAGGGCATTGAGCCCGTTGACCCGCTCCGTCGTCTCGGTGAGCAGCCGGGCGCCGTTCTCCTGCCCCTGCACCAGCGAGGCGAGCGCCGCCTCGCCCACCTGCTGCGCCCAGCCGTAGGCCTCCTTGATCTGCTCGGCCACCGAGCCCTGGATGGCGTCGATGTCCGTGACGAGCTTCAGCTCGAAGAGGGCCTGGGCGGAGAGCATCTCCGGCGTGATGGTGTCCGGCGGCACGGAATTGGCCTGCTCGGAGATCAGCGCCGAGGCGACGATCTGCGCCCCCGAGCTGCCGCCCGTCGACACCCAGCCCGTCCACGCCACGGCGCGCGGCGGCGCCGTGACCGGCTTCACGCGCACCTCGTACAGCGTGCCGCCCTGCACCCCCTGCACCCACGCGTGACTGCCGGCGCCTGGGTCGAGGATCTCGACCGACAGCGATGCATCATCGCCCGTGCGCCGGTATTCGGCGATAAGCGAGGTCACCGTATAGTCCTCGATCACATCCCAGGTTATGCGGATGCCCGGCCGGGCGATGCCGTCGACGCCGCCGACGATGGCGAAGTTCTGCGCCGTCAGGCCGGTGACGGTGGTGAAGGTGGCGCCGCCCGACGGCAGCTCCACCGGGTCGAGCGGGTCGAGCTCGTCGGTGGCGGGATCCCAGGCGAAAATGCCGGCGGCCGTCGCCTGCAATGTGGCCGGCACCGACAGGTCGTCCGCCTGCGGCGCCTCCTCGACGCTGAACATCTGGTTGACGTAGCCGTAGCGATCGCTGTTCCAGACGATCCAGTCGCCGGCCTCGAGCGTGGCGCAGCGCGCCCGGAGCGGAATCGATACGCGCAGCTGCGCCCGCGCCTTGCGGCGCAGGATCTCCAGCACCCGCTGCCCCTGGCGCTGGTCGCACACGAGGTCGAGGGCGTAGCTCTGCGCCCAGCGCTCGCCGCCGTCGATCGCCTCGTCGGCGGAGGATATGCGCGGCGGCAGCGGCATCGACTCGTATCCGGAGTCCGGATCGTGGAAGGAGCCGAGCACAGCGTTGACCAGCTGCGAACGAGGATTCTTGGGCGTGATCTCCACCGCCTGGTCGAGCATCAGGTCGTCGTCGGTGATCGACATCACCGGCGCCTGCGCCACGCCCGGCAGGCACTTGATGACGCCGCCGGTGTCGACCTCCTCGCCCGCCATCGCCGCCAGCATGGCGCGGATGACGGTGCGGTTGTCGTCGCCGCCGATGATGCCGTGCATGCGGTAGCGCGGATCGTTGCCCGAGCCGTCCCTGCGCGCCACCGTCTCGTCGCAGGCGTTCATGGCCGCGAACCAGTTGTCGAGCGGCATCGCCGCCGGCACCGTCGCCATGCCGGTCAGGCGCTCGCCGTTGACGTAGATGCCGCGGCGCCAGTTGTAGAGGCAGACGGCGGGATTTGCCGTCCACTCGTAGGTCGAAGGATCGCCCCAGCGATGATCGCCGGAGCCGCCGGCGGTGGTGTCCTTGCGCGGGTCGTAGAGGCGGATACCGCGGAAGACGAACACCAGCCGCGGCATGCCGTCGGCGAACACCTCGGCGTCATAGCGCAGCGTCACGCGCACGTAGGCGACGCCGCGGCCGCGGTGGCTGCTGGTCCATTTGTCGCCCGAGCGGGCGATGAGGTCGGCGTCGGCGTCCTGATCCCAGGCGCCATCGTGCCAAGCGACCCAGATGTTGTCGCTGCGGCCGCTGACCGGGAATCCGGTCACCCAGGCGCCCGGGTGGAACGCCTCGAGCGCGCGGTACTTGCCGTTGACGATGACGCCCTCGATGCCGTCGCACTGGTGGTCGGCGAGGGCGTAGACGAGCTGCGCGAAGTCGTTGCCGTTGGGGCCGTAGACGTTCTGGTAGACGAGCGTGCCGGCGCTGGCGCAGCGGCCGAAGGCCACCTCGCGCTCGGCGTTGGGATCGAAGCGCGGCGACAGGCGCATGCCGGCCGTGCCGGGGTTATAGTCGCGCGATGTCGGCGCCGGCGCCAGTTTGCGCGCCAGGTAGCCGGCGCCGACGGCAATTGCCGTGCCGACGATGGCGGTGCCGACGGCACTGAGCCCTGCGATGGCGCCGATGATCGGCGCGATGAACGCCAGCGGCGTCATGGCTGGTCAGCGCCCCACTCTGAAGGCGCGCTGCAGCAGCGTGCGCGGAAAGATGACGACGCCCGTGGCCGTGAGCGACATCGCCGTCGAGCCGACGATGACCGCCGGGCAGGATAGCGTTTCGACGTCGCCCGCGTAGCCGATGTCGCCGCGCCGCGCGTCGGCCGGCTGGATCTCGTCGAACAGCGCTTCGATGAGGCCGCACACCGACGTGTAGCCCGAGCGCGCCAGGCGCCGCATCGCGTCCGCCTCGCTCTGCCACGGCTTGAACCGCGCCAGCGGGTCGACGCCGACGACGGCCGTCACCGCCTCGGAGAACAGCGTGGCGCAATCGCGCTTGCCCCAGGCGAAAGCGCCGTTGTGATAGCTCGCCGCCTGAATCAGCCGCTCGGGCCAGTCGTTGCGCCGCGCCAGTCGCGAAAAGTCATCGGGTGCGGTCGCAGCCGGCGCGGCCACCAAAGCGCATTCTCCTTGCCGCATGGCGCGCGAGCTCCCCTTCGTGTCAGCCAGCATTAGAAAAGCCCGAAGAACTTCTTTTTCGGCGGGTCCGCCGCGACGCGGGACACCGGCTGGCGGCCCCAATCGAGCGGCTCCTGGCCGGACTTGGCGGTAAAGGCGAAGAAGGCGTCGTCCGGATCGCGCTGCCGCTGGTCGGCGTCGCCGCGCGTGCGCACGCCGCGCCGCGATAGTTCGCGCGCAGGCGACTCGCAGCGGAACACCAGCGTCGAGGTGTCGAGGTCGCGGCGCAGCATCTGGTCGATGTAGCCGGAGAACACCGGCATCACGTGGATGATCTGCGGTGTGTCCTCGCTGATAATGGCGCGCGCGATCCAGACCGGCCGCTCGTGCCAGGCGCCGGTGTCCATGACGTTGGCCACCTCGATGTCGATACCCGCGAAGGTGACGTCCATGTTGCGCGCCGACAGGTCGGAAACCGACATCGGGCGCGAGGTGACGAACTTGCCGGCGGCGCCGTGATAGGTGACGCCCTCGTAGCTGATGGCGCCGATGTCGTCCCAGACGGCGAACGGACCGTCGTCGAGGTCGGCGCGCAGCAGGCAACGGCGGCGAAAGCGGCCGCTGTCGAGCGCCGCCTGCGCCTCGCTGGAGATGATGCGCATGTGGAGGCTAGAGGATGTCCGCGCGCCAGCCGAACGTCGCGCCGCTGCCGCCTGGCGCCGCATCGACGTTGATCTTGAAAGTGGTCGCGCCGACGTCGCTGACCCAGAATTTGGCGGCATCCGTGCTGTTCGTCGGTGTCACCATGATGTCCTTCGCAGCCGGCGTACGGGCGAGGCCGTGTGTCACCGTCACGCTGGTGGCAGCCGAGGTCACCGTTGTGGTGCCCGACGCGGCCGTCTTGTAACCGAAATTATCGCGCACGATGGAGGTGGCGTTGAGCGTGGCATCTGTCAGCACGCCCGTAGCTGCACCGGAATTGCGCAGCCGATTGAGCGCAAACGTGCTCTCCGAGAGCGAGCCGCCGAATGCCGCCGTAATCGAGCCGCCTTCGTTGAACACGTGGTTGCCGATGATGTTCATGCCGACGCTCGGCTGCGTGATGTCCACGAGATCGCCAGCGAGCGTACCGGTGAAATGGATCGTATTGTCGAGGATGCTCAGCCCCGGGCAGCCAGCTGCGTTGAGCAAGCTGATGGCGGGATTGTCCTTGAGGAAGAACGTATTTTCGGAAATCTTGGCTACGCGAAGGTTGACCGAACTGTCGGCAGTGATGCACGGGCCGTCATAGCTGACGAAGACGTTGCCGCTGATGACGTTCAAGTCGCTCGTCGCGAAGGCGAACCTGACCGCACCGTCCCCGAAGCTGTTGCCAGCGACGGTAAGGCCAATCCGGTTGCCGAGGACTTGGTTGCGTGTGCCGTTGAGGATGACGCCGGAGCAGCCCGAACCGGTGCCGACGAGGTAGTTGCCGATGATCGTATTGGCCTGCCCAACGTCGAGCGTCACCTCGCTGTTTTTGTAGAAGGTACAATCGGCGACTGTCGAGTTCGTCATCCGATTGGTGCCGTCCGGCCCCAGGCCGATGCGGTTGTAATTGATCCGGGTGCCCAGGAACTGGCAGTCGTTGATGCGGCCCTGGATGCCGATATCGTTGGCGCGCACGTCGGCCAGCTTCACGATCGTGTGCTCGTTGATGTAGAGCCCGACGACGTTGTACCAGATGCGGCATCGGTCGATGACCGGGAACCGGTCATTGCCGGCGCCGACTGCGCCGCTGCCGCGATAAGCCTTGTTGAAGTGGTGTATGAAGCAATCGACGATCTGCGTCACCTCGAGCGTCGTCACCGCCGAGAAGTCGATGGCGTTGTAGTCGGTCGTGCCCCCGCCATCGAGCTGCAGGCCGAAGAAGCCGCCGCCGTCGAACGTCTCGACCGCCCCGGCCTTGAACATCGTAGCCGATGGGCTGTCGGGCAGCCTGAGGATGCTCGCGAGTTGGCCGGCGCCGCGGTAGCCGACGCCCTCGAGCAGCGCGACGTCCTGCACCACGTACTGGCCGGGCGGGACGAACAGCTCGCCGCCGCCGTGCACGCCCACCCACTCCGTCGCCTCGTTGAACGCGTCGCTGTCGTCGGTCTCGCCGTCCCCCACGGCGCCGAAGTCCTGCGGCGTCGGCATGTAGCGCTTCATTTCGGCGAGCGTGAACGATTTCACGTCGTCGATCGACGCCTGCAGTGCCGCGGCGTCCTTGACGACGCGCAGGATCTCCGAGCCGTCGAGCGGCGCGGCCGACGCCTTGGCGATGGTGCTGGCGGTCAAGGTCTGCGAGGTCATGGGGCGTCATCCTTGAGGTAGGTTTCCGCATCGTCGTCGAGCAACGCGGCGCCGGCATCGGTGAGCGTTTCGTCGGGCCATGTCGCCGCCTCGATCGCGTCGCACCAGGCGCCGAAGCCGATGGCGCCGCGGGCGCGGGCCTCGATCTCGTAGCCGGTGTCGGGGTCGAGTTCGGCGATGACGGCGCCGGAGGAAACGGCGATCGCATCGCCCCAGGTCTCCGCTCCTGCCACGCGCAATCGCGCTTGGTAGGACGTGGCGCCGGCGACGGGCGCGAAGGTCAGCTTCAGCGAGGTCGTTCCCAGCGCCTCGACCACGAGCGCGGGCGGTGACGGCAGGGCCGCATTCCATCCGGTGGCCACTTGCGTGGCGGCGAAACGCAGCGGCGCCCGCTTGCCCGTCTGCCACGGCGCCTGCACGCTGCGCGCCTCGATCACGGCGAGGCACCACGGATCCGCCAGTTGCACGTTGACGCCGGCGACGGCGGCATAGGGGATGGTCGGCGCCACCTTGATGTCGAGGGCGCCCAGCGCGCTGGCGGTGCCGCCCTCGGTGATCCGGTGCAGGGACTGCCCGTCGGGCGGAAACGGAAAGCTGACGAGGTCGCCGACCTGCAGCTTGAAGCCGGATGGCAGCTCGGTGATACGCAGCCCGTCGCGCGTGTCGACGATGCTGTCGAGCAGCGCCGTGCCGTCGAAGGCGCCGCCGATGGCGCGCGTCAAGCCACCGTAACCGCCGGGATAGGCGCGGGCGAAGCGCTTCAGCGGCTGCACGGCCTTGAACAGCCGCGCCCCGCCGGCGAGCGAATCCACCCACGCCTCCCACTCCTCGGCGGCCGCCTGACGCAGCGGCGGCGTCTCGTAGGCCATGGTCCACTGCGGCGGGGCGATGTTGACGACCTGCTGGCCACCGCGCGTCGGGCTGCGCAGCTGCGCGTCGTCATAGCTCAAGCGGAAGGTCAGCGCCTTGAACGGCAGCGGCTCGGGGAATGCCCGCGGGTAGGTTATCGCCATGCGATGCTCACATCCCGCCCCGGTCCGTCGCCTCGCGGATGGCGGCGACGGCGAGCTGCGGCACGCTGGCGTTGGTCTCGGCGATGGCGCGCTTGATCTCGGCGATGCTCTCCGGATAGGCGCCGCGGGCGTCGATGGTCTGGTTGATGGTCACGTTGGCGGTGCCGGCGCCCCCGAGCTTGTCGTTGGGGACGATCGAGCCGGAACCGGCCGGCATGAACAGCTCGGGGCCTTTCTCGCCGACGAGATAGAACTGCCCGGGATTGACGTCGCCGCCGCCGGCGCGGGCGCCGCCGAACAGCGACGCCAGCAGGCCACCACCACTCCCCGACGAGCCGCCGCCGAACAGGCCATTGATAAGCGGGTCGATGACCGACTTCTGAAAGGCGATCTGCGCCAGATCGGCGAGGATCGATACCGCCATGTCGTGCATCGTTTCCTTGGTCATCTCGGCGCCTTCCGACCAGCGGCGGAAGACATCCTCGAGGCCGCGGCCGACGACTTGGCCCGACTGCAGCAGCGTCTGCATGTTCTCGGCCATGTCGACGCGCGCCTGCGTCAGGTCGCGCACGGCGTCGGCGTTGGCGTTGATGGTGGCGATCTCGTCGGCGGTCGCCTCGCGGTTGGCCTGCCGGATGCGCTGCAGCTCCTGCTCGACGTACGACGCACGCGCCTGCTCGGCGGTCGACAGGGTGAGCGCCGCCGTGCTCGCCTCGATGGAGCGCGCCTGGCGCTCGAAGCTGTTATCGCGGTCGCGGCGCAGGCGGGCGTCGTCGGCCGCCTGTGCCTCGCGCGCCCGGGCTTCGGCAAGATCGTTGATGCGCCGCACGTCGGCGTCGGTGGCTTCGCCGCCGCGCGCCTGGCGGATCTGCAATAGCCCGCTCTCGATCGCCTGCAGCTTGGCCGCCTCGCCGGCTGCAAGGCTCATCGCCGCGGCGCGGTTGCGAAGGGTCTGCGTCTCGCGCTCCATGGCATCGAAGGTGCGCGACACCGACGCCTCGGTCTGCTTCTGCTTGTTGTAGTCGGCGATGGCGCCCGTTGTGTCGAGATACTCCGCCTTCAACTTGGCCAGTGCGCGGGCAATCGCCTCCTTGTCGGTGATGCCGGCCTTTTCAAGCTCCGCCTGGGCGCGCAGCTCGATCTTGTACCACTCGAAATCGCCCGGCTTGCCCAGCATCTCCCGTTGCGCCTTGAGCAGATCGATCTGGGCAACGATGTCGGGAAGGGCGGCGCGCGCCTCGCTTTCGGACGCCCGGGCCAATTCGCGTCGCTTGATGTCAAGTGTCTGGCTGGTGAGGTCGATTTCAAGCTTAAGTCTCTCGATCTCGTCCTGCACCCAGGGGGCGATGACAGCACCGTTGCTCTGCGCCGCGCGCGCGTCGGCCTCGATGCTTTTGAGCTGCGCTTGAAACTGCGTAAGCTTGGCCGCCAGCGTAGATATGCTTTGCTCGGATGCCGGCCGCCATTCCTCGATGCCGCTCTTGGCGTCGCGGAACATGTCAGCGACGTATTTGAGGCCATCACCTAGTGCCGTCGCATCCTGCTTGGCGTCGCGTGCTCCCGGGCTGAAGTCGTTGAGGAGGCTTTTTGCCGTGGCGACCGTCGATTCCGCCAACTCGGCAAAAGCCCCCTCGAGGTCGTCGAGTTCGTCGCCGGCGCCCGACGCGCGAATTGTATCCTCGACGAGCCCCCAATTGTCCTTGACGAGCTTCAGTCCGGCTGCCGCCGCCTTGCCATAGGGGCCGAGGGCGCCCAGAGCCGTAATGGCGAAGTCGACAGTTCCGCCCTTGCTCTTGTCGACGCCCTTGTCGAACATCGATAAGTTGGCCGTGCTCTGCTCTTGGAAGTCGCGCACCCCCTCGCGCATGCGGGCGAGGCCGGCGCGGAACTCGGAGTCGTTGGTCTCGGCGATCAGCTTGAGATCGGCGACCGACCCAAATCCTTCCTGCATTCTCTAAGCCCCGTGGTTTCGGATCAGGTGCGCGACGCCTGCTCGAAGAAAGCGTCGAGCGAGGCATCGTCCACCGGCACGCCGCGCGCGCGGCTGTCGCTGGCCATGCGGTTGGCAAGCACGATGGTGAACTCGGCAAAGGAAGCCGCCCAGAACTCGGCCGGCGCCCAGCCGATCCTGTCGGCGATGGAGAGCAGCAGCTCCCAGTCTAGGCGCCCGTCGGCGCGAAAGGGCCGCGGGCATTCCGCTTCTCGGCCTCCGTCACCGACGCCTGCAGGCGGGCCGCCTCGCGCTGGAATAGCTCCGAGCTCATGATCAGCGACATGGCGAACATCGCCGCCGGCGCGTGACCGTAGACGCCGCGCTCAAAGATCCAGGCGTCGATGGCCTTCGCCGCCGGAGGGTCGGACAATCCGCGCACGAGCGCGCCGTAGAAGCGCGCCAGCTCGGAGGTGGTGACGATGCCCTTCTCCAGCCGGCGGGCGAAGGGATCGATGGCGCCGACGGCGTTCTCGACGCGCCGCGCCATCTCCAGCGAGCGCGGCAGGAACACCTGCCGGCCGGCGATGGTCAACTCGAAGGAATTGTAAAGCTCGTCCACGCGTGCCCCCAGCGCCTAGATGCCCAACCTGTAGTGATCAATCCCCCGGCAGAGGTTCGGGCGTCGGCGGCTCCGTGAACATCAGCGTCGACTGGAAGTCGTTGAGGTTGGTGTTGCTGCCCAGCGAGCGCGTGAAGCCGAACACGCGCGCCTTGAGGAACCAGGTGCGGCCGTTCCCGCGCACGATCTTGAAGTTGTATGGGTCGTCGCTGTCGTCCTCGGCGGCCTGCTTGAGCTTGAACTGCCCTTCGTCGAGGAAATCCTTCGCATCGTCCTCGCTCTCCACCGTCTGCCCTGCCACCTGCAGCGAGCCGGCGTTGCGCACGCCCTTCAGCGTCTGCACGTAATCGTCCTTGAGCACCGAGCCGTCGATCTGGCCGGCCGTGCTGCCGAAATTGCCGCTCATCGTCTTGACGCCCAGCACTTCCTTGTAGGTGTCGGTAATGGCGTCGACTGCCTTGGTGCCGATATGAATCGTGTTGCCACGCGTCTTGACGAACATCGCGGTTCTCCTTCGCCAGTGGTTCTGCGGTTAGCGGACGGCGACGACGGTGTAGAGCGCCGTGCCGGTGTAGGTGACGCCGTCCTGATCCTGCGCCGTGTCGGCGCGGTCGAGATCGCAGCGGCATGCCGTGCCGGTGTCGAGCGACAGCTCAGCGTCGTCGAGCGCTGCCTCGATCACTGCCAGGATCTCCAGCACCTGCTCCTGGCCGCGGAAATCCGAATAGACGGCCAGCGCCAGTTGCACGCGCCGGTCACTGCGGTCGATCAGATCGCCGGGCATGGATATGCAGCGGACGAACTGCGCGAATGGATATGGCGCACCGGCCGGCACGTGATCGAACAGCGGCACCGGAGGGCTGAACGCGGCGAGGACCGGCTGCAGCTTGGCGTCGACCGCCTTCTGCACGGCGAATTCGATGGAAGGCATCAATTCAACCCGACTTTTTCCTTGGCGCCGACGACGAGCTTCGCCCACGAGCGGCGCTCGATGACGCGGCGGATGAAGTTGGCGGCGGCCGGCCGGAACCACGGCTGCGCCATGCGCGCCGGAATGAAGCGCTTCACCTTCTGCTTGCGGCGGCGGCCGCGCTTGTCGAAGCCGGCGGCGCGTTGGTCGCCCGGGCTGTAGCCCTTGGTGCCGAACTCGACCCAGTAGAGGTAGTAGGCGGCCGCCTGCATGGACTTGGTGAGAAACCCGAGGCGCCACTGCACCGTGCCGTTCGACGGCGTGATGATCTTGAGGCGCGCCTCGTCCCTGAGGATGGTCTCGCGCCCGCGGCCGGTGTGCACTGGCACGTTGTCCGCCATCTCCTGCTGGGCGTTGCGGATCTCCTCGTCGATCGAGGTTTCGAGATCGGCCGCCACCAGCTCCTCGAACAGGTTCAGCTTGGCGATGAAGGCGTCGCCGCCCTCGAGGCGCGATTGCATGCCGCTCATACGCTGTAGCCGGCCGCAGTCAGCGTGCGCTCCAGCTCGGCGATGCGGCTCTCGATCGGCGCCTTTTGCGCCTCGTAGTCGTTGGCGACGCCGATGCGCTGCTCGCGCAAGGCGTCTAGCTCCCGCTTGTCGTCGGCATCGCCGCTGACGGCGAAGATCGCGTACAGCTCGGCCTCGTCCCGCTCGAACTGGCGGTAGGCTTCGCGCGCTTCCTCCTCGAGGTAGGACAGCCGGTCGCGCAGGTCGTACAGCTCGGCAAGCATCGGCTCGTAGTCGGGCGTGAAGCCGAAGGCGTCCTTGCGGCGCAGCGTCAGCGCGTACATCAGTCCGTCACTCCGCTTTCGGCGATGATCTCGATGTCCGGCTTGGCTATGAGCGCGCGCGGGCGCTCGCGAATGTTGTAGCGCTCTCCGCCCCAGGCAATGCGATCCTTGGGCGTCAGCGCCAGCGCCTCGACGGCCGCGGCGTAGACGGTGAAGCGATACTTCGAGGTGGCGCGCACGGCGCCCGAGCGGTCGGCCTCGCCGCCGCCGATCCAGTCGACCTTGGCCCAGGCGGTGCCGATCGCCGACCATGCTGCGTCCATGCCGCCACCGGGGCGGCGCGTGTTGGTTTCCCGCTCGAAGGTGACGAGCTCGGTCTTGGCGCCGGCGCTCACCTACATCCACCCGTGGGTTCGATACTTCTGCGTCAGCGCCTCGACCGCGAAGGGCATGTTCGGCTTGGCGTCGCCGTCGAGTTCGCGGTTGAAATACCAGTGGGCGCACAGAAGCTTCATGGCGTGCTTGAGGTCCGATTCCGCCTCGCCGGCGCCGGCCACCCAGCGCACGTTGACGGCGCGCGGGTGCGCCTGCGTCGCCGGCCAGCTCTGACCGGGTAACAGCTCGATGGTGGCCCGGACCGCGGCCGGCTCGAAGTGATATGACGACGGCGACAGAGTCTGCTCGTTGCCGTCGCGGTCGCGGTACTTCACCCACGCCACGCTGACCACCGGATTGCGCGGCAGAACGATGGCGCCGGCGGAGGGAAAGGCGGGCAGGAAGCCGTCGATGGTCTGCGTCATGAAGGCGGCGCCGCTGGTCTTCTCGATGTGCCCGCGCGCCGCGACGATGAGCGTTTCGAGGTAGGAGTCCTCGGTGGCGTGCAGCACCTTGAGATGCTCCTTCAGCTCCGCCAGCGTGATCGGCTCCGCTTCCGGTGCCGTGACGACGGTTGTCAGCATGGCGTGTGCCCTTCCACAGCCGCGCGGCGGACGGTTCCCCGCGGGGAGCCGCCGCACGCCAATCAAAACCCTACTTGTTGCTGGGCGCCGCACCGGCGTTCTTGTTCGCCTCCGGCGCGGGCTTCTCGTCCGCCCAGGAAGCGACGCCGGCCTCCACCATGCGTTCGGCGAGGTCGCCCTCGACGGTGACACCCTTGGCGAAGCGGGCCGGCTTGCCGTCGACGTCGAACTCGCACTGCTTGAGGACGCGCGCCTTGCGCACCGGCGCGGCCGGCGGATCCGCCTCCTCTGTCTTGTCGGCGCTCGGCATGCTAGCGGCGACCTCGTCCTCGGAGGCGAGCACGCCCCATTGGTTGCGCAGCGCGTAGTCGGCGACGACGCCGTCGACGATGTCGTCCTCCACATAGAGCTTGCCGTAGACCGCTCCCTCTGGAACGGCGGAGAATTGCTTGGTGACCTTGACCTTTGCCATGGCTGTGCCCCTGTCGGTGGTGTGTGATGGATGGCGGCCGGGCACGCGGCCCGGCCGGTTTGCGGCGCGGCGCCTAGATCGACGTCAGCCGGTGCGGATCGGAGAGGATGGCCGTGGCGGCGATCGGCGTCGGGCTATCGGTGTGGGTGCCCGAGAAGTCGGCGAGCAGCGCCGTCCACCGCTTGTTGCCGATGTAGCCGACCTTGGTGATGTCGGCCGTGGCGTGGGCGGCGGTGAGCGCCTTGACGATGCCGCCCTCGCCGACGCTGCCCGATTCCATCTGCACGTCGTCGTCGGTGACGGCGGTGAAGTCGCCGGGGAACGTCGGCGTCGTCTCCTTGTCGCTGTGGTACAGCTTGAACTCGATCTTGTTGTTGGTGGTGAAGCTGATGCCGCCTTCGCCGATGGAGATCTCGTAGGCGAGGGATTCGAACCCCTGCCGGTCGACGACGATCGGCGTGTTGTCGGCGGCGATGGCCGCTGCGGCGATGGACTTGACGAGCTTCAGCCTGCTGAACAGGTCGCGCATGGCGCAATCCTTTCTCTATGGGCGCATGGTGACTGCCCGGAGCAGCCGGCTGCCATGCGCGGGATGAATGGATGGGTTGGGCTACATCAGCGGCCCGACGTGCCGCTCAGGGCGCAAGGCGCCCGCCACGAGCGGCGGCCGTCCCGTGTGGAACGGCCGCCGATCACGATGCTTCTCTCGGCTCGCGTCGCTTCCTACGAAGAAGCGAACTTCATGAACTTCATCGTCTCGAAGTTCTGCACGCCGCCGCCGACGCGCTTGCGGGTGTTGAACACCACGTACGGGTACTTGGTGTACTCGTCCCGCAGCACCATGACGCCGACGCGATCGACGATGAGGTAGGTCTTGGCGAAGTCGCCGAAGGCGATCGACATCGATCCCGACGCCACGTCCGGCATCTGCTCGCCCTCGACCACCTCGTAGCCGCAGAGCTGGTTCGGGTTCCCGTCGCGGGCGTCGGCCCAGATCCAGCGGCCCTCGCCATCCTTCAGCGTGCGGCAGAGGCCGATGGTGCCGCGGTTCATCAGGAACTTGGCCGCCTGGCGGTGCCCCTGCTTCAGCGAGTAGATCAGCTTCCAGAGCTTGTCGCCCTGGTTCACCTGGTCGCCGGGCGCGGCGAAGCCGCCATCGACGCCGGTGGCAATGAAGCCGATCTTACCCCAAGCCCAGCTCGCCTCGGCGACGGTCGGGTAGGAAAGCAGCCCGAACGGCTTCTTGACGCCGTTGCCGGAGATGTACGCCACACCCTCGGCCAGCGCGAAGGCGTCAAGCACCTCCTCCGACAGCCAGCCCTCGATATCGATGAGGCTGTCCTCGAGCAGCGTGCGCGTCGCCATCGGCTTAGCGTGCAGCTCGTGGGCGGGGAAGCTGAGTTCGTCGACCTCCGGCCCTGCCGTGTCGTCCCGCGGCGTGGTACGCTCGTCCACCCACTGGGCCTCGGTGCCGCGCAGATTGACGGCCTTCTTGAACTCCCCGGCACTGATCTGCCGCACGGTGGCGAGCTGCCGCATCGGCACCACCTCCTGCAGCAGCTTCTCGACGCTGGTGTCGTACTCCGGATGCACGAAGACGCCGCCCTGCGGCAGCATCTCGGTGTTGAGCCCGACCTTGCGTTCCAGCGTCCGCAGCGAATGGCCGTTGAAGCTCTTTTCGCCCGAGCGCAGGTAATGGACGGCAGCCTTGCGATAGAGCGCCACCGTCTGGGCGCGCTGCGACGCCGGGCCGGCCATGCCGCGCGTGGGGCCCATGGGCCGCGCCGCCTTGCGATGCAGGCGCCGGTTGTCGGCGCGCAACTCGCGCATCTCCTGATCGTGCGCGCGGTCGATCGCCTCGTTGAGACGCGCCATTTGCTGGTCGTAGAGCGGATCCGGCCGGCCGCTGCGGATGGCGGCGTCGCGGCGCTCGGCGACAGCGCGCAGCTCGTGCAGAGCCTGGCCGCGCACGTTGGCGGGCCGCTGCTGCGGCACGATGACATTCGACACCTGGGGCCGCTGGGCGATGGCCTTGATCTGCCGCGTCTGCAAGTTGATGGCGTCGACGACCGACTGCGTCGGATCGGCGGCGCGCACGTTGGCGACGACGCGGCTAGACAGCGGGCCGAGCGGCAGGCCGGCTTTCTTTTCGAGCACCCGCTCGCCGACCTCGTCGTGGTGGTCATGGCGCACGGGCTCCGGCGCCAACTCCTCGTTGGTTTTCATCATGTCCTCTCAATGTTGAGTTGGGGGTACGCGTGCGCTTCGTAAGTGGCGCCGGACGGCTTCGCCCGGCGCGGTAAAGCTTGCCGGCTAGCGGCGGCTCACCGAGTGGCCAGTGCGCGGCGGCCGGCTGCGCTGAGCGGCGTCGCCGCGCATCAGCAAAGCCAGGGCCGCGTCCCGCTGACGGAGCGCGGCAATGATCGGCTCAGGACGCAGCGCCGGCGGCGCCACGGATTTCACCGCCTCGATGCGCGACGGGCGGCAGGCCGGAAACGTCACCGGCGACACCTCCCAGAGGTCGAGCGTCTTCAGCAGGCGGTAGTTGCCCGCCCCGCCATAGGGACCGAACTCGTGCTCGATGGTGTCGTAGCCGATAGACAGGCCGTCGAGCGCACCGGCCTTCATCAACGCGTGTGCCTCGCGCGCCTGCTGCACCTCGAGCACCAGGCGCCCCTCGCACCACAGGCCGCGCTCGTCCTCGCGCATGTCGGTCCACACGCCGATGGGGTTCTTGTCGTCGTGCTGCCAGAGCAGCGACGGCATGCGGCCCTCGGCGGCATGCGCGGCCAGCGATTCGGAGAAGGCACCGGGCAGCACGATGTCGCCGTAGCTGTCGACGACACCGAACACCGAGCCGTAGCCGGAGAAGGTGCCGTCATCGGCGACGGCGGCGGTCTTGAAGCGGAACGTCTTCGGCTTGCTGGCAGCGCGAGTTGCAAGGTGCGCGTTCGGCATCGAGCTATCCTCGTCGAGCGATTGGGCAGCGCGCGGCGACCGGCTCCCCCGCAGGGAGCCGCCGCGCGCGAGGTATCAAGCCGCGCGGCGGCGGCGGGAGAGCGTCTCGTCGGGCGCGTCCTCGTCGACGGGGCTCGCTTCCTGCAGGCTGGCCATCTCGCTATCGAGCCACGCTGCCAGCGAGCTGACCTCGGACAGCGCGATGCTGGTGGCGGTGCTGGTGTCGATGGCGATCAGGCGCTCGCCGAGGGCCTGCAGGGTCGCCAGCGTTTCGTCGGCCGTTGCCGTGCCGGCGTCGAAGCCGTCGAGCGCCGCGTTGGCCTCGTCCTCGATGGCGGTGAGCTCGGCCTCGATCGCAGCGTCGGATGATTCCAGGCTCGCGTCATCGGCGCCGCCGGCATCGAAGCCGTCATCCTCCTTGCGCCCGCGGCGGCGCGAACGCAGCGTCCGCCTGCGCGACAGGCTTTCGGAGGGCGTGTCTTCCGCTTCGGCAATGCGCAGTCCCTCGGAAACGATCGTGTCGTAAAGGGCCGTGGCGTCGGCGACCAGATCGTAGGCGCCGGGGATTTCCATTCCGTCGTCGCCGGTCGTCGGAATAGACCTGAGCAGCACGGAAACGCTGTCTTCCAGATAGCGGAGAGCGTTGAGGTCGCTGGCAGCGATGGCGTTCTCTGCGGCGATGCGGCACTCGTCGTAGAGCTGCCGGCTGGCATCGATCTGATCGTTCTTTCTGCCACCTGCCGGACGCTGCGCCGACGCGCGCAGAAGGCGCGAGCGCATGGCCCGCAGGCGCCGCGACAGCGTGGCGGCCGGAAGCAGGGTGTCCTCGACCGGATCGCCGATCTCCTCGACGGCTGCGACCTCGGCCGGCACCTCCTCGACGCGGTCGAGATACCCCCACGTCTGGTCGGTGACGGGATCGACGGACCAGGCATCAGCGGGAATCTGTTTGATCAGATCCTGCGCCAGCACGTAGAAGTCGGCCGTCTCGTCGGCATCGAACTCGACGACGGCGCGCTCGACGCGGTTGCGGGTGACGATGGCGCGATAGCGCTTGCGGATCGGCGTCACGACGGCGATGTCGCCGACCGTCGGCGTCGCCTCGGCGCCGAGCGCCGGCTCGGCCTCGGCGGGGAGGTCGAGGATTTCTTCGCGGCGGTTGCCGGGACGGTTACGCACATGGGCAGCGGCGGCCGTCTTGCGGCCAAGGGCAAGAGCGAACATCGGTTAATCCTTTCTATTGCGCTTGTCAGCGGCGGGGGAGCAAACGGGCGTCCAATTCCTGGGCGACGCTGGCGCGCGCCGCGTCGAACTGTTTCGTGATCGTCGATTCCAGATCGGCGATCCTGCCTGTTACTGCATCGGCATGCGGCTCCGCACCGCGCGGCAGCATGCCCGTGTTGTTCGCCTGCAGCTGCACGCGGTCCATGGCCGGATCGTCGATCGGGTCGAGGCCTTCCTCCGCGCGGATTTCGTTTGGCGTCTTGTAGATCTTCACCGCCTTGTCATAGGCGTTGACGCGGTCCGACAGCGTGCCGCGCTTGGTGGCGTCCTGATCGATGTCGACCCGGTAGCCGTCGCGGTATTCCTCCTCGGTGAGGAGATCGCGCTCGCAGGCCTGCTCGAGCCGCAGCACCCATGGCAGCAGCGAGTGCTCTCCATGGGCGTTGAGCAGCTGCTCGTGGCCGTTGTAGCCGACGCTGCCCTGGCTGTGGCCGATGATCTGGGGGAAGACGCGGAAGAAGCGGCACACCTCCTCGATCTGAAACTTACGGTTCTCGATTACCTGGCTGTCGGCGGAGGTGGGGTTCGTAGCCTTGAAATCCCAATCGCCATCCATGACGGCGATGCCGCCCTCGCCGCCGCGGCGGTATTGGCTCTCCCACTGCGTCTTGATCTCTTTGCGCTGGTCGGCGGTCAGTCCGACGGCTTTGGCCGTGAGGATGCCGCCGGAGGGCCGCATGTCGTCGCCATGGAAGCGCGCCTGGCTCTGCTCCAAAGCCGCCGCGAGGCCGATTGCCTCGCGCGCCAGATGCGATACCGACTGGCCGCGGAGGTAATCGTCGCGCAGCGGGCCGCGTAGCTTCAAAAGCTGCCCCGGCTCGGCGACGATGGTGTCGCCGTAGCCGCTCACCCGGTAGATCAGCTCCCACCGCGAGCCGGGCACGTGATCGCAGGTGACGGAGCCGGGAATCAGCGGCAGCAGCTCCTGCACGCGGCCGTACTCGTCGCGGGTGATGAGCGCGTAGGCGCCCTCGTGGAAGGTGGCGACGCCGACCAGCCACTCGAAGAACTCCATGCCCGTCATCCACTCGTTCGGGCGCTCGAGCACGTGGGCAACGGGATGCGCGCGATCGACGGCGGCACGGCGGCGCTGCTGGGCGTCGTAGCTGATGCGCTTCAGCGCCCGGGGCATCTTGGCGACGTCCTCGGAAATGACGCGCCGGCAAGCCCAGGCGGCGGAGACGAGCTTCGCCTGCTCCGGCCCGACGAAAATGCCCGCCGCCGAAGGCACGCCGCCGCCGAGCAGGATCGCCTCCTCCTCCGGCGTGAAGCCGAAGGCGCCGCTTTTGGCTTCGAGCATGTCGATCGACTGCTCGTCGAGCCACGGGGCGCCGTATTCGTACGGCACGAGATCGCGCGAAATGTTGGGCATCGGGCGGCCGCCGCTCACGCGTAGCGCTCGGCAAACTCGGTGTAATCAGCGCATTCGACCGGCGGTAACGGCGGCACGATGCCGGCCTCGTTGGCTGCCTCGTAATACTCTTCCCAGAGTGTGTCGAACTCCGCGCTGAAGCTATGCGCTTCGGCGATCACCTGGCGGAAGGTTTCGGCACCTTGTCGATCGAGCGCAGCTAGCTGGTCATAGAGTTCCTGCACCTCCGGCGGCAGATCGGAGCGCAGTGCGGACGGCCGGCGTCCCTTGCGCGCGGCTGCTTGGCCGATGGTGAAATTGAGCATCGCCGTGGCTCCCTTGGTTTCAAACTCGCCCACTACGATGGTGTCGAACGTCAACGCGAAGTCCGGCGGCGAGATCGCGCCGAGGTCCGGATTGCCATTCCAGGCGTAGGACAGCGAAACGTGCGGCAGCCAGTCAGCGAACGTCGGCTCCGCGCCAGTCTCCTCGATGATGTTGTCGCGATCCTCGATGAGGTCGGCTGCCGCATCGACGAGCAGCACCGGCGTGTCAGCGTCTTTGCCCAGAATGTCGAAGCCGCAGGCGTAGAGCGTCACCGGATCGATTTCCCATTCGCCGACCGGCAGGCTGATATCGTTGGCACTGGCGAACAGCGTGCAATGGAACTCGAATTGGCCCGTCAGCAGCTCATCGCCGCCGTGCGAGCGCGAAAGATCGAACCCCTGCGCGACTGCCCATGCCTCAAGCGCCGCCTGCGTCTCGGCGTCGGCGAACAGCATGACAATCCGCTGCGCCGGTTCATCGGCTAGCAGCGCCTCGGCTGAAATCTCGTCGAGCATTATCGTGCACCTCAGGCGCGTGCCGGCCGGCTCCCCACCGGGGCTTCGGCGCGCGCAGCAGAAGATTCGCGGCCGCCGACGAACAGGATGGGACTCGACGCCAGGTACGTTTCCGGCGGCGGCTCGGCACCGCCGAGCGCCACGGCGATGGTGAGCGCCGCAATGCCGTCGATCTTGCCCTTCGAGGACGCCTTGCACGGCATGTAGTTGCCGTTCTTGTCGCGGCGGATGGCGGCATTGCCGTTCATCCACTTCAGCACCGGGTGCCCGCCGTGGTCGATGTTCTCCGACAGCACCGTGCGCTCCAGTGCCTTCGCCGGCCCGGACATCGACAGCATGCCGAAACGCACCCCCTGCACCGGCACACCGTCGTTGTGCAGCTTGGTCAGTACGCTGTGGGCGTTGAAGAGGTCGATGCCCAGACCCAGAACCTTGAACGTCGCGCAGTCGGCGTGCACCTGCTCCATGATCCAGTCATGGTCGGCCGCCTCGCCCGGCGTGGCGGTGAAGGCGCCCATCTTCTCCCACGACAGGAACGGTATGCGCGTCGTCTCGGCCTTGCGCCGCATCGGCACCTCCGGCCACCAGAAGCGGCACAGCACCTTCCAGCGCTCCGCCGCGTGCGTGGGTGGAAACCACCAGGTGAGGGCGTTGAAGTCCTGCGTCTCGGCGAGGTCGAGGCCGCCCCAGCACTCGCGGCCGGCGAGTTCCTCCTCCAGATCCTGCCAGCGCGGCACCGCCGGGTTGCGCGTGCGCAGTGCGCAGGCGTTCCATTTCTCCGGTGGCAGCCAGCGCTCGGAGCTGTTGACCCAGATGCCGAGGTGGTAGCACTTGAAGTCGTTTTCCTTCTTCGGCGACTGCTTCGCTTCGCGCGACGCCTTCGCCATGTACTCGGGGCGCGGCGACACCGGCATGCCCGGGTTGGCTTCCGCTTGCACCGCCGGATCGGTGATGTCGACCTCGGCCTTCGGATCCTGCGGCGCGCACCAGATGACGACCAGCGTCTCCGGGTCGTCGAAGGTGCCCTCGCAGATGCCGATGGACTCGTCCCACAGCGAGATGCCGTAACCGTCCTCGACACCGGCCGACGAGATCAGCCATTCCATCGGCTCGGTGCGCGAGGCCATCGCCTGGCGCACGAAGGTGTAGAGCCGGTCCGACGTCCACTCGTGCACCTCGTCGCCAATGAGGTACGTCGTCTTCAGGCCGTGCTTGCCGTGCGGCTTGCCGGTGAGCGGCTCGAACTTCGACAGCGTGGCGCGCGCGAACAGCGAGCCTTCGAACACCTCGTATTGCTCGGCGAGGTCCCCCGAGTAGGCGACCATCATCTTGGCCGCGTTGAAGACGATCTCCGCCTGGTTGCCCGAGGCGGCGATCGAGTAGAGCTCGGCGCCTTTCACCGCGTCGCCGAGCAGGCAGAGGTGCGCGACCCCGGCCATCAGCTCGGTCTTGCCGTTCTTGCGCGGCATCCAGATGATGACGCGGCGGTAGAGGCGCGTGCCGTCGGCGCGCTTCCAGCCGAAGGCGGGCCGGATGATCCATTCTGCCTGCCAGGCCGCCAGCTCGAACGGCTTGCCGGCCCACGGGTCGGCGGTGAGGCGGCAGTAGCGCGGAAAGAAATCGACCGCTACCTGTGCGGTCGCCTCGTCGTAGTACGCGCCCTCGGGCTTGGGCCGCCACAGCGAGTGATAGCGCGGCTCGCCCGGCTCGAGCTTGCGCGCCGGATCCGGCTGGCGCGGATCGGCCTCGCTTTTCTCTGTCATTGGCTCGCATCGGCGAACGCCGCTAGTTGGGGCGTTGGGTCGCCGCGGCCTTCAATGCGCCCAGCGGGCCGTGGTGTTGCCCGGACGCTGCCTTTTCGCCGTCGCCGGCGCCAGGCGGGTTGTTCTTGCCCTGGCCGATGGTGCGCTTCTCCATGTCGACGCGTGCCACCGGGTTGCCGGCGAGCAGTTGCTCGTCAGCGCGCAGATCGCGATGCAGATCGAGCATCAGCGTGTACTCGGGATTCTTGCGAATGATGCGCCCGCTGGAGCCGACGGTCGTGTACGTCGGCTTCGGGTCGCGCTTCGCCAGTCGCTCCCACTCGGCACGGCGCTGACAGTGCCGCGCGATGAAGGCGTGATCGGAATTTTTGAACCAGATGCGCGTCGATGGATCGGCGAATTTCTCGCGCCAGATCTCGCGGGCCCGCTTGCCGAGCAGCCACGCCGGAGGCTCGGGAACATTGCGTGAATCGACCCCATCCGTGTTGCATGTCGTCTTGGGCTCCTGCTTGGCGCCGAGCTGCGCCTTCGTCCGCCCCTTGCGACGGCTCGGAAAACCCTGTGCCGCTTCAACTTCTGGCGCTTTCGGCTTCGGCCCCCGCCTGCCCATTCGCCCCGCTCCTCAACGCTCGATGTTCACCCTTTGATTCCCCAACAAAAATTTGCGCCGGAAAAACCTGCGCCCAGAATTTTTCTTGGAACCGCGCGGTCTTGGCGTCGACGCGGCGATAAAAAACGACGCCCCCTACCCCTCATCAGTGCTTCGTGCCGATGGGGCCATAGTAGGCGGGCAGGTCGCGCACCGTGCCATCGGCTGGGTGGACGTTGTCCGAGCCGCACGACGGGCAGCGCAGTGCGCTAGCCAGCGGCGCGTCACCAGCAACGCGCATCTTACCGATGCGGCCCTTCCACCAGCACATGAGGCACGCCCAAACGGTCGACAGCGGATCGGCGGCGCCGATCTCCGCATCGATGCGTTTCACGATCTCGTTCATCCGAAGAACTCCGTCAGCTCGCGATCGAGGCGCAGCGCGGCATCGCCGATCTCGCCCTCGTCCCACCGCGCCTCGAGCACCTTCTTCACGTGCTCGTGGCACCAGTTGCACAGCGCCTGCCAGTTGCTCCGTTCCCAGAACAGCCGCATGTCGCCACGGTGCGGAATGATGTGGTCGACGAGCTCGGTGGCACTCGTTAAGCCGTTCGCAGCACAGGACGCGCATAGCGGATGCTTGGCGATGTAGCCGGTGCGCGCCTGCTGCCAGCGCCAGCCGTAGCCGCGCGCCGCCGCGTGCTGGCGTCCATCGCGCTGCAACTCCTGACCAAGATCGTCACGCGGACGGAACAGCGGCGCCGGCGAATGCTGCCGCCGGAATGCCGGCGCCTTACGCATCGTCCCTTTGGCGCCTCGCCTCGTCGAGCGCCCATCCGAGCACGCGCGCCAGGCGCACCATGCCGGCGCGGTCGGCGAGACGCTTCAACTCGACGATGATGTCGACGAGGTAGCCGGCGGTGTCGCGCTGGTTCGGTTCGCGGCCCATCTCTGTCGACACTCCGGCGCGGCGGCCGGCTGCGTGGTGCGCTGTCGCCTGGCCGATGTAAAATGCAAAAACCCGGGAGCGGCGGCGCCGGTCCCGGGTTCTGTTCAATCGTCTCGCGACTGTATTTGCTTTATGCCTTTCCGGAGTCGGATTCGCTATCGCTTTTCGGCAACACCCAAGTCACAACCGACCGCTAGGCTGGCTTTGACATCATCGGTTGTCCACTGAATTTCCGCAATGTGAACATATGGCGGTCAAACGGGCTGTTAAAGTCGCTTCGTTCAGCCCTCAGACGAGAGGAGATCCGGGCAATGAGCGACAAGAAAAAAACCGTCTACCGCGACAGCACGGACGGGCAGTTCACAACCAAAAAGGATGCCGAGAAGCGCCCTCGGGAAACCGAGAAGGAGCGCGTGCGCGTTGGCAACCCGAAGAAGTAACACGGCGTTGGCTCGGCGCCACCAACGGCGCCGAGCCGCCCCTTAGCCACCTTGCCGGTTCACGCTGATGGCCCGCGCCACTGGCTTCCCGTTTCACTCCGCCAAGGTTTCAACGCCGTCATAGCCGCCAGAGCCCTCCCAGCGCGAACGCTGGTAGTGGTCGCACGGAACATGCCCTGCTCACATGGCTTCCTGTATCCGCTTCTTGTACCAATCAACGATCTGGTCGATAGGGGGCCTATCGTTGACTACCCACAGAATCATCTCTTCTATCGCGCGCCCCAGATCTTCGCCACGCTGGCTTGGCAGCAAATCATATCCGCTCTGATCTATGAGCAATAACATCAGCAGAACAGTCGTGCGCTTGTTGCCATCGACGTACCCGTGATTCCGGGCCATCGATTCGGTGAAGGCAGCAGCCTTGTCCCAGATCCGGCGATAGTATCCTGTGTAGGGTCGTCCGAGCGCCGAAAGCACCAGGCTATAATCCCGGATGCCGTCGCGCCCACCGCCGACCGATAGAGCGCGGTCGTGCGCGGATGCCGCGTCGGCCTCGGTGAGGCGATAGTGGCGCCTACTTTTTGGCAAGTCTCTCCAGCGTGCCCTTGAACCTATCCATGGCCTTGTCCATGCTGCGGACAGACTCTTTCTTCGTAGTTATTTCGCGCGCTTCGCCGTTGCCCTTCTTAACGACCCACTTTTCGGCAATCGTCTTATCGTTGCGCGTTTTCGCGAGTACAAATTGCCCGCTGACAGCGTCGCGCGAGATGCGAATCTTGCTTTGATCCTTCTTCGTCATGCCGCGACTATAGGCCATTTTTCAAAGACGTCTAATCTTGCGCGCATGCCGTCGTCGGTTCCCATGGACCACTCCTATCACTGCCAGGCCGGCACCGTGGTCGTCTCCCGGCGCAGAGCGTTGCTCATCCTCGGCCTTAAACGCGCGCCGACCGCCGCCGTTTCAGGCCCAGCACTTCTTCAGCCAGCCGATCCCGCACGGCACGAACACCGCCAGCACCTGCTAGAGGCCAAGATTCTTCCGTTCCTCATCGTCCATCCGGTTGACCGCCACGGGCCACTCGAACCGGACACCAGAGTACTCGAAATTGTGCGTCAACTCTGTCGACCCTCGCCTCGTGTAGATGTTGCCGGCGGTACCCACCATCTTTTCGAGCATCTCGCCGTCTTCGGTTGATAGTCGTATCGACGCCGGCCCGCGAATGCCGAACTGCTGCAGTTCCCGCGAAAGTCGGGCCATCAGCGTCATCACTTTTTGATGCTGGACCATCCGTGTTTCCTCCGCGTTGCCCCAGGGACCGTGATCAACACCAGCCCGGTCTAGGCTGCCGGCTTTTCCATCACGGCCACGTAAAACACCGAGCCATCTCTTTGCTTGGCTATGTCCATCGTCTTGACGCGCCAATCGTGCGACGCGGCCACATTTAGTTGTTTTTCTAAATCGTCGGCCGAGCCGGAGTGTACCACCTTGTACTGCATCGTTCCTCCGATTCAGATTAAGTCCGCCAGCCACTAGGCCCAGCGCGCACGCCCTGGATCGCCCTGTCGATGGGCACGTCGGCGCCACCGCCACCGGTAGCAACCGGCGGCGCGCCGGCCCCCGCGCTTTGCGTCGCCTTCCAATCCCGGTGCCACGCGCGCAGCCGCCCCAGGATTGCCGCCCACGCCCAGAATGAAACGCCAAACGACATGCTGAGGCAGGCCGCGATCTCATGAATGGCGCTCTTGGCCCCCAACAGATAGCCGATGCCGAACAACACCCACAGTGCCCCGGCGCACCCGAGAAAGCTTTCCATGGCAATCCCCCCAAAGACCACCGCTAGGCGCGCAACCCGCCGGCCGTCGTCTCAATCCAACCGGCGTGGTCGTACCACTGCCGAACAAAGCGACCGGCGAAGAATGGATAAATGAGCGCCGCGAGGCCGCCGGTGATGAGCGAGAAAAGCAGCCAGAACAACGCATGCTGCCACACGCCCTTATAGGCAAAATAGAACGGCCCGAAGAGCAGGCACCAGAGCCACGAGAAGGGCGTGGAGCCCTTTTCCACACGCCCGGTGGCCGGGTTCGCGAAATACGTCGTCGGAATGCCGAATGAAACGACGATTGCCGCAAGCAACACGATGTGTGCGGCGGCCGCCACGACCGTCTGATGTGAGTTCATCTTTTTCCCCTATCCCGCCAGCCAACGCGCTACGGCATACGTTCCGTACGCCAAGCCACCGAACATCGCGATGTTGAACACCAGACTGACGAAGTAGCCGCGGAACCCGACGAGCGGATCAGAAGCAGCCGGGATCATGTTCATGCCCGCCGCCAGGACTGCGATGGCTGGGCCGACCCACCACGGCCAACCAAGAAAACCGCAAGCGGCCGAAACAACCAAAGATAAAGTGACGAGCATTGTGACGCTGGATGCTGACATCCCCGCACGCTATCCCTGCACAACGGAACGGACCAGCGCCGCCGCGAGGCTGTCGACGTCCGCCGGTTCGAAAACTTGGATGCTGCCGGCGCCATACCCTCGGTCGAGCCGATAGTCCTCGTTCAGCGGATAGGAGCGGCCACTGCGCATGCGCTCAATGCGGCGATGGTACTCAAATTCGTCGCTCTGCACGCGGCACAGATCGCGTACCAGGCATCCGTCGCTGCGCGACTCACCTTTGACGCATAGCGCTCCAGGCTCGCCAGCGCGCAGGATGCAGAACACGGTACCCTCTGGCAGCGCGAGGAATTCCTGCCATGGCACGATGCGCATCGGGCTGCCTCCCCTACCGCTTCGTCCGGCGCGCTATCGCCTCGAGCAGCAGCTCGCGGATAACCGCCGTGCGATCACCCTGACCGTGCCGATCGGCAATGATGCCGTCGACGACCTGCAGTATGTCTTCGGGAAGACGAATGGCAATCTGCTTCATGGGCTGATCCCCTAATCTCGGACGCCCGACTGATCGCGTTTTGCCTCGGTTGCTCATGCTCCAGAATTATGTATCCCGACACACCCCGTAAAATCACGAAAATGTGAGGGGATAAGAAACCGGCTTCATTGAATTTCGTATCCCACCGGGATATATATACTTTGTGCAAGACGCGAACCGGCGCGGCGGCCTGATGGATGGCCACCACCGCACCGGGGAGGGGCCCACGAAGCTCCCTGTGATCGAGACGGACGAAGGCGAAACGGCGCGCCCAGCGCCGTCGCGGGGTCGCTCCCCGCCTGACGAGCCTTCGTCAGCGTGTTAGGCTCCCATCCATGGAGAAACGCATGTCGATCGACACTCTCGGCTACGTCAAGCGGCTCACGGCCGCTGGCATCGAGCAGGCAAAGGCTGAGGCGCACGCCGAAGCCCTGCGGGACCATCTCATCCCGCAGCTTGCCACGAGCCACGACCTTGAAATGCAGACGAGCCGGTTTGAGGCAATGCTCTGGAAACACACCCTGGCGATCATTGCCACGGTGCTCGCAACCGGGTCGTTCCTCCTGCGCTTCAGCCACTAGGCGCTAACACCGCGAGCCCCCGGCGCTGCGCAAACAGCGTCGGGGGTTTTTCTATCCCGACACCTCGAAACGAGTTGGCCCGACACGGTGCGCAAACACCGGCCGGGCCATTTGCGATAGCTCCCATCCAAAGGAACGATCACATGACCATCGATAACATGGGCGGCCGCTTGGCCGCAACGGTGTGCGCCTGCGCGCTCGGCGCCGGCGGCACGTCTCTGCTGTTCGGCGACGTCATCTTCGGCGCCGCCGACTTCACGCAAAAGCACTTTCAAACGGTTACCATCGTCATTGCCACGACGACGGCGTGGATGGCGACGACGACGGCCTTCAAAAGCCGCCACTGGCTCGCCGGCCTCGGCTTCCTCGTGCTGGCGCTCGCCGGCTCGGGCGTCATCGTCTGGAACTCCCTCGGCCGTCAGACCGAGGGGCAGATGCTTTCCGCCGACGACCACGACAAGGCCGTCGAGAAGCGCGGCGAGCTCAGCCGCAAGAAGGCGGACGCCGAGCAGACGCTCAGCTCCCGCCAGAAAGAAGCCGACGCCGAATGCAAATCCGGCGAAGGCCCCAAGTGCCGCGGCGCCCGCGCCGTGGTCGATTTCTGGAACGGCAACGTCGCCGGACTGCAGGCGCAGCTCGACGCGTTGAAGGTGAAGCCGGCCGATCCCTCCGCCGAGGCGCTCGGCAACCTCGCCAACGCCATCGGCCGCAACGGCCGCAAGGCGAAGGCGCTCAGCATGCTGGTAATGCCCTACCTGATCACCATCCTGTTCGAGTTCGGGTTCACCATGGCGCTGCACTACGTGTTCCGGGCCTCGCGCCAGCCGAAGACTTCCCGTTCGGGCCAGATCGCTGCCGGTTCGGATAAGCCGGCGCTGACGCAGATCGGTCCGGTCAGCGATGCCGAACTGTCCGCCCTGCGCGAGCGGTTCGTGCTGGACAGTCCGGCGCCGGGACAGTCCGGCCGCGGCGGCCGGCTCCCCGCAGGGGAGTCGCCGCGGCCCAATAAGGATGGCGGCGTCCGGACGGTCCGGCCGAATCCGGACGGTCCGCGCCCGACGAGCGGACTGTCCAAGGGCGAGCTGCTCGAGCACGTGCTGACGGAGCTGGCGCTCGGGCGGACGGTCCCCTCGCAGCAGGCGCTCGCCGGACTGTCCGGCGCGCGCAAGCAGCGGGTGTCGGATTGGGTGCGCGAGTGGGAGGCGGACGGTCTCATCCCCGCCCGCACTGTCCGCGGGCGCTGCAAGAGCCTCGTGGCCGGCTAAGCGGCGTGGCGGCCGGCTCCGCGCAGCGGAGTCGCCACGCCGCACTAAAAAACGCCCCGGCGCTGGTGCCCCCAGCGCCGGGGTTTTTCATGCGCGGGGCCGGTCTTGACTCCGGCGCGCGAAAAACTACCTCGCCCGATGTGGTTCAACCGTCGCTGAGAAAGGAGATTCGGTCATGGCGACAGCATCCTGTGTTTCCAAACCAGCCCCCTCACCGACAGCCGGCGCCTTGGCCTTTGGAGACGGACACAAGCCGCCGCGTATGCCGCGCGCCGCCAGTGGATCGTCCGGCCGGCGCTTCTGCAGGATCTACCGGGAGGACAGCCATTGGATCGTGCACCTCGCACCGGGCGCATGGCCTTCCAACAGCGCAGACGACGACTGCCGGCTGCGCTTTGAGACGCTCTCGGCTGCGATCGGGTACGCCATCGGCAAAGGCCTCAGCTATCGCGTGCTGCATGAGCCGCCCGTCACGCAGCCCATCTGGCTGTCCAAGGCCAACGCACCTCGACACGTTGACGGCCGGTGACGTCGCAACTCGGCGCAACCCACCCGGCGCTGGTGCCCCCAGCGCCGGGGTTTTTGCTTTCTCGCCGTAGTGCTAGGCTTGCGGCAGCCAAAGGCGGGACGAGAACCAAGCCTCAAACGCGAGCCAAATCTCCCACGAGAGCCATACCTGAATCGCGAAGGCGGCCCCGGCGCTTCACGGTGTCGGGGCTTTCTATTTCTCCGGGCTCCACAGCGCCTCCTCGCCCTCGTACAGCAGGTAGCCGTCGCGCGCCAGCGCCGCGCGCACGTCCGGCTTCAGGTTGGCGACCAGGCCGCGCCCGCCATGCCAGGGGCCACGCGAGCGGGCCGCCTGCGGCACGCCATCGAAGCCACCCTCGTAGCAGATCAAATATAGCCCGCGGTGCCGGTGCGAGCGGTTCTTCTCGTAGTGCGTCGGTTCCTTGCCCATGGCCTAGCCCCAGATGAAGAAGCCGATGGCGCCGACGACGCCGGCGATGTCGGGCCGCAGCCCGGCGATGTCGACCACCGCCGTCGGCTCCCAGACGAGGCCGCCCGGCAGGTTGCTGCCGTCCTGGCGCATGGTGACCGCCACCTCGCGCCCGCGCCGGAATTCGTATGCCCGCATGCTGTACCCCTGATTGCTTGACTCGTGTTCCCCCTTTGTTCTACGCCCAGCGCATGAGCCGGCGCAAGGGCGAGCTGACCCAACCCACAATCGACCGCCAATGGCCGCATCAGGTGGCGATCCCGGCCGAGCTGCTGCGCGGCGCCGGCTATGTCACCGTGCATCTGTTCTGCGAAGGGCTGTCGGCGTGCCGCCGCAACGCGCGTCTGGTACGCTGCGGCCGCGAGTTCGTCGTCTTCTGCTTTGCCGAGCCCGAGCACGCCGACCGGTTCCGCGCCCGCTTTGACGGGGAGGCGATGACGCCCCAGCAACGGCGGGACCTCGACGACCGGCGCCGCAACCGCGGCATCGCCCGCCGCTAGCGGCCTTTACCGCGCGCCGCGCATCTTCTCGAAGCGCTGCCTGTTGGCGGCCTTCCACGCCGGGCACTTGGTCTTGACCCAGTCATCGCAGCGCCCAGAGCGGTAGGCGGCGTCGGTGCGCTTCGACACGATGCCCTCCAGCCCCAGCTTGCACGCGTGCGCCAGCACCACCTCGCCGTCGCCCTCGATGTGCTCGACGAACTTGATCAGCTGCGCACCGCGCGTGTTGTCGAGCAGCGCCTCGAGCACCCGTTTGCGGTCGATCAGCGCCGCGCCGCGCAAATCGAAGCCATCCAGATAGAGAAGGTCGAAGGCGTAGTAGACGAGCCGCGCCGTGACGCGGGTCGGCTTGGTGGTGATCGCCGCCGGCAGCTCGTAGAACACCGGATGCCCGCGGGCGTCGACCGCCACCAGCTCGCCGTCGAGGATGATGTTGTTGACCGGCAACGCCCGCACCGAGGCGGCAATGGTCGGCATGCGCGCCGCCCAGTCGTTGCCGCGCCGGGTGTAGACGTGCGCCGCGCCGTCGGCGAACTGCGCCTGCGCCCGGTAGCCGTCGTGCTTGATCTCGTGCAGCCAGCCCTCGCCGCTCGGCGGAACCCTACGCTCGATGGGGTTGCACGGATCGACGAAGCCGGGGAACGGCGCCGCCTTGGCACCGTCGACGACGCGGCCGAGGAAGCGGGCCGACGAGCGATGGGTCGAGCGCCGCGGCGTCAATGGCGCTCCCCGTCCTTGTCGACGCCGGTCTTGAAGCCGCCCGGCGGCCGCGGCGGATGATCGGCGTCGGCCTTGTTGCAGACCGGGCACGGCATCCCGGCCCCGCATTCACAGCCACGCGGCGTCGACCTGTCCCAGGGCGAGAAGGGATGGTTCTCGCACACCCAGCCGACGTCGAAACAGTTGCCGCACTTGGGGACCGGCCTCAGGTTCGGGTCGGGCCGCAGGAACTTGAACATCGCACTGCCACTCCAGCAGCTGGTGACGCGAACCGGGTGCCGAGAACAGCACCATCAAGGCCGTCATTTTGTGTCCGCCAGCGCAACCGGGTCAACGTATTGGGCGCTATTCCTGGCTTGCGCGCGCGAGTTGCATGCGCCAAACTCCACACGGGAGTTGGGGATTTTCATGTATGCGTAGTCACCTATGGGCGCTTCTCGCGCTCGGGCTCGCCGGCTGTGCCGGCCGGGCGCCAGAGTTGGTGCCGGTGGTCCAGTCTATCGATCAGCAGATGACCTGCGACCAGATCGTCGCCGAGATCAAAGCGAACAACGCGCGCATGAGCGATCTCGCGACCGAGGAAGGCTGGAAGGTGACGCAGAACGTTGCCGCGGGCGTCGTCGGCCTGTTCATTTGGCCGGTCTGGTTCGGCATGGATTTTCAGGACGCGGCCGGAAAAGAAGGCAAGGCGCTGTCGCAGCGGAATGAATATCTGGGCGGCCTCGCGCGCGAAAGATGCGGGCATCAAACCCAGGCTTACCAATAAGCGAAGGCGCGGTCATCCGCGGCTTACGCGGGCAACTAGCGACCCGCTATCTGGCCGGCTCGTCGCCGCCGGACGGCGGAGCGGTGCTGACGCCGGCAAAGAATCGGACGTCGTCACCGATATTGTCGAGCGCCACCTTGAGGCTCGCTCGCGCCTCGGCCTCCGTACCGCCCCAGCCGACGACCGAGATCCAATAGCCGCCGTCGCCATTGATGAGCACGTAGGCGCTGACCTCCGCCTCGACGCCGCTGCCCGCCCGCGACGGCCTCACCTCCACCTCGCCGACCTCGACGGCGGGCCCCAGGTACGGCCTGCGCGGCCCCATCTCCCGCTCGCGCCGGTATCTCGTCAGGTCGATGGGCTCGTTGTCTGCCATCACGCCGCCAGCCGGTCCTCGCGCTCGGCGCCCGATTGCACGATGCGCATCTGCTCGGCGGCATAGCTGCGCGCCAGCTTGAAAGCTTCCGGCGGCGGCGCCGACAGCCAGGTATCGAAGTCGGCCGGGTCGGTGATCAGTACCGGCATGCGCTCGTGGTTGATGGAGACGGTGAGCGCGTTCGGCTCCGTCGTCATGAAGGCGAACACCTCCTGCTCGACTGTGTCGCCGTTCTTCTTCAACGGCCCGCGGTAGCGCGTCCACACGCCGGGGAAGGCGAACAGCGGACGCTGCTCCGCGCCGTCGAGCGCGAACCAGTGCCACGTCGCCGGCTTCTCGCCCTTCGGCTCGCAGTAGGACGACGCCGGCACCAGGCAGCGGCGCTGCTCGAAGGACGCCTTCCAGAACGGGCTCGCGAGAATCTTGTCGTCGCGCACGTTGGTGACGCGCCGCGGCGCCCGCTCCTTCTGCAGCAGCACGAAACCCCAGTTGAGCATGACGAGCTCGCGCTCGCCGTCGGCCGCCTGGCGCACGACGGGCGCCTGATAGCCGGGAAAGATCGCCGGCAGCGGATCGAATGCGGCGGCGCGGTTGTGCGACACGCCGAACAGGCGGCGGATGGCTTCGTGGTTTCTGGTGCAGGAATAGAGGTTGCACATAGACGGCCTTAACCTTTCTCCGTAGCCGGACAGCAACTATATCTAGGGTGCTCTCGTTAGATAGAAACCCTCGATTTAGTAACGCGTAAGGACCCGCTGCGATGGCCGCCCGTGCCTACTGAAAGGGCTTTCTCCGGCTCTCCCTCGTCTCGATATCGGTCGAAGTCTACAGGAGCGCGGCTTCATCCGCCGAATTACGGGCAAGGACCGCGCGATCGACGTCGTCCGGCCGGTGAGCAGGTTCGCTGCCTTCCGGTTCGACCATCGAAAAAAGCGGCTCTTGCAATGGCGGCCGCGCGAGCGGCTGACCGACTAAGCTCACCGCCTCGGGTAATTAGGGCGAGCTGCGTAGAGTTGTCGGATCGTATCCCGGTTAAACGAGAGAAGCCCAGCTTTCTTGGCGTAGTAGTCGACCACTGACGATACCTCCGTCGAGTCCGCCTTCAGGTTCACGGCGCGAAACCAACCATCGTGCTGGCCAATCGAATACACGACGACATCTCCCGTCTTCGTCGTCATCAGTCTGATTTTGCGCTCGTGCAGAAGCTCCCTGATGGGGTCGCACGGATGGTCATACTGGTTGTCGTAATTAGACGAACAGATCGCCAGTTGGGGGGCAATCTTCGACAGGAAGGGCCGGTTCGTAAAGCCGTTGTCAGCGCCATGATGACTTAGGATCATCACGTCCGTCTCGCGCTGCAAAAACGTCTGGCTGCGCAAGTAGCTAGAAACGTTCGGGCTTTCTACATCGCCAAGGCTGAGGACATTGAAGCTACCGCTCCTGAACAGCTTCACGGTCGAGTTATTGTTGGAGCAGCATGGATCGATGCTCCTCGGATGGTAGAATACGTTGTTGAAGGCGAGCGCTTCGGCCTCCTTCAGGCCGGTAATGTAGGCTGGTGAGACGTACTGGACTGTGACCGACCGGTTGCTCGAACGCTGCACCGCTTCATAGCCCGCTATCAGCTCGGCGCACTTCTTTCCGTTGTCGGAAGAAGGAAGATATCCGGGCGCCTCAATGTTTCGCGGACTCAACAACGCGAGAAGGTTAGTGAGCTCGCCGGCGGCGCAGTGATCCGCGTCCCAGCTGGTGATGTGCAGCGTGTCCGCAACCTCAACCTTGCACACCGCCATCTCCGCAATGAGCGTCGGCTTGTTGACCTCTGTTAGTCGCCCTTCGATGACGGTGAAATGACCATCTGCGAAGTACGAGAACGACGATCCGGCTGTGCCAAGTTGGTAGGCCCGAAATCGCGTGACTTTGGCGGTCATGACCATGGCAAACTCCTGCGCTAGCGGCAGGGGCTCCGGCTTTTTGTTCTTAAAATGACCACAACCGTCGAGAAGCTCTAACCCCACGGCATGCAATGCAAATTGGTCTGGCCCTCTCGGGAGGCGGTCTTCGGGCCGCCGCCTTTCATTCCGGCGTGTTGCGACGCCTCGCTGTGCAGGGGGAGATGGAAAATGTATCGACCATTTCAACGGTTTCCGGTGCCAGCCTGATGCTAGCTGCGGTCTTCCGGTTCAGTGACCTTCTGTGGCCATCGTCTCAACGGTACCTAGAGGACGTGTATCCGCGGCTCCGAATCCTCCTAGCCACTTTAGACTTGGCAAGCATCGGGACGCTTAGGTGGCGGGACGTTGCGCGTTCACACGTGCGCCTCTTCAATCACCGCGCAAGCGTTCTCGTCGATCTGCTAGAGACGCGCTGGCTCATCGAAGGTCGCCTTCCGGACCTGCCAGTGCGGCCCGTGTGGTGGATCAATGCTACGTCTCTGCCCACAGGGAAGAATTGGCGTTTCTCGCGGGGCGAGATGGGCGATTGGAAGTTCGGTCGACACTATGCTCCGACTGCCAAGATCGCCGAGGCCGTCGCCGCTTCAGCAGCCGTACCGTACGTCATCGGCGCACTAAAACTTTCGCTTCCGACGAGCGGCTGGTACCGCACGGATCCGGCCACGAAGCAGCCAGTCGAAGCGATTTCGGTGGCGTCCGCCGTTCGCTTGTGGGACGGCGGTGCGTATGAGAACCTCGGCCTGGAGCCTCTGTTCAAAGCACCCGGCACGTTGACCGGCTGTGACTTTCTCATCTGCTGTGACGCCTCAACCGCACTCGGGCCGCAGCTATCGCCCGTGCAATCGTTGATCAGAGGGGACCTCGGCGCGCCGCGCCTCTTCGACATCGCTGCGGATCAGATCCGCTCGCTGCGAGCGCGTTCCCTAATCGGCGCCTTAGCGTCCGGCGTCTTAGCAGGGGCATACGTGCGCATGGGAAACAGTGTGGAGGTGATCGACCGCAAAACATCGCGAACGCGGGAGACCTATGCTCATCTCCTGGGCGAGGCCGAAGTAGAGGCGGCTTCAACAAGTCCGACCCACCTTCGTGCCCTAACCATCCCCGCCTTCGACACGATTGCGCGCCACGGCTTTGAAGCAGCTGATGCTACCCTTACTGCACACCGGCCGAGTGAATTTACGAGTAGCTTTCGTTGGCCGAGTGCAGCGTGATTGCCAACACAGAAGGGCCGGAGGAGGGCTAAGTGGCGCGGCCGAGTAGGCCTTCCCGGCCGCGCTCGTTTTTAGTCCGGCGTCTTGCGGTGCGGCCACGCCTCCATGGCGTCGGCCAGCTCGAGCGCCTCCCGCACCTTCTCGGCCGGGGCGCCCTTGGCCTCGGCCTGGGCCGCCCAGTCGCGGACGACCTCGGGCGCGCTCTCGTCCTGCGCCCGCAGCACGAACAGCGGCTCGTCCTCGGCCGCCTTGTTGAGGCAGCTATTCGCATTGGCAATCTCGTCACGCTTCAGCATCTATCAGTCCTCCTTGGATTGAACGCCTGCACAGATTGTCGGCGAGCCGGCGGCGCATCAGGCCGCTGCGACCTCCTCCCCGGCATCGAATAGCGTCGGCATTAGGCGCTCTCGCTCGGCGGCCTCGCAGTAGTAGGCGCCGTCGACGAACGACTTGTGGTTCAGCTCCGAGGCTTGCCCGCGCCGCCCCTTGAGCACCGCCCGGTAGGGCACCGTCATCAGCCCGCCGAACGGGTCGTAGACGAGCTCGTCCGGGTTCGAATACCGCTCGATCAGGCGATCGACGATGTCGAACTGCAGCGGGCAGATGTGGAACTCGAGGTTGCGATGCGCCTGGTTGCCGTTGAGCGTGCGCATGCGGTCGACGTCGTGCCACACGTCGGGATGATGCGAGCCCGGCGCGAGCGACATGAACGTCGCCGGCAGCGCGCCCTTGGCCTCCAGCTCCTCGCCGATGCGGACGTGGAAGTCGTAATCGTAGACGCCGGCGAGGCTAAAGGACGTGAAGGCCTTCGCCAGCTTGTCGGGCCCGAGCGCGGCGAGCTCCTCGGCCGTCAGCAGTCGGTTGCCGCTTGAGCGCCAGAAGGCATGCGCGTCAACCTGCCAGCGGGCGCGGGTATAATCGGCCTTGTCCTTGGCCACCGGTACATCGGCATAGCTCTTCGAGCGGTCCGTCTGCGGCTTGTGCATGAGCACGATGTACTCGGGGCAACCGACGCCCATCTTCGTTCCGTCCTTGCATTGCTCCGACCAGCCGAGCCGATAGGTCTGGTTGTTCTCCCGCACGACGTCGGTGATGACCGTGATCATCCCGAAGTAGTCAAAGCCGTGGCGGCGGAAGTGCTCGATTGTCTCGCAGTGGAAGGGGCTGACCGTCGGCACACCGGCGCCGGTCACGTTGCCGAAGAGAATGCGATCCTTGACGTGGATGGCGGCGATCCGGCCGGGCTTCAGGATCCGGAGGAGCTCCGGCGTCAGGAAGTCCATCTGCTCCCAGAAGTGCCCGTTGTCGTCGGTGTGCCCGAAGTCCTCGTATTTGTCGGTGTACTCGTAGTGGTTGGAGAACGGCACGGACGTCACGACGAGGTCGACGCTGTTCGCCGGCTGCAACTGCGCTTCGAGCACACAGTCGTTGCAGGCGATCTTGTAGCGCTCGCCCGCAACCTCGATGCGGTCGACGCCGATGGAGCGCTTCAGCACCTCGGCCATCTCGATCTGGTCGAGGCCGTACTTGCGGATAATTTCCCCCATGGTCGCCATCATCTCCTCGTGTCGCGCCCACTTGGCCTTGAGCACGCGCAGGACCTCGCGCTCGGCCTCGGTATGGATCAGGTGGATTCTGCAGGCTCGCTTCTGCAGGAAGCGATAGATGCGGTGCACCGCCTGGATGAAGTCGTTGAACTTGAAGCCGATGCCGAGGAACACCGCCTCGGCGCAATGGTGCTGGAAGTTGCAGCCTGAGCCGGACAGCTCCGGCTTGGTGGCGAGGTATTTGATCTCGCCGTCCGAGAAGGCGATGACGTTTGCTTCGCGCGTCTCGAGGTCCTGGCTGCCGTACACGCTGACGACGTTCGGCACGGCACGCTCGATGGCGCGGCGCTCGTCCTCTAGGTCATGCCAGAGCAGCATGTTCTCGTCGGGCGCGGCGGCGATGATGTCCAGCAGTTTGGCGATGCGCCGGTCGAGGCTCTCTCGCTTCTCGGCGGCGGCCTGGGTGACGCCGAGCGCCGCGTCCTTAAACAGCAGGGCTTGGCCGTCGCGGTCGACGCCGGCGCCGGCGTGATCGGTCGGCACCTCGTGATAGACGACCTCGAGCGGAGGAAGGTCATAGCCCTCGTCGGAGAAGCCAAGGTCGGAAGGCTTCTGCACGAACAGCGCCCAGCTGTGCATCCACAGCCAGAACTCGGTCTCCTTGTGCGGGTAGAGTGTCAGGTTGCCGGCCGACGTCGAGTCACGCTGGAAGAAGCGCGTCAAAGCGAGGCCCGTATCCATGACGCCGAGGAAGCCGGCGTAGTGGATCAACTCCTTGTAACGGTTCGGCGACGGCGTTGCCGTGGCGACGAAGCGGAAGCGCACCTTGTCGAAGAGGCGCAAGAACTCGTGATACGTCTTAGTGCCATAGCTGCGCAGCACAGACGCCTCGTCGAGGCTGGCGGCCATGAACAGGTTGGGGTCGAGCTTACCGTCGCGCACCGTCTCGTAGTTCGTCAGGTGGATGCCGCCAGGCTCGATCTCCTCTGCGGAGCGGACGAACTTGACGGTGACGCCGAGCTTGGCGGCGTCGCGCGTGAACTCCTGCCGCACGCCGAGCGGCAGAACGATCAGCGCCTCGCCGCCGCAATGCTTCACGAGCAGGCGCAGGATCTCGATCTGTATGCCGGTCTTGCCGAGCCCGAAGGCGGCGAAGATGGCCCGCCTGCCGCCGCGCAGCGCCCAGCGCACGATGGCCCGGGCGTGCGGTTTCAGCCAGGTGGAGATCTCCGCCTCGTCGACGTCGATGCCGTCGAAGGTGGCGAGCTTGATCTTGCTTTCGAGGAAGGCGCGATAGTCGGCCTGACGGCGCTTGTCGGACCTGGCGGTGCGCTTGGTGGACGGGATGTGGCGGCTGCTCATGCCGGCACCGGCTCTTTTTTGTGGCCCGCGACTGCCCTGCTGGCAGCCGGCCGCGGGCCGTTTTTATGCGCGCTCCGGCCGGCTCCGCGCGGCGGAGCCGGAGCGCGCTCCAAGACCGGCGCCACCATGATCGGCAGGCCGAGCCGCTCCGCCACCTTGCGGGCAACGAAATGCCCCGGTTTCACCTCCACCATCCCCTCGCCATCGTCGCTGCGTATGTAGCTTCGCGTCATCGCACCCCCACCTCAGTTGACCGCCCTGCGGTTGTCGAAATCGTTCGCCGGGCCGAATGCTGCATCCCAGCGCAGGTTCACGAGATACCCAGCGCGCAGCTCACCGCGCGCGATCTCCAACGCGTCGTCCTCATCGCGCACGAAGCGCGCGACGTGGTCTTGACTGTCCCTGCCGCCCCAGACGTCGACGATGATCACAAAAACCCCCGCATCAGATCGCGACGCACCTCGGCGTCGATGCGCTGCTGCGCCTGCTCGGCATCAAAGACGGTGATGCCGGCGCGCCGGCCGGCGGCGCGGATCTCCGCCTCGATGTCCTCGGCCGCCAGGCGCACCCAGTTCGAGCGGCCCGCAATGCCCAGCTCCGCGAAGCGCGGCCGGAACGCCTCCTCGAGGCGGCCGCGATAGCGCTCGCCCTCGGTCCACAGCGACACCCGGCATCCGCGCTCGCGCGGCGAATGCACCCGCGCCTCGTCGAGACGCTTGCGCACCGACAGCCAGGTGACGGCGAGGATCTCGTATTCGCCCGCCAGCGGCCCATCGACGTCGCCGACGGCGATGAAGCCGCTGAGGCCCAGCCGCTCGATGGCGCGCCGCTCAGGCGGGGTGAGACGCGACACCACGCACCCGCCGATCGTTTGCGGCGCTCTCTTCGGTGCTGACAGACGTGGCGCTGTCTCAAGCATGTGTCCGGTCTCCGTGCTGCTGCACACCGGCGCTAGCGCCGGGCGCCCTTGGCGCCTGAGCGGCCTGCGGCCGCTGCAGTGGGGCGTGGGCAGCTTGTCTGCGGCAGCGAGGGCGCAAGGCGCCCCGCGGCGTTGCCGCGGCCGTCCACTCGCGCGCGGCCGGACCCCGACAAAGCTTCTCGCCGCTCGTGTCGCTCGGAAGTGCGCCAGCACTCGGTGATGGCCGTGCGATAGATCGTGCGAGTGCGGTTCTCATTGCGGCCGATCTCCGTTGCGATGGTGCGAAAGGAAGCCCCGCGCGCGCGCATCCACAGCGCCAGCCACGCGCGCCAGTCGAGGTCGACGCCGCTGATGGCGCCCATGGTCGCGAGCCAGATGTCGACCTGCGCCCGCGTCGGACGAAACGGGGTGGCGATACCGGTGGGATAGTCGCCCGGCGCGCGCGTCGTCGCCGGCCACAGGCTGCGCACCCGCAGCAGGCTGCGCTCCCGGTCGGGCAGCGCATCGTCCACGCGGATGGCGAGCAGCAGCCGCGCCTCGAAGGCTGCCAGCGCCGCACCGATGTCGAACGGAGATTCGAGCGTCGGCGGCGGCAGACCGGTCGGCACGTGCGCCACCGGCTGCCGGATGTACGCCGTCGGTTGCCCGATCGGCGCGGGGGACGGGCCCGCGTCCGGGGGCCGGCTCCGCGCAGCGGAGTCGCCGGGCGCCAACCGAAAGCTCGTCGGCGCATCGCGCGCCGGGATGCGCTGCACCCGCTTCGGGTTCGACGTATCGTAATAGGTGCGCACGCGCCGCCCGCGCGCCGTCGTCTCCCAGCGCCAGTAGCCCGGCACCTCCCATCCGCGCCCGATGAGCGTCGCCCGTGCCCCCTCGGCCAAGGCGAGGATGTCCCGCTCCTTGGCCTGCCCCTTGTCCGCCACCTGCGCCCCCGCTGGTCATGGTGCTTCGTCTCAGTTGAGATCGGCGCGCCGGCGCGGCGCCCGCTCGCCGTCGTCATCGTCCGGCGCCGGAAGTTCTTCCGCCTCCTTGCGCGCAGCCTCCTGCGCGGCGTCGAGCGTCACCGGCAGGCCGACGGCTTTGCGGTAGGTGTCGAGCACGAGTTCCAGCTCGAGCTGGCCGGCCTGATAGTCGGCGCCCTTGCGCAGCTCCTTGACGACCTGGTTGAGCGCCTTCAAATCGTACCCGTCCGACTTGGCCTCGGTGCGGATCTGCTTGGCGTCCTCCTGCAGTTCGGCGATCTGGTCGAGGATGCTGCTCAACGCCTCAGCGCGACGCTTCAGCTCGGCATCCGCTTGGTTGTGGCCTTCCATTTCAGCCCCCTTGTTTGCTGGCGACCGGCGGCCGGCTCCGCGCAGCGGAGTCGCCGGTCGCAGATAAAGACGCATCGAACTTGCCCGTCTCGTTGCCCCAGGCTTCCCAGCCGGGGCGGCTCTCGCGTGAAAAGAGGTCGGCGCGGCGCCGCGCTGTCGGCATAAGGCGACCAGCTTCCTCGTACGCTTCGTCAGGCTTGCGCGAATGCTCGCGGCGCATGCCCTCGACCACAGAGCGCACGCAGCGGCTCGTCTCCGGCTCGCCGATGGCGCCGATGAGGAACGGCTCGTGCGCGCTGCGCAGCACGTAGCCGGTGCCGAAGTCGGTCTTGCCGGTGACGGTCTTCTTCACCCACACGCCGGAGGTGACGAAGCGGAAGCCCCAGCGCTTCAGGATCGCGATCTGCTGGTCGAGCATCGGCGCCGTCGCCCACAGCCACATGAGGCAGTTGCCGCGCGCCAGGTCCGCCACCGGCAGGGCGGCGATGTCGTCGAGCGTCATGGTGGCGTAGTGCGCCTGCGCGCTCTTGCCTTCGCCCTTCGCCGAGTAGAGCTCGAAGCGCCACGGCGGGTCGGCCATGATGAAATCGTAGGCCTGCGGCTGCAGCGGCGCGAACGGCCAGGCGCGGATCGGCGCCGGGTCGAACAGGCCCGGCTGCAGGAACGAGGCGGCGGGCGTCATCGCGTTCATGCTCCGCTCCCCGCGTCGTGATCCCAGAGGCCGACGGTTCCCGGCAGCCGCGGCGGCGCATCGCAGGCGAGCCGCCGCGCGCTGCGCGCGGCGTCGAGCCAGCGGGTGACGATTACGCGCGCGGCGTCGAACAGCGCCCGGTGCTCGCGCGACATGCGGAAGCTGTCGGCCAGCTTCAGCGTGGTGAGCACGGCGGCCACCTCGAGCGGATCGGCGCCGGGCGGCCGGCTCCCCGCAGGGGAGTCGCCGGGCGCCGACGAAGTGACCGGCGCGGCGAGAACGGGAATAGCGGGCTGCAGGGCGAGGAACAGCGCCGGCGCCTCGGTCTCGATACGCCGCAGCAGCAGGGCGAGAACGTCGTTGCGGCGGGCGCTGTCGATCATGTCGACCAGCTGCCGCGTCATGACGTCGAGCAGGCCGTTGCGCGGATCCTCGCGCTCCTCCGGCTCGCTGAACGCGCGCTGGTGCAGGGCGCTGCTCATGCCGGCACCTTGGCGCGCTGGCGAACCGCGATGCGGAATCGGCCGACGCCGAACACGGCACCGACACAGCGCAGCAGGGCGTCGTGATAGTTGGCGTCGATGTACGTTTTCTGAAACCGGTGCGGTACGGAGAGCTCGGCGGTGTCATCGCCCAGGACGACCAGCTCGACGGTCGCGAACCATGCCTCGAAGATCTGCTGACCAAGATGCCTGCACAGCGCTTCGCGCAGCCGCAGCGTCGCCGTTGATGCGGGTTCGGTGGGTTCCAGGCGCGGCGCGCTCGCGGCATCGACGGCGGCTTTCAGCGCGCTCTCGACGTCGGGCACCTTGAAGCTGAAAGCGCGTGCTGCCTTCACGCGCTCGACGGTATCGGCGAGCACTGCCGCATCGTGCTTCGCCGCTTTCTCGGCCAGCACGCCGAGCGCGTACACCGGATCGGGGCAGCCGTTGAGGCGGCGCTGCCGCAGCAGCGGGTCGATCAGACCGTCGATGGCATCGCAGCACTGTGGATGCTCTGTGCGCAATGCCTGCAAAACCTGCTCGAAACTTCCCTCTCTCTCGCTGCCTGGGGGGGTAAGGGGGGGAGAGTTATTATTACTAACCTCTCCTACGGTAAGGGGGGATTGGGGGGTCGTAGCACCCTTAGCAGCACCCAAAGCAGCACCCTTGGCGGCACCCTTGGCAGCACCCTTTTCGCCTTCGTTTGGGTGCTGTGACGGCACGCTAGGATTGGGTGCTGTGACGGCACCCTTTTGCTCGCGCCAGATGCGCGCGGCGGCAGCGTAGTCCCACTCGCCAGCGAACAGCGCTTCCAGGCGCTGCACGTTGATGCGGTAGATTCCCTTCGCGCCGCGTCCGCGCCCAGCTTGGTCGCGACCATGCTCATCGGTGACGACTTCCAGCAAGCCGACGCCGATCAGCTCGCGGCGCACGCGCATGGCGTTCTTGCTGCTCAGCAGCTCGGCCGCTTCGGCAATTTCATCTGCGCCCATGACGATGGCATCGCCGGCATCGTTGGCCGCGTTGCAGAGCGCGATCATGGCCAGCTTGCGCGAGGCGTTGCGCTCGCCGAATTTGGCGCGCCTGGCAAAGCCAACGAGAAAGTCGCTCAACGTATGCCCCCGTCCTGTTTGCGAGGGCTTGACCGTGAGGATCGCAAGTGAGAATCTTGCGTCATCACGGGCCGGCCCCCGGCCCGTCTACGGAGCGACCCCTCTCAGAGCGCTCCGACATTGGCGCCTCCGCGGTTGCAGCCTCGGAGGCGCAATCGCGTTAAGCGTGGGTGAGCGCTTTCTCGGACCACCACGCCTCGACGGCGCGGCCATCGCCGGCGACGTAGCGAACCCAGTATTGGTTCACCATCTCGCCCTGGTGGTACTCGGCGCGGCCGATGACATCGCCCACCTCGCTGCCCAGGATCGCGACCCTCTGGCCGAGCTCGAATGCAAATTTCGACATTCCCCGTTCCCCATCGATTGATACGCAGGCACGCGAAAGCACACGGCGCCCGTCAGCGGACGACGCGCCAGTCCCGCAAGGCGTCGATCGCCTCGTCGAGCGAATAGACGGTGCGCACCTCGGCGCCGCTGGCGACGAGCTGCGCGTGTGCGAGGCGCTGCTTCGGCGACAGGACGCCGCCGCGCCGTTTCAGCTCCAGACCGTAGAAGCGGCCGGCGCACAGGATGCAGATGTCCGGCACGCCGGCGCGCGTGCCCATGCCCTTGAGCTTGCCGCCGATACCGCGCCCGCGCGCTTCGCCGTTGGGCACGTGGAACCAGAAGGCGCCGGCGACGGCGGTGCGCTCCAAAAGCTCGACGACGGCGCGATGGATCTGCTCCTCGCTCGGCTGCGGGGCGAAGGCCCGTTGCCCAACGGCGGCAAGTGCGAGGCTAACGCGCGCGTTCATGCTGCATCCCTCACGCCCGTCTCGTAGCCGGCGAGGATGTCGTTGGGTCCGCTGGCACGTGCCCGCGCCGGTCGCGCCGCGGCGCGCGAGGGGCTGCCGGCGCCGCGCGGCACCTTCACCTCGTCGACGTCCTTGATGGTGTAGTAGTAGGCGCGCACGGGCGTGCCGGAGGCGAGGCGCAGCACCTTGCCGGTGCGCGGACACTTCACCCGGTCGCGCTTCTTGCGCACGCTGCTGTGCAGCCGGCCCAGCGCCGTGAGGAACGTCTGTACGTCGAGCGGATGCACGCGCAGGTCATAAACGAACCAGTCGCCGTAGAACTCGACGATCTCGGCCGTCGAATAGCGGCCGGTGAAGCCGTGGCCGCGCATCCACATGACGAATTCGACGGCGTGCGCGTGCGAGTTCATCGACATGCGGAAAATCGGGTCGTCGGACCCGCCGGCGGCCTGCCCGCGGTCCTCGACCAGGGCCCGGGTCCGTCCCAGCCGGTGCCCGGGACTCGCCCGGGACGCCCGGGACTCCGCGCCGGACGGTCCCGCGGACGGTCCGGACTCGGCGACGGGACTCGCGCGCCCGCCGGGTGGCGCCGGACGGCCGACCAGACGCAGGCCGACGACGCTCGCCAGGAAGGCGAGCATGGCGCCGGCGATGTAAGCGTTGTCGACCACTGGGCTCGAAGCTCCTGAGAAGCCCGGCCGGTGATGAGCCGGCCGGGCCGAGAGACAGAAGACGCGAGAGACGCCACCTACGACCGATCGTCGGACGCGAAGGGCGTCCGGCGTGGAACTGTTCACGACATGGCTGCACCCGGCACCGCATCGGAAATGGATGCATCGCGGTCATTGATCGGGGTATGTTCGGAGTGCGGCGCGTCGCCGAAAACGTCGGGTCTGAGCACGGAACGGTGAATGCCCGTCGCCTGCTCGACGACGATGCATCTATTGACCGGGACCGAGTACCATTGTGAAACGGCTTGGACCGACAGCTGTATGCTCTTCGCAAGCAACGATATGGAACCCGCTGCGCGGATAGCCGTGGTCAGGCCGATATCTCTCTGTCGACGAGTCATGCGTCGATACTCAAGCGTGGCTTTAGAAAAGTCAAGCACCCCTTGAATTCAACGCTCGCACTGATAAGGTAGCAGGAACAACGTGACCAACTGGAAGCGCGTCGGAGAGGCCATCAAGCAATGGCGAAAGTCGCGTGGATGGAACCAAGGCGAACTGGGGAGCCGCATCGGCGTGTCGGCGGCTTCGGTTTCGAATTGGGAGAAAGGCGTAGACCTAAGTTACGACCGGGTGTTCGAATTGGCCCCGCACGTCGATGCGCGCCCCGAGGATTTGTTGGCGGGTCGCGGTCCGGGGGATCGGGGCGGCGACAGTGCGATTGCGAAGGTGTCGAGCCTCGGGGGTCGAATTGTGCCAACCTATGATTTCGAGACAGTACGGCAGCGTTACAAGCAGCCCGGTTTTGCGGAGGAAGTTCGCTCGAATTTCCCCTGCTCCCCGGAGAGCTTTGCTCTGCTCATCAGTGATCGCTCCAACGCACCCAAATACCTGCCGGGCGATCGGGTCATCATCGATCCGGAGCTGGCTCCGGAGCCGGGAGATATGGTTCTGGCCTTTGTCGGCGTTGATATGCTGCCCGTGCTGAGACGGGTGACGTTTCTTCAAACGGGACCAGCGCCGCGGTACGCCCTCAAGCCGTTGAACGACACCTGGCCTGAATTCGTCGTAGGGCCAGAGGAGCCCGGCGAAATCGTGGGTGTCGTAAGCGAGCATACACAGCCACGCCGGTAAACAAACGTTACCAGATTAAAGCTGTGCTTGACTGATAATTAAAGCTGAGCTTTACTCTGGCCAGTTCTTGGCCGGAGGCGACCGCATGCAACCCATCAATCAGCGCGTTTCCGTCGAAGCGATTGTCGACGAGGTCACCCGCACGGCGACTGGCGCTCTCGCCGCCGCGCCGCTCATCTGCCTTCAATCTGACGCCGCCGCCGGCGCGCAAGCGCGGGCCGAACTGGCCGCGCGCGCCACACTCTTGAAGATCGCCACCAAAGGTTGTGTGGGCGACGTGCTGGCGGCCCTGGCGGCCGTCGGCGCCCCGGGCGACCTCGGCGAATACCACCAGCGCCTGCAGGCGGCGACGCCGGGGAGCGGCCGCTGATGCTCACCCTCAATGGCATGCCGGTAGTCGTGTCCGACGCGGCCACAGCAGCGCTGCCGCGGGAGCGTTGGGACTGGTCGGGCTATCGCTCGCCAGCCCGGGCAAAGCGCCGCCGTGACCGTAGCCGCGTCATCACGCGTGAGCCCGCCAGCTATGTGCTGGGCGGCCGCCTCGTCATTCACCCGACGCTCTGGCGCGCGCTGGTCGATGATTCACAACGCAGCGGCGAAGCCGCTCCGGCGCCAAGGGCGCCCGGCGCGAGCGCCGGCCATCTTCACGTGTTGGCTAACTTGGCGGCAGGGGGCCTCCGCTCGTGTCCGTGACAAGAGATACCTCCGCCGACGCCATGGCCGAGGCGCTGCGCACG
>Ga0182738_1000085_pt1 | contig 173718 bp, 155 predicted proteins | sample eDN5th30CBELigMG_FD_128876 | JGI IMG/M metagenome (GOLD analysis project Ga0182738, IMG submission 128876) | Enriched Miracle-Growth compost microbial communities from Emeryville, California, USA - eDNA 5th pass 30_C BE-Lig MG (version 2)... ...
CGACGAGCAATTTGCGCGGGGTCGAGCGGTGAATGTACTGAATGGGCACCCAGTCGAGCTCGCCGAAGCGGCCGTTGACGCGGCCCGACAGCGTCTCCAGCTCGTGGCGGATATCGGCGTATGCGGTGACGGCTTCGCGCGTGGGCGGCGCGATCTGCGATAGGGTGACCCGCCGCCGATAGTCCGGATGCTTCTCGAGGAAGCGCGCGAAGGCGCGAAATTTCTGCGGCAGCCCCTTGGTGTAGTCGAGCCGGTCGACGCCGAGCAGGCGCGTGGTGGGCTGCGCCTGCGCCGTGGTGCGCTTGGGGCGTGAGCCGACGAACGAATCGACGTCGATGCCGACGGGGAAGCTGGCGATCGACAGCTCGCGGTCGAAGGCGCGGATGCGGCCATCCTGCAGGATGCGGCCGAAGACGCCGTCCTGCAGATAATCGATGAGATTGCCCACATCGACCTTGGTCTGCAGACCGATGAGATCGTAGGAGGCGAGCCCCCGGGCCAGCTCGCGGTGCTCGGGGATGGCGAGAAACGTCTGCGCCGGGGGGATCGGAATGTGCAGAAAGAAGCCGATCGGGTTGGTGACGCCGAGGGCGCGTAGCTCCATGCCGAGCGGGATCAGATGATAGTCGTGCACCCAGATCGTGTCGTCCGGCTTCAGCAGCGGCCGCAGCGCCTGCGCAAAGCGCTTATTGACGTCGAGATAGCGCTGGTAATAGCCGGCGTCGAACTGGGCGATATCGAGCCGTGCATGGAACACCGGCCACAGCACGTTGTTGGAGTAGCCGATGTAGTAATCTTCGTGCTCGCGGGAGCTCAGCGGCAGCGTGGCGATGGTCGTGTTGCCGAACTTGCTGAGATCGGGCTTGGTGCGCAGCTCCTCGCTGCGGTCGCCGATCTTGCCGCTCCATCCGAGCCACAGGCCCTTGCGCGTGCGCAGGGTGTCTGCGATCGCCACCGCCACTCCGCCGGCTTGAGCAGCCTTGGAGAGGTCGGCGACACGATTAGATACCAGAACGATGCGGCTCATACTTCTCCCGCCGGTGGCGCCAGAGGGTGAGTTTCCCTACTCCGACAAACCTTTAGGGCCGGTTTTGGTTCCAGTTGAGCACTTCTGCCGCGGCTAGTGGGCAGCCCAGGCATCCTCCCAACTGCGCGACAGTTTCATGCCGGTGTTAATAATACCAGCCATGCAGTAGGTCTGCGGGATATTGCCCCAAAGCTCGCCTGACGCGGGATGAATGTCCTCGCTGAGGATGCCGAACGAGTTGGCGCGCGAGAGAACGTCGGTGAAGATATCGCGGGCCTTCTGCGTCTCGCCGATGGAGGCGAGCGCATCCGCGTACCAGAACTGGCAGACGAGAAACGCCGTCTCCGGCGCGCCGAAATCGTCGTCGGCGACATAACGCATGATGAAGCCGTTACGGTTGAGCTCGCGGCCGATCACATCGACGGTGCTCTTGAAACGCTCGTCCTGGGCGCTGAGAAGCCCGAGCTCGGCTGCCAGCAGCACACTTGCATCGAGGTCGTCGTGATCCAGCGCGCCTGCGAGGGCGCCCCACTTGCGGCTCCAGGCGCGATCGAGAATCTCGCCGCGGATCCGGTCGGCTTCCGCGCGCCAGTACCCGGCGCGCTCGTCGAGCGACAGAAGTCCGGCGAGGCGGGCGAGGCGGTCGCACGCCACCCAGCATAGCGTCGCCGAATGCGTGTGGATGCGCGCGCGGCCGCGGTATTCCCACGGGCCGGCGTCGGGCTCGAGATAGAAGCGCCGGGCCTGCTCGCCGAGCGGTTCCAGCCGCTTCAGCAATGCCGCGTCGCCCATGCCGGGCAGACGCTCGTCGATGAACATGTGCGACGCGCCCAGGATGACGCTGCCGTAGGCGTCGTGCTGCGTCTGCTCGGAGGCCTGATTGCCGATGCGCACCGGGCCCATGCCGCGATAGCCTGCAAGGTTCTCGGCAATGCGCTCGACGAGCGGCTGATTGTGGATGATGCCGTAGACGGGCTGCAGCGGCGGCTCGCGATTGACCGCGATGGTGGTGATATAGTTGAGGTAGCCTTCCATCGTCTTCGTGGCGCCGAGGCGGTTGAGTGCGCTGATGACGAAATAGGCGTCGCGCAACCAGCAGAAACGGTAGTCCCAGTTGCGCTGCGTACCCGGCGCTTCCGGTAGCGAGGTCGTGTGGGCGGCGATGATCGCGCCCGTTTCCTCGAAATGGCATAGCTTGAGCGTGATGGCGGCGCGAATGATCGCTCCCTGCCAGTCGAGCGGAATGCCGAGGCCACGGACCCAGTTCATCCAGTAGCTGCGCGTGCGGTCGTAGAACTCGCGTCCGACGCCGTCGACGGAAGCCTCGAGCGGCTCGTCGGGACCCAGCACCATGGTCATGGCGTGAGTGAGCGCGAAGGGCGTCTCGTGCGCGATGTAGGAGAGCGGCGCATCGGTGGTGACGCGTAGCACATCGGAGCCGCCGCCGTAGCGCATGTGGTTGGAGCCGATGCCGAGCTTCTCGGCCGGCTGTCCATAGTTGAACGTCGGCCGCAGCCTGATGGTCACGCGCGGCAGCCCGCGTAGCGGCTCGATACGGCGGATGATCTGTGCCGGATGGAAGGCGCGTTCGAAGCGCATGAAGCGCGGCGCGAAGTCGGTGATGCGCACCGCGTTGCCGCTGCCGTCCTCGAGTACGGTCTCGACGATGGCGGTGTTGCGGACATATTGCGCCTTGGCGCTCACCTGCCCGTGCAGGACGACGTCGCAGAAACCCTTCTCCTCGTCACCCGCCAGAAGGCGCGAGAAGACCGGATCGGAATCGAGGCGCGGAAAGCACCACCAGACGATGCGGCCCTGCGTATTGACGAGGGCGGCGATGCGCCCGTTACCGATGGGCGCAAGGTCGAGATTCTTGGGCTGGGAGTTGGAGGACGTGGCGCTGCCGGACATTCCGATGCTCATGCTGGCGGGAGAACCGGCGTTTAGGACGCCGATCCGTGCCTGTCCAGCAATCCGAGGATGATGGTGAAGACGCCCGTCCCGCCCGGTAACGGACTAGAGGCATTGAAGTTGCCCGGCTCGGCTTCGTGCGAAGCGGGGCCGACGCGGCAGCGCGCAGTGCGAGTTTACAGACACTCGCCGGCGCGCCACCGCGCCGACTGCGCCGTGATACGCAAGACCAATTTCTCGGCGCTCGGTGACACTAAAGCGAAAAAGAATTGCGACAAAGCAAATGAGGGTCGCGGTGCGGCAATCAGCCTGACGTATCGTCAGGATCGTACCAAGGTCGCTCCTCGCGCCGGGTGAGGAGCCAGCCGATCAACGGCAGCAGCACCGCATGCGGTATGATCCAGACCGCGATCTGCAGCAACTTTCCGGTAAGACCCGGGACGTACAGCCGGAAGCCGGCGCGGTAGGCGAGGTAGCATTCGAATGCCACCTGCCGCGCGCTGAGGGCCACCAGAAGCTGGCGATAGAACGACAGCTCGGCCCCCATGGCGCTGTGAAAGCCGGTGTCGACCGGTCCCGGCGCCAGCGCCATGATGCGCACGCCGCGCCCGGCATTCTCGGTGGCTATGGCGCGGGTCAGGGACACGACGTAGGCCTTACTCGCGTAGTAGGCCGCCTGGTTCGGCCCCGGGATCAGCCCGCCGATAGAGGCGACATTGATGATACCTCCGCGCCCGCGGGCGAGCATCTGTGGCAAGGCGTGGCGGGTGAGGCGCGTCAGCGCCGCAACATTCAGCGCGATCAGGTTGTCGATGGCCGCCGGCGGCTGGCCGACAAAGGGGCCGGCGAGGCCGACGGCGGCGCAGTTGACGAGGATGTCGGCGTAGAAGCCGTCGGCGCGCAGGCGATCTTCCAGCCGCTCGGCCGTGCCGGCCAGCGTCACATCCATCGCTATGGCAAGCGCCCTGACGCCATATTCGGCGGCGATGGACGCGGCTGCGGCTTCCGTCGCGCCCTCGTGCCGGGCAACGATCGCCACGTCGCGGCCGGCTCTGGCGAAGCGGCGCGCGATTGCGAGGCCGATACCGCGCGAGGCGCCGGTGACGACCGCTACGGGCTTCAAACCCGCAACGGCATCCAGGGCGCGCCGGGACGGCTCGGCGTTGCGGGACAGCCATCGGTCGATGAGGCGGAGAAGCAAGCGATGACCCTCGGAACCCGGCAGCGGGGGACGCCTCGTATAGCGCCGGTGGCGGAACTTAAGCAGATGTGAATAGTTATGTTCAATCGTGAGGGCGTCACGCAATCGGGGGGCAACGCCGAGCTGCGAGGATCGTCATGAGTGGGCATAACGGAATGTTGGGTGCCATGGACCATTCGGCTTCGCGCTTTCACACCTCGACCGGACGGACGTTCGTGCCGCGGCCGCCGTTCAAGCGGCCGCCGAGCTGGTTCGCAACGGTCTATGCGCACGGCGCTACCCAGTGCGCCAGCATCCGCAGCATTGCGGCGGGCGGCATCCGCCTCGACCGCGCCTTCGGGTTGCAGGCCGGCGACGCGGTGACGGTGAAGCTTCCCTCGCAGACGGTTGCGAGCGGTATCGTCGAATGGTCGGTGGCCGGCTTTTGCGGCATCCGCTTCGACGCGCCGCTGTCGGCTGACGATCCGGCGCTCGCAGAGGCCTAGGACCTTCATCGAAGATGGGATTTGCAGCGGCTCGCTCACGGTGCGCGCCGCCGCCTCGGTGCGTCATGCAGTGAGATGCTGGAGTGCGGGCGCTTGGCGCCGGTCACCGGCGACGGGTCGCCAAGTTGTGGTGCCGCAAGAGGGATTCGAACCCCCGACCCCGTCATTACGAAGGACAGCAGATCATTGGAATCACTCTCTTTTTAGAATCGTTCGGACCCATCTCGTTCCTTTCAAACCCAAATAGAATCGCCACCCGCCCACTCGTGTCGAGCAAATAGCGAGCAACGGTTTGAGCGCTCCCCGCGCTCGCTACCCGTTGCTGGCGTCTTTGGCCAAGCCCAACGCCGTGAGGCGGAAAACGGTCCGCTCGATCTGAGCCCACCAGATGAAGCCAAATGAACCAGTTTGTTAAAGCTTACCGAGCAGGCGGTATCTCTGGGCGCATAGCACGCTCCTAAGATCTCCCAGATGCTAGCGGACATGACCACCGAGAAGCGGCGCGGCCGTTGAGGCGACTCCGGAAGTTTGAGTTCCAGAGGATGCCGGGTCCGTCCCCTCGGCATACGGAAGCCGACAACGACCAGTTGCCGCAACGTCGTCGCTACTGTCAGTTAAATGAGCGCTTCGTCCCATCAGCGGAAGCCGTACGCACCACATTCGGGGGTGCTCTGGCCATCGAAGTGTACGTCCGCTGTTCGGATAAGACCGACACGTTCCAGCGTGCATCCACTGCAGCAGCGAACCTGACCTTCAGTTGGCTTCACGTCGACCAACCGGCTTTGATGGCTTTGGAGATTTCGTCAACGAAGAGCCGCGTCTTCGCCGGCACGAGACGGCCGGGCGGCAAAACGGCAAAGACGCCGCCTTCTCCCTTTCCACCCCAGCCGGGGAGCACCTCGACGAGCCTCCCTTCGCGCACCGCTGGCCCCGCCAGCCAGTCGGCCGTAAAGGTAATTCCCGCGCCTGCGATCGCGGCGGCGAGCACGACCTCCGAATTGTCGGCGATGAGAGGACCGTGCGGTCTGACCGTCTTGCGCTTGCCGGCCTTGACGAGCGGCCAGTCCGGCCAGCCTGAGTAGCTGGTGAACCCGATGCAGTCGTGGTTCTTGAGATCTTCTGGCGTGCGCGGCTTGCCGCGCGAAGCGATGTAGCTCGGCGCTGCCACGAGAAGATTCCTGAAAGTCGCAATCTTTCGCGCCTTCAACGAGCTGTCGCCGAGTCTGCCAACGCGAATAGCGATGTCGAAGCCATCCGCCACGACGTCAACAAAGCGATCCGAAAAGCGCGCATCGATGCGGATCTGCGGATGCCGGCCGATGAACTCCGGAAGCAACGGCGCGATCCACTGCCGACCGAACGTCACCGGTACGGAGACGCGCAGCAAACCTTGCGGGGTCACAGCGACATCACTCGCCTCTCTGCTCGCGTTGGAAAGTTCTTCCAGGATGCCTTGAACGCGTCCGTAGTAGCGGGAGCCGACCTCAGTCAGCGCTACGCGCCGCGTTGTCCGCGATAGCAGGCTAACGCCGAGCTGCTGCTCGAGCTGGCTCACTCGGCGCGAAACAATGGATGCGTCGCGCCCCAGCTTCTTTGCCGCCGAGGTGAAACTTCCGGTGTCTGCAACGGCAACGAATGCCGCCAACAGCTCCAATCCGCCGCGCTCTAACAATTCCTGCATTGTGTGCACGAATATAATGCCTGTGATCCAGATTATCTACTCCACTTGATGGCGTATCTCAGGGCCGCACCATCGCAGAGGACAAAGCACCATGAAGACGTTTCTCAGCATCGGGTCAGGACCTGGCATGGGCCTCGCAACGGCGGAGCGGTTCGCCAAGGAAGGCTTCCACGTGATCCTCAGCGCCCGCAACGAGGCCAAGGCCAATGGGCTGGCCGACCAGCTCAAGGCGCAGGGCTACACGGTGAGTGTCAGCACCGTCGACACAGCCGATTCCGCCAGCGTTGCCGCGCTGGTAACGAACGTCGAGCGTGAGTTCGGCCCCATCGATGTGCTGCACTACAACGCGGCATCGATGCGCAAGGCGACGCTCGCGGAGCAGCCGCTGGATACGTTCAATTCGGACCTCGCTGTGAATATCGGCGGCGCACAGGCGGCCGCGAAGACCGGCGCACCCAAGATGATCGAGCGAGGAGCCGGCACCATCCTGCTGACCGGCGGTGGCTTCGCTCTCTACCCGCACCCCGATTACCTGTCGCTCAGCATCGGCAAGGCGGGCATCCGTGCACTCGCGCAGGGTCTTTTTGAGACTTTCAAGGAGAAGGGCGTGCACGTCGCCACGGTCACGATCGCTGGGTTCGTCGAACCCGCCACCAAACATGCTGATGCAGTGGCAGAAGAGTTCTGGAAGCTGCACAGTCAGCCGAAGGACGCGTGGACGGTCGAAACGGTCTATACGCCTTAGTCAACTTGCGGACCGGGCGAGCCCGCCCGGTCCGGCTCTGCACAGCGGCTCTTGGCTAAACAAGTCGCCCAGCATGGGGGACAATAAGGGCCGTGGCGTCACGACTGGTACGTCCACTGATCGCCAATGCAGTCTCTTCAGGCCGAACAGTAGGCGGATTTTTTCCGAATGCGGCGAGAGTGCGTAGTGATGCAGTATAATTTCAGGCATGGACACCGGCTCGGTTAAATGTTCGAGGCACGCGCAATCTTCACGGCGCAGTACCAAGCGGCGGCACAAGGCCGTGCCGCATGCAGAAGTAGACGAGGTCGATATCCGATGACACGCCGAGCTTCGATTTGATCGCGTAGTGATAGTTGGCGACGGTCTTGGTGCTGAGCCGGAAGGCGGCAGCGATCTCTTGCGTTGACTTTGCTTCGAGCAGCATACGCAAGATCTCGAACTCACGAGGCGAGAGGAACTCGATGGGATTGGTTTCCTGCTCCACCCGGCTGGCCGCGAGACTTTCGGCAATCTCCGGGCAGAAGGAGGGCTTGTCCTGCATGACCTTTTTCACGGCTTCGACTAGCAGGGCCGGATCGCTGCTTTTGGTAACGTACCCCTTGGCGCCGGCACGTATGGCCTGGATCGCGTACGTGGCAGTGGCATGCATGCTGTAGAAGATGATGCGCGCGTTGGGGTCCATGCGGCGCAGTTGTTGGGCGGCGTCGATGCCTCCACGCCCCGGCATGGTGACGTCCATGATCACCACATCGGGTGAGGTGGCTTTATACTGCACGTAGGACTCCGCCGCGTCGGCGGCTTCCGCAACGATCTCGACACCACCATGCGATTCCAAGAGGCGCTTATAGCCGTGTCGAACGATTTCGTGATCGTCCACGAGCATCACACGAATTAGTTTGTCGCTCATAATACCCTCATCTCCGTGGTCGAGGAGTCGGGAAGCCTAATGTGCAACTCAAGGCCGCCACTTAGGCTTTGCCGCATTTTCAGCTCGCCATTTAACGCGTGGACACGCTCGCGCATCCCGATCAGCCCTACGCCGGAAACGCGCTTCGCCTCCACTGCATCGGCCTCCGGACCAATGCCGTCGTCGGTGATCGTGAGTTCGATTGAGCGCCCATGCTCGTGGCCCGCCACCTGCACGCGCTCCAAATTTACGCAAATGTTGCTGGCCTCGGCATGCCGTACCGCATTGTTGAGGCCCTCCTGAACGATCCGATAGATATGTGCCGCCGTCTCCGCTGGAAGATCATCGAACGCACCAATCGTTTGTACGACAAAGCGCGTCTTGGCTCCGGCGCGACGATTATGTTCGGCGCCGAGGGCGTTCAGGCTGGCAACCAACCCAAGATCGTCGATCTCGGGCGGTCGCAGATGGGTGAGTGTCTCGCGTAGCGAGCGCATGGTCTCGGAGGCCATCACCATGAGTTCGACACTCTCTTTGACCGCAAAAGGATCGTCTTTACCGACGGCGTTCTTGATGGATGCGGCAGAACAACTAAGTGCATTGAGACGCTGTGCGACGTCGTCGTGCAATTCGCGTGCGATGTGCCGGCGTTCCTGTTCCTGGGCGTCAACGAGTTTGCGGGCAAGCTCAGTTCGTTCCTGTGTCGTCGACTGGAGCTTTTGCGCGAGCCCGTTGAAAACAACAGCGATGCGATCCAATTCGCGGAGCCGGAATGCCGGTAAGCGACACGACAAATTACCGTTCGAAAGTCGATTGAGGCCAGAAAGGATTTCGGTGGTGGGACGCAGAGCCTGCTCGACAACGATGTAGACCAGGACGCACATCGCACCGATCATGACTGCCCACAGGCCCAGCATTTTGGACAAGGCCTGCAGGGCCCTGTCGGCGACAACGCTGGGTTCGGTTTGTGTGGTGATAGTTCCGTGGGAAACATCTCGATGGACTAGGACACGGTCGATGGTCGCGTTCCGCATGAACACCAGGCTGAACCAGCGTTGAAACCATGCCGGAGAAATCTGGTTGCGCGTATCGACACCGGTGCAGTTGGAATTGGGTCGATCGCCGCCTGGCTTGATGAAAGAGACGCACTGCCCCTCGCCGAGTGACGAGGTCGCGATTGCACCCCAATCCGGGAAGCGGTCGGGCCGGTCAAGCGCGGCATCGATCCGGTTCAGCTGCAGGAGCAGCTGCCGCGCGACGTTCTGAGCCAGTTCCTCGTTCTGTCGCGTGGCTTCTCCAGCGACGTCCCGCAGCAGAAGAGCTGCGCCGCCCGCGACGCAGATCATGGCCACGAGGATGATCCGCCGCACCAACACCCACTTCAGATCGAGGCGTCCGTCGCCGGCATCGGGGTTGTGGCGCTCAATGAGAGTGGTCATGGCTTGGTCCTGGAATGCCTCGTCTCATGTACGCCGCCCGGCAACACGAGAAAACGATACAGCCGAAAAATAGGGAAAATTGCCCAAGGATTGGTGGGCAAGTGTCTGTCGGAAGGAGGCAGCCAACTTGCCATCTTAGGCATATCAATCAGGGAGCGTCTGATGAGACATACCGTAACACGTCGGCTTTCTGGGCCAGCGCTTGCAGTTTGGATTGGTGCTGTGAGTCTGTTGGCGTTGTCCTCCATTCAGATCCATTCGGCGAGGGCTGCGGACGAGCGCAGCGTCGCGTTCCTCGGCGTTCATTTCCAGAATGACAACGCTGGTTTTGAGCCGACCAGCGCGGCCGAGAGCGCCCGCATAGGTAAGGTGGAGGATCTGTTTCAGGCCAAGCTCAAGGAATCTCACAAGTTCGTTTTTGTCGCGTTGCCGGACGAGCTGAAGAGGCGCATCGCGGCAGGACAGGCCGTCGGCACCTGCGGCGGCTGCGAGCTTGCCTATGGCAAAGAGGTAGGCGCGCAATTGGTGGCCTGGATCAACGTGCAAAAAGTCTCGAATTTGATCCTGAATATGAACGTCTACATGGCCGACGTTTCCACGGGTAAGCTTGTCTTCCTGCGCAGTGTCGACATGCGCGGCAATACCGACGAAAGCTGGATGCGCAGCTTGGCGCTTCTCGTGAAGAACTACCTGCTGCCAACGTTCAACTCTTGAAGCGTGGGGAACTCGTATGCGGGTTAGGCGCACGATGCTGGCCGCTCTTCTAATCACTTTGGGCGCCGCGGCTGCGGCAGATGACGCTAACGTCCCCAATCTCGTCGGCACCTGGGTCGGAGAGAACAGGACAGTGTCCGATAAGAAAGGTTATCGCGTCTGGGGCGAAAAAACCGTTGTCATTACTGAGCAGCAAGACCGTCGGTTCCGTGGACATTTCACGTATCCAGATGGAACGAAGAGTTTCTTCGGTGTGATCTATCCGGATAATACGTCGATCACCTGGGTGGCATCGGACAGCCACGGCTACAACTACGGTCGTATCTTAGGCCCTGACCGCATGGGAGCCTGCTACGTCGAATCCGGGTCAGATGCGACGGCGGGGTGTGCAGAGCTGGTGCGTAAGAAGTGATGCGGGAGAGAACAATGACATGCGCCAAAACGGCAATAATCTTGGCATGCGCGGCGCTGTTGGGCCCGGTCGCCGGATACGCGGGTTCCGGCCTCAAAGAGGGTGTACAGACGGCGCCGATCCGTCACGGTGGCGGTATCTGGAAGGCTGTCGTGCCGCCAAGTGCTATGCACGCCGAGTTTGGTGGACACGATCCGATAGGCTTGGCTTCGGGGGCGAAGATCAAGGCCGACTGCTCGCTCAACTGGGTCGATCCGGACACGCACAAGCTCTATTGCTTCTCCAGTGCGACGTCGCAAAGCTATTTCCAGGACTGGCCGAAGAGCAACATCGAACGCGCTAGCCGGGCGTGGCGCGAAATGGCGGGCGGCGGTTCATAGTTTCAGGGACGCCTAGCCGGTGCTGACGTGACGGTTCATATGAAGCGCAGTGGAAACAGCAGAACCGGACCCTCTCGGCCGGTTCCGAACAAAACCGGATGCAGCTCGAATATCAAAAACGCTCGCTTCTGAAAGTCGCCACACTGTCCGCTATCTCGGCATTGCGACGGCAGCCTCTCAAGAGTGAAAGTCGACCACCCCTATATCCGTCCTATTCGGGCAGGTCATGCATCGCACTCATCTGAATCAGACCTCGGCCGATGAACGCGCGTGTCTCGCTATCGCCTTGGCTTCGGGTTGACCTCAGGCTCGGGGTTCATGTTTTCCCGCTTGGGCGGCGGCGGCTTGGGCGGTGCAGGACCTTGATTGCCGCACAGGAAGAGTAACGCAGCCAGGTCCGCAAGCGGAATGGTCCGGCCTTCTTGCCGTGGGCAAGGTCGAGTTCGAGAACAGCAATCGATCCATAGATCAGGCCGGGGTTTAATTCCGTTCGATCTAAAGTGTACCGCTCGCCGGCTTCGTAACAAACGAACTTTTCCGACAATCCGCCCTCGACGGTGAGCGTTCCACCGAACATCTTGCCGCCGCTCGCCATTACCTCGACCACAAATGGCTCGACCCAGAACGAGAAATATCTCCAGTTATCGGCATCAACGATGTTGCGCGCGACGCTGCAACCGTTCTCCGGGCGCACAGCCCAAGGGCCGAACTTGACGCCCAGCTTGCCATCAGGTGTATAATCTTCTTGCGCCGCGGCTCGGTGCGCGCCGGGCAAAAGGAGGGCGGTAGCCGCCAGGCAAAGAATGCGCATAACGCGCCTCCCGTTGTTCAAGGGCGCACACCAAGTTGCTTGAGGTTGTCACGCGCGTACGCGAGGCTGTTATCGATCGCTAAGGCCCGGCGTAAATCGGAAATCGCCTGCTTCTTGTTCCGAAACCTGCTGAAAAGCACGCCTCGGTTGGCCCATGCCATGGCGTTGTTCGCATCGCAGCGGATTGCCTCGTTGTAATCTGCCATGGCGAGGTCGTTCTGCCCGAGATCGGCATAAACCACAGCGCGATTGTTATAAGCGGCGCCATAGTCACGGTTCGTGCGCAGGGCGTAGGTGTAGTAGTCAATGGCCTTGCGCTTGTCGCCGCTCCTGTCGGCAATGAGACCCACCAGAAAGTTGGCTTCCGCTTGGTTGGGATCGAGTGCCAGCGACGTCTCGAGGTCCTTCAGAGCTGGCTCGAACTTCGTCGCCGGCGAACACGTGGGAGGTGGCGGCAGCATTGTCTTGCATCTGTCGCCTTCGGCGATCGCGAGCTGCAGGCTCGAACGACCTCGTGCATAATAACCGACAGCCTTAGACCGATCATCAGCGGATTGAGCCGCCTCGATGTAGTTGTCGAGGGCGGCAATCGCGGCCCGGTAGTCGCCTTTGTAGAAGAGCGCCTCGCCTTCGTCGAAGAGGCTCTGGAGGTTTGACGGGGCGACGGCGGATTTATCAGGCTCTCCCGATCCCTGTCGCGAACCGGAACTCGGCGGGATGCCGGGCCAGATCGCCTCTAGCTTCGGAAAGGGGGGCAGGTCAGGATATTGCACGCTGATCTCTCTCGGCGTCGGCGTGAGTCCTGCCTGGACCTTCTGCTCCAGAACCGCGGCCTGCGCTTTCTGCTCCGGCGTGAGCCGGGCATCGATGGCGTTGAGTTGAGCCACGGCATCAGCATTGAATCTGGCTGCGATGGCCGTGTGCGCGCGAGCTGCCACGGGGTCGACCTTGCCGAAGTAGCCTTCATTCCAGATATACCCGACGAAAGCCTGGCAGAACCCAAACCCAGAGCAACGACGCACATAGTCAGCGGCCAGCGGAAGGCTCTTCCATCCCGCCGGCGCCGCCTCATAGAAAGCGGCAAGACCTGTGAGGCCGGTCAGCGCTCGCCCTTTCTCGTAGGACCGCTCCAGCCATGCCAGTCCCTCTCTGGGATCTAGGCGGATGCCCTTCATGAACTGATCGAGCAGCCAGTTCCCGAGCGTGTACTGTGCCATGGTCAGTCCCGCATCCGCTGCCTTCTCGAGATAGGTCGCGGCGAGATTGGGATCTTGCTGCGAGACGCCGATGCCGTCAGAGAGCATCCGCGCGTAGAGTGCCATCGCCAGCGGGTCGCCCGCGTCGGCACTGCGCTTCAGCAAATCCGCAGCGCGGGGCGGATCGAGTACTCCTAGTTCGCCGCTCTGGTAGCCGATCCCGGCGACGCGCATCGCCAAAGGGTCGCCAAGCTCGACACCGGCATCGATGAGTTGACGAGCCTCTGTCGGATTGCTCGTCGCGCCAGTCAGACCGCTGCCTAGGAGCTGACCGAGTAAAGCTTTGGCCTGAACGCTGCCGCTATCAACCGCGCGCTGCCAGCTTTCCTCCGCGGCACGTCTGCCGGCCTCCGTGTCACGAATAAATTCCGCGGCACCCCGCATCAACGCGACGTTCGGGTCGGAAGGGGTCGCATCCTTGAGAGCCGCGATGGCCTTATCACTCTCATCGAGCGCAATAGCGACCCAGGCGTCTGCAAGCCGCTTCTGGTCCTCCGCGCCCGCGCTCTTGAAGGGCAACCTGTCGAAATTGAAAACAAACGCGTTTGAGAGGCGGGCGTTCTTGATCGCCGGGGGGAACCGGATCGGTATTGATGCAGCGGCAGCCGGTTGCCCAGGGTTGTTGGGTGCGGGCGTTGGCCCGGGTGTTGGAACAGGAGCGGGCTTCACGATGTCCCACGTCGGCCAATGAAGAGAAGCTGGCGGGTGTAGAAACATCATGGTGATGAAGCCGATAACGGCAAAATCCGTCATGCCACGAAAGGCAAGATCGGCTTTGTAAAGATCGACCAGTGTGCCCAGCAGCGATTTGCGGGCCGCCTGGCGCGAAAGCATGCCTTTGTTGGGGCCGCTCATCGTCGAACTCCGCTATTGGGCTTTTTCGGTTCCGCTCGCCTCAGCGCTTTCTGCACCGCCAGCGGGCGATTCAACCGGAATGACGCGCACATCAACGCCATCCGCCTCGAACATCACGCTATTTGCTCCTGCAGCGCGCGCGTCTATCAGACCGTCGGCAATTTTGTCCTCGATGTGTCGAGCGATCTCGCGCACCCCACCGCTCGGCTTGTTCTCCGTGAACTCGTCGATGGCGGTCATGAGGATTTCCGGGTCTATGCCCTGCCCAGCAATCTCCAGTCCGTAGGATTTGGCGGTCTTCTCGATTTCCAGTGCTACGACTCGCGCGATGTCGAGACCGGCCAGTTCGCGGAAGGCAAAGACGTCGTCCACGCGCGAGAGAACTTCGGGCGCGAATTGAGCGTCCTGCAGAGCACCCTTGGCCAACTTGTTGAGTTCGTCCTGGGTGATTTTCGAGTCGCGCGTGTACTCGCTGATGCGGCTGCGGCCGGCATTGGTCGTCATGATGAAGATCGCTTCGGCTGTCGAATGCTTCGAGCCGTCGCTCATTTCGGTGATGAAGCCGTCATTCCAAGCGGAGAGAAACTGCGTGAGGATGCTGCGATGTGCCTTCTCGATTTCGTCGAGCAGAACGACCGAGTTCGGCACATCGCGCAGATAGCGTGGGAGTAGGCCGGGCTTGTTGGAGCCCACATGGCCGCTGGCGGATCCGAAGAGCGTCCACGACGTCGCCTCGCTGCCGAACTTGGTCATGTCGATGTAGTGCAGGTTCTTCGGGCTGCCGTAGATCTTCTCAGCAAGGATTTGCGCGAGGTACGTCTTGCCGACGCCGGGTGCGCCAGCAAAGCAGAACACGGCGATCGGCTTGTTCGGCCGCTTGGCCGCCATGCGCCGGTGCAGCCGCGCCACAACCGAGTCAACGACCGCATTCTGTCCGATGACCTTGGACTTCAGAAAGCTTGCGAGCTCCACCGGATCGATGACGGCGAGTTCTCGGCTCTTTGCTTCCCATTTGTCGGCAAGCACATTGAAGTTCGAGAGCCTGTCGAGAGGGTCCTGACTCAGGGAACCGCTCTGTTTGCCATCACGTGCCATGGAACTCCCTCGCTCCTATGCGACTGCCTCTGCGCCGACGGTTGCCAACTGAGCGGCGCGCATCGCCTCTTGCTCGGACAGGGGTATTACGCGCACGCGCTTCCCCGCAGCCTCAAGGCGTATATGGGTGGCGCCGTCCGCTCTCGCTTCGATGAGCCCGTCGGCGATCTTGTCCTCGATCTGCCTTGCGATATCGCGCACGCCGCCCTTGGGCTTTGTTTCCGTAAATGCACTGATAGCGTCCAGCAGGATGGCTGGTTCAATCCCGCCTGGCGCAAGCTGCAACTGGTATTCGGCCGCCTTCCGTTCGATCTCCAGCGCTACGACCCGGGCGATGTCCAGCCCCTCGATGGCGCGGAATGCAAAGACGACATCTATGCGGGACAGAATTTCCGGCGCGAAATCGGCATCGACGAGAGCCGCCTTGACGAGGTCGTTAATCTCGTCCTGTGCGATCGAAGGATCGCGCGTCAGCTCGGCGATGCGGCGCGACCCGGCGTTGGTGGTGAGAATGAAAATTGCTTCCGTGGTCGGGTATTTGGTGACGGTGCCGAGATCCGTGACAAAGCCGTCGTTCCAGGCCGACAGGAACTGCATGTGAACGTCTCGACTGGCCTTTTCGAACTCGTCCAGCAGGATGATTGCGTTGGGTGTATCGCGCAGAGCGCGCGAGATGAGGCCAGGCTCTCCCGAGCCTTTCAGTCCAGCGGGCACGCCGAACAGGCTGTTGGCAGAATAGCCTTCCCGAAACTTGGCCATCTCGAAGACGTGGAGATGCGCGTCATCCCCGTAGAGCTTCTCGGCCAGGACTTGAGCGAGGTAGGTCTTGCCGACGCCGGGCGGCCCGGCAAAGCCGAAGACAGCGATAGGTTTACCCTGCCGGCGAGCTGCCAGGCGCTGTCGCAGTCTGCGGGACAGCGCGGAGACGACCTCGTTCTGGCCAATGACGCGCGATTTGAGATAGCTGGCGAGCTCCACCTCGTCGATGACGGTCGGAGCCTTTGGTTCGCTTGTGCGGCCGTGCTTGCCGATGGCCCGGTCGATGGCATGCAGGACTGGGGCCGGAAGCAGGCGAGCCTGGTAGGGGACGAAACAGATCGCGCCGACACCGGCCAGGATGACGAGAAACCAAGCGAGGGCCGGAGATGCCCGCTCGATGACAATGATGGCAATAATGATTCCGAGCCGGCCTGCCCACGCCATCCCCGTCATGGCAGAATTCCTCGCCCCGCGAGATCGCCCAAGACATTCGTGCAAGGAAAGTCTGCCACCTGAAATATATCCCGTAAAGAGGCGCAGCGCGTCGCCGCTCGCAATAGTGAATGTGCGGAGATCTACTGGACCTATGGCGTCGGAACCTGGAGCGTTTCTCCCTGCTTCAGCGGCTTCAGCGAGACGAGGCCACCGCCGGTAGAGACGGACACGGTGATGTCACCGTCGATGCCGTCGACAAGACCGGTGATCGTTGCAGTGCCGCCCGGCAGATAGGGGACGGCTACCTGGTATGGTCGATTGAGCAAGCGTACGTCCTGGTGAAATCCCGCTGCCTCCAGGCGTATCCAGTCGCCGTCTTCGGTGAGGTTGTCGGAAACCCTGATCCAAGCGAGCCGCAGCTGGCCGCGAGAGACTTCCTCTCGCACCTGCTCCTTTTGCGCTTCGCTCATGAGCAGGTGCGCAATCGCTTGGTCCTTTTCCGCAGTAGAGACGGGGGTCATGAGCGAGCTTTGTTCGCCAGCGGGCTCGGGAGACCTATCATTATCGTCGAAGTACCCGACGCTCAGCAGCGCGGCCGCTAGAAGTCCGACGCCGGCGAACAGTACGACTCGAAGATCGAATGCCGGCTGGGCACTTGCGCCGCGATCCCCGGCATCTTGCTCCACCGGCTGATTGGAGCTGGTGCCACCGGCGCGATGGATTTGAGGATTTTCAGGCTTTTGAGCGTGCATGGCTACGGCACCTGGAAAAGCGGGTCAGGATCGCTTCGGTCGTCGAAAATGAATGTCGGATGTCTTCCAAGGTAGACCCCGTCCTCAGCCTGCTGCCAGCCAAAATGGACGAGCTGCGAAACATCGTAAATTGTCCGCACGTCGCAGGACGGTCCTAAGACCGGAATCGGGAAATTGAGACCTCTCTCCCTCTTGTCATGGCTATGTGACGCGAACCATAGTTGGTGCATGAAGCTATTGGTCGTCGACGATCACCCGGTGTTGCGAGAAGGGCTCGTTGCTCTGTTGCGACAGCTCGGACCTGATGCGGTCGTCCTGGAAGCCGGTGATGCGCAGACTGCCCTGAGGCTTGTCGACGAACAGCGCGACCTCGACGTCGTAATTCTCGATTTGGTGTTGCCCGGCATGAACGGCCTGTCTGCGCTGCCGGAGTTCGGCCGTAGCCGCCCGGATCTTCCGGTAATCGTATTGTCGTCATCGGAAGAGCCGCGAGATGCCAGGAAGGCTTTGGCGCAAGGCGCGCTCGGCTATGTACCGAAGTCGGCAAGCCAGCACACCCTCATCTCAGCTATCAAGCTTGTTCTGCAGGGTGAGATCTACGTGCCGCCGTTGATCCTCAATGAAATGGGCCACCGGGGCAGCTCGACGCCAATGCGCGATGGTGGCACTGACTCGATCTTGACGCCTCGCCAGATTGAAGTGCTCCGTCGTCTCAGCGAAGGTCAACCGAACAAGACCATTGCCAGCGAACTCGATCTTTCCGAGAAAACCGTGAAGGCGCATATCACGGCGATCTTCAAAGCCTTGAATGTCGTCAATCGGACGCAAGCTGCAGCCGTCGGACGGGAGGCGGGCCTGATTTGATTATCGCTTAGGCCGGGTCCGCCTTGTGCATCAGGTTCGCGATGGCCGCACGCAGCTTTCCGTTGGGGACCGGCTTGTGCAGCACGAGCAGACCGCTCCTTTGCGCATCCGCAATCCTGCCGGCAGATGTGTCCCCGGTTATCAGCATGGCAGGGATCGCGTCGTTGTACTCGGCTCGCACTCGCTCGATCACCTCGATCCCAGTCTCGTGGTTTCGCAGTCGAAGGTCGCTGATGATCAGGTCCGGCTTCCGCGGCAAACGGGTCATGAGCCGGATTGCTTCGTCGCCGGAGCTGGCGGTGACGACATGGTGCCCCCAGCCGCCGAGAAGACTGGACATGGCTTGGCGGATCGCGACTTCGTCGTCCACGACCAGAACCACGCCCGTCGCCAATGGCCCAATCTCGTCGTGTTGGGCCGGCGGGAGCGCACCGGGCTCCGCCAGAGGAATGCTGATCGAGAAGCACGACCCTTTTCCTGGAATGGATCGCAAATCTAGCGGGCAGTCGAGCAGGGCCGTTAGTCTGCGCACGATGGCGAGACCCAGACCAAGCCCCTTCGTTCGGTCGCGCTCCGGATTACCGATCTGATAGTACTCGTGAAAGATCTTTTCCTTGTGCTGCTCGAGTATTCCCGGCCCGGTGTCCCAGACCTCGATGGAGATTCGTGAGCCGTGCCGTCGGCAACCCACCAGAATGCGGCCGCGTTCGGTGTGGCGGACGGCGTTCGACACCAGATTGCGAACGATCCGTTCCAGCAGCACCGGGTCTGAATCCACCACGAGCCTGCAATGTTCGAAAGTGACGGAAAGGCCCTTTGGATCGGCATCGAAGGTGGCATCACGGCATATGCGTGCAAGCAGGGGCGCGATCTCGAACGGCCTTCGCTGCACCTGGACCACTCCCGCATCAAGGCGGGAAATGTCGAGCAGCGCCGAGAAGAGCCCGTCCATCGCGGCCAGAGACGTTTCAATCTGCTCGATGAGCCGTCTCCCCTCTTGGGGGCTCTCGACCGCGCGCAAGGCGCCAACAAACAAACCAAGGGCATGAATCGGCTGCCGCAGGTCGTGACTCGCGGCGGCGAGGAAGGCTGACTTGGAGAGGCTCGCCTCCTCCACAAGCTCCTTCTGACGTCTCAGCTCGTCTGCCATCCGCTGTGTAGCGATGCGTAGCCGCACGTTATCCTTGAACGTCCGATTGGTGCCGACGCTGAGGACGGCCATGGCACCGATGAATACCAGCATGAGTAGCGAGCTTGCTTGCGACAACGGCTCGGCACTGCCGAGAGTGGATAGGGCATACGGCAAGGTGGCTGGAAGAAAGATGGCGAAGAATGCCGGCAGATACACGCTGAATGCGGGAATTGCCCCGGCGGCGACGCCAAACACAACCATCATAGCGAGCAGGCGAACGTCAAAGCCGCCGTTAACGAGATACAGCGGTGCCCAACCCCAACCAAACCCTTCGGCAAGCGCGATTGCAGTGAACCACCTCGCCCAGAGCTGCCAGTCGGTGGCCGACGGTCGCGCTCGACCGTAGGAGTGTCGCAAGAGAATGTGGGCGGCGGCGCAAATTGCGATGTAACCGCTCCACATTACGGCGGTCAGTGGCGGCGTACTTCCAACCCACGACAGAGCCCCGCTGAGGATGATGGCGCCTGCCGTCGCTGCAACAACGCCGAACGTGACGTGTCTGAATAGGGTTGCAACCTGCTCTGCCGCCACATCGGCATCGAGACTGGATGACAGCGACTCTTGTGACGTCTGTCGAGGGGCATGCCTCATAAGTCGTTACCGATGGTCCGCGTCGCGGATGCATACCCGCTCTCGCCTGGCCACCGAGGTGCTTGAGGTCGTCCGCTCGCTGAAACTAAGCGGAAAAAGGGGTTTGTCCAATGATGCAGCTGCTGCAAGCCGGCCGCATGTCCGGACTCTCGGCATCTCGGTCATTTCCGGTGCCCTACGGATAGCCGGCGATCAACCGAAGGGTTTCAGCAAGACGACGTGCGTCGTCGCCCGCTCGATGCATCACAGGGAAGCGCGATAGGGCTTCCCACTCGGAGCGATTGATGGCCACCTCCGGACGCCTTCCAGATCGTCCCGCCAATTCCCAGGCGAACGCTTGATGATCTAACGGCTCGAAGGGTGGACGCTGGTCCAAAACATCATAGAGCGTGACCAGCCACCGCCAATCATGCTCGCCGCCATCGCATAAGACCGTCTTGCCACGGCAGCAGATTGCCAGTTCCGTGGCGACCTGTCCTGCGGACTGCCCACGCGCAACGAGATCGGAGATCGGTATGTTGTGGACCGCGGCAGACGCGTCCGACCAGGTGCCGTTTGCAAGCCATTCCGTCGTCGGCCGAATAAGCCAGGCTCTGCAAGCGGCCGACTCGCAATCGACCACAGCGACCTCGATGGGATAGCTACCTGACCCAAGGGCCGACGCTTCGAAGTCAAGGCAGAGCACTTTGTCTAGGGACAGCACCATTGAGCTTAATTTCTGTGGTCTTGAAAGCCGACGTCCCCGTTCGCCGAGCCTCGCTTAGCTCTCGGCCTCCAACGGTACGCTAGGAGGGCTCGGTTCACCACTCATCGGAGGAGCAGCGAACGTCCGTTCCCGCGCCATTAGCCGAAGTCAGACGCGATACGTGTCATCCCGCAAGAACCAGCCTTCTTATACCCTTGCGAACATTGGCGCTGCTGCCGGTCTAGATGACCCGTGCCCGTCGCGCGATAGCCGCTGTGCCGAGTAAGCGGAAATCAGCGCCGCTCGCGGGGTGAACTCGCGCGCACTGCTTGATCATGTCCGTTGTTGCACCGACAGCCACAGCTCGGTTGTTAACTGAGTGGGCACGGCGGCTCACTGGCGATGTCGCTAATGGCGACATTTTTTAGTTGCTTGGCGACACCCGAATCGGCGATCCAGGCGTTGCTCAAGTCTGTCACGGGAGACAAGTCGCCACTCACAGAGGTCACCAGACCTCGCGGAATGCGCAAGCAGTCCAAACTACGGCCGCAGTAGGGGCGTCCTCCCACGGTCCCGCGCGCGACGACGACGGTCGCGCGCGGAAGGGTACGTGTAGGGTCAACACACTCTCCATCTCACCGCAGCTTCACGGCGACAGGTGCTCACACTGTGTGCGCACCGGAGCAGCGGGAGTAGACATCGATGGCACACCCATCGGAGGACTTGGAGCGAGAGCGTGAGCGTTCTAGTCGGCGCGCGAGGTTCTGGCGGAAGCTGGGTCGGGGCGCGCTCAAGCTGGTGATCGTGGCGAAGGCGTTGGTCGATTTGATCAACTTCATCAAGCGATTCTGGGACTAGGCGCGCCCTACACAGTATCTCGATCAAGTTCATCATGAGGGAGGCCATGCTAGGCACCGCTTTGCGATGCATCCGCGTATTCCACGATCTCAAGCAAGGAGAGGCAGCATCCAAGCTCGGGATATCGAGGTCGTACCTGAGCGAGATCGAGAGCGGAGCGAAAGAGCCGACGCTGCAAATACTCCAGCGCTATGCAGAAGTTTTCGAGGTTCCGCTGTCGTCGATCCTGTTCTTCTCCGAGAATATCGGCCGGCCTGAAGCCATCTCCGACACACACAGGTTTGTTGCCGGTAAGATCGTGGCGTTGATGCGTTATCTTGAAGCTCGCGCCGCCAGAGATGAGCATGTCGAATAAAACCTACGCGGCGATCTCCTCGCCCTTCTTTCGACTTGGCACACGCCGCAAGCTGGCTTGCCTGCTGATGGTCGATATGGAAAAGCTGCGCGAGCTTTCGACAGCGACGAAGCTCTACAGCCACTTCACATTGGAGAAGAAGAACGGCGGAAGACGCCCGGTCGACAACCCACGTGCTGACTTAAAGAAAGTCCAACGTCGGATAGCGAATCTACTCAGCAGGATCACTCCGCCAGAGTTCTTATTCTGCCCGGTCAAGGGCCGATCGTACGTCTCGAACGCCGCCGTTCACAGACACAGCCGCGTCATTCACTCGCTCGATGTGAAGACGTACTTCCCGTCCACGCCGTCGCGACGCATCTACGCGTTCTTCCACAAATTCATGCTGTGCTCGCCCGACGTTGCCGCCATGCTGGCCAAGTTGGCGTGCTGCGACGGGCATCTGCCTACTGGTAGCCCGCTGAGCCCAATCATGGCCTACTACGCACATCAGGACATCTGGTGCGAGGCGGCTGCGCTGGCTCGGGCGCACAACTGCTTGATCACGATCTACATCGACGACGTGACCATTTCAGGCGAGCACGTTCCGATGAGCCTCGTGTGGCGCATCAAGGAAATCATGCATCGGGGCGGCCTTCGCTACCACAAGGAGAAGCGTGCCGTGGATCGTCGTGTCGAAGTCACCGGCGTCGTGATCCGTGAAGGGGCACTGTTGGTGCCGAACCGCCAGAAGGTGAAGTTGCGCGCCGCCAAGAAGCAGGCGCACACGCGGCCGAACGATATCAAGGTCCTGGGGAAGGTCGCCGGGCTGCGAGGTCAGTTGCGGCAGATCGAGGCGCACAATGAAGCTCAAGTGAAAGTACCTTGAGGCAGGCGCTAGCGCGACGTGGACGCAAGTCGGTCATCGACGTACGGCGATTGAGTACGCCGTGGCTGGGGCGAAGCTCGTTTACAAACAGAACCTGGAACAATTTCGCGACGATCCGCTGTTCGCCGAACTCGGGAGCATCATGAGTGGGTGATCGAGACCATCGCGCAAGGCGCTTACATCCGCGAATACCACCTGTGGGAGAAGGAAGTTACCGACTATCTCGGCGGGCAACTTCGCAGAAGCATTCGCGCGTCTACCGTCCTCAAGCCGAAAACCGGTGAGAGTTTGATTGACGCCGTGCGGAGAGCTCTCGCCATCTTCGGCGTGCCCGATACTGGCCTCGCCGATATCGACGCCATGCGCCAGCGCGTGAACGTCGCCAAGCACACGCCGGGAGTTCTCGTCGAGCACTTCGTGTCAATTGACGACTACTGGAAGATGCTCGATGCCATCGAAGCCTTCTGGGAAGCGCTCGCAGGGTACGAGGACATCGAATTTTGACCATCACCTAGCAGTTCATTACCTCCGCTCAAACAGCCACCACCATGGCGGCGTGCGCGAAGCACCGCGACCATCCGACCTGGACATTGCCTCAGCATCAGTATGGGCTATCGCTGGCCCGACACCTCTGAGACCGGACACCGTCGCCGGCGCTTCCCTTGTCCGCCGATGGTATGCCACGCGGCTTCCCCTTCTTGGACGTCACTGCGCTGTCCGAAGCCCATTGTTGACATGGGCTAAAACCAATAAAACAGGCGGGTGGGGCAAACGGAGGGGGATGTGGGGAAACGACCGTCGCCACTCGATCGGCTACTCGCGACGATCAATCGGCCAAGCCATATTTACAGGCCGGGGACCGACGCCTTTCCTGACATTGATATCGGCAAGGCAGCCCGCGAGCTCAATCTCGACGAGCGGGCCAAAGCTCGAGTAGAAGCGAATGCACCGCCCTTGGGCAGCGGGTTGGACGACGTCGAGGCTGAGATCGTCGAATACCTCGAGGCCGATCGAAAGCAGCAGTATCATCAGCTCGAAGATGCGTTGCAGAGCTATGCGCACCGGGTCGCCAGCCTGGATTTCCACGGGCGCGTCACGGCCATTCATCAAACCGTGCCGGACTGCGTCACCGATCTACTGACCGAGCTCGCCTCGGGCACCGATATCCTCAGTAGGCTGCGCAGAGGGCTTGTCGAGCACGAAGCCGAGCTCATAAAATTCAAGTCCGACAACCGACTGACGCGACCTGCGCGGACATCATCGCCGGCGCACAAGTTTCTCAAGTGGAGTTTCCTGTTTCTCATCCTCGCCATCGAATGTGCCCTCAATGGTAGCTTTCTTGCCAAAGGCAATTCCCTAGGGTGGGTGGGCGGAATAACCGAAGCGCTTTCCTTTGCCGTGCTGAACGTAGGCGCTGCGTTATTTGCAGCTACAATAGGTGCCCGGCTGCTTATCCACCGGATGTTTGGCCTGAAGCTGGTCGGCGTCCTGGTTCTTGCGGCTTGGGTCGCCTTTGCGCTGCTGCTCAATCTGGCTCTGGCGCATTACCGAGAGATCTCCACGTCCCTCGTCGCCGGCGGCGGGCACGAGGTGGTGGAACGGATGCGGATGGGGCCGTTCGACCTTTCGGAGCTGCAGTCCTGGGTCCTTTTCGGTATCGGGGTCCTCTTCGCGATCGCGGCGTTCGCCGACGGGCTCTTGCTGTTCGATCCCTATTGGGGCTACGGCAGCGTGGATCGCCGCGTACAGGCGGCCTCCGAAGCCTATCGCAAACGCAAAGCATGGCTCGTGGGTGAGTTGCACGCCATCTATCAAGACTACAGCGAACAGATCCGTAGCCTCGGTTCCGACCTTTCGGCACGCCTTGGCGAGTACGACCGCATACTGGCCGGGCGGGCGCGCCTGCTGGAACTCTTCCAAGTCTACCAGAACCAGCTCGATACGGTGCTGCGGGCACTAGTCAGGCGGTATCGAGTCGCGCGCGGCGAGGCGGGTGATCCCGTCCACGCCCTGAGCCAAATCAAGGTTCGCGTCGAAGAGACCGGAAACCGCGCCGACATCGAGAAGCAGGTGGCAGCGGGTCACGAGGTTCTCCGCGCACAGACCGAGCATCTGCACAAAGAGTACCACGCTGGCCTCGCGAGGTACGATCAGATCGACACCTTGATTGGCGATGGGAGGCCCCGCAATGGCGCGTAGTGCGCGGCGGCAGCGCTATCGGGAGGATTTCGAGCTTGGCACCTGGGCGCTCGCGGGCTTGGTTTTTCTCGTGGTTATCCTAGCTGTCGGAGGATTGATTTATCTCCGCTTCCTGGGCGCAGACCGCCCGGAGCTCGATGCCGCAACGCTGTGCCCGGTCCAGGGAGGGGCACGTTCGACGACCGTTGTCCTTCTCGACGCGACGGATCCATGGCCGGATGTGGTCAACGAGCGTGTTGTCGAGGAGGTCACCACGCTCGTTGGCAAAGTGCCCGAATACGGTCTCCTTGAGTTGAGGTCGCTCGATCCGGCGGTGGCCGGCGGGCGCATGCTGTTCTCGAAATGCAATCCGGGCGACGGCTCGAACCTCAGCGAGATCACCGCTAATCCGCGCCTCGCACGCCAGCAGTGGCAGGACCAGTTCATCGCTCCGGTCAAGGCCGCGCTCGCCGCGGCTCACACCCAGCCGCAGGCGCAGACCTCGCCCATCATCGCCACCGTGCAGCGGCTCGCCATCAATGCGTTTCGCGATGGAAGGCCCAGCACGTTGGTTCTGGTATCGGACATGATCGAGCATACGCCGGAGTACTCGCAATACCGCAAAGGGCGGTTCCCCTACGACGAATACCAGCGGTCCGCTGCGTTCCGCAGGCAGCGCACGGATTTGCACGGTGCCTCGGTCACGATCCTCTATATCGAGCGTCTGCGTAATTCCCCCGACCACCTTGAATTCTGGGTCAACTGGGTTGCCGACAACAACGGTGTTTGGGGCGAGGCGGTCAGAATCGACGGAGCGCAGCCATGACCGATACGCCTTATCTTCCTGCGCGTAGCGTGCCGACATTCTGGCAGGATACCGCCCCGCGCCTCGGCACTTTCCTGTTCGCGGCGTTTGTCGCTCTCGGGGCGGTTTTCATCTTTGGCGCCAAGTTCGCAGGCCTCGCCAACTGGATCCTGACGGTCGTTCCGGTGGCGATAATGCTCACCTATGCGGTGCTCTCGCGCATCGTTCCGTCCATGCGCCTGCGCGATGATCAGACCGGTGACAACCTCTACTACATGGGCTTCATCTTCACCCTGACCAGTCTTGCCGTGGCGCTCTATCGTTTCCAGCCAGAGACCGGTTTCGATGAGATCGTGCGCAACTTCGGCATTGCAATCAGCTCGACAATCGCCGGGATTGTTTTGCGTATTCTATTCAATCAGTTGCGCCAGGATCCGCTTGAGATCGAGCACGTCGCGCGCCGGGAGCTGGCCGAGGCAGCCCGTCGCACGCGTCAGCAGCTCGATGAGACGGTGATCGCCTTCAACCACTTCCATACCGGCATCCTGCAATCGCTCGATGAGGCGCAGCAGAGCTTGCGTCAGAGACTGCAAGCCAATGTTGAGGAGCTCACGACGGCCGCCAGCAAGCCTCTTCAGCGGGCGGCAGAGAATGTTGCGTCGGTTCTCGATTCTGCAGTGGACGGCCTCAGCCGCAGCGTGGAGCGTGGAGCGTCGGGGCTTGATCAGGAGACCGGTCGCATGTCCCAGTCGGTGCTGACGCTGCAAAATTCGCTCAATGCGCTGAATGCCAAGCTAACCGAGATGCAGACGCCCGAGCGTGTAATAGCCGTGCAGGTCGCCCCGGTCGTTGCCGCGCTGCAGGAGGCAGTGCGCGAGTTCGACAAGCGCGATCAGCGGCACGTTGCAGAGTTCACCCAAGCTTTGGAGAGGTTTCTCGATCGCAGCCAACGGTCCGGGAAGCGGCGTTGGCTGTGGTGGCGCACGAAATGAGGCCGTAAGAGGCCTAGGGGGGCTCGATGAGCATTGAGCAGCAGTCGAGTTCGTATCGGCGGGGCCTAGTCCTGGGATTGACCATGGCCGAGACCATGCTCCTGCTGGTCTTCTGTCTGCTGATAGCAGCCGCCTCGATTTTCACTCACACGCGCGAGCAGCAGGCGGCGCAAGCCGAGGCAAGCGAACAGTTGCGCGTAAAGCTGGCTAAGGCCGAGAAGCAATTGCGCGCCGCTAACCGACAGGTTGCCGCCCTGCGGCGCTATCGATCCATGTCGGACCAGGCCGGTGAGAACTGGAGGCGGCTGGTTGTCGATGAGGTTGAGGCTGTCGAGACGCTCCAGAAGGCCGGAATCAAGCTGAAGGATGCGGCGGCCGCGGCACCGATCATCGCCGAAGTCCTTGAAGCTTATAAGGAGGGCGGCCTCAAGGAGGGCGAGATCACCGGCTCGATCCAGCTCAGGCAAGAGATCACACGCGAGTTCGCCACCGAGCGAGCTGGACAGCCCAATCCTAAGGAGATTGCAGCATTCGCCAAGAAGGGCCTCGAAGCCTCAAGGGAGCCCGCTCGTGGGGAGGGGCACAAATGGCCACCGATCATCACGTTGAGTGAAGCCGGCAAGTTCCATTTCGAGACCGGCAGCGCGGAGCTGTCGCCGGAGTTCAGGGCGGCTCTGTCAGCCAAAATACTGGATGATCTTCTGGCGAATATCGCCGAGTTCCCGGACGTCAACGTCATAGAGGTCATCGGACATACGGATGAGCAGCGCATCACGAGAGCGACGTCGAACCTCGATGAGCGCTTGCCCCCGGTTTTGCAGAATGGTGCCCCCGTAGCTGAGCTCGCTCCCGCCGACAATGCAGGTCTTGGACTTGCCCGAGCCGTGGCTGTCGTGCAGGCCCTTAAGCAAGCCGATCGTTTGTCGAGGTTCTCGATACTTCCGTACTCGGGTGCTCAGCTCATCGACGTCACCGATGTCGTCCCTTCGGCTCCAACATACGGCGATGTCAGGGAGCGCCGGCGGATCGAGATCCGCTTGCGCAAATCCGAAAAATACTCGGGCGTTCCCGTGAGCGCGCCTAGGAGCGTGCCGGTTCAGCCGCCTGCGCCAGTCACAGCGGAAACCAAGACGCGCCCGAAGCAGAAGGAGCAGAAGCCTTCGAGCCCATTTGATCTCTTCAATTGGTGATGGTTTTGCGCGCAAGCGCCCTGCGCGTTGCCTCCGCAAGCGGACCTGCTTGGCGATCCGCCATGAGGAGCAGAGCACAGCAAGCTTGATGACCGCTATTGGGACGATGCGCTCATTTAACCGAGCAGCAGCGACGGCATTGCGTCAACCGGTCGATGTCGGCTTGTGTATAGGAGCGGCCGATTTTTCCGTGCCCGAGCTTTCTAAGTATCCAGGCTCGCAGCTCTCGCGATCTCCTCAAAGATCTCAATCGGCCCTCGATTGATCGGATCAACCTTTTCCACTCGCTCGTGCGCCCATGTTAGCCACTCGGCGAGGGAGCGGCCCGCAACAGTCTTGCTCAGCTCGCATGGTTGGGCGGACAGCTTCTCCAGGAAGATCCTCAGACTTGCGGAGACACGGTGCTGCTCTGCCAGACTGAGCAGTGCTTGTGTCCATTTGGCTTCAATCGAGCGTCGTTCGGTGTCCACTTGGATCATGTGGCGCTGGTCGTCTTGTTGTCGCCGACGCTCGTCGCGCTCTTCCTTCATGCTTACGAGGCGGTGACCAGCCACAAGCAGCGTGCGAATGATATCTGCCACCATCTGCTCGAGGCGCCTGGCATTCGAATCGGACCACTTCCTGCGGATCGCGTGTGCCGGAGGAAAGTAGGTCTCGATGGTGAAGCGCAATACCGGTTTGACGTCGGGCAGCTCGGCAAGATGTCTCGCCGCGTCGGGGGTTAGGCCACGGACAGACATGGCAGCACGATCCAGCCGACACGAAAGTTTTTCACCCTGGCATCTAAAATAGAATGCTCGCCCGTCGACGTCAGGGGTTAGGCCTTGAGGCTCCACGGCGCCGAAGATTGCATTCAGGATTTCGTATCGGCGCCGTTCGAGCTCGGTCAAGTCAGACAACGCTTGTCCCGCCAGCCATGCCTGAACGAGTGGGTGAAGATCGGCGTCCGGGCTCACGATAACAGGCCTCTCGGCCGCAATCGAAACCGCGATCGGCGATTCGTTCCGACTTGGGGAAGGGGTAATCGCAAGCAATGCATCATCGTCGCCCGGTGGCAACTCTGCTTGCATGGGCTGCAATCCTGCGTGCAGCCGAGCCCAATACCCCCGATACGGCAGAGGAATGTTCGCCCGCTTGCAAATCTTGGCCAGACCTTTGTCGGACACGCCGAACTCCTTGGCCAGCCGGCTGGTGGGAGTCGACCAAACCCGGTCATAGAGCGCCTTGCGTGGAATGATGACAGGCTGCTTCGCCATCGCTCCCGAGTCCGATGCCGCCGACGTGGCGTTATCTCCCACGACATCGAGCCCATTTCAAAAACGGACGTTTATTGTGCAGCTCTCTGGCGCCATGGTTAGGACGCGGTAGCATCGATAAGACGGGGCCCGGCTTAGCGCGGGTGGTCCCTGAAAGTTAACCGTCAAAAGGGTCCGTTTTTGATAGACCGCAGATCAGCGTCGGGGCGTAAATGCCTAGGTGCCCAAAGCCCGTACGCGCATCTAGATTCTACGAGGTGGCGATGAAGAAGGTCGGCTACGCGCGCGTGTCGACCGATGATCAAAATCTGTCGCTGCAGCACGACGCGCTGAAGCTCGCCGGCTGCGATATCGTATTCGCCGATGAAGGTGTTTCGGGACTGACCGCTAGCCGACCCGCGCTTGATCGTGCGATTTCTGCCCTCGAGCCCGGCGACACGCTGGTCACCTGGAAGCTGGATCGCCTAGGCCGCAGTCTTGCTCATCTGATCTCGCTGGTCGGCATGTTGGAGCGACGCGGGATCGGCTTTCGTTCTTTATCCGAAGCGATTGACACTCGGACCCCAAGTGGCCGGCTGCTCTTTCACGTGCTTGGTGCCCTTGCTGAGTTTGAGCGGTCGCTGATTAGTGAGCGCACACGCGCCGGCATCGCCGCCGCGCGTGTCAGGGGCGCCGCGATTGGGCGTCCGCCCAAGCTTTCCATCCAACAAGCGCAGGCGGCTTTGATGGATTTGGCTGCAGGGCGGTTGTCGCTTCGCGAGATCGCAGACCGTTTGCGAGTGTCTCCGCTGACTCTCAGCCGGGCGATGTGCAGACTGGCTCCATAGTGTCTGCTGCAGCTGATCCAGCCAGACGAATCGCACGCCGGCGGTTCCATTTGCGTCGTCGAAAAGGAAACATCACGAAAAACGTGACCTCGCGATCATCCCGTCGCTTTACGGGGCACTACGGCCAAGTCCGCCGGCGAAATAATCGCTATTGGCAAGCTGCGATCCTTGCTTCAATTGCTCTACCTGCATCCACAAAGAACACTGCGAGGAGCTCGCAGATCAAACAGAAGCAGGAGATTTCAGATGTCAAAATACGTGAAGCGAGAGTTCATTGTTGGAAGGTGGTGGCTCGAACTTAGGGGTAACGCCTACTACGGCATTCGTTATCTTCCGGAAAAGCAGCGCAACGAACGTCGAAGTTTGCATACCTCAGATCTGGAGGTGGCGAAGGTCCGTCTCGTGGAACTGCATCGCGACAGCGTGATTCCGAAGGAGGAGAAGCCGACTGAGGTCTTTCTCGCGGATGTTCTTGTTCGCTACTACAACGACTACGCAAAGCACTTGGTCAGCGAGGACGCTACGCGCCGCGCGCTTCTGATGTGGTTGGAGCATTGGAACGATGCTCGAGTTTCAGATTTGCGCGACGTGACGAAACAGGAGGTCTTCCACGAATACCTGCGATCGCGCGGCCTGAAGCCATCGAGCATGATGCGCATTATCAATGTAGGCAAAGCCGCTCTCAATCGGGCTCGCCAACGCAATGAGTTGGACAACATGCCCTCCGTGCTGACTGTCAAAGTCGGCAAGCCCGCGCCAAAGGGACGACCGCTCGACATCGAGGAGATGCAGGCGATCTATCTTCACGCTGTGCCGCATGTTCGCGCCTTTATGGAGTGGGGTCTCGGCACTGCGGCCCGTCCGCAGGCGATTTTTGAACTGCACAGCAGCAAGATCGACTTCATCGATGGCCGGGTTGACCTGCTTCCCGCTCACAGAGTGCAGATTCCCAAGAAGCACCGACCGGTCGTGCGGCTTCCTGAAGCCCTCCGAACGCCATTTGAGGGTTTTGCGGTTGCTTACGAGGGTGAATGCGTTGCGAGCATCAAGGGCGCGCTCTGGCGTGCATGCGACCGTGCCAACGTCGAGCGGTGTTCGTCTTACAGCTTCCGTCATACGGCCGCGCGGTGGATGCGCCGCCAAGGTGTACCGCCGTGGGAGGTCGCAGCTCAGCTCGGCCACAGCGGCGGCAGTCAGTACAGCGTTACCGAACGCTATGCGGCTTATGACCCGACCTACCTATCGAAGGCAGTCGTCGCCTTGTCGGAACTGGTGATGCTCGTGCGCTCGTCATTGGCGACCAAGGCAGCCGTCATTCAAAGTGGATTGGCGGAAGCGGATGCGGCGGTACCGCGCCAGCAGTTGAGCGTGCCACTTGCTGACGGGAGAGAACTGCAACCGGTGCCGCATCTCCAGTACGCACCCGTATTTCCGTCTGGAGGATCGCGTCAGGCGCGATGACGGGCGCTCCCCAGTATTTCGGGCGCTAGAAAGTACCTAGAGGGGAACCCGTCATCGCCTTTACGAGCAAGTCGCGAGCAAGTTCGAATGGGGTCGGCTCACTGAAGGCGTTGAAAATAAGGGGTTTTTGGTGCCGCAAGAGGGATTCGAACCCCCGACCCCGTCATTACGAATGACGTGCTCTACCGACTGAGCTATTGCGGCTTTCGGCTGCAAAATCAAATACCTGGATGCCCGACGCGGTAGGGCAGCCGAGCCCCTTGTCCGCGCGAGCTGCCCTAGGCAGCCTCAGGAGCCAGCCGAATAGACTAAACCGGCCGCGTGTTCAAGATGAATGGCGCCGGCTGCGGGACCCACCGAATCCGCCCGTGGCCCGCCGCGAGACCCGCCAAGCTCGGCCCGCGAGAGCCCTCCGCCGGCCGCGTGTGGCGGGAATAAACGGCCAGCGACGCGGGAAGAATACCCCCTCCCATTTGCCACTGATCCAGCTGACGGCGCATCATATCGCCGCGTAAAGCAATAGCTGGGAGCGCTGCGCCGCCGCGCCGTTTGAATACGGATTTCAACGACATGCACCGCCGCTGGTGGAACGACCTCCCCGTCCGATGGCAGTTGATGATCTCGATCTCGGTCATCAGTGTCGCCGCCGTCCTGTTCTCCATGGCACTCGCGGTGGTTGACGCGCGCAGCCGCGTCGAGGTCGAGGTCAACTCGTCGATGGAGCTGGCGCAGCAGCTCGTCAACGACATGGTGAAGCGCCTCGCCGCCGAGGGACACGGGGCGGAGCTGCTCGAAGTTCTGCCGGAGCAGCTCAAATACATCCGCCATGTGCGCATCCTAGCCACCGACAAGAACAGCGAGCTGGTGCAGGTCGCTCCGGGGAAGCCGGACAAGCACGAAGCTTTCATGCACCCGGAGCGCGCCCCCCAGTGGTTCGCCAATCTCGTCGGTCCGTCGGTCGGCGCGCGCGAGGTGCGTGTGGTGCTCGGCGAAAACCGCCTCGGCAGCGTCGTCATCGTCGGGGAACCGCGCGACGAGCTGGGCGAGATCTGGGAGGAGGTGTCGCGGCGCGCCGTGATCTGGCTCGGCATCACGGCCATGATGCTGGCCCTGCTGTACGTCGTTCTCGGCCGGCTTCTCAATCCGCTGGTGGAGCTGGCCGGCGGCATGCAGGAGCTAGAGGACGGTCACTACGGTACGCGCCTTGCAGAGCCGCACGTGCGCGAGCTTGCCGTCATCGCCTCGCGCTTCAACACGCTGGCCGAGGCGCTCGAGAAGGCGCGCGCCGAGAATAGCCGCCTCTATGCGAACGTCATCGACTTGCAGGAGGACGAGCGCCGGCAGATTGCCAACGAGCTGCACGACGAGGCCGGCCCCTGCCTTTTCGGCATCACCGCCAACGTCGCCTCCATCGGCCGCATCTCCGAGCAGTTTCCCGAGCCGCAGGCGCGTTCGATCCGGCAGCGGGTGGAGGAGGTGCACGCGGTGACGGAGCGGCTCAAGACGATCAATCGCGATTTGCTGCGCCGCCTGCGCCCGGTGGAGCTCGGCCGCATCCCGCTCGAGGAGCTTGTCGGCAGTCTCGTTGCCGGATTTGGCCGTCGGCATCCGGAGGTGGCCTTCAGCGTTGCCATTGGTTCCCTTGCGCGAAGTTATGGCGAAGCCGTAGACCTGACATTGTTCCGTTGCGTGCAAGAGGCGTTGACCAACGCGTTGCGGCATGGTCGCGCCACGCGCATGAAGATCGATCTCCGCGAGGAGCAAGCAGCCGCGAACGGATCGGGCGTCCCGGTGCGAATGCTGCGCTTGAAGATCGACGACAACGGAGCCGGCTTCGATCCCGGCGCGTCCATGGGCATCGGCATGACGGCGATGCGCGAGCGTGTGGGCAGCCTGGGCGGGACGATGAAGGTCGATAGCGTTTCCGGCGGCGGCACTACCGTTTCCATCGAGATCCCGCTGCGCGCGGAAAAGACCGAGCGCACGGCCAAGCAGGAAGTGATTGAAGGCCACGTCTGATGAAAGTTCTGGTTATCGACGATCACCCGATCGTCATTCAGGGTTGCCGCCGTCTGCTCGAGGACATGGGGGTCGATGAGATATTCGTTGCCTCCACCCTGTCGGAAGGCTTCCGCATCTATCGCCAGAAGCATCCCGACGTGATCATTGTCGACCTGTCGATGCAGTCGGGCGCCTTGGGCGGGCTCTCGTTCATCCGCCGCCTGCGCGTGCACGACGAGCGCACGCCGGTTCTGGTCCTCAGCATGCACTCGGATCGGATGATCGTCAGCCGTGCGCTCGAGGTCGGCGCCAACGGCTATCTGCTGAAGGACACCTCGTCCGAGGAATTCGTGAAGGCGTTCCGCCGCGTGCGTGACGGCCTGCCTTATCTCAATCACGACCTCGCCTCGCAGATCGCCTTCATGGAGGCGCGCGGCGACCGCAACCCACTCAGCCGCATGACGCTGCGCGAGCTGCAGACGCTGTCGCTTATCGCCGAGGGGAAGCCGTACATCTCCATCGCCGAAGAGCTGCACGTCAGCTACAAGACCGTGGTCAACACCAGCGCGCAGCTCAAGGCGAAGCTCGGCGTGCGTACGTTGCCGGAGCTGATGCGTATCGCCATCCAGCATCTTCCCGCCAACGCCAGCAAGACCGGCGCCTGAAACATCGGTCAGGCGGGCAGTTGCCGCTTGGACACGCAGCCCCAGCCGGCGAGCAGCCAACCTTTGCGGTTCTGCTCCAGCCAGCGCAGGGCCTCGCTGATGTCGGTGTTGTGGCAAACCTCGCCCGGCGGCGGCACCAGGTAATGCGTGATCCAGTGGTCGCGGTGCGCCCGGTCGCAATCGCCTTCGTGGCAGTACTCGAATTTCAGCACCTGGCCAGGCTGGCCATCGGGCAGACGGATGATGCGCTCCCGGCAATCGCCGGAGCCTTGCATGCATTCGACGATCACGTTCGGCTGATCGTCGGCTTGGATGGGGCCTGTCGGAACAGCAGCCAGAGTGGCTGAAAGCAACGCTGCGGGGATGGATGCGAAACGGCGAAGGGCTCGGGTCATGTGACACCTGCTCGCGCTGAGGCTCGCCCACTTTGCCGTGGGCCGTTCCACCCGGCCGTTTCCAAGCTCGTTTCTCGCTTTTTGCCGAAGCTAGGGTGCACCGGTTGCCGCGGCAAGAACGAATTGCCAGCAATTTGTGAACAAGCCGCGGCAATGCACGCAACGCAAATGTGCGCCGGGCTGTTCCGGCGGCTAACGACTGCTACGCCCGCTGCGGCCGCAGCGGTGCGTCGAGGCGGTCGATCTCGTTGTGGCCGGGGCCCGGATCGTCGGGCGCGGGCGGCGCCACAAAGATGTGCGGCTGTCCGCCTTCCTGGTTGCGACGGGCCTTGACCGTCTTGGCATCGACGGTCCGCGCGACCGGCTCGGCCTCGTGGACGGGGCGCTGAGCCTTGGTGATGTCAGCCGTCATATCCCTCGCCGCAGCGCTCTCGGTGCCGGCAGTGCGCCGCGTGGGCTGTTTGGTTTCGCCGGCCTCGGCCGCTTCGGCCGGCCGCTCCCCGCCGCCCTCCTCGTCGGGCGTGCGCCTGCCGAGCGCCACCAGCTCCTCGAGCTTGCTCGCCAGCATATCGCCGTCGCTCTTCTCGACTGCTTCCACCGGCACGCGCCATTGGAACGCGTCCAGCGTCCCCGACACGGGCGACACGGGCATCCACCGGTCGGCGACGAAACCGTCGGCAGTCCATGCGGGATCGCGCGGTGCGTTGACGGCGCGCGCCAGCCACTCGCGCACGCGGCCCTTGTCGGCGAACTGCTCGCCCTCGATGCGCGCCATGAGCGTCGCAACGCGTTGCGTCATGCGCGAAGGTATGAGCGGCTCGAGAGCGGCGCGCGCCTCGTCGAACTGCCGCGCCTCGATCGCAGCCGTGGCAACGGCGATCGGTGCCTCGATGGAGTTGGGGCTCAGCGCCGCCAGCTGCCGGACACGGTCGAGCCGGTCGCGCGGACTGTCACCGATGCGCGCATACGCGTAGGCGGTGGCGAGGTCGGGATGCGGTGAGCGGCTCCAAGTCCGCTGCAGAACCTTGGCCGCGCGCGGCGTATTCCCGCGCGATGCGAGCAAGCGTCCGGCGACGGCCGCCGCCGGCACGAGGTCAGGCGCCAGCCCATGCGCCTCCAGGGCCAGACTGAGCGCGCGCTCGGGATCGGCCTCCTCGGCGGCCTGTGCCTGCGCCGTCAGCAGCACGGCGCGGCGGCGATCGCCCAGGGCGCGGTCGATATGGCCGTTCTTGCGCGCGGTGGCGACAGTATCGAGGGCGCCCTGCCAGTCACCGTCGCGGCACTGCAGGTCAAACAGGGCATCGACGGCCCATGCCAGCTTCGGATTGAGCGCGACGGCGCGTTCGGCGAAATGGCGGGCGGCTTCGGTCTCGCGCTCGCGCTGGGCCTCCAGGAAGAGGCCGCGCAGGCCGAGTTGCTCGGTGTCCGGAGAGGCGAGCATGGCCTCGAAGATGCGCCGTGCTGTCGTGCGGTCGCCGGTGAGCTGTGCCGCCTGGGCGCGCAACAAATGCGTCAGCGGCTCGTTGGGCAACGACTTGCGGGCCTGGATGGCGGCGCGGGTCGCGGCCGCCTTGTCGCCGGCGCCGAGCGCGATCATTCCGCTCGACAACGCATCGAGCCCCAGTTTCTGGCGACGCTTGGTGAGCACGCTGCCGACTGCCGCGGGGCTGTACCAGACGCTGCGGATGATGGACCAGCAGAGCAGCGCGAACGCCACCAGCGCCACGAGAATGACGATGGCGCGGAAGACGCTGGTCTCGATCTGATACCCCTGCCACTGGACGACGAGCTCGCCCGGCCGGTCGGCGAGCCAGGCTAGCCCGGCCGCAACAAGAGCGATGGCGATGAGGAAGGCGATGAGGCGAAGCATACGACTCGATCTCTACTGGGCGGCGTTGCCATTGGGCGCGGCCGGCGCCGCGGCAAGCGAAGCTTTGAGCTGGGTCTCGACCGAGGCCAGCGCGCGGTCGACTGCATCGCGTGCCTCGACCTTGGCGAGGAAGTCCTGCGCCGCCTCTTGCGCCGGGGCGGGCAGCGTCTTCGCCTGCTGCAGCACGTCGCCGAGACGATCCTCGCTGAGCGCCGCTTCCATGCGCGAGACGACGGCCTCGACGCTCTTGTCGTCCGGGCTGTGCTCGGTTCGGCGCACGCGCACGACCGACTTCGCACCGGCCAGCAGGCGATCGACGATGGAGCCATCGGCAGGCTGCTGATCGGCGTCGATGATCTTGAAGGCGACGGGACGGAACTGCTCTTGCAGCTCGGCCGTCGTCGGTACGCCGTCGAGCGCAAAACGCTCGAGTGGCGCGAGGTCGACGACGTTGCCGGCGATCTTGCGGGTCTGAGCCAGCTCGGCGCCGTACGGCTTGCCGCGGTCGATGGTCCGTTTGAGATTGGCAAGCTCCAGCGACAGCACGATGCGCTCGGCGGTGGTGCGACGGTCGCCTTCGCTCTTGATGACGCCCTGCACGTCGCTCTGCAGCGCCGACAGCTTGTCATTGAGCGGGCTGACGGCCGACGAGACGTCCTCCGGCTTGGCGAAGGCGGCGAGGCGCGTATCGATATCGGACTTGAGGCGCTTCACGTCCTGTTGCGTCGTGTTCAGCGCGGCGGCGGCCCGGTCGCTATCGGTTTTCAAAGCCGTGAGCCCCGCCGCCATCTCCGCACTCTCGGCTTTCAAGGTCGAAAGCTCACGGTCGATACGCTGCGTGCCGGAGCGGGCAGCCTGTCCGGCCTCCGTCGCGGCAGCGAGGCGCGTGTCGATCTCCTGCGCCACGTTCTTGCGCAACGCGTCGAGCTGGTTCGACATCGTCGATTCAAGGTCCGCCAGTTTGCCCGAGATGGCGGCGAGCTGCGGCAGGCGGCCGGGTTGCGGATCGTGCTCGGCTGCCGACGCCATCAGCGATAGCTGCTCCTCCAGCTTGCCGACGCGCGCATCGGCCCCGGTGTCCGCCGGCGCACTGAGCTTGCTGCCGAGCGTGTTGATCTCTTTCGCCAGGTCGGCCTGCTTTTTGCTGACGCCGTCGATGTTGGCGTTGAGCTGCTCGAGCTGGCCGAGCTTGGTCTCGGCGGCCGCGAGGCGTGTCCCGAGATCGGAGTTCGGGCCCCGCTGGTTGCGCGCGCTCTCGAGCGCGGTGAGGCGCTGCTCGAGAGCGGCGGCGTTGTCGGGCTGGTCGGCGGTTTCGAAGCCGAGTTGCCCTGCCAGCATGTCGGCGCCGAGAAGGGCGATGACGCCACCCGCAAGACCGGCTGCGACGTGGGTGAAGAAGCCGCCGTATCCGCGTGGCGCCGGACGCGCTGCGGGCGTCGGCGCGGCCGTCCCACCTTTGGGCGGGTTGCCGTTGGCGTTGGCCGTCGCAGGCTTGTCGCTCTTGCCGTCTGCCGGGGACCCGGCCGCCGCGCTGGCACCGGCTGCCGGCGCACCCTCCGCAGAGGCGGCGCCTAACGGGGCTGTCTTGCCGGTCGGTGTGTCCTTAGGAGTATCCTTCGGGACGTCCTTCGACATGGCGGCACCCTCGGTCTTGCCTTTGGCGGCCGCGGCCGCTGCCTCCGCGGACTTAACCTCGGTAGCCTTGAGGTCGATGGTCGCGTGCGGGCGGCTGCCCGCCGGTGTGGAGGCGGAGCCCGCTGGTTTCTTATCGGGCTCGTTCTTATTCGCCGTCATGTGTGAAAATACCTCGCTGCGGACTTGTCCGCCTCTCGCCCATTGGCGTGAAGCTTTAGCACGCGGGTCGGGACGCTAGCCTACACTCCTGACCATAGCGTTGCTACTCGGGTAACGGCTGCCAGCATTCCTTCTGCATCGGGGGTTTCTGCTACCTCAACTCGCGCGGCGCGCAGAGGTTCTATGGCGGCGGCAACGGCGGGCGAGAGGCACAGCAACACGAGCCTGGCGGCAGCTTTTTCGAGCCGTTCAGCATCGACCAGACGGGCAAAGATCGCCCCCGTTCGCGGCGACATCAAGATCGCGGCATCGATCTTGCCAGCCTCCAGCAGAAGGCGGGTCGCGGGGCTTAACCCCTCGGCCGCCACGCTCCGATAGGTAACGATTTCCCGCGCCTCGACCCCGTGCGCAGCGAGCGCCCGGCGCAGGTCGAAAGCGATTTTCTCGCCACGTATGTGGGCGATGGTTTCGTCCCGATTCCGCGCCCGCTTAGTCAGCAGGGGAACGAGGTCGGCGCCCGTGCCCGGTCCCGTGGACACATCGGTAAACCCCAGCTCCTTGGCCAGCGCGGCGGTGCCCGGACCGACCGCGACCAGCGGCAGCTTCACGGCTTGGCCCGCGGCGGAGCTGGCCGCCAGCGCCCGCAGGCCATTGCGGCTGGTGGCGACGAGGCAGGTGGCGCCCGCGAGCTGTTCCGGTGAGATGGGGAGCAGCTCGATCCGCAGCAGCGGATCGACGGTCACGGTATGGCCGAGCGCTTCCAGCCGGGTGGCGAACGTTCCCGCATCGGATGCCGGTCTGGTGACGAGCACATGCATCAGGCGGTCGCGAAGAAACCGGGACCCGCCGAAGCCAGTACGAGCCCGGCGAGCTCCTCTCCCAAGGCTGCCGCGCTTCCGGCATCGGCCGCGGCCGTCACCTCGGCGGCGTGCGCATGGCGTCCATCGGTGGAAAGGATCTCGCCTCTGACATGCAGCAGGCCTCCGCGCAGCTCGGCAAATCCGGCGATCGGCGTGCGGCAGGAGCCTTCGAGCTGCGCGAGGTATGCGCGCTCGGCGGCGACGCAGACGGACGTGTCCGCATCGTTCAGAGCCGACACGAGTTGCGCGGTTGTGCCGTCGTCGGTGCGGATCTCGATGCCGATGGCGCCTTGAGCGACCGCCGGCAGCATGACGGACGTGCTCATCACCGCGGTGATGTGCTGCGACAGGCCGAGGCGATTGAGGCCGGCACAGGCGAGGAAGGTCGCATCGGCGACGCCCTCCTCCAGCTTGCGCAACCGCGTCTCGACATTGCCGCGGAAGCCGACGACCTCGAGGTCGGGGCGCGCGCGCAGCGCTTGCGCCTGTCGGCGCGGCGAGGACGTGCCGATGATGGCTCCCGCCGGCATCTCGTCGAGTGAGCCGTACTTGAGGCTGACGAAAGCATCGCGCGGGTCTTCGCGCTCGAGAATGGAGGCGATGGCGAGGCCGGCGGGCAGCTCCGCAGGCATGTCCTTCATCGAATGGACGGCGAGATCTATGCCGCCGGAGAACAGCGCTTCCTCCAGCTCCTTGGTGAACAGGCCTTTACCTCCGGCCTCGATGAGCGGCCGATCGGTGATCCTGTCGCCCGTCGTCTTGATGACGACCAGCTCGCATTGCCCCTCGGCGAGCCCGTGCGCAGCCGTTAGCTCCCGTGCCACCTGGCGTGCCTGGGCGAGTGCCAGCGGCGAGCCGCGCGTACCGATGCGGATCTTGGCAGCTTGCAAGCCGATCTCTCCGGATGCTAGGCGACAGGCCCCGGTGCGGGCCTCGCGCGGCGCCATGTATGCCCTCGCCCGCCCACGAACGCAAATGCGGTTGTCACCCCGTCTGCCCATGCTTCGACCACAGTCAGAGAGAGCCCGGCCAAGCCTCGTGCTGGGCATCGAAACGAGCTGCGATGAAACGGCGGCCGCGGTGGTTGCGCGCGCAGCGGACGGCACCGGCCGCATTCTGGCGAACGTCGTCCGCACGCAATGGGAACGCCATCGCCCGTTTGGCGGCGTGGTACCGGAAATTGCAGCCCGCGCCCACGTCGAGTGTCTCGACCTTCTCGTGCGCGAGGCGCTACGCGAGGCCGCCGTGAGCCTGGATGATCTCTCGGCCGTCGCCGCCACGACCGGGCCCGGACTGATCGGCGGGCTCATTGTCGGAGCCATCACCGGCAAAGCCATCGCGCTGGCGCGCGGCCTGCCGTTCATCGCTGTGCATCATCTGGAAGCGCACGCGTTGACCGTGGGCCTGACGGAAGGGGTAGCGCCGCCGTATCTGCTGCTGCTCGTCTCGGGCGGTCACACCCAACTTCTGATCGTGCGCGGCGTTGGCGACTACGAGCGGCTCGGCACGACGATCGACGATGCGCTCGGCGAGGCGTTCGACAAGACGGCCAAGCTGCTTGGTCTCGGATTTCCGGGCGGACCCGCCGTGGAAGAGGCGGCCCGGCGCGGACACGAGGATCGCTTCGACCTGCCGCGACCGATGGTGGGGCGCGAGGAGCTGCATTTCTCGTTTGCGGGCCTCAAGACCGCGGTCCGCCGGACGGCCGAAAAGCTCGCGCCGCTGCAAGCGCAGGACGTGTTCGACATTGCCGCCTCTTTCGAGGCCGCCGTTGCCGACGCGGTTGTCGACCGCTGCGCGCGCGGGATGAACGTCGCGAAGGCGACTATTGGGCCCTCGGCGCCGCTGCGCTTCGTCGTGGCCGGTGGCGTCGCAGCCAACGGGCGTCTGCGCGGCCGGCTGCAGGCACTGTGCGCGGAAAATGGGTTCTCGTTCCACGCCCCGCCGCTGGCTCTGTGCGGCGACAACGCGGCGATGATTGCCTGGGCCGGCGCGGAGCGGCTGGCGCGCGGTCTGATCGACCCGCTCGACGCACCGGTGCGGCCGCGCTGGCCGCTCGATGCACATGCCGCCCCGGCGATCGGTGCCGGCGTAAAGGCGTGAGCGCGGCGAGTGTGGTAGAGAGCTTGAGCGGGACGAAGGACGGGGTAGCGCGGTGAGCATCGACAGCGTCGGTATCGTCGGGGGTGGTGCATGGGGCACGGCACTCGCGCAGGCGATGCGCCGCGCCGGCCGCGACGTCATGCTGTGGGCGCGCGAGCCGGAGGTGATCGAGGCCGTCAATGCGCGTCACGCCAACGAGGCATTTCTGCCGGGCGTCGCGCTCGATCCTGCCATTCGTGCGACGACCGCGCTCGGCGACGTCGCCGAATGCGATGTCGTGCTGCTCGTGGCGCCGGCCCAGCACGTCCGCTCCGTAGCGCGGGAAATGCGCGCGAGCCTGCGTCCGCGCCAGCCGGTCATCATGTGCGCCAAGGGTATCGAGCAGTCGAGCGGCCAGATGATGGGCGAGGTGCTGGCAACCGAGTTGCCCGACGTGACACCGGCCGCCCTGTCGGGACCGAGCTTTGCCGCCGATGTAGCGCGCGGTCTGCCGGCGGCTCTGACGATCGCCTCCGCCGACGAACGCGCGGGCCGCGAGCTGGCGGAGCGGCTTGGCTCGCCCGGCTTTCGGCTCTACTGGAGCAACGATCTCGTCGGCGTGGAGCTTGGCGGCGCGCTCAAGAACGTGCTGGCCATCGCCGCCGGGATCGTGGACGGCAAGGGCCTCGGCGCCAGCGCGCATGCCGCCCTGGTGACGCGCGGTTTCGCCGAGATGCGGCGGCTCGGATCGGCGCTCGGCGCTCGGCCCGAAACGTTGATCGGCCTGTCGGGCTTGGGCGATCTCATTCTCACGTGCGGCAGCCCGCAGTCCCGCAACATGTCCCTCGGCCGGGCGCTGGGCCGCGGCGAGACGCTGGGCGAAGCCCTGGCGGGCAAGGTGTCGGTGTCGGAGGGCGTCTACACCGCAACCGCGGTACGCCGGCTGGCGGACGAGCGTGGCGTCGATATGCCGATCTGCGCCAGCGTGTGCGATGTAGTCGAAGGGCGCCTCAGCGTCGATGCGGCGATAGACCAGCTCATGCAGCGGCCGTTGAAGGCCGAGGACTAGGCCTCCGCGCAGGCCTTTTTCCGCGTCTGCGCTTGACAGCCCTCCAGCGGTGCGCGAGGCCGAACGTGCAATCCGCGCGAGGTGTGCCATGCCGGCCTATTGGTTGATGAAGTCGGAGCCCGATGCGTTCTCCTGGGCCGATCTCGTGGCCAAGGGCGCTAAGGGCGAGCCGTGGAGCGGCGTGCGCAACTTCACCGCCCGCAACAACATGAAGGACATGCGGCTCGGCGACCTCTGCTTCTTCTATCACTCGAACATCGGCAAGGAGGTCGTCGGCATATGCGAGGTGATCGCGCTGGCGCATCCCGACCCGAGCGACGACACCGGCAAGTGGAAGTGTGTGGACGTGCGAGCCGTGGAACCGCTGCCCAAGCCCGTCACGCTTGTCGACGTCAAGGCTAACCCCAAGCTCGCCGACATGGCGCTGGTGAAATCGTTCCGCCTGTCGGTGCAGCCGGTGACGGAAGCGGAATGGCGCGAGGTCTGCCGCATGGGCGGGCTCAAAGCCGCAGCCAAGTCGTCGCGGAAATGAGCGCTGTCGCCGCCAAGCTCGATCCGGCGGACGAGGCATCTGCAACCGCTTTCATCGTTGCCAACACGCGCCGCCTGGCGCCGCCGCTGGTGCCGGAGATCACGCTGCACCTCGCCGAAGAGTCCGTGCCCATCTGGCAGAAGACAGAGGAGGAGCTTGGCGAGCTGAACGTGCCGCCGCCCTATTGGGCATTCGCCTGGGCCGGGGGCCAGGCGCTGGCCCGGTATCTTCTCGATAACCCGGCGCTGCTCTCGGGCAAGCGCGTCCTCGACCTCGGGGCAGGCTCAGGATTGACGGCTATCGCGGCGATGAAAACGCGCGCCGCCGAGGCTATCGCCTCCGACCTCGACAGAATGGCACTCGCGGCGGTGCGTCTCAACGCGGCGCTCAACGACGTCGCCGTCGGCACGATAGCGGACAACCTGCTCGAGAAAACGCCGGAGCCGTTCGATGTCGTGCTCGTCGGCGACCTTTTCTACGAGCGCCAGCTCGCCGACCTCGTGTCCCGCTACATCGAGCAGGCAGCGCAGGGCGGTGCGCTCGTATTGATCGGCGATCCGCAGCGCAACTATTTCCCCAAGGGCCGGTTTATCTCCGCCGCTGAATATCGTGTGCCGGTGACGCGCGAGCTCGAGGACGCGGAGATCAAGCGCACGGCCGTCTGGCGACTTGGCTGAACGGCGCCGCGGTTGACGGCGATCAATGTCCGCGATGCCTTGCGGCGCGATGGCTTGGCCATTTTGTCCAAATGACCCTGTTGGCCGGCCCGATCTTCAACCAAGTGCCAAATTGCCGACATCTGCCGGCGCCTTCATAATGGCGCCAACGAACAAACCTCTGGGAGAAGCCCATGTCGGGGAAGACGTATCCGGTGCCGGGTGGCGAATGGCGTGAACGCGCGTGGATCGACGAGAACGCCTACGAAAAGCTCTATGCGCGCTCGATCAGCGATCCCGAGGGTTTCTGGGGCGAGGTCGGCAGCCGCCTGGATTGGATCAAGCCCTATGCCACGGTGAAAAATACTTCATTCCAGCCGCACAACGTATCGATCAAGTGGTACGAGGACGGCACGCTCAACGTCGCCGCCAATTGCGTCGATCGCCATCTCGCCACGCGCGGCGACCAGGTCGCTATCATCTGGGAAGGCGACGACCCTAGCCAGCAGGAAGAAATCACCTATCGCCAGCTGCACGAGCGCGTGTGCAAGTTCGCCAACGTGCTGCAGGCGCACGGCGTCAAGAAGGGCGACCGCGTCACCATCTATCTGCCGATGATTCCCGAGGCAGCCTACGCAATGCTGGCGTGCGCGCGCATCGGCGCCATCCACTCGGTGGTGTTCGGCGGCTTTTCGCCCGACAGCCTCGCGGGGCGCATCGAGGATGCCGAATCCAAGTTCATCGTTACCGCAGACGAGGGCCTGCGCGGCGGCAAGTTCGTTCCATTGAAAAAGAACACGGACGACGCGCTCGCCAAGGCGGGCAAGGGCGATGAGAAGGTTCTCGTCGTGCGCCGGACTGGCCGGCCCGTGGCCTGGACAGCTGGTCGCGATCTCTGGCTGCACGAGGAGCTGGACAAGGTCTCGGCTGATTGCCCGCCGGTGGAAGTGAACGCGGAGGATCCGCTGTTCGTCCTCTACACGTCAGGCTCCACGGGCAAGCCGAAGGGCGTGGTGCACACGACCGGCGGCTATCTGACGTTTGTCGCCGCCACACATCAGTACGTGTTCGATTACCACGACGGCGACATCTACTGGTGCACCGCCGACGTCGGCTGGGTCACCGGCCACAGCTACATCCTCTACGGGCCGCTCGCCAACGGCGCTACGACGCTGATGTTCGAGGGCGTGCCGAACTACCCGACCAACACGCGCTTCTGGAATGTGGTCGACAAGTGGAAGGTCAACATCTTCTACACCGCTCCGACGGCAATCCGAGCGCTCATGGGAGCCGGCGATGCGTTCGTGAAGGCGTCCGACCGGTCGTCGCTACGGCTGCTCGGCAGCGTCGGCGAGCCGATCAATCCGGAAGCCTGGGAATGGTATTACCATGTGGTCGGCGAGGAGCGCTGTCCTATCGTCGACACCTGGTGGCAGACGGAGACGGGCGGCATTCTCATCAGCCCGCTGCCGGGCGCCACGGCATTGAAGCCGGGCTCGGCCACGCGGCCGTTCTTCGGCGTGCAGCCGGCGCTCGTCGACGACAAAGGCGGCCAGCTCGAAGGCGCCGCGACCGGCAATCTTGTCATCCTCGATAGCTGGCCCGGACAGGCGCGCACCATCTATGGCGACCATGAGCGCTTCGAGCAGACGTACTTTTCCGCTTACCCCGGCACCTACTTCACCGGCGATGGCTGCCGCCGCGACGAGGACGGCTACTATTGGATCACGGGGCGCGTGGACGACGTGATCAACGTCTCCGGCCATCGCCTGGGCACGGCCGAGGTCGAAAGCGCGCTCGTTTCGCATCCGAAGGTCGCCGAGGCGGCTGTCGTCGGCTATCCGCACAACGTCAAGGGCCAGGGCATCTACTGCTACGTGACGCTGGTAGCGGGCGAGACGTTCACCCCCGAGCTGATCAAGGAGCTGACGACCCACGTCAGGAAGGAGATCGGGCCCATCGCGTCGCCGGATCTCATCCAGTTCGCGCCCGGGCTGCCGAAGACCCGCTCCGGCAAGATCATGCGCCGTATTCTGCGCAAGATCGCCGAGGACGAATACTCGAACCTCGGCGATATCTCGACCCTCGCCGATCCGGCGGTGGTGCAGGATCTCATCGACAACCGCCGGAACCGCCGCGACGCCGCAAGCTAAGCTGAGTAGCTGGCGGCGGACTCCTCGCCGCCAGCGCGACCACCCTAAGCATGGCCCGAAGCACTATTTCAGCGGCAGGAACAACTCCGCGACCGCGTCATGCTCTGGCACTTCCGGGAAGAAGCTGAGCCGCTCGCAGTAGATTGGGAAGTCGCGTGCTTCCTCGCCGCTGGCCGGCAGCCAGTCGCGATAAAGATAGAGCGCCGCAGGCTCCAGATTGTCGGTGTAGCCCACGACACGCAAGACCGCGCAGCGTCCGCCGGGGATCACGCCGGCCTTGATCTGCTCGCCGTTCGCCTCGATCGGTTGGTCGGTCCCGACACAAAGGTCCACGCTGTAATCGGCAGGCGATGCAGGACGGCGCTCGGAACGCCAGACATTGAAGGTCGGATTTGTCCTGGGGTGCAGGCCGGCGGCCTTACGCCAGGCGATGAAGCGCTGGATGGTGGCGCCGAGCGTCGCCGGGTCTCCCCGATGCTCCATGATCGCAACCGGCGTCGGCGCGACATTGCGGATCGTCACGTCGTCATCGGTAAAAGTCTTCTGCATGAGCTTGCTCCTCGCGTTGTCGAGAGGCCCGAAGGCCGCAAGCCACGGCTCCCAATCGGGAGATTTCCGGAACGACGAAGGCGATTGCCCGAACCGTTGTCGAAAGGCGCGGGCGAAGGCATCCGGTGCGTCGTAGCCGGCATCCATCGCTACGTCCGTGACGCTCTGAGCGTCACGGTAGGCCAGCCGGTACGAAGCGCGCTTCATGCGGGCGAGCTGGATATAGCGATGTACGGATAACCCGAAGGTCGCCGCGAACTGCCGGTGGAAATGAAACTTCGAGAAGGCTGCAACAGCGCTCGTCGCTTCCAGGTTCAGGTCACTGTCGAGATGCCGGTCAATATAGTCCAGCACCCGCTGCATTCTGGCATGGTAGTTGTCGAGCGCTGCCTTCATCGTCCCGTCCTTCGTGGCGATACCAGCTAGACGTTTGCTGTTGCGGTGCGCTCGACCGATATTGCGGTTTCGCATTGAGCCGGCATGCCCGACCACTGGGTCTCAAATTCAGGAGGAGACGGCTTAGGCACGTTACCTGGGGAACAGCGCCTCCGCCGCGTGCGCTCTATGCCGCGGCTGCCAATCTGCAACCCGAACGAGGAGCATTGCCTATGGAAGCCGTCATCGAGCACGTCGTCGCCGTCGGCATGGACATCGACACCCTGAAGCAGCTCGACAACCTGCGCCGCGCGCATCCGAACGTGCCCTCCCGCGTGCAGGTCATCCGCCGCCTCATCAGCGAGGCCCATGCCAAGATCGCCGTCGAGGCGCAATCGCCTGCCGCCTGAGCCGGCCGAAACGATCTGCAAACGCCAACAAGGCGCTGTCCCGACCGGGGCGGCGCCTCTTTCTGCTTGCAATAAGTTATAGTATTATCAATCACTTATAGACGACGCGGAACGCCTTGTCCCGAAATCTGGGTCTTGTCCCAGGCGGAACAGCGCCCATCCCGGCCGCGCCATAGCCTGTCTCCATCGAGCAAGGAGACAGCGCCATGACCGCCACCGCCCAGACGAATACGCCGAACACCCCAAAGGACCGGGGCCTGCGCATTGCCGGTGGCAAGGTCGGCGTTCTCCTGCTCCACGGACTGTGCGGCACCCCCGCCGAGATGCGCTTCGTCGCCATGGGCCTCGCCCGCGCCGGTTATACGGTGCACGTGCCGCAGCTCGCCGGCCACGGCGATGCGAACACCGGCCGCTGGCAGGATTGGTACATGTCGGCACGCGAGGCGCTGATCGAGCTGCGCCGCGAGTGCGACACGGTCATCGTCGGCGGCCTGTGCATGGGTGCCATCCTCGGCCTCCACCTCGCCGCCCGCAATCCGGGCAAGGTGCAGGGCGTATCCCTGTTCTCGCCGACGCTGTGGATCAACGGCTGGGCGATGCCCTGGACGGCGCGCCTCTTCAAGCTGGTGCGCTCGCGCTGGTTCGCCGGCTTCATGACCTTTCCGGACGCGGCTTCGCTCGGCATCAAGTGCCCGCGCGTTCGCCAGTTCGTGCAGCAGGCGCTGAGCGGCGAAGGCTCCGAGTACGGCCGCGCCGGGGTGCCTGCGACGATGGTGCTGGAGCACCGCCGCATGGTCGATGCGGCGATGAAGCTGCTGCACCGGGTGAAGCAGCCGACCCTCATCGTGCATTCGCAGGAGGACGACTATGCCGACCTCAACAACGCCGTCTACCTCAAGGACGAGCTGGCGGGCAAAGTCGACCTCGTCGTGCTGAACGACAGCTACCACATGGTGACGCTCGACAAGCAGCGTCACATCGTGGTGGAAAGCACCCGCGCCTTCGTCGCCCGCATTGTCGACGAGGTTTGCAGCATCGCCACCCCGGCTCTGCCGGTCGCGGCCTGAGCCGATTGGCGTGCTAATGATGGGCCGTTGACTGCGGGCCCGATCTCCGCTCCGCTGCCGCTACGTATCGCCGTCCGAACGCATAGAGCACCGCATGCACGACGATAAGCGTCCGCAGGCAAGCAACTACTGGGACGGCAGCAGGGTCGCGCGTCCGCTTTCGCCGCCGTTGGCGGAGAACATATCCGTTGACGTTGCCATCATCGGCGCCGGCTATACCGGGCTGTCGACCGCGTTTCACCTCAAGACGGCCGCGCCGTCCCTCGATGTCGCCGTGCTCGAGAGCGACGGCATCGGCTCGGGCGCCAGCGGGCGCAACGGCGGTTTCGTCATGACGCTGTTCGGCGCCTCGGCCGGTCTCATGAAGCTGCTGCACGGCGGTGCGCGCGTTCGCGAGGCGCATGCGTTCATGCAGCGGTGCATCAGCGAGCTCGAGGCATTCATCGCCGCGCACGACGTCGATTGCGATTACACCCGCAGCGGCTTCCTCAAGGTGGCGACCTCGCCGCGCTATGCGGCGCGCATACGCGACGAAATAGCGATGTTCGAGAAGCTCGGCATCGGCGGCCACCGCTGGCTCGATCGCGGCGAGCTGGCGCAGCGCGTACGCTCGCCGACGTTTCTCGGCGGCTGTGTCGAGACCGGCAGCGGCCTGCTCAACCCGCGCAAGTGGGTCGATGCGCTGGCCACGCTCGCCGTGGCCTCCGGCGCGCGCATTTACGAGCGGTCACCGGTTACGGACGTACGCCGTATCGGCGGCAAATTTCGCGTGCTCTGCAACGGCGTTGCGGTGAGGGCGGACAAGGTCGTGTTTGCAACCAACGGCTATACGCAACGCATCCCCGGTATGGGCTCGAAGCAGTTGCCGGCGTGCGTCTTCATCGTCGTGACGGCGCCGCTCACCGCCGAGCAGCGTGCATCCATCGGGTGGGACGGCCGCGAAGGCATCGAGGACGGCCGCAACTTCATGCACTTCTATCGCCTGACGCCCGACAACCGGCTGCTCATGGGCGGCGGCCCCGGGTTCGTGCCCTATGGCGGGAGGCTCCCGCAGGATGCTTCGCCGGCGGCATGGCAGCATCTGGAGCAGTTCATCGGCGCGACGTTTCCGGCGCTGCGCGGCATCCCGATCGACCACCGCTGGGGCGGGGCGTTCTCCGTCACGCTCGATTCGACGCCGCAAATCGGCACGCTGTACGGCGGCGCGGCTGCTTATTCGGTAGGCTGCACCGGCCACGGCGTGGCGATGACACACATGAACGGCCGCATCCTGCGCGACCTCGTGCTCGGCCAGCGGACGGAGCTGACCGAGATGTGGTTCGTCAACCGCCGTGCACTGCCGTTGCCGCCCGATCCCCTGCGCTCGCTAGGCGCCAAGGCGGTCACCGCTGCAATGGCCATCGATGACTGGTGGTGCGACCGGAGCCCCCATGAAACCACCGAATAAGATCGCCGTCATCGGCGCCACCGGCATGCTCGGCATTCCGGTCGCCGCCGCGCTCGTGGAGGCGGGATTCGCGGTCACGGCACTGGTGCGCGATCCGGCGCAGGCCCGACGCGTGCTGCCATCCGCCATTTCGCTCGTCGCGGCTGACGTTCGCGACGAGGAAAGCCTGCGCACCGGGCTCGCCGGCCACGACGGGCTCTATCTCAGCCTGTCGGTGGCGCCATCCGAGCGGCCGTGCGACTTCCACACCGAAGCGCAGGGATTGCAGAACATCCTTGCTGCGGCGCGCGATGCGAACGTCGCGCGCATCGCCTACCTGTCGGCGCTTGTCCACGACAGCCCGAGCCGATGGTGGGTGATCGGCATCTGGCAGCAGGCGCTGGCGCGTGTCGAGGCGTCGGGGATTCCCTTTACGATCTTCTATCCGACGAACTTCATGGAGACGCTCGCCGAGCGGCATGCGGCCGGCTCTCGCTTCGTCATGCTCGGGCGTTCGCGTCACGCCAACTATTGGATCGCCGGCGCAGATTTCGGCAAGCAGGTGGCGCGGGCATTCGCTCTCCCGGAGGCGGCGAACCGGGCGTACTGCATCCAGGGGCCCGAGCCGGCGACCTACGACGAGGCTGCAGCGCGCTACGTTGCCGCTCAGCAGGACATGCGATCGATCGTGCGTTTGCCGCTCTGGCTCGTGCGCACGGGTGGGCTGTTCTCGCGCCAGCTCGATTTCAACGCGCGCATCATGCAGACCGTGCTTGACTATCCGGAGACGTTCAAGGCCACCGACACCTGGGCCGAACTCGGCGAGCCGACCATCACTATCGAGCAGTTCGCAGCACAGCGCAGGCTGCAGCCGGCTTGAGTTTACTTGCAGCGCACCAGGATGCCGCGGTCGAAATGCATGTGGTTGTAGTGCGCGGCGTTGAACTCGGGTCCGAGGGCGACGCGGAAATAACGGCAGGCGCGCATGTGGACCTCGCGCAGGAAGCGGCCTTCCGGCGTGTCACGCTTATAGTCGGCGATGACGCTGATCTGCTTGCCGTTTTCCAGGCGAAACGCGCCGATATCGACAGCGTTGGCCAGCGAATGTTGGCTGCGGGTGTGTATCCACTTGCTGTTGCCGATGATGTTTCGGCATGCGTAAGTGCCCATGTCCTGCACCCAGGTGACGCGGCCGCCGAACGCCGCCACGGCGAGCGGCTGCACGTCCTGCTCCATCCATAGCGCGAGCGCCGTCGCGGCCTCGCAGGTGAGCTGATCGAGACCGATCTCGGCGCCGGCGACCTGGGCAATGCTGACGGCGTTGGTCCATCCGCAGCCATTCGGCTGCACATGGTCGGCGATAGGCCGCGCAACGATGTGCGGCGCGCGCAGGACGGCACGGCAGAGCGCCGGATCGTGGCGCATGGCGGCGAGGCGCGGATCGATGAACCACGTCGGCGGATCGTCGAGCGAGATCGGTGCGAACGGCGAATAGCGCTGCGGCACGAGGCCGAACCAGAAGACGCCGAGCACGACAAGCACGAGGAGCAGGGCCAGGAGAGCGCGAAGCAGGTTGCGGCCGGAGCGGCGCATGAGGAGTTCCCAAGACTGTCGAATACTGACTACAGCCTCGGCAGCCGTGCGCCAAGAATTGGCGCGAGCCAAGTGCCACCCACTGCGCCTGCGCGGCGGCGTTCCTCGCTCTGTGTCGTGCTATTGCGTCAAGCGCAGCTTGTTGAGGACGTTGGCGAATTTCGTCAGCGCCGCCTGCAGCTCCGCGCCGCTGCTCGCGTCGGCGTAGAACTCCTTCCCCGGTGTCGCGCAATCCTGCAGGGTGCGCTTCGCCTGCGCTGGCGGATTACCGAAGGCGATGGAGAAGACCAGCACGTTGCCGTTGTCGATGCCGGTCTTGATGCCGTTGCACAGCGTCGCTGCCTGCGCCGCCGAGCTGCCGTTGTAGAAGGAGGTATTGAAGATACCGTCGGACATCAGGATGACGGCCTTGATGAGCTTCGGCCGCTCGCCGTCCTCGGAGCGCGTGCGCTCGTAGGGATCGGGACGGCTGTCGCCGCCCCAGAAGCCGGCCCATTCGGGCGAGATCAGATTCCATGCCCACTGCAGGCCCATGTGTCCGCTCGTCGAGCCGCTCGCGCTATAGCGATCGACCGCGTTGGTGAGCGTCTGCTTGCTGTTGGTCAGCGGAATGACTTTGGCATTCGGGCAGGTGTAGTCCTGCCGTCCTTCGGTGTTGTCCTTGTCGGTCGGCTGGTCCTCGTGCACCTTGAAGTAGGCGCCAGCGTGGACCGGTCTGTCGGTCGCCACATCGCTCGTCCGCTCGATCACGCATTTGTCCTTGCTGCGGCCACCGGAGGCTGGCTTCGCGTAGTCGCCCAGGTTGACGCCGGACGAATATGGCGCGACCGCAATGCGGACCTTGCGCCCGTCCGGCATGTGCTCCGGCAGGAGATCGTCGGCGAAGGCGTGGAAAGCGGATTTCAGCGCGTCGATCTTGCGTTTGCCGTCGGGGCCGTACTCGGTCATCGATCCGGTCACGTCGAGCGCCATGGCGACCTCGACGTCGCTCTGGCCGAAAACGGCGGCGGTGGAGACAGGGGCGTGCATCTCCTCGACGCCGCTGATGCGCGACAGCGTCGTCGGCACCGTCACGCCGACGTCGACTTTGACCGAGCCGGTCTCGCGGTCGATGCTGACCTGCGGATCGCTGTAGCTGCCGAAGAGCCGTCCGCCCGATTGCGCGTTGGTGCGCACGTAATCCTTGGCGAGCTGCACCACGCCGTCGTCGTCCAGCTTGCCGTCGAGCAGCGCGCGGCCGGCGGCGAGCGTCGCGGCGTCGGCCGCAGAGCCGATGCGGGTATGCATGTTGGTCGTGCGGGCATAGTCGATGGCCATGCCGGCCGCGAGCAGGATCGCGGTGGAGGTGAGGCCGAAAATGATGGCGACGTTGCCACGCTCGTCACCGCCGAAGCGCCGGGCGAGAGAGGTTAATGGCCGGTGCATTCTGTCTCTCTGTGAAACACCGGAGAGCACGTTGCAAACGGGAGGCCGGACTCGCCGGCAGGGGCGGCGATCGCGGTGTCACGACGGCGTCGGTAAATCTTTAGAAGTCGGAGGCTATGCCGCCCTTCTCCCAATCGCCGTAGCGAACCGGATCGGGACAATCGCGGCCACCGACCTCCGCCGCCGGGGTACGCGCCTGCACCTCGGCGGCACGCCGGCGCGCCTCCGCCTCTGCCAGCGCCCGCTGGGCCGCCGGCGACAAAGGACGCTTATCGGGATCAGATTTCATCTGCGAAGCGAGACTGGTGGTTGCCAATGTTGCTATCCATATAGCATCTCTCGGTTGCTGATGGCGGAGCTGCGACAACGATGAACTACGTCAAGACGGCGATGCTTCTCGCGGCGCTGACCGCGATCTTCGTGGCGCTCGGTGGTCTCGTCGGCGGGTCGACGGGCATGGTGATCGCGTTCGTGCTGGCGCTGGGAATGAACTTCTTCAGCTACTGGAACTCCGACAAGATGGTGCTGCGCATGTACGGCGCGCACGAGGTCGACGAGCGTGCGGCGCCGGAATACTACGGCATCGTCCGCGACCTTGCGCAGCGTGCCGGCCTGCCAATGCCGCGCGTCTATGTCATGGACAGCCCACAGCCGAACGCGTTTGCCACGGGGCGCAACCCCGCCAACGCGGCGGTCTGTGCCTCCACCGGGCTGCTGCAGGCGCTCAACCGCGAGGAGATTTCCGGCGTAATGGCGCACGAGCTGGCGCACATTAAGAATCACGACACGCTGACCATGACCATTGCGGCTGGCATCGGCGGCGCGATCTCGATGCTGGCGCAGTACATGCAATTCGGCATGCTGTTTGGCGGCAACCGCGACGGCAACTCCGGGCCGGGCGTTGTTGGATCGCTGGTGGCCATTTTCATCGCGCCGCTCGCCGCCATGCTGGTGCAGATGGCGATCAGCCGCTCGCGCGAGTATGTCGCCGACCATAACGGCGCCGAAATATCCGGTCGCCCGCTGTCGCTGGCCTCGGCGCTGGCCAAGATCCAGAACTATGCGCACCGCATTCCGAACGAGGAGGCCGAAGCGGCCCCGGCGACGGCGCACATGTTCATCATCAATCCGCTCTCGGGGCGCGGGATGGACAACCTGTTCTCGACGCACCCCAACACCGAGAACCGCATCGCAGCTCTCGAAGCGCAGGCACGCCAGATGGGACAGACGGCGACCTCGCGCCCGGACGACGACGGCTCCGGCATGCCGCAGTCCGGCGGTCCGTGGTCCGCCGGGCCTCGCCGCACGTCCAGCGGGCCCTGGGGCTGACGCGAGGTGGCAAAGCCCGGTACGCCGACAATCCAGAAGCAGAAGCAGCACGTCCGCGCGCGCTCCTCTAGCGGGACACGCGCTGCACCGCCGACGCCTGCCGGTTTGCAAGCGCGCGAGCTGGCGGTCAGTCTGCTGACGGCCGTACTCAGCGAAGGCCGCTCTCTCGACAGCACCATCGCCCGCACGCCGCAGACGGCACCGCTCGAGCCGCGCGACCGCGCACTCGCCCGCCTCATTGCGGCGACGGTGTTGCGGCGCCTCGGGCAATTGGAGGCTGTTCTTGGCGGCTATCTCGAAAAGCCGCTGCCGAAGCGCCAGGGCGGCCTGTGGCCCATCCTGCTGTCCGGCGCGGCGCAACTCCTGTTCCTCGACACCCCGCCGCACGCCGCCGTCGGCCTCGCCGTGGAGCAGGCGCGGCGTGACCGGAACGCGGCGCGCTACGATAAGCTCGTCAACGCGCTGCTGCGCCGTGCCGCGCGCGAGGGACGCGAGGCCATCGCCGCGCAGGATTCTGTCGCGCTGAATATCCCAGCGTGGCTGATGCAGCGCTGGCGCAAAGCCTATGGCGGCGAGGTCGCTCAGCGCATCGCCGCCGCGTCGCTCGTCGAGGCGCCGCTCGACATCGCCGTGAAGTCCGACTCGCAGGCCTGGGCGGATCGCCTCGGTGGCGAGCTGCTGCCGACCGGGACGGTGCGCCTTGCGTCCGGCGGACGTATCGATGCGCTGCCGGGCTTCGCCGAGGGCGCATGGTGGGTGCAGGACGCGGCGGCGGCACTACCGGCCCGGCTATTGGGTCCGCTGGCGGGCAAGTCCGCGGTCGATCTGTGCGCGGCACCGGGCGGCAAGACGGCGCAGCTCGCTGCTGCCGGAGCAGCCGTCACGGCCGTCGACGTATCGGCGGCGCGCCTGCAGCGCCTGGGGACGAACATGAAGCGCCTGCAGCTCGAAGCCGAGCTCGTCGCGGCGGATGCGGCCGTCTGGTCGCCGGGGCGCACCTTTGACGCGGTGTTGCTCGACGCACCATGCACGGCGACCGGCACCATACGGCGTCACCCGGATATCCTGCGGCTGAAGCGGCCCGAGGATGCCTCCGCCCTTGCCGAGCTTCAGGCGAAGCTCCTCGATCAAGCCGCGATGCTGGTCGCGCCCGGCGGGACGCTGGTCTACTGCACCTGCTCCCTCGAGCCGGAGGAAGGCATCCTGCAGATCGAGCGGTTCCTTGCCGCTCAGCCGCGCTTCTCTCGCCGGCCGCTGGTGCCGGGCGAAGCGGGCATCGCGGCCGAATGGATAACCCCGGAAGGCGATCTGCGCACCTTGCCCTTCCATTTGCCGCGCGAGCGTCCGGAGATGTCGGGTCTCGACGGCTTCTACGCCGCGCGGCTGGTTCTCGGCCACTGATCCGCAGCCAATAGCAATCTGCGCACAGGCACGCGCGGCCGCCGCCTTGTCTTGACCGGGCCGGAGAGGTAGTCCGGATTCGATGGTGGTAGACACACCGATGGCTGTCCGCTCCGGGCGGGCGATGCGGGGCTCCCATGGCTGAACTGACGCTCAAGGAGCGGCTGCGCAAGGCTGCGCTCAACGTCGACGAGCCTGGCAAGCGGTCGCCGATCATCGCCGCTTTCGCCTCGCCGCTGAAGCGCTGGACCGAGCCGAGAATTCCGCAAGATCACCTTCTCATCGTGCCGCAGGATTTGCGTACGGCCGATCCGAGCTTCTGGGGCGAGCTGGAGCACGGACAGTTCGGCCTCGCCGGCAGCATCGTGCTCCTCAACGGCCTGTCGCCCTTCGAGGTGACGCCGCCGAACGCCGCCTGGGCACGGGAGCTGCATGGTTTCGGCTGGCTTCGCGATCTCGCCGCCGTCGGCAGCGACGAGGCGCGCGAAACCGGCCGGCGTCTGGCGCTCGAATGGACGTTGCGATTCGGCTCCGAGCGCTCCGGCATCGCTGCCGAGCCTGCGGTTGCGGCGCGGCGGCTGATCTCCTGGTTGTCGCAGGCGAACCTTCTGCTCGAGGATGCCGAGCCCAACGTTTATTGCGACATCACGGCCAGCCTCGGCCGCCAGCTTGCGCATCTTTCCTCGTTCTGGCGCGAGACGCAGCCGGGCCGCGAGCGGCTGCTGGCCGTCGCAGCGCTCAATTTCGCCGCTCTCGCGCTGGCGGGACACGATCGGCAGTTGCGCGAATTCGAGGCCAGCCTCAACGCAGAGCTGGCCTGGCAGGTGCTGGGCGACGGCGGGCACGTCACGCGCAACCCGTCGCTTGTGGTCGAGATGCTGCTCGACCTGCTGCCGCTCAGCCAGTGCTTCACGGCGCGCGATCGCAAGCTCCCCGAAGGTCTCGGCCATGCTCTTGAGCACATGCTGCCCATGCTGCAGTATCTGCGGCTCGGCGACGGCATGCTGGCACGGTTCAACGGCGCCGCTTGCGCCGAGGTGGCGGCACTGGCGACCGTCGCGGCCTACGACGATGGCTCGCTCGCGCCGCTCAAGGAGGCGCGCGCGTCCGGCTATGCACGGCTCGAGAGCAGCGACAGCGTTGTCGTCGCGGACGTTGGCCGCCCGCCGCCGTTCGCGCTCTCGTCCGCAGCCCAGGCCGGGTGTCTCTCCTTCGAGATGAGCGTTGGCCGGGAGCTGCTGTTCGCCAACGGCGGAACGCCTTCACCGGCGGCGGCCGAGTGGCTGCCGGCTTCGCGCGCGACAGCGAGCCACAACACGCTGGTGCTGGCCGAGAAGTCGTCATCCCGTCTCATCGCTCACCGCAAGCTCGAGGCGGCGACCGGCAGCGCGCCGATCCGCTATCCCGATCGTGTCGATTGGCGTCTCGAGGAGGAGGACGGCGGCCCGGTCCTGGTGGCCAGCCATGACGGCTACTGCCGCCGCCACGAGCTCCTGCACATGCGCCGCCTGCATCTCGCCGCCGACGGACAGCGGCTGCAAGGCCAGGATCGCCTCGATGGCATGAGCGGCAAAGTGCGCCTGCGCACCGATCTGCCGTTCGCGATACATTTCCACCTGACGCCGGCCGCGCGCTGCGGGCTCGGTGACAGCCACAACGAGGCGATAATCACGCTGCCGAGCGGCAGGCGCTGGCGCTTCGCCGTCGAGGGCGCGGCGCTGAGCATCGAGGAAAGCATCAGCTTCGCCGAGAGCGCTGGCCCGCGCGCGGCTTTGCAGATCGTGCTGCGCGGCGTCACGTACGGAGAGACGGAAGTCAATTGGGTCGCCGAGCGCGTACCGGAAGGGAATTCTGAATGACGACTGCACCGCGTATCAGGCGCGCGCTACTTTCGGTGTCCGACAAGTGCGGTCTCGTCGCGTTCGCTCAGGCACTATCCGAAATGGGCGTGGAGCTTATCTCGACCGGCGGGACGGCTGCGGCGCTGCGCGATAGCGGCCTGGCGGTGAAGGACGTCGCCGAGCTGACCGGCTTTCCGGAGATGCTCGACGGACGGGTCAAGACGCTGCATCCGCTCGTTCACGGTGGCCTATTGGCCGTGCGCGGGGACGCGCGCCACGATGCGCAGGCGGCCGAGCACGGCATCGCGCCGATCGACCTTCTCGTGGTCAATCTCTATCCATTCGAGGCGACGGTCGCCAAGGGCGGCGATTTCGACGCCTGCATCGAGAACATCGACATCGGCGGCCCGGCGCTGATCCGCGGTGCCGCCAAGAACCACGCCGGCGTCACCGTTGTCGTGGAGCCGGCCGACTATGAAAGCGTGCTCGCGGAGATGCGCGCAAACGGCGGAGCCACGACGCTCGATCTGCGCAAGCGTCTCGCGGCCAAGGCGTACGCGCGGACGGGTGCCTACGACGCTGCGATCAGCCAGTGGTTCGCCGCCTCGATCGGCGACGACACACCCGCGTGGCGCGCCTTCGGTGGGCGGCTCCGCTTTCCATTGCGCTACGGCGAGAACCCGCACCAGCGCGCGGCCTTCTATGCGACGGCCGATGCGCGTCCGGGCGTTGCCACCGCCGTGCAGCACCAGGGCAAGGAGCTGTCCTATAACAACCTCAACGACACGGATGCTGCCCTGGAGCTGGTGGCGGAGCTTGGGACCGACAAACCGGCCGTGGCCATCATCAAGCACGCCAACCCGTGCGGCGTTGCGACGGGCGCCAGCTTGCAGGAGGCTTATCGCAAGGCCCTGCGCTGCGACTCCGTCAGCGCCTTCGGCGGCATCGTCGCCCTGAACGGCGCCATCGACGGCGCCGCCGCCGAGGAGATCACCGGTATATTCACCGAGGTCGTCATCGCGCCGGATGCCACCGACGAGGCGAAGGCGATCTTTGCCGCCAAGAAGAACCTGCGGCTGCTCACGACCGGCCGGCTGCCCGATCCGCTGGCGCACGGGCTGGTCGTCCGCTCGCTCGCCGGCGGCCTCCTGGTGCAGACGCGCGATCACGGCACGACGTCGGCGACGAACCTGCGGGTCGCCACGCAGCGGGCTCCGACGGCGCAGGAGCTGGCGGATCTGCTGTTTGCGTTCAAGGTCGCCAAGCATGTCAAATCCAACGCCATCGTCTACGCCAAGGATGGCGCGACCGTCGGCATCGGCGCCGGGCAGATGAGCCGTGTGGATTCGGCGCGCATTGCGGCGCAGAAGGCGGCGGACGCTGCCCAAGCGCTGGGGCTCGACGCGCCGCTGACGCGCGGCTCCGTGGTGGCGTCGGATGCGTTCTTCCCCTTCGCCGATGGCCTCCTCGCCGCGGCGGAGGCGGGAGCGACGGCCGTCATCCAGCCGGGCGGATCGATGCGCGACGACGAGGTGATCGCGGCGGCCAATGATATGGGGCTCGCCATGGTCTTCACCGGTCTGCGCCACTTCCGGCACTGACATGGGCGCAGCCGGCGAGCCCGTTCACCTGCGTCCGGCGCGGCGCGGCGATTGGGATCTGATCCGTGGCTGGCTGGCGCGCCCGGATATCGAGGCCTGGTGGGGCCCCCGCTCGGCGACGGAGGCCGAGGTCAACATCGCCCTCGCCTCGGAGCACGCCCTGTGCCGCATCATCGAGGCCGGGGGAGCGCCGGTCGGTTACGCTCACGCCGTCGATGCCACCATGTGGGGCGACGACCTGCCCGACGACCTGGCGCCCGGCACCTGGGACCTCGACCTTTTCATTGCTTCGGAGGAGCACCGGGGCCGGGGCGTGGGCCAGGTCGCGCTCGGCATGCTGAGGGACGAGGTGTTCGCAACCACCCTGGCGGCCGCGGTGTGCGTCTTCCCGTCCATCCGCAACGAAAGGGCTGTAAGGGCTTACGAAAAGGCCGGCTTTCGCTGGCAGCGCATCTGGAACGATCCCTATACCGGACCGTCCTGGTTCATGGTGGCCGAGCGCCCGAGACGATAGCGCACGCCACTGTTTGTTGTTGTTTTCCAATAATGGCCGTAAGGTTAACCACCGATCATCCAGAGTTGGGGGACCATCGCTGTGAATACCGTCGTCCGTGTGATCATATTTATCCTGATCCTTGCCGCCATCGTTGCCGGGATCGTCTACGTCTATTCGCCACTGCCGCCGGTGCACGAGACCGCCCCGGTAAGCGCGCCGGCTGAACCGGCTCCCGCGCCTGCTGCACCCGAGCCTGCCCCGGCTGCACCGGAAACGCCGCCCGCACCGCCTGCGGCCGAACCGGCTCCGGCACCGACCGAGCCGGCTCCGGCAGCGCCCAGCGAGACGCCCGCGCAGCCGTCTCCCTGACGGCTAGGGGGCTAATGCCACTTCTGTGAATCGAACGGGGGCTCGTGCGTATCGCGCGGGCCCTTTTCGCTGTCTGGAGGCGGCTCGCCCGGCGGCGGGGCCGCCTCGGTCGATTTCTGCGCGTCCTTGCTCAGCTCCTCGGCCGCTTCCTTGGCCTTGTCCAGCACCTCGGACGTCGCCTGCTTCGCTCTGTCGAGCACCTCGCGTGCGGCTGCGGCGGCCTTGTCGAGAATGCGCGTCGACTCGCGCGCCTCGTCGATCGCCTTGCCGCTGGCCTCCTTGCCCTTCTCGATGCCGGCACCGGCATTCGCCTTGGCGCGGTCGATGGCTTTCAGGATGGCGTCCTTGGCCGCGTCGATGGCGGCGTTGGTCGCGTCCTTGGCATCGTCGATCGCCCTGTTGGCGCCGGGCTGCGCCGGCGCGGTGTCCTGGGTTTCGGGCGGCTCGCTTTGCGGGGTGTCGGCAGCCAGTGCGGCGCCCGCGAGCAGCAAAGGCGCGGCCAGAAGCGGAAGCAAGCGTGACATCGGCAATCACTCCTTCTGTGATCCGAGATCGCTTTCGGATGAGAACATGGGAAGCGCCTACGCTTCCGCCTAGACCTCGCGCGCCGGCGACCTCACCGGCAGCATGAGCGCGATGCCGGTGAGCAGGAAGAGGACAATCGCCGACATGCCCAGCCGCTGGCTTTGCGTCAGGGCGGTGACGAGGGCGACGAGCAGCGGCGCCAGGAACGCCGTCGCCTTGCCGGAGAACGCGAACAGCCCGAAGTACTGGGTGATCTTGTCCCGCGGAGCGAGGCGCGCGAGCAGCGAGCGGCTCGAAGACTGCACCGGCGCGGAGACGATGCCGACGACGATGGCGAAGGCGAGGAACACGCGCTCGCCGGTGGACGAGAACGGCGCCGAGCCGGCCGCCTTCGGGGCGACATCCACGAAGAAGAACACGTGCGAGCCATCGACCGACAGGATGCCGATGGCACCGACGACGAGGATGACCAGCGCCGAAACGATGACGAACTTGGCGCTGATCCAATCGTCGATGACGCCACCGAGCAGCGCGCCGAAGGCGCCGACCAGCGTCAGGATGATGCCGAACAGCCCCAGCTCCAAAGGTCCCCAGCCGAACACGCCGGCGCCGTAGATGCCGCCGAAGGTGAAGATGGCCGTCAGGCCGTCCGTGTAGATCATTCGGGCGGCGAGGAAGAGCAGCATGTCGCGGTTGTGAGGCAGGGCGCGCACGGTGTCCCACAGCTCGGCGGTTGCGTGGCGCCCGTCCGTCTCGCGCTTCTGACGTATGTCAGGCACGAACAGGAAGAAAGGGATCATGAACACGAGATACCAGACGGCGGACAGCGGTCCGACAATGCGGTCACCCTCGCGCGCGACGGTGTCGAGCGACAGCAGCGGCGACAGCCCGAGCAGCGTCTTGCCGCTGCCGTCCATGGGCACGATGAGACCGGCCACCAGGAAGAGGCTGGCGAGGCCGCCGAAATAGCCGCACGCCCAGCCGGCGCCGGAAAGCCGTCCCAGCTCACTCTGCGGTACGAGGCTCGGCATGATGGCGTTGGTGAACACGGCGGTGTACTCGGCGCACACGGTGGCGCAGACGAAGGCGAACAGCACCAGGAGGATCGTTGGCGTCGGAGCCGCGGGCGTCGCGATCCACAGCGTCGCCATGGCGGCCGCTAATATGACGGAGAACAATGCGATCCACGGCTTGCGTTGGCCCCGCCCGTCGGCGAAGGCGCCGAGGAAGGGGCTGCCGACGGCGATGAAGACGCCCGCAACAGCGGCCGCGAAGCCCCACATCGACTGCCCTTCAGGGCCGTTGCCGACGACCACGTTGGCGAAGTAGGGCGCAAAAAGGAACGTCAGGATCAGCGTATAGAACGGCTGCACCGCCCAATCGAACAGCATCCATGAGACGCGGGCCGGCAGCGGCGCACGCTCGGTCGCGGCTGCATGGTGAGCGGTCGTAGCCATATCCACGGTGTTGTCCCCATCTCCGATCCCCGGGTGCGAGGCCTATAGCACGGAAACTTGGCCGCGCTCGCGATGGACGTCGGCCGGTTAAGCCTATTGCAGGATTATGAGATGGTCCGGCAGCTCGTTGGGGTCGTAGGCGCCCGGGGGGAAATGCTCGCCGAGGGCCGCGCCGATGGCCGTGATGGCGGTCACGAACCCGTCCGTCGGGCGGCCGTCGCCGATGGCACCGGTGAGCGCATCGATGATGCGTTTCCACGTGCCGGCCGGGACTTCATCGTCGATGGCGCGATCGGCGATGATCTCGGCGTAGTGCTCGGCAATCGACACGAACAGCAGCACGCCTGTGCGTCCCTCGGTCGTATGCAGGTTTTGCGCGAGGAACTGCTCGACGGCGCGGCGGTGGGCGTGCTCGCGCTGGATGCCCGCGGGAACGAGCGCCATGCGCACGCGCTGCGGCAGCAGGGCGAGCGTCACGACGAGGAACGTCGCGAGCTGGATGAGGTAGATCGGCACCAGGGCCAGATGGGTGAAATAGATGAGCGCCCACGGCACCGCGAGGCTGACGATGGCGCCGACCAGGGGCGGCACGTAGTAGTAGCCGTCGCTTTGGGCAGCAACGACGACGACAATCTCGCCCGAGGTGTGCCGTTCAGCCTCGGCGATGGCGGCGGATATTCGCTGCTCTTCTTCCATGGAGAACGGCCTCATGTGCATGTCTCCGGGGCGCCGGCCTTTATCGTCATCACCAACTCCCCGATGACCCGCCGCCGCCGAAGTCGCCACCTCCGCCCGACCAGCCACCGCCCCCGCCGCCGCCACTCCATCCGCCGCCCCACCCGCCGTAGTCGCCGGGAACGATGATCGGGCCCATGCCGCGCCGGCGCCGCTGCCCCACCGCCTGCGGCGCGTTGCTGATCGATTGCGCGATGGCGAAGATGACGAACAGCACGACGCACATCCAGAAGACGATGAGCACCACCGACCAGAAATCGAGACCGTCCGCCTGACGCGCGGCACGCGCGCGCTCTTTCACCGCCTCGGCATCGCCGAGCAGTACGTCCTTGATGTCGCGCACGCCGGCCTTGATGCCGCCGGCGAAGTCGCCGCGGCGGAACTCCGGCAGGATGGCGTTCTCGATGATGAGCTTGGACATGGCGTCGGTCAGGATCGGCTCCAGGCCGCGTCCGACCTCGATGCGCACCTTGCGCTCATGCGGAGCCACTATGAGCAGGACGCCGTTGTCCTTGCCCTTCTGCCCGATGCCCCATTTGCGCCCGAGCTGGTAGCCGTAGTCCTCGATCGTGTAGTCCTGCAGCGAGTTGAGCGTGACGACGGCAACCTGGTCGGTGGACCGCTGCTCGAGATCGGCGAGATCATTCGTAATAGCGGCCGCATCCGCGGGCTGCAGAAGCCCCGCCTGATCGACGATGCGGCCGGTCAGCGCCGGAAACGCCGGCTCGGCGCCGGCCGGGGCGCTGAACGCCAGCAAGGCGATCGCCAGCACCCATGCCGCCGCGACGAGCGGTACCCGGCTCGACTGCAAAGCGCTCCGCGCAGCAGGCATCGTTCGCCTCCAATCCGGGTCGCTGGCGACGCTCTACTTCTTGGTGCCGAAGTCCACCTTCGGGGCCTTCATCTCCTCGGCGGGGATGTCGAACGTCGCCATCTCCTTGGAGGAAGGATACATCACCGCGCGCCAGATGCGTCCCGGGAACGTGCTGATCTCGGTGTTATAGGCGCGCACCGAGTTGATGTAGTCGCGCCGCGCGATGGCGATGCGGTTCTCGGTGCCCTCGATCTGGCTTTGCAGGGCGAGGAAGTTCTGGCCCGACTTGATGTCCGGATAGCGCTCCACCACCGCGAGCAGCCGCCCGAGCGCGCCGCCGAGCTGGTTCTGCGCGTCCTGGAATTTCTGCATGGCGGCGGGGTTGGTGAGGATGTCCGGCGGGATGTTCGCCTGCACCTGCGTGGCCTTGGCGCGCGCCTCGACGACGTCGGTCAGCACGGTCCGCTCCTGGTCGGCGAAGCCCTTCACGGTTTCGACGAGGTTGGGAATGAGGTCGGCGCGGCGCTTGTACTGGTTGAGGACCTCCGACCATGCCGCCTTGGCGTTCTGCTCGTAGGTCGGGATCGTGTTGATGCCGCAGCCGCCGAGGGTGACGGCGATAGCGGCCAGGAGAAGGGCGGAGATGGGGCGGGTGAAACGAAGCGCCGGCGCGTGAGCCATGACGAGGGCCTCCAGGGTGCAGCGAGACGTCTGACCTTAGCTCTAGCGAAGGTTAAAGGCCGCACAATGGTCTGTTTGCCTGCTGCGGCGAGGTTTACACCGGGCTATTTCGCCGGCTGCATTTGCGTGCGTCGCCGCGGGCGATTGTGGCGCGTTCCCATGGTTGCCATATTCCCGCGCGATGCAGGGCAGGGAGGCTCCCATCGCGGGGGCCATGGACCGGGTGGGGACGTCCAGACAGTATGCGCAACTCGATCGCAGTGATGAACACCAAGGGCGGTGTCGGCAAGTCGACGCTGGTGCTTGCCTTGGCCGAGACCATCTCGGCCTATCACAAGAAGAATGTGCTGGTGATCGACAGTGACGCCCAGGCGAGCGTGTCGAGCATGCTCATGTCGGTGTCCAGCCTCTACAAGCTCCAGAGCGAAGGCGCCACGATCGTCGATTTTCTCCACGGGCGCGTGCTCAAGAGCCAGGTCATCGACTGGCCGAAGTTCATCGTCCGCAATGTCTCCGATGTCGACGACGCCCGCTCGGTGTTCCTGCTGCCGAGCGATATGCAACTCACGTTGCTCGAGCGCGAGGTATCTAAGGAGAACCTGCACGGCCGCCTGCGCGAGGTGATCGGCGAGCTGCTGACCGGGGTGCGCAGGGTATTCGACGTCGTCATCATCGATTGTCCGCCGGGGCTGTCCGTGCTCACCGAGTGCTGGCTGCGCGAAGCGGATTTCCATATCTCGCCGACCAAGGCCGACTACGTGTCCGTGTGCGGGCTGGAGGTCTTCCGCCGCTTCAAGGGCCTCAATCCCGAGATGGGCTTCGCGGAGAACCTCGGCGTCATCGTCAACCTCAAGGAGACCAACTCGGCCTCCGACGAGGAGTATCACCGCTGGCTGCAGCAGAACGCCGAGAACGCCTGCTTCGAGCAGGCGATTCCGCGGATGCCGGCCCTGCAGGACGCGGCCAACTTCCAGAGCTACGAGCGCAGCTATCTCGCCAAGTACCCCGGCCAGGTGGGCACCGCCGTGCGCGCTCTGACCGAGGAGGTCATGGCTCGCCTTGCGGCTCGCAACACCACTGCTGTCGAGGCCAACGAGCCGGCAGCAGCCAGCGCCTGACAGGCGACAGCGCCCGGCACCGGTGCTAGAGGTTGCGCCATGCTGAGATCGCTGCTGTTCACACTCGCCGTTTTGACATGCGCCTCGCACGCGGCCGCCCTCGAGGTGAAGAGCTGCGATGACGCCAACATCGGGCTGACGGAGCTCATCGCGCCCGTCGCCAAGAACAGCCGCACCTTCAAGGACGACAAAGTCAGCGTCTATGTCGTCGATACCGTCGAGCCGGTGTGCTGCGCGGCGGGCGTGGCGATCGTTTTGCCCAACCCTCAGGACGAGCTGGGCGGCAGCACATGCGTGGCGGTCGTCGGCGTGGCGTCGGTGCAGCTCGATGAGACTACGGCCGTCGACGATCCGGCCAAGGGCCTGCGGCTCAGTATCCCGACGCGCGTCTTCAACGACGCTGCCGATTCGGCGCCCGGCGAGCCGATGCGGCTGCACATCGACGTCGACAAGGGCACCGTCGACCTCGAGTGAGGGCGGCGAGTTCGACGTGCAATGCGCGTTTAATTTTCGGTTTGTTGGAACTCTTGGGCGCAATCTCGCTTCTCATTGAAAATCCAGTGAGAATCGGCAGCACCCATGAAATCGACCTTTAGCAGTGAGCTGATTCGGAACATTCAGGTCCGCATGCACCACATTTACCAGGTGGATGCGGCCTTGCCCGAGGCGATGAAGCGCCAGCTCGAACGCATCGCCCATGCCGAGCGGGCTGCGCAGCGTGGCGGCGACGCCGGTGACGGGAAGCTGGAGCCCGCACACGGGGACGGACAGCAGCACAGCTGAGCGCGGACCGATCCGCCAGTCCGGGCAGCGTATAGGCACGGCTGCTGTCCGCGAGCCTCTCCCGCGATGACGCCATAACCTCCAGACGATGTCGCTCGCAGCCTCGGTGGCTGGCGGGAACAGCAGCGCGCGCGATGCGTTGGCCAAGCGAGGAAAACATCACAAGCTCGGCAGTATGATCGATGGGCTCTCGAAGCTATTCAGGGGCGAACGCCGCGCGTGGTCTTGGCTGGCTGCTGCGGGCGGAGCACGCAGGCCTGATGCACGAGCCGCTGCCGTCCCGCTGGATCGAGCTGATGAACTGCCTGGACGAAAAGGAGCGCGCGCGGCTCAAGGCCGAGCTGACTGTCGCCGGCGCGGACGGGGAGCGCCCGCTGCGCAACTAGGCGGCCAGCCCGGCGCGTTTGCGCCGACCGTGCCTACAGCAGCTTTTCCGGTTGAATGGAGCGGGCGATGAGATTCGAACTCACGACCCTTACCTTGGCAAGGTAATGCTCTACCCCTGAGCTACGCCCGCGTCCGATGGGTAACCGCCGCGGGAGCCGCGACGGACCCGCCTTATGGCGCAACTGCTCGGGGTTTGCAAGGCGTCGTGCGCGCCCCAGGAAAATTTGCCCTGAGGGCCTGGCGCCTCAGCCTTTTTCGCCGGTTCCAGCCTTGAAATAGCTCTTCAGGCTGCACTGGGAGAAACCGCCGTCCGAGAATAGCTTTTTCACTGCTTTGAGCGCCACCTCGCGCGATTCCCCGACGGCTGCCGCGCATCCCTGCTTCGGATCCTGACAGCACATCACCGCGAAGACGTGGTCCATGCCGTTGGTGCTCGCGGGCTGCTCGGCGCACGTCGAGGATGCCTGCTTGCAGGCCAGGACAGCGAGCTTCTTCGCCTGATCCTTCGTCGTCGCCCAGACGACCGTCGCCGTGTTCTCGAGGTTGGGGGCTATGGCCGCCCATCGCTCCTGCGCGCTGGCAGGAAGCGCGAGGATGAGAACCATTGGCAATGCGGCGGCGAGTGCAAAGGTCGTTCGGCGTGCGAAAGCTGCGGCGCGCATCGTGCCTCCTCGAGTGAACGGCCGGCGGATGCTACGCCTGCGCTTTGGCGCCTTCAAGATGACGCAGGCGGCGGTCCTCTGCAGGCTGCGGGTTGGCGTCACGGGCGTTGGCGGCTAGGTAGGGACTTCCGAAATCCACGCCGTAGGTTTCCGTGGCCGCGACCCGACAGGACCTCTTCGCCCGCCTCGCCGCGCTGGGCATCCCGACGCGGACGGTCGAGCACGAGGCGGTATTTACGGTTGCCGAGAGCAGCGAGATCGAGCGCCGGATCCCCGGCGCGCATACCAAGAACCTTTTCCTGAAGGACGATAGCGGCGCCCTGTTTCTGGTGGTGGCCATGGCCGCGACACGCGTCGATCTGAAGGGGTTGTCGCGGACGCTCGGTGCGCGCCGCTTCAGCTTCGGGAAGCCCGACCTGCTGCTGGAGGCGCTGGGCGTCGCGCCGGGCTCGGTCACAGCCTTCGCCGTCCTCAACGATACCGCGCGCCGCGTCGGCGTCGTGATCGACGCCGCCCTGATGGAACACGCGACGGTCAATTGCCATCCGCTTGAAAATACGGCGACAACCAACATTGCGCGCGACGATCTTTTGCGGTTCATTCGGGCTTGCGGGCACGAGCCCCGCATCGTCAGGCTGGACGCGGCAAAGGCCGCCGAGGGCTAGGCATCGGGTCGCCGGAGCATTTGCCACCGCCGCCCGGCTTGCAGTTTTCCGCTGGCGCCACGATTTGCCATGACGTGACGGTACAAGGCTTTGCGGCGCCCTCGAAATTGGTCGCGGATGGGTGCTTTTTTGTTATTGAGTAGGCCGCTGGCGGTCATTTGAACTCGCCGCGAGGAGAAGAGCTGATGGAATTCGGATTGAAGGCGTCGCCCGCGGGTGTGGCCGATGCCGACATCATCAAAGACGGGACCACGGCGAGCTTCGCCAAGGACGTGCTGGAAGCCTCGCGCACGGTGCCTGTCATCGTCGATTTCTGGGCTGCCTGGTGCGGTCCGTGCAAGCAGCTGACGCCGGTGATCGAAAAGGTGGTCAAGAGCTACGCCGGCAAGGTGCGTCTCGTGAAAATCAACGTCGACGAGCATCCGGCTATCGCCGGACAGCTTCGCATTCAGTCGCTTCCGACCGTGTATGCGTTCCGCGACGGCCGGCCGCTCGACGGCTTCATGGGAGCGCAGCCTGAAAGCGCCGTCCGCGCCTTCGTCGATCGCCTCGTCGGCGAGGAAGCCGAGGCGGACGTTGCGACCGTGCTCGCCACCGCCGAGCAGGCGATGGAGGAAGGCGACGTACAGGCCGCCGCCGAGATATTTGCCGCCGTGCTGCAGGAGCATAAGCAGAACCCGGTCGCGCTGGCCGGCTTGGCCCGCTGCTATCTGCAGACGGGCGATCTGGCCCGTGCCGAGCAGATGATCGCCCTCGTGCCGCCCGACGAGAAGAAGGTGCCGGCCGTCGAGCAGGTACGTGCCGCGCTCGACCTGGCCCGCAAGGCCGGCGGGGACGACAAACGGGGCGAGTTCGAGAAGCGGCTCGCGGCCGATCCGGCTGACCATCAGGCGCGGTTCGATCTCGCCGTCGCGCTGGCGGCGCACGGCCAGAAAAAGGAGGCAGTCGATCACCTCCTAGAGCTTGTGCGCCGCGACCGTAAGTGGAACGATGAGGCGGCGCGCAAGCAGCTCGTGCAATTGTTCGAGGCTTGGGGGTTCAAAGATCCGGCGGCGATCGACGGCAGGCGGCGCCTCTCGTCCCTGCTTTTCTCTTAGAGCCCGCGATCCCGCTGGAGCCAAGGAATATAGGCCCGTGTCACCGACCGATCGTTACAGGCGCCCGGCAGATCTTCCGCCCCGTATTCCCGTATTCCCGCTGCGCGGGGCGATACTGCTGCCGCGGGCCACGCTGCCGCTCAACGTGTTCGAGCCGCGCTACCTGGAGATGCTCGACGACGTCATGGCGGGCGACCGGCTGATTGGCATCGTGCAGCCGGCCGAGGCCGACAGCGGCGAGTTCGAGGAGAGCCCGCGCGAGGCCGTGGGGTTACGCAACGTCGGCTGTGTCGGCCGCGTGACGAGCTACCAGGAAGTCGATCACGCGCGCCGCACGATCACTCTGACCGGCATCATGCGCTACGACATCCTCGATGAGGCGGCAACGGACCTGCCGTATCGCGTCATGAGCGTCAGCTACGATCGCTATGCGAGCGACCTCAACGAGGGCCTGGGCGAGGAGCAGGTCGATCGCACGAACCTGCTGCGCGTGCTCCGCTCCTATCTCGATGCCAACCGGCTGGAGGCGGACTGGGGCGCCATCCAGCGAGCGTCCAGCGAGTTCCTCATCAACGCGCTGTGCGTGATGTGCCCTTACGGACCTGAGGAGAAGCAGGCGTTGCTGGAAGCGCAGGATCTCAAGGCCCGGGCGGATGTGCTGGTGGCGCTGGCCGAGATGGAGCTGGCTTCGAGCGGCAACAGCGGCAATACCCTGCAATAGGCGTAGCGAGGCCGGCCATGTCGCGGAGCTCCCATAGCGTCGATCCAAAGTTGCTCGAGGTCCTGGTCTGCCCGCTCACCAAGACACGGCTCGAATACGATGCCGGCGCGCAGGAGCTTATCAGCCGCGCCGCCGGCCTGGCCTTTCCCATCCAAGACGGCATTCCGCGCATGCGCCTCGAGGATGCGCGCCAAATCGACGCCGCGTCGGACCACCGCTAGGCGCGGCGCCCTATTAACCAACCTGTTTCAGCGTTTTGAAACGCCCCCGTGATTGCCTGCGCTGCTTTCATTCCAACGAAGCTCAACGGTGCAGGTGGGCGTGAGCGGCAAGCGTTCGCATTCGAGAGGCATAGCGCGTCCCGATAGCTCGCGGCATGCGCCCTGGCCGTTGGCCGCTGCGCGCCTCGCGGATATTGCATCGCCGCGCCTGCGCTCGCCCGATCCGCGTGCTTCGAGTCGGCAATCGTCCGCGTCGCTGATGATGCTGCTGGCCGGACTGGCCAGCCTCAGCATTGCGTTCGCGCTGCTTCCCGGTCCGCTCTCGGCGGTGCAGGTTTTCATCGCGCTCGGGATCGGGCTCACGCTCATCGCCCTCTATATGGCGTTCACGGCGCGCGTCGATGCCGGAGCCGATCAGCTCGAAAGTCTCGGCTCGCGCGTCGAGCGCCATTTGGAGCGGCTGCAGGACGCGCAGTGGGAGCTGAGCGAGAACGAGGCGCGCTATCGCGCATTGCTCGATTCGCAGGAGCAGGCGATCGTGCGGCGCGACGAGCGGGGGCTGCTTACGTTCGCCAACAAGGCCTTTCTCGACATATTCGACCTCACGCCCCGGACCGCATTGGGCAAGCCGTTCTCCGTCAAGCTGTGCGAGCCGTGCGAGACCAAGCCGCTGTCCGTTGGCGATGGCATCCGCCGGCAGCGCTTCGATCAGCACGTCGTCACCGCCGCCGGTCCGCGCTGGATCGAATGGGAGGAGCAGATCGTGGCCGCGCCGGGCGTCAACCGGCTTGAGGTGCAAAGCGTCGGCCGTGACGTGACCGAGCAGCGGCGTGCGGAGCTGCAGCTGGCCGAGGCGCGCGATCAGGCGGAGGCTGCCAACCGCGCCAAGAGCCGATTCCTCGCCGCCATGAGCCACGAGATCCGGACGCCGATGAACGGCATCCTGGGCATGGCGAGCCTTCTGCTGGAGACGCAGCAGACGCCGGAGCAGACGACGTACGTGCGCGCGGTCGATCAATCTGCCCGTACATTGCTCGCCCTCATCGACGAGATACTCGACTTCTCCAAGATCGAGGCGGGCAAGCTCGAGCTGTGCATCGAGCCGTTCGCGCTCGAAGCCTGCGTGCAGGGCGCGGTCGAGCTGCTGGCGCCGCGTGCCCACGAGAAAGGGCTGGAGATCGCGTGGTCGCTCAGCCCCAAGCTGCCGCGCGTCGTGCTCGGCGATGAAGTGCGCGTGCGGCAGATTCTGCTCAACCTCATCTCCAATGCGGTGAAGTTCACCGACGCGGGCGGCCTCAGCGTCAAGATCGACGGCGAGACGTCCGGCGACAGCGTGCGTGTCGACATAGTCGTGGAGGACACGGGCATAGGGCTCAGCGCGAACGACATGCGCGGCCTTTTCACCGAGTTCGAGCAGGCCGAGGCCGCGATCCGGCGCCGCACCGGCGGAACGGGATTGGGCCTGGCGATCTCGATGAAGCTGGCGCGCGCCATGGGCGGCGAGATCAGGGTCACCAGCGAGGCCGGAAAGGGCTCGATGTTCATCGCCAGCATCGAGCTGCAGGATGGTTCAACCGCGGCTTCCGGACAGGATCAGAACATCGTCGCCGAGGGCGCGCGCGTTCTTCTGGCCTTCGATCGGCGCCTCGAGCGCCGCGCCCTGCGCGATGCGCTGACGGCGGCGGGCGTGCGGGTGCACGAGTGCGACCTTGCCGCAGCCGCAACGCAACTGGCGGCCGCAGCACAGGATCTGGCGCCCTACAATCGCCTGATCGTCGACGGCGCGGAGGGTGCAGCCCGCGCCGGCTCGCTGCTCGCTGCGGCGCGCGAGCACAATGGGGCGAGTGGCGTGCGCGGCGTGGTGCTGGTCGATGTGCTGACCCGCTCGAGCCTCGCCGATTTCCGCTATGCAGGCTTCGACGCGTATCTCGTCCGTCCCGTGCGCCCTGCGTCGCTGATGATGCAGCTCGGACTGCTCGATGGCGCGGCGCCTGCCAGCGAGCAGGCAACCGATGCCGTGCGCGCCGCTCGGCCCGGGCAGTTTGGCGCCCGGCGGCGCGTCCTGCTCGCGGAGGACAACGAGATCAACTCGCTGCTGGCCAAGCGCATCTTGGAGAAATGCGGCTGCGAGTACGTCGCCGTGACCAACGGCGCAGACGCGGTGGCGGTGGTCGAGCGCGCGCTTGCCGCCGACGAGCGCGTCGATCTCATCCTCATGGACATCTTCATGCCGCAGGTCGACGGCGTCGAAGCGGCGCGGCAGATTAAGCAGCTCTACGGATCGCGCGCCGCGGACGCCGATGCCCCGCCGATCGTCGCCCTGACGGCGAACGCGTTCGCCGAGGACAGGCAACGCTATCTGCAGGCGGGACTGGACGATTATCTGGCCAAGCCCTTCGACAAGGCTGCCCTCGAAGGTGTGCTGCGACGCTGGTTCGGCTCGCTTCCCGGTGGCGATAGCGAGCCCGCCTAAAGGCCGCCACGCGGCCCCCGCAATTTCATGTTTTTCATGAGCGCAAGCCGCCTAATGCCGTTGGCGCGCGATAAAAAGTCTGTCATGGAAGCATGTTATCCCCCGCGTCCGCAGGGGGAAGTCGCCAAGGGGGGCGCCGCTTGACCGACAGTGCGGGAGCCGCTTCAAGCCCGGCCTCAAGAGCCGTATTATGGCCGGGTCGGCAGGGGAGAGGTCGAAAAATGAAGCACGCGGCTCGGCGCATGGCCAGCCGGTTGGCGCGTAGCCCGAAGTGGCACGCAGTCCCCGGTGGCCTGTTGGCTCTACGCGCGTTGCGCGAGGCAGGCGATGCTGGCTTTCCGCTGCGCAAACCCGACAAGATCTACGGCAAGATCGGCAGCCTCGAAGTGCGCCTGACGCGCAAGTGGCGCGACATCAAACTGGCCCAGCGGCTGCGCTACAAAGTCTTCTATGAGGAGATGTCGGCCGTTCCGTCGCTGCGCGCGGAGCTGCGCCGGCGGGACGAGGATCCCTACGATGCCGTTTGCGACCACCTGCTGGTCATCGACGAGGCCGCCCAGATCGCCAACGAGTCGTGGGGCGGTGTGCGTCGGCAGAAGGTCGTCGGCACCTACCGCGTGCTGCGCCAGGACATCGCCGAGAACACGCTCGGCTTCTACACGCAGAGCGAGTACGACATCGCGCCGTTGATCGCTGCCAAGCCGCACCATCGGTTCATGGAGCTCGGCCGCTCATGCGTGCTGGAGCCGTATCGCAACAAGCGTACCGTCGAGCTGCTGTGGCACGGGCTATGGACCTACGTGCGCGAGCATAAAGTCGACGTGATGGTGGGCTGCGCCAGCCTTCCGGGAACCAATCCCGACCAGCATGCCATGGCGCTGAGCTTCCTCCACCACAATGCGCTCGCGCCGCCCGAGTGGCGTTGCCGCGCGCACGACACGCTGTACGTCAACATGGATCGCCTGCCGCGCGAGAAGATCGACGCCAAGGCGGCGCTCAAGGCGTTGCCGCCGCTAGTCAAGGGCTACTTGCGGCTCGGCGCTTTCGTCGGCGACGGCGCCGTCATCGACCGCCAGTTCGGCACGACGGACGTGCTCATCATCCTACCGGTCGAGAAGATCGATCCGCGCTATTTCGAGCACTTCGGTGCGCCGAGCGAGGTCAAGAGTCGCGTCTCGGTGGACGCCTAGCCGCCTCTCCGGATCATCCGCGCTTCGGCTTCGCGGCGATTGTCGAGTCGAGGGCGGCGAGACGCAGCGAGCATTGCTTGATCGCTCGCTTGATGGCCGTCGCCCGCACCGGCGGACTGAAGTAGAAGCCCTGCGCCTCGTTGTAGCCGGCGGAGCGGACCGCCGCGAGGCTTGCCGCCGTCTCGACGCCTTCCGCCACCGAGCGCATGTGCAGCTCGCGCGCCAGGTCGGCAACCGACCTGACGATGGCGACACAGTCGTGGTGCTCAGGGATGTCGCGCACGAAGCTGCGGTCGATCTTGATCTTCTTGAACGGAAAGCTGCGCAGGTAGTTGAGCGTTGCGAAGCAGGTGCCGAAGTCGTCGAGCGAGATCAGCACGCCGAGATCGTGCAGCTTGCGCAGCACCTCCTGCGTTCGCGCCTGATCGCGCATCAGAACCGTTTCGGTGATCTCTAGCTGCAGGCGCCGCGCATCGAGCCCGGTCTCCTCCAGAACCTCGGTGACCGTCTCATAGACGTTGCCGTCCTCGATCTGCACGGCCGAGAGGTTCACGGCCACCTTCGTATGCTCGGGCCAGTCCTTGGCGTCGTTGCAGGCCTGCCGCAGCGCCCACGCGCCCATGCGCACGATGAGACGCGTCTCCTCGGCGATGGGAATGAACTCGGACGGCGGGATCAGGCCGCGCCCCGGATGGTTCCAGCGCATCAGGGCTTCGAAGCTCGAGACCTTGCCTTCGCGCAGGTCGACAATCGGCTGGTAGTGAAGCGCGAACTCGCCGCGCTCCAGCGCCTGCTGCAGCTCTCCGCGCAGCGGGTTCTCGGAGGCGGACTCGCCGGTCGAGCCGGGCGAGTAGAACGCGTGCACGCCGCGCCCCAGCGATTTGGCACGGTAAAGAGCCATGTCGGCGCAGGCGAAAAGCTGCTCCGGGTTCTGCGCGTGCTGCGGCGCTATCGCTATGCCGATGCTGGCATCGGTGTGCAGGCAATGGCCGTAGATCTCGTGCGGCCGGCGGATGTTCTGGAGGACGCGGCGCGCCAGATTGTCGGCCAGATCCTCGCGATCGACGCCGACCTGCATGATGGCGAACTCGTCGCCGCCGAGACGGCCCACGACATCGCCCGCACGCAAGCTGTTCCTCAAGCGCGCGGCGACGCTCTTGAGAAGGCCGTCGCCGACGAGGTGCCCGAGGCGGTCGTTGATATCCTTGAAGCGGTCGAGATCCATCCACAGGAGTGCAAACCCCTGGCGCGGATCGTAAGTCTCGAACTGACGCTCCAGCCGCTCGCGGAAATGGAAGCGATTGGGAATCTCGGTAAGCGTGTCGTGCCGCGCCAGCCACTCGATCTTCTCGTCCGACTGGCGCTGCGCGGTGATGTCCTCCTGCATGTCCACCCAGCCGCCGTCGGCGAGCGAGTGATATGTGACGCGGATGACGCTGCCGCCGGCAAGGTTCTGGATCTCCTCGCGATGCCCCGTCGCCTGCAGACGCGAGATATGGTTCTTGATCCATTCGCCTGCCGCATCGCGCGAGAGCTTCTGCCCGCTGATACGCAGCATGTGGTACCGCAGGATCTCCAGCAGCGGTGTTCCGGGCCGCGTCAGGGCTGCTGGCAAGGCGTAGATGTCGGCATAGGCCTTGTTGCAGACGACGAGCCGCTGCTCGCCGTCGAACATCGAAAGCCCGCGGCCCATGTGATTGAGGGCGGCCTCGAAGCACGCATTGAGCTTCTCGAGCTTCTCGTTGCGCTGCACTAGGGCGCCAAGCTGGAGCTCGAGGCTGGCCTGCAGCCGAGCGACCTCGTCGCCTGCCTGTGGTGCAGACGCCGGTTCGTCGCGCAGCTTTTCTTGCCGCCCAGATCCTTGGGCTAGCTTCAGCACACCCTGACTCACCTCTGGCCTTCCCTGGAGTCGCCGCAGCGCCGGCCACTCTAGAAGTAAGATGGTCTCTACATTGCTAACTCGAAAGAGTTAGGCCGGCGGGAGTTTAGCAGCCAGTAAATGCGCTCGATTTTGGATTGAGCCGAGTGTCGCCGCAACCTCAGGGCGTGGCGTCGTAGTAGTATTTCACGCCCAGCGTCAGCTCGTACTGCTCGCTCGACACCTGGATGTCGTGGCCCGGACCGGGAATGATTTCCGATCCGCTAACGGTTGTCTCAGGCGCGTACATGCCGGCGACTTCCAGTGCCCATTCCCTTTCGAAGCGCCATTCGCCGCCAGCGGTGATGTGATGCTGCGTCGTCGCGGGGGCGAGGATGTCGAGCTGCACGTCGCGCGAGCCGAACAGCGGCGTATTGTAGGCATAGCCGGCGCGCAGGGCGATCTCGGGTGTATAGCGCCACTCGGCGCCGAATTTGAAGACATTGAGATTGCGCCAGCCGAACGCCGGGCCATCGTCGGCCCCGAATGGCGCGAACAGCATGTTGGTCGCGGGGTTCGACACGCAGCGCACGGTGCCGTAGGCGATGTACTGATAGTCGAACATCAAGGTCAGGTTCGGCTGCGCGTCGTAGGCGATGCCCGCCTGGCCGAAGGCCGGTACGTCGCAATCGCCCTGATCGGCGAGCAAATGGTCGTACTTCTCGAAGGAGCCCATGTACGTCGGCGAAGATATGGCGCCGGCGATACGTAGGTTGCGGGCAACGCTCCACTCGACGCCGCCGCTGACGCCGAAGCCCCACTCCGCATCGATGCTGTTGGAGACGGGGGCGAACAGCGATAGCCCCTTGGCGCGAAACTGCTGGCGCGCGAGCGTCGGGCCGAAGCCGACCGATATGTCCGGCGTCACCTGCTTGGCGAGAGTCAACGTCAGGAACATCTGCTGCAAGTCGACACCGGCAGGGCCGGCGCAGTACATGCCGAAGCCGCCGGTAGGTCCGCAGTCGGGCGCCGGCCGTGGGAACGAGCGGTAGTTGGTGCTGGCGCCGTTGCCCCAGATCGAGATGCCGATGACGTCGACATAGGGGCTGTCGGTCACGCGGTAGGCAGCAGCGAGGTTGGGCACGAAGAATTGCAGCGTATTGCTGTCGTACTCGCCTGTTGGCGTCAGTCCGGGCGCGCCAGAGCCTTCCATCTCGCGCGTCGGGCTGAACATGCTGTAGGAGGAATCGATCTCGTTTTCGGCATGCACGAGACCGGCCGGATTGATGATGGCGATGGTGGCGTCACGCCCATCGGCCGAGCCAGCTCCGGCCAGCGCCTTGTGCCGGGCGCCATATCCGTTCTGGAAATATCCCTCCAAGGCGTTAGCCGGCGTCGCGACGAAAACCAGCAGCGCGCCCAAGAGGCAGCACCCCCGCGCCACCAGTTTCGACATCGTGTCCCCCATGCGAATCACTTCGCCAGCTTACGCAGATTTTCTCCGCGCCCAGCGGACGCGATCGTCTGACGCAGGCTTCTTCCACAGGTGGGGAATGTCCGGCCCGCTCAAGCGCTTTTGCTGCGCAGCGGCTCGGATGGTGGCTCGTGGCGGATGAGGCTGTAGCTCCACGTGTCCGATCCGGGCAGCGCCTGAGCCGGCCAGGTGTAGTCGGCCCAGTTGGCCTCGTACTCGGGATGGTAGAGCCCGCGGTTGGTCGGAAACCATGCATGCACCTTGCGCGCGTGCAGCAGCTCCAACATGTCGCGTGGGGCACGCTGGCTTTCGGCCGTTCGGTACTGCGTATCGACGCCTTCCTTGTCGGAGACGAGGAGAAAAGACTCGTTGCCGTCCGCGTCCCGCATCATCACGCCGGGCGGCGACAGGCACAGGTAGTGCTCGACGATGCCGTTCTTCTCGGCGACGTCCTTGAACAGATCGACGAAGCCGGGCTCGGAGGTGAAGCAGCTCTTTTGCAGCGCCAGTGCATTGGTTATGGGGCCGGATATTTCGGCGAAGTACTGTTCCTGCAGGCGCTTGATCTCGCGGCGCAGGGCGTACGTGACGCTGGCATCCTGCTTCTGCAGGAAGCAGTTGATGACGCCCTCGTTGAAGGCGCTGATGGCAGTCTCCAGGCCGGCCTTGCCGGTAAGCAGGATCTTCTTTACCGGCAGATCGCGGATGGCGCGGCAGAATTCGACGCCCGTCATCTTCGGCATGTCGTAATCGACAACGGCGACGGCGACGCGCTGCTGGCGCGCGTGGTCATCGACGACGGAGCGCAGCTCCGACAGGCGCAGGCGCAGGATGCGATCGCCGAACCGTAGATCGGGGCCGAAGTCGCCGTCGGAAATATCGTGGAAGTAGCTGGCGAAGCTCGGATGCTGCGCCGCCTGCGTGCGCAGATGCTCCAGCGCGGCGTCCGGACGCGTGAATGTCTGGCAGGACACGTCCTCGCTGAACTGAAAGTCGAGGCTTTCCAGGAAGAGCGGATCGTCGTCGAGAACAAGAACCGAAGTTGGATGGTAGAATGGCGTCATGATACCCCTCGAACCCGACACGGTTGGCATCGGGCCGACTGTGCACGTTCTGTAAGGGATGTCTGGTACTACGGTTTCGTATCGGATCCGGTACGACGACAGTTAAAAGTTTAAATGCTCGAATTTTCGGATCGTTTTCTTTTGAAGCGAAGGCTCGGCGCGATGATCCCGCGCGCCGACGCGAGAGCGCGCCCGCTGCTCATCGGACGCTGGGTGCAAGAGCTGGCGCGACGCTACGTCGAGTATCACGCGCACGCGCAGCGGAAGATCCGTGCCGCGGCATTTATCGGCGTGCTGGGCTTTCCGGTCTTCTATCTCACGTGGACATACATTCTGCCGCAGCCGTTCGAGAGCGTGCTGCTGCGCGGTATCGGCACGTTGCTTTGTCTGGCGCTGGCACTGTCGCCGTGGTGGCCGATGGCCTGGCGCCGCTACGTCGTGCCGTTCGCCTATTTCACCTACCTGTACAGCCTTCCGTTTTTCTTCACGTTGATGCTGCTGCTCAACGACAGCAATGCGACGTGGGAGATGTCGACCATGGCGGCGCTCATCTACGTGGTGCTGCTCTACGATCTCGTGAACGCCATCGTCGTTCTCTTCATCGGCTCGCTTGCGGCAATCGCGACCTACCTTCTGGTCACGGGCGGCGCGCCTATCCCCGCGGGTTACTGGACGACGCTGCCGATCCTGTTCTTTGCGCTGACGGCATTCCTCGGGCTTGCCTACGGTGACAACGTCATCGCGCGCGAGAAGCTCAAGGCCGCCGCGTCGTTGGCCAGCCAGGTGGCGCACGAATGCCGCACGCCGCTCACGGGCATCCGTTTCGAGGCCGACGGATGCGAGCGACTGATCGCCCGCCTGCCCGCCTCGCCGATCCGCGACAAGATTGCCGCCTCGCACCGGCGCGTGCGCCAGCACATCACGTCGGCGAACTCGGTGATCGATCTGCTGCTGACGAACGTCGCCCAGCATCACCGCGGCGTGCCGACGTCCGAGCTGCACAGCATGAAGCAGATCGTGCAGTCGGCGGTCGAGCGCTACGGTTTCAAGCTCAATCAGCGCGAGCTGGTGCAAATCGATGTCGAGGAAGACTTCCAGTTTCGCGGCTCGGACCTGCTGATGACGCACGTCCTCTTCAATCTTCTGAAGAACGGATTGCGCGCCATCGAGGCCCGTGGAGGCGTCGACAACAGCTTCACTATCGAGCTGCGGCGCGGCCACGACATGAACCGCGTCATCGTCTCGGATACCGGCGAAGGAATATCGCCGGACCTGATCAACTACCTGTTCATCCCGTTCGTCTCGGCGCAGCGGCCGGGGGTCGGCACGGGATTGGGGCTCTCGTTCTGCCGCATGATCATCGAGAGCTCCGGCGGCAAAATCTCATGTCGATCGGAGCTGAACGTCGGCACCTGCTTCACCATCGAGTTTCCCGCGGTGCAGCCAGTCTCTGACGATGCGACTGCGGCGTAGGCGCGAAGCGCCGGCGCCCTGGTCCAGCATCCCCGCGGTACGAGCGGAGGCGGCAGCCGGCTTGCGCCGCGTCGAGCGCCAGTTGGCCATGTCCACCTCGCCGCGTATCTCATCGCAAACGGCGATGATGCGGTCGAGATCGCTGCGCGATAGACCGCAGTTGACGGTGAAGCGGATCAGGCAGCGCTTGTCCGGCGTCGCGGGCGGGAAGAAGATCGCCCCGAACACGCCGCGCTTTTCAAGTGCGTCGCGCAACGTGGTCGTTTGGCGGATATCTCCCGGCTCCAACGCGATGATCTGCGCCTTCGAGGCGGCGACGTTGTAGCCGAGCGCGTCCATGCCCTGCTTCAAGTAGGCATGGTTGGCTTGCAGCTTGTCGCGGCGCCAGTCCTCGCGCTCGAAGACGTCCAGCACGGCGTCGAAGCCGGCGACCTCATGCTGCATGACCGACGTGGAGAAGATTGCGGGCAGAGCCTCGTAGCGGAAGTATTCCGCGTTGCGCCGCGAGGCGACGACGATGCCGCCGCGGCTCGCCACGGCCTTCGACAGGCCGATAGTGCGGAAATGGACACGGTGGGCGAGGCCCGCGGCGACGACGAGACCGGCGCCGTCCGGGCCCTGGGCGCCGAACGAATGCGTCTCATCGACGACCAGCGCGGCGCCAAAGCGCTCGCAGACTTCGACCAGGTCGGCGAGCGGCGCCATGTTGCCGTCGGTGCTGTAGAGCGCGTCGACGCAGACGAGGCCCGGGCCGTTCTGGCGCAGCAGGCGCTCCAGCGAATTTACGTCGTTGTGGCGGAAGAGGATGGGTCTGGCCCCGGCGCTGATAACCCCTTCGTGCAGCGAGATGTGGGCCTTCATGTCGAGGTAGACGGGCGCGTCCTTGGACGCAAACGACTGGATGAGGCCGACGTTTGCCGTATAGCCCGACGAGCAGAGCACGGCGTCCTCGGCCTCCATAAGTGCGGCGACCCGGCGCTCGAAGGCACGGGTGATATCGCGCTCGTGGTGGATCCAGACGCGCGACACGGCATCGCCATGCCCGCCGTCACGCAGGGCGGCGATCTCGCTCTCGATGACGTGCGGATGGCCCGCCAGGCAGAGGTAGTCGTTGCTGCGGACTTTGATGTCGCCGGGCCCCGGAGTGCGGCCCTGCAGCGGATGGCGCCCCTGCCAAACCTCGACTTTGCGCCGCACGTGGTAATCGTCGACGCGAGCACGCAGGAATTCCGGCTCTTTTGGGCTTTCGATACTCTCGCGCGCCTGCTTTAGATCCCCATCTGCAACTCGAAGCAGCACCTGTCCACCCTCGCAATTAATGAGTTTTTAACTAACTTAAATCGCTCGTTAACTGCAATTCAATTCGGCTGGGCGCGTCGCGCATTGGCCGCGAAATTTCAGGGGATATGCACGCTTGTATTTGCATGCAGGGGCGCGCGGCCTGAATTGATGCAGCGCTTAATAGATAATTAACGAATGAGACGCGGCAATGACCCCGCGGCAGGCCGCGGCGAAAGGTCCGGGTGCAATTTACGGCTGTGATGGCAAGGGCCCGGCGCGCCCAGGTGGAGGCGTCCGCCGCAGGCCCGCAATGTCAGGTTTTATGGGCTTAGACGGGCCCGCGGGCAGCGGTTCAGAACACAACGCCGGTTCCTCGAACCGCTTCCGGCGCGCGCTCGCCACGTGCGTGCATTTAATCGCCGGCGCGCAATTGGGATTTGTCTCGCAAAATCCGCCCAATCAGTGCCCGTCTTCGCATTGTGTGTGAAAAGTCGGGCGAAATGGCCGTATACATCCCATTGCCTCATCCCAGTATGACCCCCGGTATGAACCCGTGTATGTCCTGGCCGCAGTATCCGCTGCGCCCAATATGACGCGGGCGACGACGAGCGGCCCGCCTCGCTAGCGGCGATCGCGGCCATGTCGACGATATCGCCGTCCTTGGCGCCGGAGCGGCAAATCGGCACCGGATGCGAGAGGCCGGCGAGCGTCGGGCCGATCACCCGTAGCGGCCCCAGCTCTTGCAGCATCCTGGTCGGGATCGAGGCGGCGCGGAGCGTCGGCACGATCGCCACACATCTTGTTGAAAAATCGCCCCACCCAAGCGGAATGACGGAGCTGAAACAATCGGTTGGCCACCGCGCGGCGTTGCCGGTGCACAACCCCTGGGCGGCGTTGACCGCAAGCACCCCGCCGCTATCGTTACATGCCGCGGACTAGCCGTCGGTATTGGGGGACATCCGCCGATGGCGGGAAAGCGCACACGCACGCAGACGCTTCAGGCTGCCGCCGAGGAGACAGCCGATCGGCAGCCAGGCCCCGAGGAAGCCCCCATAGCGCCGGATCACGCGCCCGTGCAACTCGCGACGGCGGAAGCGACGCCGTCGATGGCGCAGTTCCTGGAGATCAAGGCAGCCAATCCCGATTGCCTGCTCTGGTATCGCATGGGCGACTTCTACGAGCTGTTCTTCGATGACGCCGTCGCCGCCTCCGCCACGCTCGGCATCGTGCTCACCAAGCGCGGCAAGCACCTCGGGCAGGACATTCCGATGTGCGGCGTGCCCATTCACCGTGCCGACGAATACCTGCACAGGCTGATCAAAGCCGGGCATCGCGTCGCCGTCGCCGAGCAGCTCGAGGACCCCGCCGAAGCGCGCAAGCGCGGGGCGAAGGCCGTCGTCCGCCGCGACGTCGTCCGCCTCGTGACGCCGGGCACGCTTACCGAGGAGACGCTGCTCGACGCGAAGGCACGCAACTACCTGACGGCCCTCTTCCGACCGGGCGCCAAGGCCGCGGATGAGCCGTTGGCATCCAGCGGCGCGTTCGCGCTGGCCTCGGTCGACATCTCTACTGGAGAGATGGAAGTCGGCGAGGTCGCAGGCCCCGATCTTGCGGGCGAGCTGGCGCGCCTGGCGCCGAGCGAGGTCATCGTCTCCGATACGCTCATGGCCAGCGGCGAGCTGCGGGCTCTCGCCGGGCGCGTCGGCGCGTCGGTGACACCGGTTCCCGGCGCCTATTTCGACAGTATCGCCGGCGAGACCAATCTCAAGGCGCAGCTCAAGGTGGCCGAGCTCGGCGCCTTCGGAACCTTTACCCGGCCCGAGCTGTCGGCGATCGGCGCCGCGCTCAAGTACGTCGAGCTGACGCAGATGGGCCGCGCGCCGCTGCTGCGCGCGCCGAAACGCTCGGGCTCGGATCGGATCATGCTGATCGATGCCGCGAGCCGGGCCAGCCTCGAGCTGGTGCGATCCGCCTCCGGTGACAGGCAGGGCAGCCTGCTGTCGGCGATCGACCGTACGCTCACCGGCGCCGGCGCGCGCGAGCTGGCGGCTCGGCTCGCCAGCCCCCTGCGCGACGTTGCCAGGATCAACGCGCGTCTCGATGCGGTGGGCTATCTCATCGGCCAGGAGCGGGTGCGGGACGATTTGCGCCAAGCGCTGCGCTCGGCGCCCGATATCGCCCGCGCCATGTCGCGGCTCGGCTTCGGCCGCGGCTCTCCCCGCGATCTCGCTGCCGTGCGCGACGGCCTCGGCGCAGCGACGGCCTGCAACGGGCTGCTCGCGGCAGCGGGGAGCGAGATGGGGCTGCCGGCGGACCTCGGGCGTATCGCAGGCGAGCTGCGCGCGGGCGGCGCCGATCTCTACGCCGCGCTGTCGGCGGCTCTCGTCGATGACCCGCCGCACCTGAAGCGCGACGGCGGCTTCGTCCGGGCCGGATATCGCCCGGAGCTGGACGAAGCGCGACGTCTCAAGGAGGACGGCCGCGGCGTCATGGCGGGGCTCGAGGCGACGTATGTCGAGCAGACCGGCATCAAGTCGCTCAAGGTCCGCCACAACAACATCCTCGGCTATTACATCGAGGTCACGCAGGGCAATGCCAAGCCGCTGCTCGAGGAGCCGCTGGCTGCCGAGTTCCGGCATCGCCAGACGATGGCGAATGCGGTGCGCTTTTCGACCGCCGAGCTGACGGACATAGAGGGCCGCATCGCGTCGGCGACGGAACGGGCGCTCAATCTCGAGCAGGAAATCTTCGCCGAGCTGGCGGCAGCCATCGAGCGCGCCGCCGACGATCTCAGCCGCGTCGCCGCCGCCATTGCCGAGCTCGATGCCGCCGCCGCACTGGCGGATCTGGCGCATGCCGAGGGCTATGCCCGTCCGCAGGTGGACGACAGCCAGGTTTTCGATATTCGCGGCGGGCGGCATCCGGTCGTCGAGCAGGCGCTACGTGCTGCCAAGGCCGGAGCGTTCATCGAGAACGACTGCGTACTCGGCGATAGCGCCGCGCCGGCGGACGGCGGCGAGACGGCAGCCGGGCGCATCTGGCTCGTCACGGGACCCAACATGGCGGGCAAGTCGACATTCCTGCGGCAGAACGCTCTCATCTGCGTGCTGGCGCAAATGGGGTCCTACGTGCCGGCGCGCTCGGCGACGATCGGCGCCGTCGACCGGCTGTTCAGCCGCGTCGGCGCCTCCGACGATCTTGCCCGTGGGCGCTCGACCTTCATGGTGGAGATGGTCGAGACGGCCGCCATCCTCAATCAGGCGAGCGAGCGCTCGCTCGTCATCCTCGACGAGATCGGGCGCGGCACGGCCACCTTCGACGGTCTTTCGATCGCGTGGGCGACGGTCGAGTACCTGCATGGTGCGCTAAAGGCGCGGGCGCTGTTCGCAACGCACTACCACGAGCTCACGGCGCTCGCGCGGCGCCTCGACGGCGTCGCCAACGTCACCATGGACGTGCGCGAGTGGCACGACGAGATCGTCTTCCTGCACAAGGTGAAGCCGGGCGCCGCGGACCGGTCGTACGGCATCCAGGTGGCAAAGCTGGCCGGGCTTCCGCCACCCGTCGTCGATCGTGCGCGCGAGGTGCTGGCCCTGCTCGAAAAGACCGACAGTCGCAAGAATGCGCGGAACGGCGGCCTCGACGAGCTGCCACTATTTGCGGTAAGCCGCCCGGTGCCGCCTTCACCGCCTGCCGGTCCGTCGGCGGTGGAGGTGGCGATCGACGATTTGCTGCCGGACGAGTTGACGCCCCGCGCCGCGCTCGATGTCGTATACAAGCTGAAAGCGCTGCGTCGCGGACAGACAGAGCCGGAACGCTAGCTCGATACCGCGGTTGTTCCGCGAATACGCGTTTGATGAGTCCATGGACAGAGCGATCCACCAGGCCGCGCCCTACTTCGACTCTCGCGAGTTGCGCGCGGAGCTGACGGCGAATTTCCGCGCCAGCGGCGATGATCCCGCCAAGGCCCGGCCGGCCATGGTCGAGCGCCTGAAGGCGCTGGTGGCTGGCGCGCACGCGGAGGCACGGCGCGGGCTGGAAGCCGACCACAGCGGGCGGCGCTGCGCGTCGGGTCTTTCGCATTTTCAGGACGAGCTGACCCGCGTCCTCTACGACTACACGGTGACGCACATCTACCGCGCCACCAACCCGTCGGATGCGGAGCGCATGGCCATCGTCGCCACCGGCGGCTATGGACGCGCGCTGCTGGCGCCGGGCTCCGACATCGATCTCCTTTTTCTCCTGCCCTACAAGCAGACCGCATGGGGTGAGAGCGTCGCCGAGTACATGCTGTACGTGCTGTGGGACCTGGGCTTCAAGGTCGGCCACGCGACGCGCACCATCGACCAGTGCATCAAGATGAGCGCCGACATCACCGTGCGCACGGCGCTGCTCGATGCGCGCCTCATTTACGGCGACGCACAGCTCTACGGCGAGTTCGAGGACCGGTTCCGCTCGGACGTCGTTGCCGGAACGGCGCGCGCGTTCATCGACGCCAAGATGGAGGAGTATGACGCGCGGCACCGGTCGGCCGGCGCGAGCCGCTACAAGGTCGAGCCCAATGTCAAGGACGGCAAAGGCGGCCTGCGCGATCTCCACACGCTGCATTGGCTGTCGAAGTATCTCTACGGCCAGGGCGTCGGAGCTGCGACAGTCGCCGCCGGAATATTCCGCCCCGACGAGGTGGCGACGTTCCGGCGCTGCGAGGACTTCCTATGGACGATCCGCTGCTTCCTGCATTTCGGCAGCGGGCGCGCCGAGGAGGTCCTCACCTTCGACATGCAGCCGTGGCTCGCGAGGCAGTTCGGCTATAACGACCGCGGCGGACTGCTGAGCGTCGAACGGTTCATGAAGCACTACTTCCTGGTCGCCAAGGACGTCGGTGACCTGACGACGATCCTCTGCTCGGCGCTGGAGATGCAGCAGCTCAAGGCATCGCCCGGCATCACGCGCCTCCTGCGCCCGCTGAACTGGCGACAGCGCCGGCAGTTGCGCGTGCGCACCGATTTCCGCATCGACAACGACCGGCTCAATGTCGCCGATCCCGAGGTATTCAAGCGCGACCCGGTGAATCTGATCCGCTTCTTCGCGGAGGCGCATCTGTCGAACTCGTTCCTGCACCCCGGTGCGATCCGACTCCTGCACCAGTCCAAGCGGCTGATCGACGACAACCTGCGGGCCAACCCCGAGGCGAACCGCATCTTCATCGAGCTGCTCACGGGGCACAACAATCCCGAGATGTCGCTGCGGCGCATGAACGAAGCGGGAGTGCTCGGCCGCTTCGTTCCCGAGTTCGGGCGCGTCGTCGGCATGACGCAGTTCAACATGTATCACAGCTACACGGTCGACGAGCACCTCGTGCGCACGGTCGGCATGCTCGCGGATATCGAGCGCGGCGGCTCGAGCGACGAGCTGCCGCTCTCGTCGGAGATCATCAATACGATCAAGAACCGGCGGGCGCTGTACGTGGCGGCGTTCCTGCACGATATCGGCAAAGGACAGACGGAGGATCATTCGATCGTCGGCGCGCGTGTTGCCCGCGAGCTCGGTCCGCGCTTCGGCTTGACGCCCGCCGAGACCGAGACGGCGGCGTGGCTCATCGAGCAGCACCTGACGATGAGCAACATCGCGCAGAGCCGCGATCTCTCCGATCCGAAGACGATCCGCGATTTCGCCGATGTGGTGCAGAGCCCGGAGCGGCTGAAGCTGCTCCTGCTGCTGACGGTGGCCGATATCCGCGCCGTCGGTCCGGGCGTGTGGAACGGCTGGAAGGGTCAGCTGCTGCGCACTCTTTATTACGAGACCGAGCCTTTGGTTGCGGGCGGACATACGCAAGTGCAGCGCAGCCAGCGGCAGGCGGAAGGGCAGGAGGCGCTGCGCGCGGCGCTGAGCGACTGGCCGGCCGATGAAATCGACCGTTACGTGGAGCGTCACTATCCGGACTACTGGTTGCGCACGGATGCGGAGCAGCGCATCGAGCACGCGCGGCTTTTGCGCCGCGCCGAGCAGGAAGGGCTGCACGTCGCCACCGAGACGCGCACGGACGCCTTCACGGCGATCACCGAGTTGACGGTCGTGGCGTCGAACCATCCTCGCCTGCTGGCACTGTTCGCCGGCGCCTGCGCGGCGACGGGCGCCAACATCGCCGGCGCGCACATCATGACCACGCGCGACGGCTACGCGCTCGATACCTTCCTGCTCAATCGCGCGTTCAACGAGGACGACGACGAGCTGCGGCGGGGAAAGCGCATCGGCGATCTCATCCAACGGCTTTTGCGCGGCGATGCCTGGCTCGACACGCTGCTGGCAGAGCGGGGGCCGCCACCGCGGCGCGTCATGGCGTTTACCGTCGAGCCCGACGTGATCATCAACAATGCGCTGTCGGACCAGTTCACCGTCATCGAGGTGGCGGGGCGCGACCGGCCCGGGCTCCTGTATGAGCTGACCAGCACGCTTTCCAACCTGCTGCTCGATATCACGTCGGCGCACATCACGACGTTCGGAGAGAAGGCCGTCGACGTGTTCTACGTCACCGATCTCACCGGCAAGAAGGTGGTCAGCGACCAGCGGCAAGAGACGATCCGCAAGCGCATCATCGAGGTGCTCGATGGGGTCGCGGAGAAGCCGCAAGTCCCGCCCGCCGCCTGATGCGCGGGATGCTGCCTACGCTAGCGATACCCAGCCCGGCGAGAGAACCGGCCTAGCGAGAGACGATGAGCTCGACGCGGCGATCGAGCTGCCAGAGGTCCTCCTGGCTGAAGTCGCCGCGCACGACGCCCCTATACGGCTCCGATTTCCCCATGGGGATGAGATCGAGCCCGCCTTTGTATCCGCCCGCGCGCAGGAATTGCGCCACGGTCTCCAAGCGCTCGCGCGACAGCTCCATGTTGAGATCGTCGCTGCCGCGCTCGTCGGCATGGCCGGTCAGCGTAACCTTGGGAAAACGCTTGAGCTGTAGATATTCGAGCAGCAGCGAAGCGGCCTTGCGACCCTCGTAGGTCAACGTCGCCTCGTTGAAGACGAACGTGACGGGCACCGGCACGGTGGTGCTTTCGGGAACCCTCGACGTGGGTGACGTTGCGGCCGGTGCCTGAGCAGAGGGTGCAGCCGGAGCCGCGGTCGAGGACGGAGCCGACGAAGCCCTCGCCTCCTGCGTGCCGGGATTGGTGGCGGTGATCTGCGGCTCGGCGACTGCCGGCGGCGTCGTCGCGGCAGGGGCCGGCAGTGTCGGGGAAGGAGCGGCCGGCGGGTTTGCCTCGGTCCGCGCCGCAGCGACCATGTTCTCGAGACTCTTCAGCATGCGCGAGGCAACGGCGCTGGCGGTCTTTTGCTTGGGCTCCGGAGCCGCTGCGGCCGCGGCCTTCGGAGCCTCGCGCTGCGGCTCGGCGCCGACGACGCGCGCAACAGAGCCGGGCGGCGCCTTGAACAGCGCCAGCTTGCCGTCGGGATTGGCGATCTTGGCGTCGGTGTTCAGCGTCCACTCGCCGTTCTCGTCGACGGCCGCGGTGCCGACCTCTTTGCCGTCGACGGTGATGGTGACGAGCGAGTTCGGCTCGGCGCGGCCGGCAAAAACGGATGTGCCCTTAGGGTCGATGCGCGCAATGTCGAAGGACGGCCCACCGCTGTCCTGCGGGCCTTTGTCCGGAGGGGAGAGGGCATCCTTCAGATCGCGAGCCGTTTCGTCGAGGGAGTCGGGTTTTTCGGCGCGCGCCTGCTTGTCGGCCTGCGGCTGCTCCGGCCGTTTGGCCTGATCGTCGGGCCGGTCTTTGGCGTGCTCCTTGGCCGCCTGCTGCGGCGCGCGCGGTGAGGGCGCGTCCTCGGCGAGCCACGCGGCCCCGGCGAACAGCAAAAGAAGCAACAGAACGAGCGGTACGGCCAGCCTGAGCATCGAATTTCTTCCTGCAGCTCAAAGGCCCCCCGGCCCAGCGGCAGTTTCCGTCAATTGGATGGACGGTTCAAGATGCACGCTCATCGCGCCGAAAATGCGAGCGCGGACAATGCCTTATCGGAAGGCGGCGCTAGGCCGACAAGCGCGGGTTGTCGCCGCTGCCGCCGCGGAAAAGGAAGGCCATCAGGAAGCCGGCGACGAAGCCGCCGACGTGAGCCATGAAAGCTACGCCGCCGACGTCGTGGCCCTCGCCGGTGTCCGCGATCGAACCGACGCTGCTGAAAAGCTGAAGTCCGAACCACAGGCCAAGAACCAGGATCGCCGGCACGGCCACTACGCCATCGCGCATCAGCACGTTGACGCGCCCCTGGGGAAACATCAGCAGGTAGGCGCCGAGCACGCCGGCGATGGCGCCCGACGCACCGAGATTCGGAATATTGGCGGACGGCATGAGGAAATACTGGGCGAATGTCGCAGCGATGCCGGCCAGCAGATAGAAGAACAGGTACTTGGCGTGGCCGAAGTTGTCCTCGACGTTGTCGCCGAAGATCCACAGGTAGAGCATGTTGCCGCCGAGGTGCATCCAGCTTCCATGCATGAACATGGCGGTAAAGATGGTCACGACGTTGCCGGCCGGGTCGGCGGCAAACCGAGCCGGCACGAACGACCACTGGCGGATGAAGTCGTCGCCGTTCTGCAGCTCGAGCAGAAATACCACCACGTTGATGGCGATAAGGGCATAGGTGACGAACGGGGTCGTGCGCCGCGTGGAATTGTCGTCGCCTAGCGGGAACATGGGCGTGCCCTCCACAGTGATGCAAACTTGTCCCGCAACTGCCTCGGCCGTGTCAACGCCGGTGCAAGGACCACCGGTGCTGCCATCTGGCCGCTTGCCCTCGGCACGCGCCTCCGCTACCGCTCAGCGCCCATGAAGCTCTACCGCTCCTTCGCTACCGTCGGCGGGCTTACGCTCCTCAGCCGTGTATTCGGCTTCCTGCGCGACATTCTCATTGCCGCCATCCTGGGGTCGGGGGCGGTTGCGGATGCGTTCTTCGTCGCCTTCCGCTTTCCCAATCTGTTTCGCCGCCTGTTCGGCGAGGGCGCATTCAACGCGGCCTTCGTGCCGCTGTTCGCCAAGCGCCTCGAAGGCGAGGGACACGAGGCCGCTCGCGCGTTCGCCGAAGAGGCGATGGCGGGCCTCGTGTTCATTCTGCTGCTGCTGACGGTCATCGCCGAGATCACGATGCCGTTTCTCATGTACGGCCTGGCGCCCGGCTTCAGCGAAAACCCGCAAAAGTTCGATCTCGCCGTGCTGCTCACGCGCATCACCATGCCGTACCTGTTGTGCATGTCGCTGGTGGCGCTGATGTCCGGCGTGCTCAACTCGTTCGGCAAGTTCGTCGAGAGCTCGTCAGTCTCGATCGTCCTCAACGGCGTGATGATGATCGCGACGCTGATCGGCATGTGGCTCGGCTACCAGAACGAGCCGATGGCCGGCGTCGTGCAGGCGTGGGGCGTGTTCATCGCGGGAATTCTGCAGCTCGCCGTGCTGCTGGACGGCCTGCGTCGCAACAACATCTGGCTGCGCTTGCGCCGTCCGCGAATGACCGAGGGCGTGCGGCGCCTCATCCAGCTCGGCATTCCCGGCGTCATCGCCGGCGGCGTCACGCAGATCAACATCGTCATCGGCACCGTCATTGCCTCGATGCAGAACGGCGCCGTGTCCTATCTCTATTATGCCGACCGCCTCTACGAGCTGCCGCTGGCTATCGTCGGCATCGCCATCGGCGTCGTGCTGCTTCCCGACGTTGCGCGGCACCTGCGCGCCGAGAATCACGAAGCGGTCATGGACAGCCAGAACCGCTCGTTCGAGTTCGCCATGCTGCTGACGCTGCCCGCCGCCGTAGCCCTCGCCGTGGTGCCTACGCCGATCGTGGCGGCCCTGTTCGAGCGCGGCGCCTTCACGGCGTCCGACACGCCGGCCACGGCCTGGGCGCTGGCAATATTCGCCATCGGCCTGCCGAGCTTCGTGCTCATCAAGGTGTTCTCGCCGGCCTACTTCGCGCGTGAGGACACGCGCACGCCGATGATCTACGCCACCATCAGCCTGACCGCGAACACCATCGGCTCCATCGCGCTGTTCTTCGTGTTCCGCTATCTCGGCTGGATGCCGCATCTCGGCATCGCGGTGGCGACGACCCTCGGCGGCTTCCTCAACGCCGGGCTGCTCTACGCTACTCTGGCTAAACACGGCCATTTCATCGCCGATCAACGCCTCAAACGCACCCTGCCGCGCATCGTCATTTCCACCGCGATCATGGGCGTCGTTCTCTGGGTGATCGCCGAGCTTCTCGACGGCAAGTTCAAGCCGCCGACGCCGGAGCTGGAGCGCGCCATCGCGCTGACGGTCCTATGCGGCGCCGGCTTCCTCGCCTACGTGGTGGCGGTGTTCGTCACCGGTGCGCTCGATGCCAAGCAGCTCCGCCGCTTCCTGTCTCGGCGCACGCCGCCCCCCGGCCCCGCCTGATCGCGCGAATGAGCAGCCCGTCGCCCCGGCGCAAGTCTTGCGCCGCGCGCCTCGGCGAGCCATAAACCCGCGCCTATTGTTGCAAGGGGCTACCATGGCATTCAAAGAGCGCGTCTTCTCGGGCATGCAGCCGACCGGCAGCCTGCACCTCGGCAATTATCTCGGCGCCATGGTCCAGTGGATCGAGATGCAGAAGACGCACGAGTGCATCTACTGCGTCGTCGATCTGCACGCGATCACCGTCTGGCAGAACCCGAAAGAGCTGAAGAACGCCATCCGGCAGGTGACGGCCGCCTATATCGCGTCGGGGCTCGACCCGAAGAAGAGCATCCTCTTCAACCAGAGCCAGGTTGCCGCCCATGCGGAGCTCGCGTGGATCTTCAACTGCGTCGCCCGCCTCGGCTGGCTTAATCGCATGACGCAGTTCAAGGAGAAGGCGGGCAAGGACCGCGAGAACGCGTCCGTTGGCCTTTATGCCTACCCGAACCTCATGGCCGCCGACATTCTCGCCTACCGCGCGACCCACGTGCCGGTCGGCGAGGACCAGAAGCAGCACCTGGAGCTGGCCCGCGACATAGCGCAGAAGTTCAACAACGACTTCCGCGACGAGATCGTCGCCGCCGGCTACGCGGACGGCATCTTCTTTCCGCAGCCCGAGCCGGTGATCACCGGACCGGCGACGCGCGTCATGAGCTTGCGCGATGGAACGAAGAAGATGTCGAAGTCCGAGCCGTCGGACATGTCGCGCATCAACCTGATGGACGACACCGACGCCATCGCCGACAAGATAAAGCGCGCCAAGACGGACATGGAGCCGGCGCCGCCCGGCAACCTCGAGGAGTTGAAGGCGCGGCCGGAGGTCGACAACCTCGTCGGCATCTACGCGGCGCTCGCCGGCATCTCCAAGGAGCAGGGCCTCAAGGTGCTGAACGACACCGCCACGGAGGGTCCGAGCATTTTCACGGGCCTGAAGCGGGTGCTGACCGAGGTCGCCGTCGAGCGGCTCGGGCCGATCCGGGCGGAGATCGTGCGGCTTATGAACGACCCGGCGGAGATCGACCGCATCCTGGCCGACGGGTCGGCGCGCGCCCGTGCGATCGCGGCGCCGATCATGGCCGAGGTCAAGGATATCGTCGGCTTCGTCCGCTCTTGATGCCTCCTCTGTCATCCCGGGCGAGGCGAGCATGGCAAGCGAGACCCGGGACCCAGCGGAAAGAGCGCTGGAGGCTCGATTGGGTCTTCGACAGGTTTTGTGCTGGATCCCGGACAGCAGCCTCGCTGCGCTCGCCGCTTCCGGGATGACAGTATACGCAGCGCCCGTCGGGCGGTGTTGTTAGGTGGTCCTCCGCATGGCAGCATGACCCTATGACCACCAGCAAGAAGCGCCGCTCCTTCGAGGCCGATCATTTCCGCAAGTTTCTCGTCGTCGTCGACGAGACGCCGGAGGTCGACGTTGCGCTCTATTATGCGGCCAGCCGCATGCAGCGCTCGGCGGGCACCCTCGTGCTGCTCTACGTGATCGTGCCGCAGGAGTTCCAGCACTGGATCGGCGTGCGCCAGCAGCAGGTCGAGGAGGAGACGGCCAAGGCCAAGGCGCTCTTCCGGCTCGTGCGGCGCAAGCTGAACCTCGCCGGATATGAAAGCGTCGCCTGCGAGGAGGTCATTCGCGAGGGCTCCAAGGGCGAGGAAATCCGCAAGCTCATCGACGAGGACGAGGACATCGCCGTGCTGGTTCTCGGGGCGTCCGCGGAGGCCTCGGGGCCCGGCCCCTTGGTTTCCTCGCTGGCCGCCGGCAGCGCCATGGGCAGCTTCCCTATCCCGATCACCATCGTTCCGGGAACGCTGGCACTGGAGGATGTCCGGGCATTGGATTAGAACCGTGTCCAGGCTCTCGAAATTCCCCCAGGGATAGACTATCTTTAGAGAAATTCTAAGGTGGCGTGGCGGCTTCAGAAGCGCCGGCGCCGCCAAATGCGGAAAGGCCAGCCGATGTTCATCCAGACCGAAGCAACCCCGAACCCCTCGACGCTGAAGTTCATCCCCGGGAAAGCCGTGCTCGCCGAAGGCACAGCCGACTTCACCGACAAGGGCGAGGCACTGGCGTCCCCGCTGGCATCGCGCCTGTTCGACATCAACGGCGTGCGCGGCGTGTTTCTGGGCTCCGACTTCATCTCCGTGACCAAGGGCGACGAGGAGTGGCAGCACCTGAAGCCGATGATCCTCGGTGCCATCATGGAGCACTACATGTCGGGCGCTCCCGTCGTTGCCGAGACGGCGAACGATGAGGCGGGCGCCACCTCCTACGATCCGGAGGACGAGGCCGTCGTCGCCACCATCAAGGAGCTGCTGGAAACCCGCGTCCGGCCGGCCGTGGCGCAAGACGGCGGCGACATAACCTTCTCGGGCTTCCGCGACGGCGTCGTCTACCTGCACATGCGCGGCGCCTGCTCGGGCTGCCCAAGCTCGACGGCGACGCTCCGGCACGGCATCGAGAACCTGCTCCGGCACTTCTGCCCTGAAGTGCAAGCCGTGCAGGCCGTCTGAGCCACGCGCCGACGCCTGAAACCCCGCCCGCCCGGCGGGGTTTTGCTTTGCGAGCCGACAGCATTTGGAGACGCCGACCATGCCCCCAGTCGATGACGCCGCGCTCGCTCAGGCATTTCTCGATGCGAGATCGCAGAACGCCTGGCAGGCGCAGGACGTGCCCGACGCTCTCCTGCATCGGCTGATCGACGTCGTGGAGATGGGGCCGACGAGCGCCAACTGCCTGCCGGCGCGCTTCGTGTTCGTGAGGTCGAAGGAAGCCAAGGAGAAGCTGAAGCCGCTGCTCAGCGAGGGCAACCGGGCGAAGACGATGCAGGCGCCGGTTTGCGTCATCGTCGCTTACGATCTCGAATTCTACGAGCACCTGCCGCGCACCTTTCCGCACAAGGATATGCGCGGCTCCTACGCAGGCAAGCCGGACAAGATCGCGGAGACGGCATTCCGCAACGGCACTTTGCAGGGCGGCTATCTCATCCTCGCCGCGCGCTTGCTGGGGCTCGACTGCGGTCCGATGTCGGGCTTCGACAATGCTGCCGTCGATGCCGCCTTCCTCGCCGGCACGAGCTACAGGTCGAATTTCCTCTGCAACCTCGGCTACGGCGACCCGGCCGGGCTGAAGCCCCGCCTGCCGCGGCTCGGCTTCGAGGAAATCGCGAAAATCGTCTGAGTCCGGCTGCAATTTGGGGTGGTGTATCGGCCGTGCTCTGCGTATAGGGTGCGGCGCATGCATATGCTGGCCTTCGATACGTGCTTCGATGGCTGCTCGGCGTGCGTCGCCGAGCTGCGCGACGGCGACGTCCGCGTTCTCGGCGCCCGCTCCGAGCGCTTCGAGGCGGGCCACGCCGAACGCCTCGTGCCGATGATCGGCGAGGCGATGCACGAGGCGGCAATCTCCTTCGACAGCATCCGGCGGATCGCCGTCACGATCGGACCCGGCACCTTCACGGGAACCCGCATCGGGATCGCTGCCGCGCGCGCCTTGGCGCTGGCCACGGGAGCCGAGACCGTCGGCGTATCGAGCCTTGCGGTGATGGCCGAGGTCGCGCGCCGCAAGGTCGATGCGCGTCTGCTGGCGGTGGCCGTCGATGCCCGTCGCGGAGAGGTCTACGTCGAGGTGTTCGGGCCCCCTGGCGCCGCAGATGCATCGGGGCCGGCCCTGCTGCCCCTCGACGCGGCGGCGCAGGTCGGCGCCCCGGAGCCCATCGTCTACGTGGGCTCGGCGGCCGAGGCTGTCGCCGCTATCGCCGTCGGCGCAGGGCGTGGCGCCAAAGCGCTGCTGCCCGATCTCGTCCCGGACGCCGTTGCGCTTGCCGCGCTGGCGGCCCGGATGCCGGCATCCGAGCTTGCCCTGGTGCCGCTCTACCTTCGCCCGCCTGACGCAAAGCCGCAGGCCGGAAAAGCCATCGCGAGAGCTTGAGCACCATGCGACCAGCGGCCATCCCGATCGATCCTCGAAACCTCAGTCTTCTCTGGGCCAGCCCGGAGCGGGCCGATGAGATCGCCGCGCTGCATGCCCGACTGTTCGATCCGGCTTGGAGCACCGAGAGCATCACCAACTCGATCGAGCATCCCGCTTCGGCGTCGTTCATCGCGCAGGTGCGCGAGCCGCGGGTGCTCGCAGGTTTCGTCATCGGCCGCATCGCCGCCGACGAGGCCGAGATCCTGTCCATTGGCGTCGCCCCAGAATGGCAGCGGCGGGGGATCGGGCGCAGCATGGTCGAGGGGCTCGCGCGCGCCGCCCGGCGCGCCGAGGTAAAGCGGCTGTTCCTCGAGGTGGCGAACGACAACAAGCCTGCGGTCGCTCTCTACGAAAGCCTCGGCTTCACGCCCGTTGGGGGCCGCAAGGGCTACTACGAGCGTGCCGGCGGCGAGAGCGCCGATGCTATCATCCTGAGCCTCGATTTATAGGCAATCGAATGCCGGTCCGACGGCGCCTGGCGGTGGACTGGCCCGGCACCCTTACCTATAAAGCGGTGACCGAGCGAGGCGGAGACATCGCTGGCGCATGGCCGATACAGCAGATTCCAGTCAGAGCCGCATCGAGCTCCTGTGCGCCAAGCAGGGCTTGCGCATGACCGGGCAGCGGCGCGTCATCGCCCGCGTGCTGTCGACGGCCAAGGATCATCCCGACGTCGAGGAGGTCTACCAGCGCGCCAACGAGGTGGACGGCCGCATCTCGCTGTCGACCGTCTACCGCACGCTGAAGCTGTTTGCCGATAAGGGCATCCTCGAGCGTCACGACTTCGGGCACAAGCGCGGGCGCTACGAGGAGGCTTCGCGCGAGCATCACGATCATCTCATCGACGTCGATACCGGGCGGGTGATCGAGTTCCGCAACGAGGCGATCGAGGCGCTGCAGGAAAGGATTGCGCGCGAGCTGGGTTTCAAGCTCGTCGGACATCGGCTTGAGCTTTATGGTGTGCGCACCAAGTCGGCCAAGAAGGTCTGACATGCGTCGCGGAGAGCGATGATGGGTGCGTTCCGAGGTGGCGCGGTGCTCACGGGGTTCTTTGCCCTGACAGTGCCGCTGATGCCGGTGCAGGCGCTGCTGGTGCGGCTCGGCTCACCGGGCGCGCGCTCCTTCCCGCACTGGTACCATAGGCAGGTCTGCCGCCTGCTCGGCATCCGCATCAATGTCGAAGGCGCGGTAGCGCGTGACCGGCCGGTGCTGCTCGTCGCCAACCATACGACGTGGCTCGACATCCCTGTTCTTTCCGCCGTGGCGCCGGTCTCTTTCGTCGCCAAGACCGAGGTCGCCAGCTGGCCGTTCGTCGCCACGCTCGCACGGCTGCAGCGAACTGTCTTCGTCGACCGGACCCGACGCTCCGCGGTCGGCACGGCGGCCGGCGAGATCGGCGACCGTCTGGCGCGGGGCGACGCCATCGTGCTGTTCGCCGAGGGAACGTCGAGCGACGGCAACCGCGTGCTGCCGTTCATGACGTCGCTGTTCGCCGCGGCGAGGCCCTCATCGGCTGAGGCGAACGCCGCTCCGGAAGCGGTCGTGCAGACGCTCTCGGTCGTTTACACCCGCCTGCACGGGTTGCCGCTCGACCGCGCCGACCGTCCCGGCGTCGCGTGGTATGGCGACATGGAGATGCGCGGCCACGCCTGGGAGCTTCTGAAGGCCGGCCCGCTCGACGTCGATATCCGCGTCGGCGACCCGGTACCGCTGGCGAGCTTCGCCGACCGGAAGGCGCTGGCGCGCCATAGCGAGGCCGAGGTGCGCGAGCAGGTCGTGCGCAAACTGCGCGGCCGGGCCGGCGCCGAGCCCATCGAAATTGCCAGCCAGGAGGCCGCGCCCGCTGCCGTGCGCGGACGCCTCGCCGCAGAGCCCGGCCAAAAGTGGACGTAAGGCCCCATGGGCTATAGACAATGGCCGGATGCGCGTGCGGGCACCGTTAACCGGAGCTATGCGACGGTATGAGAACCGATGGATGATGGCCTGACGGAGATCGACCCCGGCGGAACCGACGCCTCGCCCGCCGGCTTCCCGGCCGCACGGGGTGGCGGGCGCAAGGTCTTCGTGCGCACCTTCGGGTGCCAGATGAACGTCTACGACTCCGAGCGCATGACCGAAGCGCTGGCAAGCAGCGGCTACGCCGAGACGAGTGCCATCGAGGAAGCCGATCTCGTCATCCTCAACACCTGCCACATTCGCGAAAAGGCGGCCGAGAAGGTTTACTCGGACCTCGGCCGCGTGCGCGCCGTGAAGCAGGAGCGCGCAAGCGCGGGCGCCGAAACGGTCGTTGCCGTCGTCGGCTGCGTGGCGCAGGCCGAGGGCGCCGAGATCGTACGCCGGGCGCCTGTTGTCGATCTCGTCGTCGGGCCGCAGGGCTATCATCGGCTGCCCGAGCTCATCGCGCGCACGCGCGCCGAGAGCCGCTCGCTGGTCGACACGGAATTTCCCGAGGAGGAAAAGTTCGCGCACCTGCCGGAGCGCGCGGCGCAGCGACGGACGACGGCGTTCCTCACCGTGCAGGAAGGATGCGACAAGTTCTGCACCTTCTGCGTGGTCCCCTATACGCGCGGTGCCGAATATTCGCGCGCGGTCGAGGACATCGAGCGCGAGGCGCGCTCGCTCGTCGCTTCCGGCGTGCGCGAGCTGACGCTGCTGGGCCAGAACGTCAACGGCTATCATGGACTCGCCGCCGACGGCCGCACCTATTCGCTAGCCGATCTCGTGTGCCGTCTCGCCCGCATCGAAGGGCTGGAGCGTCTGCGCTACACGACCAGCCATCCGCGCGACATGAGCGATGACCTCATCGCGGCGCACGCCGCCGAGCCGAAGCTGATGCCGTATCTGCATCTGCCGTACCAGGCGGGCTCGGATCGCATCCTCGCGGCAATGAACCGCAAGCACACTGCGCGCGAGTACGTCGACCTCGTCCGACGCATCCGCGCCGCGAAGCCCGACATGGCGCTGTCGACCGACATCATCGTCGGGTTTCCCGGCGAGACCGAGGAGGAGTTCTCCGAGACCCTGGCGGTGTTCGAGGAGATCGGCTTTGCCGCGGCGTACTCGTTCAAGTACAGCCCGCGCCCTGGAACACCGGCCGAAAAGCTGGACAGTCAGGTGCCCGAGGCAGTGAAGATGGAGCGGCTGGCGCGCCTGCAGAGCATGATCGAGCGCCACCAGTCGGCATTCGCCGCCCGCTGCGTCGGCCGCACGCTGCCGGTGCTGTTCGAGCGCCACGGCCGCCATCCGGGCCAGCTCATCGGCCGGTCCCCCTACCTGCAGGGCGTGCATGCGGCGGCGGGCGCCGAATACCTTGGACAGGTCGTACCTGTTGAAATTTCTTCGTGCGGCCCCAATAGTCTAGCGGGTGTCATCCGCCCGGAGTGATGATCGGGTAACGCTATGCCGCTTTCGTTGCCCCAAGCTGCAGGGGGACGAGCCAGCGTGCTAGGTTAACGGGCGTAGGTGTCGATTCGCAGCGAACGAGCTGGAGCGCCGATTGGCAGCATTTCGCGGGAATCCGGTCGCTGGACCGGGAAGATCGCCCAAGACCCAGGTTGCAACCAAGCGCCTGGTGGTTCCATTCGAGGACAACCGCCATCTGACGCGGCTCCTAGGCGGATACGACAGCAATCTTACACTGATCGAGGACCGGCTCGGCATCGAGGCGCAGGCGCATGGCAATGTCGTCACGCTTAGCGGCGCCGAGGAGGCGTGCCTGCTGGCGCGCGACGTGCTCGGCGAGCTCTATAACCGCGCGGCTGCCGGAGAGATGATCGGCCCGGGCGACATTGACGGTCTCATCCGCCACGCCCGCGAGGCGAGCACGCCCGGCGACGGCCAGGCGCAGATCGCTACACGCAAGCGCGTCGTCAAGGCGCGCACGCCGACGCAGAGCACCTACATACGCGCACTGGAAAAGACCGATCTCGTCTTCGGCATCGGCCCGGCGGGCACCGGCAAGACGTACATCGCCGTCGCCTATGCGGCGTACTGCCTGGAGCGCGGCCTCGTCGAGCGCATCATCCTCTCGCGGCCGGCGGTGGAGGCGGGCGAGCGCCTCGGGTTCCTTCCCGGCGACATGCGCGAGAAGGTCGATCCTTATCTGCGCCCGCTGTATGACGCACTTTACGATGTCCTCCCGCCCGAGAAGGTCGAGCGCGATCTTGAATCGGGTGTCATCGAGATCGCGCCGCTCGCCTTCATGCGCGGCCGCACGCTGGCCAATGCGTTCGTCATTCTCGACGAGGCGCAGAACACCACCAGCATGCAGATGAAGATGTTCCTCACCCGCCTCGGCGAGAACTCGAAGATGGTCGTCACCGGCGACCCGAGCCAGATCGACCTGCCGAACGGCATGAAGTCGGGCCTCGAGGAGGCCGTTGCCCTGCTCACCAACGTGCCGGGTATCGAGGCGGTCCGCTTTACCGGAGCCGATGTCGTGCGCCGCGATCTCGTCGCGCGCATTGTTGAAGCCTACGATCGGCAGAAGTAATCTCCGGCGATGCCCCACCCAGCTTCAGGCACCGGCCTGCCGCCCTCCGATGGCGCCGATGATGCGCCTACGGAGAGCGAGCTTCCGCCAAGTCTTCACATCGACGTCGTGCACGACGGCGGCGACTGGAACCTGGTCGCCGGCGCTGATGGGCTCGTCGAGCGGGCGGCTGCCATGGCGGCCGACGAGCTGGGGCTTTCCTCGGCCGAGGTCTGCGTCGCCCTGTCGAACGACGCGCAGGTGGCGGAGCTGAACGGCAGCTACCGCGGCAAGCCATCGCCGACCAACGTGCTGTCGTTTCCCGCCGTGCCGCTTTTGCCCAGAGATGGCGAGCCGCGCTTCCTCGGCGACATCGTGCTGGCGCTCGAGACGCTGCAGAGGGAGGCGGCCGACCTGGGGGTGCCGCTCGCCCATCATATGCAGCATCTCGTCGTTCACGGTCTGCTGCACTTGCTCGGGTACGATCACAACGCAGACGAGGAGGCAAAGGAGATGGAGGGCCTGGAGGTCCGCATCCTAGCGCGTCTCGGGATTGCCGATCCGTACGCCGGAGCGGGCGAGCCGATCGAGGCGTGCCGGCCGGAAAGCAAGCGCGATTAACCATGAGCGACGCAGACGTACCCAAAAGCCCGGCGCAGCCGGACATCCCCACGGCAGCCGAGACGGGGGCCGCCGCGCCGGCGAGCCTCCTGAGCGCCCTTCTCAGCCGCCTCGGATTGCGGTCGCCGAGCGTGCGTGAGCTGCTCGAGGCAGATCTCAAAGGCGAGGCGGAGACGGACGCCGCCGCATTCTCGACCGAAGAGCGCGAGATGCTGCGCCGGCTGTTGCGCTTCGGGGGGCTGCGCGTCGACGACATCATGGTACCGCGTGCCGACATCATAGCGCTGGAGGAAAGCGACTCGCTCGCCGAGCTCCTGCGCACCTTTGGCGAGGCCGGCGTCTCGCGTATTCCGCTGTACAGCGAAACCCTCGACGATCCGCGCGGCATGATCCATGTCAAGGATCTGTTCCGCTGGCTGACGCGCGAGGCAGCAGACGGTGCCGTCAACACGCCCATCGCCGTCGTCAAGGCCGACGGCGTGGAGCAGCAGGCCGAGCAGCCGCCGTCCAACGGCCCGTCGTGTCTCGACTTCGGCTGCGTCGACCTGTCGAAGTCGATCGCCTCCGCCAAGCTGCGTCGTCCGGTGCTCTACGTTCCGCCGTCGATGCCGGCGACCAACCTGCTCATCCGCATGCAGGCGACGCGCATTCACATGGCGCTCGTGGTCGACGAGTATGGCGGCACCGACGGGTTGGTCACCAGCGAGGATCTCGTCGAGCAGATCGTCGGCGAGATCGAGGACGAGCACGACGTCGCCGAGGCCGCATACATCGTCGAGGATCCGAAGCTCGGCCTCGTCGCTTCGGCGCGCACGCCGATCAGGCAGCTCGAGGAGCATCTTGGCGTCAAGCTGCTGAAGCCGGAGGAGGAAGAGGACATCGACACGCTCGGCGGCCTGCTGTTCTCGCTGCTGGGGCGGGTGCCGGTGCGCGGGGAGCTCGTCAGGCATCCGAGCGGCATCGAGCTGGAGGTTCTCGACGCCGACGCGCGCCGCCTCAAGAAGGTTAGGATCCACCGGCCGCGCGTCGCCGCCGTTGCGGCCAGCAGCGAAGGCAGCGCGTGAGCGTCGCGCCGGCATCCGTGCGACAGGGGCATCCTGCGGCGGCCGTCGGATCGCGAGCCGCCGCAGCGGCCGAAGCGGCTTCCGGCTGGATCTGCGGGTTGTCGGGCTGGCACCGCATGGCCGTGGCCTTTGGCGCTGGCGCGCTGTCGGCGCTGGCGATGGCGCCGTTCTTCGTTTCCCCGGTGCTGTTCTTCACGCTGCCGGTGCTGGTCTGGCTTATCGATGCATCGGCGGGCGCAACGCCTCTCGCGCGGCTACGGCGCGCCGCCGCCGGCGGCTGGTGGTTCGGCTTCGGCTATTTCCTGCTCGGGCTTTTCTGGATCGGAGAGGCCTTCCTCGTCGAGGCCGACAAGTTCGCCTGGCTGATGCCGTTTGCCGTATTGCTGCTGCCGGCCGGCATGGCCCTGTTCACAGCCGCCGCCGCGGGGCTTGCACGGCTCGCATGGCCGCAAGGGATCGCACGTATCCTCGTGCTGGCGTTGACGCTGTCGGCAACCGAATGGCTCCGCGGGCACATCCTCACGGGCTTTCCCTGGAACGTGCTCGGCTATGCGCTGACGTGGCCGCTGCCGATGATGCAGTCGGCGTCCGTGCTCGGCATCTACGGACTGACGCTGGTCGCGGTCACGGTGTTCGCCGCGCCGCTGGTGCTCGTTGCGGCGGCGTCGCCTGCCGCGCCGATGCACGCCATATGGCGCGCGCTGGCGGTCGCTGTTCTGCCGCTGCTGACGATGTACGCTTTGGGCTCCTGGCGCCTTTCCGAGTCGCCGGGCGCAATGCTCGAGGGCGTGCGCATACGCATCGTGCAGGCGAGCGTGCCGCAGCGCGACAAGTGGCGGCCCGAGAAGCAGCGCGAGATATTCGAGGACCAGCTCGCGCTATCGCGCCGCGATGCCAACGGAACGCAGGACGATCTCGCCGGCATCACCCATCTCGTCTGGCCGGAAGCGGCCATGCCATTCCTGCCGCTCGAGCACCCCGAGGCATTGACCGCCATCGGTGCGCTGCTGCCGAAGGGTACGCAATTGCTCTCCGGGGGCCTGCGCATCAAGCCCCCGCCGGGCGAGCCGCAACCCGGCGCGCCGCGCGAGGGTTTCAACAGTCTCATGGTCTTCGGCGACCAGGGCAACCTCGAGCAGATCTACGACAAGATCCATCTCGTGCCGTTCGGCGAGTACCTGCCCATGCAGACGCTGCTCGAGCGCATCGGTCTCGAGCAGCTCACGCGCTGGCGCGGTGGTTTCTCGACCGGCAGCACGCCGCGTCCGCTGCTGTCCATCCCGGGGCTGCCGCCGGTCGCGGGGCTGATCTGCTACGAGGCGATTTTCCCGTCAGCCGTGGTGCAGGGTGGGGCGCGGCCCGGGCTGCTTGTCAACGTCACCAACGACGGCTGGTTCGGCGACACAACGGGACCGTGGCAGCACTTTCACCAGACGCGCGTACGTGCGGCCGAGGAGGGGCTGCCGATCGTCCGGGCGGCAAATAATGGTGTGTCGGCGGTGATCGATCCTTACGGCCGGACGGTCACAATGCTTACGCTTAACGCCCGCGGCGTCGTGGACAGCAGTATCCCGCAAGCCATCGCGGCGCCGATCTACGCCAAGTACGGGGATGGTACTTTCGTAGCACTTTGGATGGTCTTTGCAGTAGCCGCAGTGGCGTTCAGCAAGCGCGGAAGCGCTGAGAGACAATTTGGCCGTTGTTCTGGCGTAAATCAGTCGTCATAAGTCTGTCGCGAGGGGACCACCTGATGTATTCGGAGGATCATCCTCTCCGTCGCCTAACTAGAGGGATGGCGACCCGCAAGCAGGGCGTGCAAGAACAACCATCGCGGGGCTAGGGTAAGCGGCAATGTCGAGAGAGAATACGCTGGAGACGGCGGAACACGATGGTGATGAGCGTAGCTCGCGGCGTGCCAACCCTGTTGACGTCCACGTAGGCGGGCGGGTGCGCCTGCGCCGCATGCTGCTCGGCATGAGCCAGGAAAAGCTCGGCGAGCACCTCGGCCTGACATTCCAGCAAATTCAGAAATACGAAAAGGGCATCAACCGGATCGGCGCCAGCCGGTTGTTCGACCTGTCGCAGGTTCTCGGCGTGCCGGTGCAGTTCTTCTACGAGGAGCTGGTGACCGGCGGAGCCGGTGCCGCGGCCGGCTTCGGCGAGCGGCCGGCGGAGAGCTACGCCGCCGAATTCCTCGGCAGCCGCGAGGGTCTGGAGCTCAATAAGGCGTTTGCCCGCATCTCCGACGCGCGCGTTCGCCGCTCCATCGTCGATCTCGTGCGCGCCTTCGCCGGCGAGGCTTCGCAGAGCGAGTAGGCGGACGACATCCGGCTCGTTGCGTGGCTCCGGCAGCGCCGGCGCGGGGCGCAGCGCCTCCTTGACCCCGCAAGCAAAGCTTGAGACAACGCGCGCGATTTGAGGCAAACGGCTACAAGCCCGGGGAACCTGCGTGGCACGCAAATCCTACCTGTTTACGAGCGAATCCGTCTCTGAGGGGCACCCGGATAAAGTCTGCGATCGTATCTCGGACGAGATCGTCGACCTGTTCTATCGCGAAGGCCCGAAGGCGGGCATCGATCCGTGGGCCATCCGCGCCGCCTGCGAGACGCTGGCAACGACGAACAAGGTCGTTATCGCCGGCGAGACGCGCGGCCCCGAGACCGTCACCAAGGATTGGATTGCGCACGTCGCCCGCATGGCGATCCGCGACATCGGCTACGAGCAGGACGGCTTCCACTGGGAGAAGGCCGACATCGAGGTGCTCCTGCATCCGCAGTCTGCCGACATTGCCGCCGGCGTCGACGCGCTGCAGCCCGGCACCAACAAGGAAGAGGGTGCCGGCGACCAGGGCATCATGTTCGGTTATGCCTGCACCGAGACGCCCGAGCTGATGCCGGCGCCGATCTACTATTCGCACAAGATCCTGCGCGACCTCGCCACGGCGCGTCACAAGAAGGAAGGCTCGGCCGCCCTTCTCGGTCCCGACTCGAAGAGCCAGGTGACGGTGCGCTACGAGGACGGCAAGGCCGTCGGCGTGACGCAGATCGTCGTCTCGCATCAGCACATCGAGGAGGATCTGTCCTCCTCGCAGATCCGCTCGATCATCGAGCCGTTCGTGCGCAAAGCGCTGCCCGACGGCTGGATCACCAAGGACACCATCTGGCACGTCAATCCGACGGGCAAGTTCTTCATCGGCGGGCCGGATGGCGACTGCGGTCTCACCGGCCGCAAGATCATTGTCGATACGTACGGCGGCGCTGCTCCGCATGGCGGCGGCGCGTTCTCCGGCAAGGACCCGACCAAGGTCGATCGGTCGGCCGCCTATGCTGCGCGCTACCTGGCGAAGAACGTCGTCGCTGCGGGTCTCGCCGAACGGTGCACGATCCAGCTTTCCTACGCCATCGGGGTCGCCAAGCCGCTGTCGATCTACGTCGACACGCACGGCACGGGAAAGGTCGAGGAGGGGAAGCTGGAGACCGCGCTGGGCGAGGTCATGGACCTGTCGCCGCGGGGTATCCGCAAGCACCTCGATCTCAACAAGCCGATCTACGCGCGCACCTCGGCTTACGGCCACTTCGGGCGCGCGCCTGACGCGGATGGTGGCTTCTCTTGGGAGAAGACCGACCTTGCCGATGCGATCAAAAAGGCCAGCGCCTGAGGGCGCATCAGACGGCGGCGATCGCTCCGATCTGCACGAGCTGCGCTCATTCGGGCGCCGCCGCGGACGCAAGCTGAGCGCACGCCAGCAGCATCTGCTCGAGACGACGCTGCCCCGTCTTGCCGTCGGCCCGCAGCCGGGCGGAGGCGCTTGCCCATCGCATCCAAAAGAGCTGTTCCCGGCCGGCGTCGAGCGCGTCTGGCTCGAAATCGGCTTTGGCGGCGGCGAGCATCTCCTCTGGCAGGCGCGCGCCAATGCCGCCGCCGGCCTCATCGGCTGCGAAGTCTTCGAGGATGGCGTCGTCAAGGCGCTGTCATCCATCGAAGACAGCGGCTTGGCGAACGTCCGCCTATGCAGCGAGGACGCGCGGGCGCTGTTGCGCTGGCTGCCGTCCGGCAGCATCGCCCGTGCGTTCATCCTGTTTCCGGACCCGTGGCCGAAGAAGCGGCATATCAAGCGGCGGCTCATCAACCGCGGGCTTGTCGACGAGCTGGCGCGCGTTATGGAGCCGGACGGCGAGCTTCGGATCGCCACCGATATCGGCGACTATCTGCGCACCATCCTCCTGGCGTTCCGAGGGTATCCCGGCTTCGTCTGGACAGCTGCCGGGCCCAGCGACTGGCGCCAGCGGACCCCCGATTGGCCGCCCACCCGCTACGAGGCCAAGGCCGAGCGCGAGGGGCGCAGGCGTTATTATCTGCGCTTCAGGCGCGCGGGCGGGAGCTAGGCCCCGCCGCAGCCCCTTGCCAGACGGGTCATGATCCCGTAATACTTCCCTGCTCATGATCATCTCAACTATCAGGAGTGGGCCCTCCGGGTCCGCTCTTTTTGTATTGGCGTAAGGGATCGGCAAAACTGGCCGGAAGCTTGTCTCATATGCACGCTGGCGACGAACGCGCCTCGGGTGAACGATTCATTGTCGAAAGCGGCTCTGCCGCCCGGGTAGCCGAGCTCATCGAGCCGGCGCTCAGCCATCGCGGATTCCGCCTCGTGCGTGTTGCGGTTTCCGGCGGTGACGGCAAGACGCTGCAGATCATGGCCGAGCGGTCCGATGGCACGATGACCATCGACGACTGCGAGGTCATCTCCAAGGAAATCTCGCCGCTGCTCGACGTGCACGATCCCATCGATGGCACCTACCGGCTGGAAGTCTCCTCGCCCGGCATCGACCGCCCGCTCGTCCGCCCCTCGGATTTCGAGGACTGGGCAGGCTACGAGGCCAAGATCGAGGTCAAGGAACTGATCGACGGCCGCCGGCGCTTCCGCGGCACGCTGGAAGGGTTCGAGGACGGCGAAGTGCGCATCGAGGTCGATCTCGGCCCCGCCGGCAAGAACATCATCGGCATTCCAGTCGGCCTCATTGCCGAGGCGCGACTTGTCCTGAACGACGAATTGATCCGCGAGGCATTGCGCCGCGCAAAGAAGGGCGAAGCACTGTCCGACGGCGCCGAGGCGCCACTGACGGACCCCGAGGAGGAATAAGACCATGGCAATGGCTGGTATCAGCGCCAACAGGCTGGAGCTGCTGCAGATCGCCGACGCCGTCGCGCGCGAGAAGTCGATCGACCGCAAGATCGTGATCGAGGCCATGGAGGACGCGATCCAGAAGGCCGCGAAGTCGCGCTACGGGGCCGAGAACGATATCCGCTGCGAAATCGACCCGAAGACAGGCGAGGCGCGGCTGTCACGGGTTCTGGCGGTGGTCGAGAACGTCGAGACCGACGCCACGCAGATCACCCTCGACGACGCGCAGCGCCGCAACAAGGAAGCCAAGATCGGCGACCTCATCGCCGAGCCGCTGCCGCCGCTGGACTTCGGGCGCGTCGCCGCGCAGAACGCCAAGCAGGTCATCGTGCAGAAGGTGCGTGAAGCCGAGCGCGAGCGCCACTTCAGCGAGTACAAGGATCGCATCGGCGAGATCGTCAACGGCACCGTCAAGCGCGTCGAGTACGGCAACGTCATCGTCGATCTGGGCCGTGCCGAGGGCATCATCCGCCGCGACGAGATGATCCCGCGCGAGAACGTCCGTTACGGCGACCGTATCCGCGCCTACATCTACGACGTCCGCCGCGAACCGCGCGGCCCGCAGATCTTCCTGTCGCGCGCCCGGCCGGAGTTCATGTCCAAGCTGTTCGCGCAGGAGGTGCCGGAAATCTACGACGGCGTCGTCGAGATCAAGTCGGTGGCGCGCGATCCCGGCAGCCGCGCCAAGATCGCGGTCATCTCGAAGGATTCCTCCATCGACCCGGTCGGCGCGTGCGTCGGCATGCGCGGCTCCCGCGTGCAGGCCGTTGTCAACGAGCTGCAGGGTGAGAAGGTCGACATCATCCAGTGGAACCCCGACGCGGCGAGCTTCATTGTCAACGCTCTTGCCCCCGCCGAGGTGACCAAGGTCGTGCTCGACGAGGATTCCAACCGCATCGAGGTGGTGGTGCCGGAGAGCCAGCTTTCGCTCGCCATCGGACGCCGCGGCCAGAACGTGCGCCTCGCCTCGCAGCTTACCGGCTGGGACATCGACATCCTCACCGAGCAGGAAGAGTCCGAGCGCCGCCAGAAGGAGTTCTCGGAGCGCTCCAACATGCTCATGGAAGCGCTCGACGTCGACGAGGTGATCGCGCAGCTGCTCGTCACCGAGGGCTTTGCCTCGATCGAGGAGGTCGCCTACGTCGATCTCTCCGAGATCGCGCACATCGAGGGCTTCGACGAGAACACGGCCAACGAGATCCAGACCCGCGCGCGCGAGTACCTGGAGAAGCAGGAGGCCGACCGCGACGCCAAGCGCCGCGAGCTGGGCGTTGCCGACGAAATCGCGAAGGTGCAGGGCGTCACTACGGCGATGATGGTCGCCATGGGCGAGAACGGCGTCAAGACGCTGGAGGATCTCGCCGACTGCGCTACCGACGATCTCGTCGGCTGGACCGAGCGCAAAAAGGAGAAGGACGCCGAGCCGGTGCGGCACAAGGGTGTGCTCGAAGGCTTCGAGATCGGCCGCAAGGAGGCCGAGGAGATGATCATGTCGGCGCGCGTGCTGGCCGGCTGGATCTCCGCTGAGGACTTGCAGGCCCCGGCTGCCGAGGCGGCAGAGGGCGAGGGCGAGACTGCGGAAGGTGAAGCGGCCGAGGGTGGCGACAGCGCCGCCGTCGAAGGCTAGCCGGAAATGGTCGGGGCGAGAGGAGCATCGGATTGGGCGGTCAACTGCTCGAGGACGCAGACGATGGCGAGGCGCGGGGCCCATTCCGCCGCTGCGCCGTCACGCGCGACGAGCTGCCGCCCGCAGAGCTGATCCGCTTCGTCGCCGATCCTTCCGGGACCATCGTGCCGGACCTCGCGAGCAAGCTGCCCGGTCGCGGCGTGTGGCTGAGATGCGAGCGCCCGGTGGTCGAGGCAGCCATCAAGGCCGGCGCCTTCGCCCGCAGCCTCAAGCGGCAGGTGAATGTTCCCGCGGACTTGCCTCAGAGGATCGACGCCCTATTTTTAGGGCGTCTCCTCAATGCGCTGTCGCTGGCCAACAAGGCGGGGCTCGTCTCCACCGGGGCCGAGAAGGTCGATAAGCTGCTCGACAGCGGACGCGCCGCGGCGCTTGTGCACGGGGCCGACGGAACGTCGGAAGGACGGCGCAAGCTCGATCGCAAGTTCACGGCCATTCAAGGGGATAGAGGCCAACCGGCACCTATTGTTGATTGGCTCACCATCGAAGAATTGAGCTTGGCCATGGGCCGGTCAAATGTGGTACATGCTGGCCTCATACCAGGCGGAGCCACGACCCGGTTTCTAAGTGAGGCCGAGCGCTTAAGGCGCTATCGGTCGGGCTTAAGCGCATCCTGACGGCTGACGACGGGATTTTCCGAGTTTGAACGAGAAGAGCATGACAGAGACCAAGGACACTACCGACAAGACGCTCCGCGGTGGCGCGCGCAAGCCGCTTTCGCTGCAGCGGACGGTCGAGAGCGGGCATGTCCGGCAGAATTTCAGCCACGGCCGATCGAAGTCGGTGGTCGTCGAGAAGCGGAAGACGCGCAAGCTCGCCGGTCCCGGTGAATCCGAGGCGCCGAGCGCTGCGCCCGCCGACGAGGCGCCCGTTGCACGCGGCCCGTCGCGCGCCGAGGCCCCCGCGTCGAGAGAGCAGGCTGCGCCGGCCGTCGGCCGTGGTCTTTCCGACGAGGAGCGTGGCGCCCGCGCCCGTGCGCTCGCTGCTGCACGTCAGCGCGATGATGTCGAACGCGAGGAGCGCGCGCGCGTTGCGGCGGAAGCCCCGCCCGCACCCGCCGCTCAGCCTGCAGCACCGCCGCCGGCAGCGGAAGCTGCGCCAGCACCGGCGGCAGCCGCTCCGGCTGCCGCGCCGCAGGGGCGCGCACCCGAAGCGCGTTCGCACGAGTCGCGTCCTCACGAGCATCGGCCGTCGCATGCGCGCGGCCCTGAAGCGCGTGGTCCCGGCCAGGGGCCGCGCGGCCCGCGCCCCGGCGGCGATAGCGGTCCGCGTCCGCGCACGTCCTACAATCCCGCGCTGCAGCCGCGCGAGGGCGGCCGTCCGCGCGAGATCGACATCCCGGTGCCGACGCGCGCCAAGGCCGAGCCGGAGGCTCCCAAGCGCGTTACGCGTCCCGAGGCCGCCGACGAGGACGATCGTGGCTCCAAGGGGCCGCGCAACAAGCTCGGTGCCACGCGCGCTCCGACGCCGAAGCCCGACGAGAAGCGCGAGCGCATCAAGCTGACGATCAACAACGCGTTCGACGAGAAGCAGCGCGAGCGTTCGCTGGCTTCGCTGAAGCGCAAGCGCGAGCGCGAGAAGCTCAAGGCGATGGGCATCTCGCAAGCGCGCGAGAAGATCGTGCGCGAGGTGGTGATCCCGGAGGTCATCACCATCCAGGAGCTCGCCAACCGCATGACCGAGCGCGCCGTCGACGTCATCAAGTACCTGATGAAAGAAGGCGCCATGCACAAGATCAACGATGTGGTCGACGCCGACACGGCGGAGCTCATCGTGCAGGAGTTCGGCCATACGCCGAAGCGCGTCTCCGAGGCCGACGTCGAAACCGGCTTCATCGGCGAGAAGGACGAGGAAGGCCATCTCGAGCCGCGCGCTCCGATCGTCACGATCATGGGGCACGTCGACCACGGCAAGACCTCGCTGCTCGACGCCATACGGCAGACGAACGTGGTCGCCGGCGAGGCGGGCGGTATCACGCAGCATATCGGCGCCTACCAGGTGCGGACGCCGAGCGGCGACAAGGTCACGTTCATCGACACGCCGGGCCACGAGGCCTTCACGGCCATGCGCGCACGCGGCGCCAAGGTGACGGACATCGTCGTTCTGGTGGTGGCCGCCGACGACGGCGTCATGCCGCAGACCGTCGAAGCCATCAATCACGCCAAGGCTGCAGGCGTGCCGATCATCGTTGCCATCAACAAGATCGACAAGCCGCAGGCCGATCCGACCCGCGTGCGCACCGAGCTGCTCCAGCACGAGATCGTCGTCGAGAGCATGTCGGGCGAAACGCTGGACGTGCCGGTATCGGCGCTGAAGCGCACCAACCTCGACAAGCTGCTCGAGGCCATCCATCTGCAGGCGGAAATCCTCGACCTCAAGGCCAACCCGAACCGTTCCGCTGAAGGCATCGTCGTCGAGGCGAAGCTGGAGCGCGGCCGCGGACCGGTCGGCACGGTGCTCGTCCAGCGCGGCACGCTGAAGGTCGGAGACATCGTCGTCGCCGGCAAGGCATGGGGACGCGTCCGCGCCCTCATCGACGAGCTCGGTGCCAGCGTTGCTGCCGCCGGTCCGTCGATCCCGGTGGAAATCCTGGGCTTCGATTCCGCGCCCGAGGCGGGCGATCAGTTCGCCGTCGTCGAGAGCGAGGGCCGCGCCCGCGAGATCACCGACTACCGCGTGCGCAAGCGTCGCGACACCATGGGCTCGGCGGGTACGGCGCGCACGCTCGAGCAGATGATGCAGCAGCTCAAGGATGCCGGCCGCAAGGACTTCACGCTGCTCGTCAAGGGCGACGTGCAGGGCTCGGTGGAAGCCATCGCCGGATCGCTGCGCAAGCTTGGCACCGACGAGGTCGGCGCGCAGATCGTGCACTCCGGCGTCGGCGGCATCACCGAATCCGACGTGGCGCTGGCCAGTGCCTCGAAGGCGGTCATCGTCGGCTTCAACGTCCGTGCCAACGCACAGGCAAAGGCGCTGGCCGAGCGCGACGGGGTGCAGATCCGCTACTACAGCATCATCTACGACCTGGTGGATGACGTGAAAGCGGCGATGTCGGGCCTGCTCGCGCCGACGATCCGCGAGATCTATCTCGGCAAGGCGGAGATCCTCGAGGTGTTCAACATCTCGAAGACCGGCAAGGTCGCCGGCTGCCGCGTCACCGAGGGCAAGGTCGAGCGTGGCGCCAAGGTACGCCTGCTGCGCGACGACGTCGTCATCCACGAGGGCACGCTGTCCACGCTGAAGCGCTTCAAGGACGAGGTGAAGGAAGTGCCCGCCGGCCAGGAATGCGGCATGGCCTTCGCCAACTATCAGGACATCCGTCAGGGTGACCAGATCGAGTGCTTCAATGTCGAGACGGTGACGAGGAGCCTCTGATCGCTCGCGGGCGCTGACCCGTTCGCCGCTCGGCGAACGGGCGCGCTCCGTGGAGGCGCGGCGCACCGTGGGTCGCCTTGCCCCCCTGGCCCTGAGGGCCAATAATCGAGATGTGCATTGCAATGCCACGCGGTGGTCCAATCCCACCCTGGGCAGATGGATTGAAATTCCGTGACGAGATCGAAGAAATCGGGTGGCTCGGCTCCCCCATCCCAAAGGCAGCTTCGCGTCGGCGAGCTCATCCGCCATAAGCTGGCGGAGATGCTCGCACGTGGCGATATCCACGACGATATCATCGCCGGGCACGTCATCACCGTGCCGGAAGTGCGCCTGTCACCCGACTTGAAGCTGGCGACGGTCTATGTCGTGACGCTCGGCGGCACCGATATCGCGCCGGTGCTGGAGGCGCTCACGCGCAACAAGCGCTATATCCGCGGCGAGCTGGCAAATGCCGTGAACCTGAAGTTCGCGCCTGACATTCGCTTTCGCCGCGACGAGACCTTCGAGGAGGCGAGCCGCATCGATGCGCTGCTTGCCAGCCCGAAGGTGCGGCAGGACATCGACAAGGACTGACGAGACATGGCGCGCCGCAAGAAGGGAAACCCGGTCCACGGCTGGGTGGTCCTCGACAAGCCATCGGACATGACGTCGACGCAAGCCGTTGGCGCGGTGCGGCGTCTGTTCGAGGCGCAGAAGGCGGGCCATGCCGGCACGCTGGATCCGCTGGCCACCGGCATCCTGCCTATCGCTCTCGGCGAGGCGACGAAGACCGTGCCCTTCGCGGTGGACGGCGAGAAGGCCTATCGCTTCACGGTGCGCTTCGGCGCCGAAACCGACACGGACGACGCCGAGGGACAGGTCGTGCGCCACTCGTCCGTGCTGCCGACGCTGGAGGACATCGAGAATGTCCTGGCGGATTTCACCGGCGAGATCAGCCAGGTTCCGCCGGCGTTCTCGGCCATCAAGGTCGATGGCAACCGCGCCTACGACCTTGCCCGCAGCGGCGAGACGGTCGTGCTGGAACCGCGGTGGATCATCGTCGAGGACTTGCGGCTGGTCGACATGCCGGACGCGGCGACGGCAGTGTTCGAGGCCGAGTGCGGCAAGGGCACCTACGTGCGGGCGCTGGCGCGCGATATCGGCCGCGTCCTCGGCAGCGCGGCGCATGTGATCGGCCTGCGCCGCACCCGCGTCGGTGCCTTCGCCGAGCAGGTGGCAGTGCAACTATCCGATCTGCAGGAGGCGGCCGAGGCCGGCGAGGTCGAGCGGTACCTGCAGCCGGTCGAGGCGGCGCTGGACGACCTGCCCGGGCTCAGCGTCGGGCCGAACGACGCGGCAAATCTCGCGCGCGGCCAGTCGGTTCTGGTGCGCGGCCGTGACGCGCCGGTGCTCAACGGGACCGCCTATGCGCACTTCAAGGGACGCATTCTGGCCCTCGGCGAGCTGGAAAAAGGCGCCTTCCGTCCGACACGGGTGTTTAATTTCGGCTGAAGGGTCAATTTCCCGCGTTTGGAAGCGCTCGTTAACGCTTCCAGCAGCCCGTTCTCGGGGTGTTTTGTGCTCGCAGCGGCCATTCGCTCGTGTATAAGACGCCCACCACTTGCGACCCTGCTGGACGACATCCCGGCTGTGGCCGCCCTGCGAGGGCTGAGCCCTCAACCACACCTCAAAAGAAAGGATGCCCGATGTCGCTGTCGCCGGAGCGCAAGAGCGCGCTCATCAAAGAGAACGCAACGAAGGCCAACGATACCGGCTCGCCGGAGGTGCAGATCGCGATCCTCACCGAGCGCATCAACCACCTCACCGAGCACTTCAAGACGCACAAGAAGGACAACCACTCGCGCCGCGGCCTTCTGAAGATGGTCAGCCAGCGCCGTCAGCTTCTCGACTACGTGAAGCGCAAGAACCAGCAGCGCTACCAGGGCATCATCGAAAAGCTCGGCATCCGCCGTTGATAACGACAGGCGCGCGGAAGGCCGGCGCTCGCCGCGATCGGCCATCCGCACGCATTCGCAGAGGCTTTTCGCCTCGCACCTCAGCCAAGCGCTGAGCGGCGCCTCCGGCATTCGGCCGGCCGCGCATCGCACCGAGATGAGAAAGAGAAAGAACGCACATGTTCGACATCCATCGTGTTGAGATCGATTGGGGTGGGCGCAAGCTCACGCTCGAAACCGGACGCATGGCGCGCCAGGCCGACGCCGCCGTCTACGCGCAGTATGGCGAGACCAGCGTGCTTGCCACCGTCGTCGCCGCCAAGGCCCCGAAGCCCGGGGTCGACTTCTTCCCCCTCACCGTGAACTATCAGGAGAAGACTTACGCCGCGGGCAAGATCCCCGGCGGCTTCTTCAAGCGTGAAGGCCGTCCCTCCGAGAAGGAGACGCTTACCTCGCGCCTCATCGACCGCCCCATCCGTCCGCTGTTCGTCGAGGGCTTCAAGAACGAGACCCAGGTCGTCGTCACCGTCCTCTCGCACGACATGGAGAATGATCCCGACATTCTCGGCTTGGTCGCAGCCTCCGCAGCACTGACGCTTTCCGGCGTGCCGTTCCTCGGCCCCATCGCGGCGGCGCGCGTCGGCCTCATCGCCGGCGAGTTCGTGCTGAACCCGCTGCTCGACGAGATGGCCAACTCGGACCTCGATCTCGTCATCGCCGGCACGACCGACGCGGTGATGATGGTCGAATCGGAGGCCAAGGAGCTTCCCGAGACGCAGATGCTCGAAGCCGTGATGTTCGGGCACAAGCACTTCCAGGCGGTGATCCAGGCGATCATCAAGCTGGCCGAGAAGGCTGCCAAGGAGCCGTGGGACATTCAGCTTCCCGACGCGCAGAAGTATACGGCCCAGGTGAAGGAGCTCGCCGAGGCAGACCTGCGCAAGGCGTTCGGCACCAAGGAGAAGCAGAAGCGCTATGACCTCGTGAAAGAGGCCGAGGCGAAACTGAAGGCCGGCATCGAGATCCCCGACGATCCGACGGAGAAGGTGCTGCTCGGCGATACCATCAAGGCGCTGAAGAGCGACATCGTGCGCGGCGACATCCTCAAGACCGGCCGCCGCATCGACGGCCGCGATCTCAAGACCGTGCGTCCCATCGTGTCCGACGTGCACGTCCTGCCGCGAACCCACGGCTCGGCGCTGTTCACGCGCGGCGAGACGCAGGCCCTCGTGGTGGCGACGCTCGGCACCGGCGAGGACGAGCAATTCGTCGACGCGCTCGAAGGCACCCGCAAAGAGCGCTTCATGCTGCACTACAACTTCCCGCCCTATTCCGTGGGTGAGACCGGCCGCATGGGCTCGCCCGGCCGCCGCGAGATCGGACACGGCAAGCTCGCCTGGCGCGCTCTGCATCCGATCATGCCGAGCCAGGAGGAGTTCCCCTACACGATCCGCCTCGTCTCGGAGATCACCGAGTCGAACGGCTCCTCGTCGATGGCGACCGTCTGCGGCGGCTCGCTCGCACTCATGGATGCCGGCGTGCCGCTGAAGTCTCCGGTGGCGGGCATCGCCATGGGTCTCATCAAGGAGGGCGACGAATTCGCCGTCCTCTCGGACATCCTCGGTGACGAGGACCACCTCGGCGACATGGACTTCAAGGTGGCAGGCACCGAGAAGGGCGTCACCTCGCTGCAGATGGATATCAAGATCACCGGCATCACCGAGGAGATCATGCGCATCGCGCTCGATCAGGCGCGCGACGGCCGCATGCATATCCTTGGTGAGATGTCGAAGGCCCTCGGCACTGCGCGCACGGAGCTCGGCGAGCATGCGCCGCGCATCGAGACCATCAAGATCCCGACCGACAAGATCCGCGAGGTCATCGGATCGGGCGGCTCGGTGATCCGCGAGATCGTTGCCGAATCCGGCGCCAAGATCGACATCGAGGACGACGGCACCGTGAAGGTCGCGGCCGCCAAGCGCGAGTCGATCGAGGCGGCCCTGAAGCGCATCAAAGAGATCGCCTCGGAGCCGGAGATCGGCACGATCTACAAGGGCAAGGTCGTCAAGATCATGGACTTCGGCGCCTTCGTGAACTTCTTCGGCGCCAAGGACGGCCTCGTGCACATCTCGCAGCTCGCGCCGGGTCGCCCGGCGACGGTCGGCGAGGTCGTGAAGGAAGGGCAGGAGGTCTACGTCAAGCTGCTGGGCTTCGACGAGCGCGGCAAGACGCGCCTCTCCATGAAGATCGTCGACCAGACGACTGGCGAGGAGATCCCGCGCGCCGAGGGTGACGAGCCCGAGCCCGAGATGCGCTCCGAGCGTCCGCCGCGGCGCGAGCGTGAGGGTGGCGGCGGTCGCGACCGTCGTCCTCCTCGCCGTGACCGCGAGGCGGGTTGATGCTCGCATCACGTCATTCGTCATAGTTCATGAGGCCGCCGGACTCTTGCCCGGCGGCCTTTTGCTAAGAAAGAGCGCTAGTGTCTGCTTCCAGATTCAACTTGATCCGCGTCGCGGCGTTGTTCAGTGCGCTCGGCATGCTGGTCCTGACGGGTATCGTCGTGCTGTCCTATGTGACACTCGAGCGTACCCGGGCTTCCACCGAGGAGGTGCTGGAAACCCGTGAGCGGCGGGGCGCGCTGGTCGACCTGCTTTCGGTCATCCAGGACGCTGAGACGGGTCAGCGCGGCTATCTACTGACGAACGAAGATCGCTACCTCAAGCCGTACGAGCGGGCTGTAAAGCAGACGGACGAGCGGCTGGCGAGACTGGCGAAGCTGCTGCAGAGCGACGCTCAGTCGAGCGATTTCATCAAGAAGCTGAGCACCGCCATCGATGCCAAATTGGCCGAGCTCTCGGAGACGGTGGCACTGGCCAAGGCCGGCGAGTCCGCGCAGGCTATCGCGCTGGTCCGCTCGGATCGAGGCAAGCAGTTGATGGACCATCTGCGCGAGCTCCTCAGCGAGAAACGCAACGACGTCGAGGCGCGCCTTAGCGACGCCGTTGCCAGCCAGCGCGAAAACGCGGCGATGCTGCAATGGACCATCATCGCCGGCGGGGTTCTGATCTTGCTGGCCGGACTGGGAGCAACGTGGACTCTCGTTCGCTACACGAGCGAGATCGTCAAAGCGCGAACAGAGGTCGAGCTCCTGAACGCGGGCCTTGAATTTCGGGTGCAGGAGCGCACGGTCGAGCTGCAGCGTGCCAATGAGGAGATCCAGCGCTTCGCTTACATCGTCAGCCACGATCTGCGAGCGCCGCTTGTCAACGTCATGGGCTTCACCACGGAGATGAAGTCGTCTCTGGAAACGCTGGCAGCGCTAACCAGCGACCCTATCATCGATGCCTCGCCGGCAGCCGAGGCGGCGCGCGCGGCGGTGGCGACCGAAATCCCCGAATCAATCGGCTTCATTCAGTCTTCGACGAAGAAGATGGACTCCCTCATCAACGCGATCCTCAAGCTGTCCCGCGAGGGGCGCCGAACCCTAAACCCGGAAGCCATTAATCTCGATGCGCTGTTCCAGGGGATTTCCTCCACCGTGCAGCACCAGCTTCTCGAGGCGGAGGGCGAGCTTGTCATTAACGGCAAGCTCCCCACCATCGTCAGCGATCGCTTGGCGCTGGAACAGGTGTTCGGCAACCTCGTCGACAACGCCTTGAAATACAGGGATAGGGCGCGCGCCCCCCGCATCGAGGTTCGGGCCCGGCACGAGCGCGATGGGGCCGTTTTAATCGAGGTTGAGGATAACGGGCGCGGCATTGCCGAGCATGATCACGAGCGTATTTTCGATCTGTTCCGGCGCGCTGGCGCCCCCGACCGGCCGGGGGAAGGCATCGGCCTCGCCCATGTGCGGGCCCTCGTGCGCCGGCTCGGCGGCCAAATCACGCTGACCTCGGAGCTTGGAACTGGTACTACGTTTCGGGTAAGACTGCCGCGCAATCTGCGCCTGGTATTGGAGCAAGCTGGTGAGCTCAGAGGGTAGACCTGTATCCATCGTCATGATCGAGGACGATGAGGGGCATGCGCGCCTCATCGAGCGCAACATTCGCCGTGCCGGCGTCAACAACGAGCTGGCTCCGTTCACCAATGGTACCGAAGCGCTGGCATTCCTGTTCGGCGACGACAACTCCGGACAAGTCAGTGCGCGCAAGCAGCTGCTTATCCTGCTGGACCTAAACCTGCCGGACATGAGCGGCATTTCAATCCTCGAGAAGATCAAGGCCAATCAGCACACCAAGCGGTCACCTGTCATTGTGCTGACGACGACGGATGACGCGCGTGAGATCCAGCGTTGTTACGATCTCGGCGCCAACGTCTACATCACGAAGCCCGTCGACTACGACAACTTCGCGAATGCGATCCGCCAGCTCGGCCTATTCTTCTCAGTGATGCAGGTGCCGGAGACGCAGTGACAGAGCACACTGCCCGAGTGCTGTATATCGACGACGACCCCGGCCTTGGACGTTTGGTTCAAAAGACGCTGGAGTCGCGCGGCTTCGCCGTGGTGTTGGCGCATTCCGGCGAGGAGGGACTGCGGCTCCTCTCGGGCGACAGCTTCGACGTCGTGGCCCTGGATCACCACATGCCCGGACAGACCGGCCTCGATACGCTGCCGCGTGTCCGTGCGCTGCCAAACGCGCCGCCCGTCATCTATGTCACCGGTTCGGAGGACAGCCGCGTTGCCGTCGCCGCGCTAAAGGCCGGCGCCGTCGACTACGTCTGGAAGGACGTGCAGGGCCACTTCCGCGACCTTCTTGCTGAAGCCATATCGACCGCGCTTGAGAAGGAGAGGCTGCGCCGCGACAAGGAAGCTGCGTTGCGCGAGGTGGTGCTGGCGCGCGATCGGGCCGAACTGCTGCTGCGCGAGGTGAATCATCGCGTCGCCAACTCGCTGGCCATCGTCGCGGCTCTGACCAACCTGCAGCGCTCGGCGGTCATCGACGACGCCGCGCGGCGTGCACTCGACGAGATGCAGGCGCGCATCATGGCCATCGCCGGCGTGCATCGGCGGCTCTACACCTCCGACGACGTACAGACGGTCGACATCAAGGCCTATCTCAGTGGTCTGGTGGAGGAGCTGCGCAGCTCGATGCTGGCCTGGGGCAGCGATCACGACATCTCCCTTGCCGTCGATCATATCAGCCTGCCGACCGACAAGGCCGTGTCGCTCGGCATCATCGTGACCGAGCTGGTGACCAACTCCTACAAGTACGCCTATCACGGCGATCATCGCGGCGACATCCGCGTGCGCATGACACGCGAGGGGGACGGTGAAGCGTGCCTCATTGTCGAGGATGACGGTGTCGGCATGCCGGCGGGCTCCGAGCGGCCGACCGGTACGGGACTTGGCACGCGCGTCATAAAGAGCATGTCGGTGCGGCTCGGTACCGAGCTGACCTACGTTCCCGCTGAACGGGGTACGCGAGCCCTGCTGCGCATTCAGCTCTGAGTGTCAAAGCGCCTGTGCGCGCCAACTCGTGCGCTCTCGGGGCCGGCGGGCAAGTGGCCTATTCGGCGAGCAAGGCCTTCTCGATCGCCGCCTCGCTCGAAATCATGCGCCAGAAGGCGATCATCTTTGCCGCATCATGGAATTCCTCCATGCGGACAATCCTATTGCCGCGGTACGTGATGAGCTGCCGGTACGATCCGACGAGAGCGTGCCGCGTCGTGTTGTGGCGGATATAGCATTCTACTTTGGCGCGACCGATGCCGTCCTGGAAGCGAAAATACTCGGGCACCGAGACGCTTTCCGCCACTTCGACGATTTTGTCGAGAAACTCGCGATAGGCGCTTTGGCCGACAATTGTCAGCGGCCCACCGTCCGGCCCGCCGGTATTGCAGAAATAAGTCAGGTCGTCGGTGAAATTGCCCACTACGCCCTCGACGTCTCCCCGGCTCCACGCCGCGTGCGTCGCTTCCAGGATCATCCGGGCCCTATGCTCGTCCAGGCTCATATCCCTCGTCCTCCCGCCGGCAGGCGCCTCGCGCGTCCCAACTGCAACTCGCTACCCACACGCTTCCCGCCCGGCGGCGATCTGCCGGATGCGCTGGCGGCGGTGCGCGTGGGACGGCTCGGCTCCTCGGCCAACCGAGCGATGCGACGCTTCCTGTTCAGCCTACGATTGTGCCATTTCGGTCAAGCAATGCAAGGCCCGCGCACCGCCGAATGTCAGTTGACGGACGAAAGACCGACCCTTGATGTCTTTCGGCAATAGGTCGCAAATAGAGTTGCTTTGCGCTCATGCTCCGCAAAATACGGCGAGGTGCTGGAAGCGATAAATGAAATGATATGGCCAATGCTCTCGAACAACGTTCGGCAGCCTATATTTTAATCAAGCACGACTTTCTCAAGTCTCTTCAACTTCTGTTACGCTGGTTATCTGACGCGGGACTTCTGCGCTCGCATCGTCTTGCGGCCACAAGGCTTCAGCCGCCCTGTTGCGCCCCGAGCCGGTAACGACGACGTCGGCAAAGCCCGCCGCTCGCAGCTCTTCGGCCACCGTTTCATTTCCAGCCAGGCTCTCGATCAGCCCTAGCGAGATCTTGGCGCGGTAGCGCTTTCCGCGCCGGACTGTGAATTGGGGCATCGCCGTTCCTTTCGCTGGCGCCTCTTTTAGCAACGCAAATATTGCCACGTCCCTGAGACCCCGTGGACGGAACAAGAGCCCGCCGCTAGCCTCGCGCGGCGAGTTGGGAGCAGGGCCAATGTCAAAGCGCACAGCAGTGATCGCCGGATCGACCGGCGCCATAGGACGCGAGCTGCTGCCGCTGCTCAGCGGAACCTCGAGCTACAACAAGGTGGTCGTGCTCCACCACCGCGAGACGCCCTATGCGGGCTGGCCGAAGGTCGAGGTACGTGTCGTCGACTTCGGCAGCCTGCCGCCCCCGGCGGCCGGCGAGGATATCGAGGCCGTCTTTTGCTGCGTCGGCACGACCCAGAAGAAGGCCGGAGCGACCGAGGCGTTCCAGGCTGTCGACCGTGACTTGCCGATCGCGCTGGCGGCATGGGCAGGCGTCAACAACGCCACGACCTTCGTCGGCATCAGCTCCGTCGACGCCAGCGCCAAGGCCCGCAGCATCTACCTGAGGACCAAGGGAGAGATGGAGGCCGGCGTGGCGGGGGCTGGACTGCGGTCGGTCTATATCCTGCGCCCGTCCGTGCTGCTGGGGGAGCGTGACGAGCACCGCCTGGCCGAGCACCTCGGCGGCGCAGTCCTCTCGGCGATCGCGCCCATCATGGTCGGTCCGGTACGCAAGTATAGGGCAATCCAAACAAAAACGGTGGCGCGGGCGATGCTGGCCTGCGCCGAGCAGGCGGCACCGGGTCTCCACATCCTCGAATCCGACACCGTGCAGGAGATGGGCGGTTAGCGCCGGCTCTTGCCAATGGCCCCCTGGCGAACGATTTCTCGGCTATCTTTAACCATGCAAAAGGATGGCATTCCGGCCACCCTGGTCGAGGAAAGCAACTTTAAGCAGCCGCGCGACACAGTGCAGACTTTCCCCGTACCGTAACGCCGATTAGCCGTTGGCGCGCAAGCGTCCGTGAGAAGAAGTGCCCAATGAAGATCGTCATCGCGCCCGACTCGTTCAAAGAAAACCTGACCTCCCTGGAAGTGGCGAGCGAGATCGAGACGGGCCTCAAGCGGGTCTGGCCGGACGCGACCTACGTCAAGGTACCCATGGCCGACGGTGGCGAGGGTACGGTGCAGTCGCTGGTCGATGCCACCGGCGGCAAGATCGTCAAGGTCGAGGTCTCCGGCCCGATGGGTGCCCGGGTGCTCGCCTCCTACGGTCTCCTCGGCGACGGCAAGACGGCGGTCATCGAGATGGCCGAGGCGTCGGGCCTGCCGCTCGTTGCCAAGGAGCAGCGCAATCCGCTGGTGGCGACGACCTATGGCACCGGCGAGTTGATCGGCGATGCCATCAACCGCGGCGTGACGGAGATCATCCTCGGCATCGGCGGCTCGGCCACCAATGACGCGGGTGCCGGCCTCGCGCAGGCCCTCGGCGTACGCTTCCTCAACTTCGGCGGCGCGCCCATCCGCGATCTCATCTCCGGCGGCGATCTCGACGACGTCCAGGCCGTCGACATGTCGCAAGTCAATCCGGGGCTGGCCAAAATTCATATCAGCGTCGCCTGCGACGTCACCAACCCGCTGTGCGGCGAGAAGGGTGCCTCGCGCGTGTATGGGCCGCAGAAGGGCGCCACGCCCGAGATGGTCGATCGCCTCGACAAAAACCTCGCGCACTTCGCGCACATCATAAAGCGCAGCATCGGCGCCGACGTCATAGACCGGCCCGGTGCCGGCGCGGGTGGCGGCATCGGAGCCGGCCTGATGGCCTTCACCAACGCGACGCTGAAGCGCGGCGTCGAGCTGGTCGTCGCCGCGACCAGGCTCGAGGAGCAGATGCAGGGCGCGGCGCTGGCCGTCACCGGCGAAGGCCGCGTCGATTTCCAGACCGCCTTCGGCAAGACACCTTCCGGCGTTGCCGCCGCTGCCCGCAAGCACGGCGTTCCCGTCGTGGCTATCGGCGGCGGCCTTTCCGACGACGCTGCGGGGGTGTTCGCGCACGGCATCGACGGATTGGAAACCGCGACGCCGAACGCCATGCCGCTCGACGTCGCCATCAAGAAATCTCGCCAGTATCTACAAGACGCGGCCGAGCGTGCCGCGCGTATGATCGTGATCGGTCAGCGGATGGCGAGCTCCCGCTGACAACGCAGCGGCCAATGCGTTTTTCCGGCACGCCCGGGCGCCAATAGTTAGTCATGGATCGCGTGCTCGCTGGGCACGCTGCATGCGTAGCGGTAGGCTGCAATCGTCGGCTCCCGATGGAGGGGCGGGACGAGCAGCGTAACGCGTAATGAAATCGTTTATGCCTCAGCTGGCGATGGCGCCTCACGTCGCGGCACTCTTCAAGCTTGCCAGCCAGTCCGCTTTCGTTTCCCGCCGCGCCGCGCTTCCGGCCTCCGCCTCGTCGCCGGCGCAAAGCCTCGCCAACGAGATCACGAACTGGGAAGGCGGCGTCACCTATCGCCCCGCTGTCGTCGTCCGTCCGCGCACCATCGACGACATCGTCCGTGTCGTCTCCGACAGCGCCAATTATCCCTCGCCGGTGCGCGCCGTCGGCAAGCTGCACTCGCCCGCGCCCTGCTCGGCCGACACCGGCGGCACGATGGTCGATATGACGGGCATGACGCGCATCGTCGAGATCGGACGCGATTTCGTCACCGCGGAAGCCGGCGCGCTCTACATCGACGTCGCCGAGGAGCTGGCGCGTCGCGGGCTGCAATTCCACGTCAACACCGAGATCGGCAACGTCACGCTCGGCGCCGTTGCCTGCGCGGCCACCAAGGACAGCTCGCTGATCGGCACGTCGGAGTGGGGGCAGGTCAGCTCGTTCGTGTCGGGCCTGAAGATCGTGCGGCCCGACGGGACCGTTGCCAGCTACAACGAAACCGAGCACCCGGAGGAGATGCGCCTTCTGCGGTCGAGCTACGGGCTGCTGGGCGTCCTCGTCGAGGTGACGTTGCGCATCAAGCCGGTGACGGCCATCTATGCGCGGCACCGCTGCTACACTTTCGAGGAGTTCCGCGCGGTCGTGCCCCGCCTCGTCGCCGAGGGCAACGCGCTGATGATGTACTTCTACCCGTTCTCCAACCGCGTTCTCCTCGAGGAGCGGCGCGAGGTGAGCGGGGTGGTGCCGAAGTCGTCCGGACGGTGGTGGCTGCGCAACGCCTTCTGGCGCAAGCTCGGCCCGATGTTCACGATCCTCATCGCGCGAGCTTCGCCCAGTCGCAACGTCGAGCATCGCGTGCGCGCAATCTACGACGCCATGATCTCGCGCTGGACCTGCCATCTCGTGGGCGGCAAGGCGACGAAGCCGCATCTGCAGATCATTCGCCACCACGACAAACCCGGGCCGTACAAGTTCGTGTTCTCGATGTGGTCGTTCGACGAGACGCAGTTCTTCGACACGCTCGACGCCTACGTGCGCTTCTGCCACGACTACTACGAGCGCACGGGCTTCCGCTGCGATTTGCCGGCGGTCGGCTATCGCATGGTCGCCGACAAGAACGCGCTGCTGTCGTTCACGCACGACGCTCCGGCAATGAGCATCGACCCGGTTTCGACCGGCGGCCCGGGATGGGACGAGTTCCTGAAAGCGTTCAACGAGTTCGCCAGCGCCCATGACGGCCATCCGCTCCTGAACCAGACCAAGCACCTGACGCCGAAGCAGGTGGCGAAGGCGTTCGGCGTCCGGTGGAGCGAGTTCGCGGGCGCCCGGCAGGAACGCGATCCGAGCGACCGCCTGCTGTCGCGCTACTTCGCCAATCTGCTGAGCAGCGCCGCGCCGGAGCTGCAGGCGCCACGTTCGGGCACGCGTCCCGCCTGACGCCTTCGATCCATTGCGGCCGGCGCGCGTTCGAGAGCGCATTTTGCAGCGACCTTGGCCGCCGGGGATACGTCGAAGCCAACGCAGCCCGCATCGGCGCGGAAAGCCCGCCCCTACACGATGCTCTTGGCGTAGAGGTCGGTGCGACGGTCGCGGAAAAATCCCCAGTCCGCCCGGTAGCTCTCCAGCTCATCGAGATCGAACGTGTGTGCCACCACGCCTTCCTCGTGCGCGCCAAGCGAGGCGACGATCTCGCCGCGATGGTCGGTGATGAAAGAGTGGCCGTAGAAGCTCTGCTCGGCACCGTCGTTGTTCTCCAGCCCGATGCGATTGGCGGCAACGATGGGCACGGCGTTCGACACGGCGTGTCCCTGCATCGCCCGCCGCCATTGCAGATGCGTGTCGAGCGATGTGTCATAGGGCTCGGAGCCGATAGCCGTCGGATAGAACAGCACCTCCGCGCCGGCCAGGGCCATGGCGCGAGCGCACTCGGGAAACCACTGGTCCCAGCAGATGCCGACGCCGATGTGTCCGGCATTGGTCTTCCACGTCTTGAAGCCCGTATCGCCGGGGCGGAAGTAATACTTCTCCTGGTAGCCCGGGCCGTCCGGGATGTGGCTCTTGCGGTAGACGCCGAGGATGTCGCCGTTGGTGTCGGCGATTGCGATGCTGTTGTAGTAGCGAGGTCCGTCCTTCTCGAAGAACGAGATGGGGATGACGATCTTCAGCTCGGCCGCCAGCTTCTTGAGCGCTAGCACGCAGGGATGCTCGCCCGCCGGATGGGCGGTCGCGAACCACTTCGGATCCTGCCGCGTGCAGAAATAGATGCCCTGGAACAGCTCCGACGGGAGCACGACGCGCGCGCCCCGCTTGGCGGCTTCGCGCACGAAGGCTTCCGTGCGCGCGATGTTGTCGCGCAGGTCGTGGCCGTACCAGGTCTGGATGGCGGCGACGGTGAGCGGGCGGCTGGCCATTAGCGCGGCTCCTGCTGGGTGATGCAGTGGAACGATCCGCCGCCCGCGCTGCCGCAACCGAGCAGCCCCTGCGAGGGGACCCCGATCACCTTATGGTCCGGGAATACGGCCTGCACGGCGGCCAGCGCGGCCTCCTGCGTCGGCGTTCCGTAGACGGGCACGACCACGAGCCCATTGGCGATGACGAAGTTCATGTACGAGGCGGGAGAGATCTCGCCGAGTGCGTTGCGGTAGAGGCCGACGCCGGGAGCACGGGCGACCTCGAGCTTGCGGCCGCTGGCGTCGGTTGCCGCCTCGAGCGTGCGCGCGATGGCATCGAGCGTCTCGGCGTTGGGATCGTCGTCGCCCGCCGGCGCCTGGCAGATGACGCGACCGGGCCCGACGAAGCGGGCGATGTTGTCGATGTGCCCATCCGTGTGGTCGTTCTTCAGGCCCTCGTCGATCCAGATCACCCGGCGCACGCCGAAGGCTTCGCTGAGCGCCGCCTCCGCCTGCTCCTTGGACCAGCCGTTGCGGTTGGGGTTGAGCAGCGTCTGCCGCGTGGTGAGGATCGTGCCCTCGCCGTCGTGATCGACCGCGCCGCCCTCCAGCACGAACGCGAAGCGGCGCACCGGCACATCGGCGATACGGGCGATATCGTCGCCAACCGTGGCGTCGTCGGGCAGGTCGTATTTCCCACCCCAGCTATTGGTGGCGAAGCGCAGGGCAAGCGGCCCGAGGTGCGTGCGCGCAAATATGGGTCCGGTGTCGCGCAGCCAGATGTCCCCGTAGCGCGCCTTGACGATCTCCGCCGCGCCGCCGACCGCCGCGCGCGCGGAAGCTTCCGCCTCCGGACCGTTGACCAGGAGCCGCACGGTGTTGGCCTCGCTGAGGGCGTTGACCAGCGCTGCCACGTCGCGCCGCGGCGGCTCGAGGTCGCCGTTCCACTCGCGGGGGTCGGCCGGCCAGGCGGTCCAGATCGCCTTGAGCAGCGCCCACTCGGGAGGCACGGAAATGGTCGTCTCGGTCACGTCAGGCAGCATATTCGCTCTCGATCGTCCTCTGGGCCGGTGTGCGTGCGGGGCGAGTGCGTGTCCCACCCCAATGGGAGCCTCATATCGTGCACCGGTGTCGCAATCACCAGTGGCATGGCGACCCGCCGCCGAAGAAATGACGCCGGTCGCCCTGGAAGAGCCTATCGCCAACTCCTGACGACAGGTTGCCGCGATGCCGATACTTGCCGCCGACCTCTGAAGGCTTTGTTTTCCCTTCCCCGTGGTCGCCCGGGGGCGCTGAGCCTCTCGTCATACCTTCTCGGCTATCCCAGGTGTTGGGCGCCGGCAAGACGGCTGGCGCGTGGCGTATATCCCCGGAGGGAATTCATGCTTCGCACTAGGACTCTTGCGCTTGCCGCAACGGTCTCGCTCGGCGCGCTTGCGGCGGCCACGGGCGCCGATGCGCGCGGGTTCGGCGGCGGCCATTTTGGCGGCGGCTTCGGTGGCGGACATTTCGGCGGGTTTGGCGGCGGCCACTTCGGCGGCATGCGCGACTTCGGTGGCGGCATGCGCGATTTCCATCCCGAGTTCCGCGCCGAGCGCGCACCGCGCATGGGGGAGCGACGCGCACCGGAGGACCGGCATGCGGAGGATCGCCGGCGCGAGGACGACCGGCGCGCCGAGGACAGCCGTCGCGAGGAAGAGCGCCGTGCCGCCGACGAGCATCGGGCCGATGAGCACCGCGCGGACGATCACCGGGCCGACGATCATCGCGCGGACGATCACCACGCGGCAGACGAGCACCGCGCCGACGACCATCGCAACCTGGAAGATCACAACCTCGACCACCACGATGACCTCGCCCGCCACTGGAACGATTGGCATCAGCCGGTGAACGCCGGGCGCTGGGACCACAACGGCTTCTGGAACGACAATTGGAACGGCCGCCACTTCAACTGCTACAACTGCCGCTGGGGATGGGTCGGTCCGGTATTCTGGCCCTTCGCCTGGGGCGACATGTGGTCGTTCGCTTGGTGGCCGTATGCTGCAACGGCGCCGTTCTGGAACTACGGCGTCGACTACATCATGGGTGGATTGTTCTGGCCGAACGGCGCCTATGCCTGGCCATCGGGCGGCTACGGCGCGACGGCCTGGACGCAGACGGACGCCAACTACACCTACGCCCGTGAATCGCATCAGGACATCTACAGCGCCGGTCCCTCCGGCGGCAGCAGCAGTGCCAATAACGCCAGTGCCAGTGCAGCTTCCTCGACCCAGCAGAACGACAGCAGCAACGCCGACCTCGCCACGTGCAGCGGCTTCGCCCCCGGCGTCGGCAGCCTGCCGATGGAGAAGATCGAGGCGAGCCTCAAGCCGTCCGACAGCCAGCTCGCGCACCTGAGGGTTCTGGAGGCCGCCTCCGACAAGGCCGAGGGCATCCTCAAGACCTCGTGCCCGAGCGCGCCGCCGCTGACACCCGTCGGCCGCCTCGACGCGCTGCAGAAGCGCCTCGATGCCATGGTGCAGGGCCTCGATCTCGTCCGCGAGCCGCTTGCCAAGTTCGACAACTCGCTGTCGCCGGAGCAGAAGCAGCAGCTCGAGGCGCTCGGCGGCGACAAGGTGACGAGCCAAGCGGCGCTGTGCTCGACCAAGAACGAGGAGTTCATCAACGTGCCGACGCAGGAGATCATCGCCACGGTCGATCCGGACGACAAGCAGAAGGAAGCGCTGAACCGTCTCGACGACGTCTCGACCAAGGCGGCGGCGATGCTGCAGGCGACGTGTCCGGCGCAGATCCCGTCGACGACCGAGGCGCGCCTCGACGCGATGGGCAGGCGGCTCAAGGCCACGGTCACAGCGATGAACGAGGTGCGTCCGGCCCTGACGGGATTCTACGACTCGCTCAGCGACGAGCAGAAGGCGCGCTTCAACACCATGCCCAGCCAGTAAGCGCCCATCGACTTGCGGATATGGCCGGCGGCTCCGCGTCGCCGGCCTTTTGCTGCGCCGCTGCGCTGAGCCGGCCGGAAGGCACTGCAGGCTGGTTGAACTGTCATCCCGGGCGAGCGAGGCGAAGCCGAGCGCCGACCCGGGACCCAGCGGAAAAAGCATCTTCCGTCATGAAGCTTCGCTGCATCTTGCGCTGGATCCCGGATAGCCCCTCGCTCCGCTCGCGGCTTCCGGGATGACAGAAGGAGGCCGACTGGAAGGCGCCTGCGCCTACCGGCCGGCTCGCCGGAGGCGAGTCGGTGGGCGCAACTAAGACTCTGCCCGCCCGGCCGGCTCCGCGCAGCGGAGTCGCGCGCTGCCAGCAAAGGAGTCGCGTGCAGCCGCTCAGTCGAGCTTCACGTGCCGCAAGCGCAGCGCGTTGGCGATGACGCTGACCGACGACAGGGCCATCGCCGCCGCCGCCATGATCGGCGACAGCAGGATCCCGAACATCGGATAGAGGATGCCCGCCGCCACGGGAACGCCGGCCGCGTTGTAGACGAAGGCGAAGAACAGGTTCTGGCGGATGTTGCCCATGACGGCCTCGGACAGCCGCCGCGCCCGCACGATGCCCTGCAGATCGCCCTTGAGCAGCGTCACGCCGGCGCTCTCGATGGCGACATCCGTGCCCGTGCCCATCGCGATGCCGACGTCGGCTGCCGCCAGCGCCGGCGCATCGTTGACGCCATCGCCAGCCATCGCCACGACGCGGCCTTCGCGCTTCAGCCTGTCGACCACGGCGCTCTTCTGATCCGGGAGCACCTCCGCCTCGATGTCGGTGATGCCGAGCCGGCGCGCGATCGCCTCGGCGGTGGTGCGGTTGTCGCCCGTCAGCATGACGACGCGCACGCCGTCGGCGCGCAGCGTGTCGAGCGCCGCGCGCGTCGACGGCTTCACCGGATCGGCGATGGCGATCGCGCCGGCAACCACCCCGTCCGCGGCGAGGAAGATCGACGTCGCCCCGTCGCACCGGAACTCTTCCGCCTGCGCCGCCAGCGTCTCGACGGGAATGCCCAGCTCGGCGAGGAAGCGCGCGTTGCCGAGCACCACGCGCCGGCCAGCGACGACGCCGACAGCGCCTTTGCCGGTCGGGGAATCGAACCCGGTGACGCGCTCCAGCGCGACGCCCCGCTCTTTTGCCGCGGCGACGATGGCGGCGGCCAGGGGATGCTCGCTCGCCGCCTCGACGCTGGCGGCCAGCATCAGCAACTGGGCTTCGTTGAAACCGGCGGCAGGCACGATGGCGGTGACCTTCGGCTTGCCTTCCGTCAGCGTGCCGGTTTTATCGACGACCAGCGTGTCGACCTTCTCCAGCCGCTCCAGCGCCTCGGCATTCCTGATGAGCACGCCGGCCTGCGCGCCGCGTCCGACGCCGACCATGATCGACATCGGCGTCGCCAGCCCGAGCGCGCACGGGCAGGCGATGATCAGCACGGTGACGGCGGCGACGAGACCGTAGGCGAGACGCGGCTCGGGACCGAACAATGCCCAGGCGGCAAAGGCGACAACGGCAACGGCGATCACCAGCGGCACGAACCAGCCGGCGACGTGATCGGCGAGGCGCTGGATCGGCGCGCGCGAGCGCTGCGCCGTGGCTACCATCTGCACGATCTGCGACAGCATCGTTTCGCGGCCGACCTTCTCGGCGCGCATGACGAACGAGCCCGATTGATTGAGCGTGCCGGCGATGACCTTGTCGCCCGTCTGCTTCGTCACCGGCATGGATTCGCCAGTGATCATCGATTCATCGAGCGACGAGCGGCCGTCCTCGATCACGCCATCGACGGGGACCTTCTCTCCCGGTCGCACGCGCAGGCGATCGCCGGCAACGACGGAATCGAGCGGCACATCCTCCTCGGCGCCGCTCTCGCGCACACGCCGCGCCGTCTTGGGTGCCAGATCGAGCAGCGCGCGGATGGCACCCGACGTCTGCTCGCGCGCGCGCAATTCGAGCACCTGCCCGAGCAGCACCAGCACGGTGATGACCGCCGCGGCCTCGAAGTAGACGGCGACGGCGCCGTCCGCCTGCCGGAATGCCGGCGGAAAAATCTGCGGCGCGAGGGTCGCGATCACGCTGTAGGCCCAGGCGACGCCGGTGCCCATCGCGATCAGCGTGAACATGTTGAGGTTGCGCGTGACGAGCGACTGCCAGCCGCGCTCGAAGAACGGCCAGCCGGCCCAGAGCACAACCGGCGTGGCGAGGACTAGCTGCAGCCAGTTGGACAGCGTCGGCGCGATGAGGTGGTGCAGTCCGAAGAGGTGGCTGCCCATCTCCAGGATGAACACCGGCGCCGTCAGCGCGAGGGCGATCCAGAAGCGGCGCTGCATGTCAGCGAGCTCGGGATGGGGACCGTGGTCGGCGGTCACCTCGAGCGGCTCGAGTGCCATGCCGCAGATGGGGCACGGGCCGGGGCCGACCTGGCGGACCTCCGGGTGCATCGGGCAGGTGTAGATGGTGCCCTCGGGGACCGGCGCGGACGGACGGTTGTCCTTCTCGAGATATTTGAGCGGATCGGCGAGGAACTTCGACCGGCAGCCGGCGGAGCAGAAATAGTAGGGCCGGCCGGCGTGGTCGGCGCGGTGTTTGGTGGTGTGCGGATCGACCTCCATGCCGCATACGGGGTCGCGGGCCATGCCCGGCGTGGGCGAGGCCTTGGCGCCGCCGCAGCAGCCTCCCGGGGCGTGGCTCGCGTGCTGGTGCGTATGCTCGGTCATGGGCAGCTCCATGCGGGGACCGGTTGGCTTGACCCGTATACCCCCTGGGGGTATATGTCATCCATGCAGCCGGAAGTCAAATCCAAGTGCCTCAAACGCCTCGGCCGGATCGAGGGCCAGGTGCGCGGTGTCGCGCGCATGGTCGGCGAGGACCGATACTGCATCGACATCCTTACTCAGTTGTCGGCGATCCGCGCCGCGTTGCGCCGCGTCGAGGACGAGGTGCTGCGCGATCACGTCGGCCATTGCGTCGAGCATGCGATCGCCGGTGGCGACGCCGACGAGCAGCGGCGCAAGATCGCCGAGCTGATGGAGGTGTTCGCGCGCGCCGAACGGTGAGGGTTTGGTCCGCCCGCGTAAATACAGTGTCATCCTCGGGCTTGTCCCGAGTACCCATCTCTTAGCGGGTTCAGGTGTCAGCGCTGGATCCTCGGCCTAAAGCCGAAGCGCGCATCTCTGTCATCCCGGAAGCCGCGAACGCTGTGAGCGGCTATCCGGGACTCAGCGGAAGGACTAGTCGAAGACTCAAGAGTGCCTGCGGCCACTTGCGCTGGATCCCGGGTCTCGCTCGCAACGCTCGCCTCGCCCGGGATGACAGATAGGGCATCGAGCTGCTCTGTCATCCCGGAAGCCTCGAACGCTGGGAGCGGCTATCCGGGACCCAGCGGAGGGACCGGTCGTAGACTCAACTATAGGCCTACGGGCGCCACTTGCGCTGGATACCGGGTCTCGCTCGCAACGCTCACTTCGCCCGGGATGACGGATGAGAGGCGGCAATCTGCGGGCGCGCGCGCAGAGGGCTGTCTTCCTTCACCTTGCCCGAAGCGTTGCACCGCTTGAAACTTGCGTGGGTGCCGGCCTTCGCCGGCATGACGGCTATGAGGCAGTGCTTCGTCAGTCGAGGCGTGGCGCGCGATGCCATGCGCGAGTACCGCCATGAGGAACGCGGCCGCGCCACTGCAACGTGGCGTGCCCACCGGCCGGCTCGCCCCAGGCGAGTCGGTGGGCACAATCAACGAAGGCTAGGCGGCGGCGAGGGCGAACGGCGCCACCTCGGGCCAGAACACGCGCGCGCGGGCGCTGACCTCGGCCGGATTGCGCGCCGTCGTCAGCAGCGTCAGCGCGCCGCCATTGTCGCCTGCCGTGTAGTGCGCGTGACGGGCGAGGTAATCCTCGAGGCTGTCGGCGACCACCTCGGGCTGCGAGAGGATGCGCGTGAACGGCGGCAGGTGGCGGCGAAACAGGTGCTCCACCAGCGGAAAATGCGTGCAGCCGAGGATGGCGCGGTGCGGCGGAAGCCCATTCGTCTGCGCCAGCAGATCGCGCACGCCGGCCTCGACGAGCCGCTCCAGCTCCGCCTCGGGCGCTTCCTCCTCGATGGCGCCGGCGAGACGCGAGCAGACCTGCTGCACGACCGTGGCGCGCGGGCAGCGCTTGCGGATCTCCTCGGGATAGACGCCCGAGGTGATGGTGCGCGTGGTGCCGAACACGGCGACGACGTCGGTATTGTATTTCTGCGGGTACTGCGGACTCGAGACGGCCCAGGGCGTCTGCGTTGCCGCCTCGACCGTGGGGGCGACGATGCCGAGCACGTTGTGCCCGCGCCACCGGCTGGCGGGCAGCCAGCTCTGCTGCAGGTGACGCGCGGCGACGGCGGTGGCGGTGTTGCAGCCGAGCAGGACCAGCTTGCAGCCCTGCCCGAACAGGGCCTCCACGCTGGCCCGCGTCAGATCGATGACCTCGGCCGACGGGCGATCGCCGTACGGCACGTTGGCGTGGTCGCCAAGGTAGAGGAAGGATTTGTCAGGGAAGCGATCGACGAGTGCGCGCAGCACCGTCAGCCCCCCGAGACCTGAATCGAAGACGCCGATCATGCGCGTGTGTGATCCGCCCGCTGCTTATCGTCAAGATGGCATCGAGATAGGAAGATCGCGGCCCGGCGGCAGGTCGGATGCCGGGCCGGTCGTGTGCGGCGGCGCTTACTCCGCCGCCTCGGAAGGCGTGCGCGGCTTGGCGGACGAGCCGCCCTCGCTGTCGAAGTGCTTCAGGACGTCGAGGTTCGGCATGGCGACGGTCGAGTAGCCGCAGTCGACGAAGTGCACCTCGCCCGTCACCGCGCCGGACATGTCCGACAGCAGGTAGAGCGCCGAGCCGCCAACCTCGTTGAGGGTCGGCGTGCGGCGGAGCGGCGCGTTCTCCTTCTGGAAGTTGAAGATCACGCGCGCGTCCGAGACGCCGGCGCCCGACAGCGTGCGCATCGGGCCGGCCGACAGCGCGTTGACGCGGATCCCCTGCGTGCCGAGATCGGCGGCGAGGTAGCGCACGGAAGCTTCCAGCGCCGCCTTGGCGACGCCCATGACGTTATAGGACGGCACCGACTTGGTGGCGCCGCCGTAGCTCAGCGTCAGCAGCGAGCCGCCCTTCGACATCAGCGGCACGGCGCGCTTGGCCACCTCGGTGAAGGAGAAGCACGAGATCACCATGGTGTTGGTGAAGTTCTCGCGCGTGGTGTTGACGTAGCGGCCGGACAGCTCGCGCGGATCGGAGTAGGCGAGCGCATGCACCACGAAGTCGAGGTTGCCCCACTTCTCCTTGATGCTCTCGAAGGCGCGATCGACGCTGTCGAGGTCGAGGACGTTGCAGGGCTCGATGATCTCCGAGCCGAGGGACTGGGCCAGCGGCAGCGCGCGGCGGCCGAAGGCGCCGTCCTGGTAGGTGAAGGCGAGCTGGGCGCCCTGCCCGGCGAGGATGCGGGCGATGCCCCAGGCGATCGAGCGCTCGTTGGCGACGCCCATGATGAGCCCACGCTTGCCAGCCATGATCGGGCCTGGTTTGGCGAGATCGATTTCAGTCATGGGAATTCCTGTCGTTATACAATCGGTACGGCGAGCCGAGGGGCGCCTCGCGCTACACCTAGCGCAAGGCCCGCTGTTCCCGACATGACGGCCGTGGAAGGGCCGTTCTAGCCGGTCACGCGGCGAAAAACGAGCGTGGCATTCGTGCCGCCGAACCCGAAACTGTTCGACATCACGCAATTAAGGCTAACGTTGTCCATCCGTTCGCGCACGATCGGCATATCGGCGAGATCGGGGTCGATCTCCTCGATATTCGCGCTCTCGCAGATGAATCCGTTGTTCATCATCAGCAGCGAAAAGATCGCCTCCTGGACGCCGACCGCGCCGAGCGAATGTCCGGTGAGGGATTTGGTGGCGGCGATCTTCGGCACGTCGCCGTCGAACACCTTGCGGATGGCCTCGATCTCGCGCAGGTCGCCGATCGGCGTGCCGGTGCCGTGCGGGTTGATGTAGTCGACCTTGTGGCCGACACCCTTGCCGTCGAAGCCCTTGAGCGCGAGCTGCATGCAGCGCACCGCGCCCTCTCCCGAGGGGGCCACCATATCGTAGCCGTCGGACGTGGCGCCGTAGCCGGCCACCTCTCCGTAGATGCGGGCGCCGCGCGCCTTGGCGCGCTCATACTCCTCCAGCACGACGACACCGGCACCGCCGGCGATGACGAAGCCGTCGCGGTTCTTGTCGTAGGCGCGGCTCGCCTTGGATGGCGTGTCGTTGAACTTGGACGACATGGCGCCCATGGCGTCGAACAGCACCGAGAGCGTCCAGTCGAGCTCTTCGCAGCCGCCGGCGAACATCACATCCTGCTTGCCCCATTGGATGAGCTCGGTGGCATTGCCGATGCAGTGCGCCGACGTCGAGCAGGCGGAGGCGATCGAGTAGTTGACGCCCTTGATCTGGAAGCTGGTGGCCAGCGCGGCGGAGGGGCCAGAGCACATCGCCTTCGGCACCTCGAACGGGCCGACCTTGCGCGGGTCCTTCTCGCGGGTGACGTCGGCGGCGGCGACGATGGCGCGCGTCGACGGACCGCCGGAACCCATGATGATGCCGGTGCGCTCGTTGATGACGTCCGACTCCTCGAGGCCGGCATCGCGGATCGCCTGGTCCATGGCGACGTAGTTCCAGCCGACGCCGTCGCCCATGAAGCGGCGCGGCTTGCGGGGCACCTGCGCCTCCCAGTCCAGGGTGGGGGCGCCGTGAACCTGGCAGCGGAAGCCGAGCTCGGCATACTTGTCAGCGCGGACGATGCCGGACTTGGCTTCGCGGAGTGACGCGAGCACTTCCTGGCAGCTGTTTCCTATCGAGGAAACAATGCCCATGCCCGTGACGACCACACGTCTCATCCGCCGATCCTCTCATCCGGGAAGCTTGCGGCTTCTCTGGCTCTTTTGCTCCGGCGGAAGCGAGCACGAATTACCATCAAGATCAAGGACTGCCGGCAGCCGGCGCCTCGCCAGTTTCGAACAGGCCCACGCGCAGGTCCGTGGCAGTGTAGATGACCTGGCCGTCCGCTTTCATGACGCCGTCGGCGATGGCCAGCTTCAGCTTGCGCAGGATCACGCGCTTCATGTCGACGATATATTCTACCCTGCCGACGGTCGGCAGCACCATGCCGGTAAACTTGACCTCGCCGACGCCGAGCGCCCGCCCGCGTCCGGGGGCGCCCAGCCAGCCGAGGAAGAAGCCGGTCATCTGCCACAGGGCGTCGAGGCCGAGGCAGCCGGGCATCACCGGATCACCTTCGAAATGACACTTGAAGAACCAGTCGAGGCGGCTGTTTCCTGCCACCTGCAGCTCCGACGCGATCTGCCCCTTGCCGTGCTGGCCGCCGGTCTCGGAAACCGTGGAAATACGGTCGAACATGAGCATCGGCGGCAGCGGGAGCTGCGCATTGCCGGAGCCGAACAGCTCGCCGCGACCGCACGCGAGCAGATCCTCGTATTCGAAGCTCGTGCGGCGTTCTGTCATGATATTTATGCTCAATCCTCGCTGGCGAGGCCCCCGGCCACATTCGTCGGGGTTCCTAACACAGTCATATGGCGTTCAAAAGAGTATGCGGTGGCGGGTTGGGGACGATGCGGCGCCCCTGCGGCAGCGAGTTGCAGGCTGCAAGAGGTCTGCCTATAGTATACGGCCGGCGTCAGCTTGGCTGACCGCATCCCATGGTATGCGGTAGGCTGCCGTCCCCACAAACTGGTGCAACGCGCTAACGCATGACCGATAGCATTTCTGGTTCGCAAAAGGACGGCAAGCCCTCGCGCGGCGTAGCTCAGCTGCTGCGCAAGGCGGGTCTGCGGCCGACGCGTCAGCGCCTCGCCCTGGGCGGCCTCCTGTTCGAGGGAGAGGACCGGCACGTCTCGGCTGAATCGCTGCATGCCGAGGCCACGGCCGCCGGCCAGCACGTCTCCCTCGCCACGGTCTACAACACGCTGCACCAGTTCAAGCGCGCCGGTCTGCTGCGCGAGTTGGCGATCAACGGCAGCAAAGCGTACTTCGACACCAACACCTCGAACCACAATCATTTTTTCATCGAGGAAGAGGGCGAGCTGCGGGATATCCCGGGCCACGCCATCCGTGTCGACGGCGTGCCGGAGCCGCCCGAGGGCATGAGCATCACGCACATCGACGTCGTCGTTCGGCTCGTCCCCAAGAAGGACTGAGGACGGCGCTTCGCGTGCGCGCCGCGCGACAGCCGAGGCGCGCTCACGGACAGCGCTAGTTGACGACCTCGCCCTGATAGACGCCCCACAGCTTTTTCTGTTCGATATAGCCCTGAAACTGATCGATGCTGACGCGGCACCAGCGGCCGTCGCAGCTCGTGAGGTTAGCGATGACGCCAGCTTCGATCATGGCTACCGGGCGGGCCCGCTCGCTGTCGTTGCGGCGCAGCGCAACCTTGGGCGGTGGCGCCCCCGGCTTGATCTCCCACGGCAGGACGAGCGCCGTCCGCCGTCCGGAGAGAAACGATTGCAGCACCCATCCGGCGGCGCCGTCGGCGTCGCGGACCTGCCGCCAGCCCTCGAACTCCTTGATGACCTCGAGCGGCAGCCCGGCGCGGCGGTAGACCCAGGCGGTGGGATAGTCGGTCCCCGGACCTTTGCGCATGTTGACGCGGTCCGACTTGAGGCTGACGAACCGCGGCACGGGCAGCCCGCTGCCGCCGGGCAATGCCGCGCCCGCCGGCTGCGACATCGCTGGCGGCATGCTCGCCATCAGCGCCGACGCCAGCAGCACCGCGCGCAGCAGATTGTGCGCCGCCGTTCTTCGCATACGGTTGCTCCCGCCTCCCTGTGTGCCGGCGCAATTGATCGCAGCGACAACTTGAAGAGTGCCACCGGCCCCAGTCTGCACTCGTCGCGGCACTGAGAAAATCCCGCACTTTGTCATCGCCATGGCGTTCTGTTAGACCTGCCTCGAAGAGAAGCAAGCACGTCTAGCCCACCCCTACCCGCCATCAAGAGGCACCAGCGGACCCGATGTCGAATAGCGCCCGAAAGCCGATTGTCATAGTCACGCGCAAGCTGCCCGACGTTGTCGAAACACGCATGCGCGAGCTGTTCGATGCGCGGCTGAACGTCGACGACACCCCGCTGACCCAGGCGCAAATCACCGAAGCGCTGAAAGTTGCCGACGTGCTCGTGCCGACGGTTACCGATCGCATCGACCGGGCCGTGATCTCGCAGGCGGGCCCGCAACTTAGGCTGATCGCGAATTTCGGCACCGGCGTCGACAACATCGACCTCGACACCGCCCGCAACCGCGGCATCTCGGTGACCAACACGCCGGGCGTCCTCACCGAGGATACCGCCGACATGACCATGGCGCTCATCCTCGCCGTGCCGCGCCGGCTGGTGGAGGGCGCCTCCTACCTCAAGGACCAGAAGAACACCTGGAGCGGCTGGTCGCCGACGTGGATGCTCGGCCATCGCATCTATGGCAAGCGCCTCGGCATCATCGGCATGGGCCGCATCGGCTCGGCGGTGGCGCGGCGCGCCAAGGCGTTCGGCCTGCAGATCCACTATCACAACCGTCGGCGCGTCGCGCTGGACCTCGAGAAAGAGGTCGAGGCGACCTACTGGGAGAGCCTCGACCAGATGCTGACGCGGGTCGACATCATCTCGGTCAACTGCCCGCACACGCCCGGCACCTATCACCTGCTCTCGGCGCGGCGGCTGCGGCTGTTGAAGCCGTCGGCGTATATCGTCAACACCGCGCGCGGCGAGATCATCGACGAGAACGAGCTGGCACGCCTGCTCGAAGCCGGCGCCATCGCGGGTGCCGGGCTCGACGTGTTCGAGCACGAGCCGGCGGTCAATCCGAAGCTGCTCGCTTCGGAGCGCGTCGTGGCGCTGCCGCACATGAGCTCGGCCACCATCGAGGGGCGCGTCGACATGGGCGAGAAGGTGATCATCAACATCAAGGCGTTCCTCGACGGCCACGCGCCGCCGGACCGCGTGCACCCGGCGATGTTCTGAGCCGGCACGAGCTGAGGGAAGCTTTGCTTGCGGCCGTGGCGCGAGCCGTGGCGCGCATATGGCTTTCTGGCCGCCGAAGGCGGCAAGGGCGCAAGGCGCCCCGGCGCGAGCGCCGGCCCTCAGCTCGCGCGACCGCTCCAAGCTGCAGCTCCACGATCCCGCCCGTGCCAGTGACTGAAGCACATGACTCTCTTGGCCGCCGGAGGCGGCAAGGGCGCAAGGCGCCCCGGCGCGAGCGCTGGCCCTCAGCTCGCGCGACCCGCAAGCTGCAGCTCTACGATCCCGCTCGTGTCAGTGACTAGTGACTACTGACTCCGCGAAGCCGAGTCGCGCCGGCCATCGCCGCACACCGTGGTGCGGAGCTGGCACGAGCCGCGGGCGCGGCGGTCCCCGTTGCAGCGTCCGAGCGCGATCTTCTCGGCGGTGCTGGGGCTGAGCCCGCCGCCGGCGTATGTGATCTTGCGCTGCTTGGCGATCTCGCCGGTGGCGATCGACGTGCAGATCTCGCCACGGAAGCTCACGGCCTCGCATGCGCCCCGGCCCAGCGATGCGCATTCGGCGCGCACCTTGTCCTCGGCCTCGAGCCGCGAGCCGATCTCCCACACCGAGAAGAACGAGCCGTCCGGCGTGAAGGCGATCGCGCCATAGACCGACGAGCCGGCGGCCGGAGGCGCGATGGAGAGTTGCGGCGGATCAGGGTCCTGTGCCGTGGCTTCGACGCCGAAGCCGGGCAGCGGGAGCAGGATGGCGGCGAGAACGGAGAGCAGCATGGCGCGCGACACCGAACCAAGAAGCATTGGAGCGCTACCCTCTCACGCTGCGCATGTCGAGTTGTGTTTTGCCGGCCTGTGAATTGACAGGTCGGTTATCGTCGGGTTGCGCCCGCTGATGGGATTTTCGGGATCCCAGGTCACGCGCAGGGTCTCGAAGCGTGCCGCAAGCCCGTCGTACATGAGGAATCGGCCGGCGAGGCCGGTCCCGATGCCGATAATTTCCTTCAAGATTTCGGTTGCTTGTATCGTACCGATGACCCCCACCACGGCGCCCAGGACGCCGACCTCGGCACAGCTCGGGAGCGTACCGGGCGGCGGCGCCTCGGGGAAAAGGCAGCGGTAGCTGGGATACGGCGTCCCGGTCTCGTCGCGCTCGTGCGGCTTGAACGTCGACACGTAGCCGTCGAACGGGCCTACGGCGCCGAACACCAGCGTGCGCCGGGCGAGGTAGCAGGCGTCGGAGACGAGATAGCGCGTCTCGGCGTTGTCGGAGCCGTCGGCGACGATGTCGTAGCGCTCGATGATGGCGGCGGCGTTGTCGGCCGTGAGGCGCTCGGCGATGGGCTCGACGCTCACATGCGGATTGATGCGGCCGATCGTGTCGCGCGCGCTCTCGACCTTCGAGGTGCCGATGTGCGGCGTATCGTGAAGGATCTGCCGTTGCAGATTGTCGAGCGACACGTGGTCGTCATCGACGATGCCGATGGTGCCGACGCCGGCGGCCGCGAGGTAGAGCGCGACGGGCGAGCCAAGGCCGCCGGCGCCCACGACGAGCACGCGTGCCGCCTTGAGCCGCTGCTGGCCCTGGCCGCCGACCTCTTTCAGCACGAGGTGGCGCTTGTAGCGCTCGACTTCGGGCGCCGTAAGCCTTGGAGAAGTCTTGTCCTGCATGGCCACAGCCTACCGCAACCGGCCGGGAGCGTCAGGGGGCGAGCAGATATCAGCCGCGTCCCTGCCGCGTCTTTCCATGAAGATAGTTACGACACTGGGCAAACAATAAGGCCCGGGGTCGAATGCCCCGGGCCTGATCGATGCGGCGGCCGTGGCCGTCGCGCGTTTGCCGCGCTCAGGCGGGCTTGTTTGGGTCGACGAACAGGTCGCTGGAGAAGTAGCGCTCGGCCGACGACGGCGCGAAGGTGACGATCGTCTTGCCGGCATATTCGGGCCGCTTGCCGACCTCGAGCGCGGCCGCGACGTTGCCGCCCGTCGAGATGCCGCCGGGGATGCCCTCCACCTTGGCCAGATGCCGCGAGGTCTCGAACGCTTGGTCGTTGGAGACGGTAACGACCTCGTCGATGAGCTGCGTGTCGAGGATCGAGGGTATGAAACCGGCGCCGATGCCCTGGATCTTGTGGGGGCCACGCGGCTTGCCGGACAGTACGGGGCTCGTTGTCGGCTCGACGGCGATGATCTTCAGGTCCGGCTTGCGCGGCTTCAGCGCCCGCGCCACGCCCGTCAGCGTCCCGCCTGTGCCGACGCCGATCACGATGGCATCGACGTTGCCGTGCGTGTCGTTCCAGATCTCCTCGGCGGTCGTCTTCTCGTGCACCAGCGGGTTGGCCGGATTGTCGAACTGCCCGGGGATGACGGCACCGGGGATGGTCTTCGCCAGCTCGTTCGCGCGCTCGACGGCGGTCGGCATGCCACCCGGGCCGGGCGTCAGGTCCAGCTCGGCGCCGAGATGGGTGAGGATCTTGCGCCGCTCGAGGGACATCGTGTCCGGCATCACCAGAATCAGCCGGTAGCCGCGGGCGGCGGCGACGAAGGCGAGTCCGATGCCGGTGTTGCCCGAGGTCGGCTCGATCAGCACCGTGCGACCCGGCGCGATCTTCCCGGTCGCCTCCAGCACGTCGATCATGGCGACGCCGATACGGTCCTTCACCGACGACAGCGGGTTGAAGAACTCCAGCTTCAGGAGGATGTTGGCCTTGACGCCCGCCTCCTCGGCGATCTTCGAAAGGCGCACCAGCGGCGTATGCCCGATGGTCTCGGCTATCGAATCATAGACGCGGCCACGCCCCCACGACTTGGTGGCGGCGAGGGTCTTGATCTGCGGGATCTCGTTCATCGCGATTGCTCTCGTCTGATGCAGGCGGCCTGAGCAGCTACAGCGCCGTTCGGCGCCGCGCGGCCTCACCCTGGTGCTTCGCCGCTGGGGGCACGTTGGGCGAAAGCCTCCCCCTGTCAAGCTGCTCCGGACCGCTAGCGATTGCGAGCCGAAGCCTTCCCGGGACGCGTTTTTTTTGAAGTTGCCGCAGTGCGGGGCATGGATTTCTTCTTCGGGGCCGCTTTGCGCGACCGGGAGTTCTCAATCGCCGCCGATTTGCCGGTCGAGCCGAAGCCGCCATTTCCGCGCGCCGTATTGGACACTTCGTTCGTTTCAACGAATTTGGCGCGCGTCACCGGACTGACGACGAGCTGCGCAATGCGCTCGCCGCGCCGGATATCGAACGGAGCCTGTCCGAGATTGGCGAGGATGACGCGCACCTCGCCGCGGTAGTCGCTGTCTATGGTGCCGGGGCTGTTCAGCACCGTGACGCCGTGGTTGAGGGCGAGCCCGGAACGGGGCCGCACCTGCGCCTCGTAGCCGGGCGGCAGCTCGATGATCAGACCGGTTGGCACCAGCGCGCGCGCGCCGGGTGCCAGCGTCATGGGGCTCTGCACGTCGAGCGCCGCGACGAGGTCGAGGCCGGCGGCGCCTTCCGTCTGGTATGCGGGGAGCGGCAGCCCTGCGGCATGCTCGAGGCGCACGACGCCGACGCGCACGTTGCCGGCAGCGGCGGTCCGCTGGCTCGCCTTGCGTCGCTGCGTCATTCGGCGGCCGCGGTTTTGCGGCGCAAATGCTCGGCCGCGCGGTGCATCAGGCGCATGGCCACCTCTTCCTTGTTCAGAGTCGGCCAGTCCTCGGTGCCTTCCGCGGTGACGAGATGCACCGTGTTGGCTTCGCCGCCGAAGACGCCTCGCTCCGGCGATACGTCGTTGGCGACAATCCAGTCGGCCCCCTTGGCGGCGCTCTTGCGCTTCGCCTCGCTGACGACAGCGGACGTCTCGGCGGCAAAGCCGATCACGAGTTGCGGCCGCCCGGTGCGGCGCTTGCCGATGCTCGCCAGAACGTCGGGATTTTCGACCAGGTCGATGCTGGGTTTGGCGGTCAGCTTCTTCAGCTTTCCAGCAGCCCGCGTGGCGCTTCGCCAGTCGGCAACCGCAGCGGCAAAAACGGCGATGTCGGCCGGCAGGCTTTCCTCGACCGCGCGCAGCATCTCCTGCGCCGTCTCTATTCTCACCACCTCGACGCCCGGCGGATCGGCGAGGTTGACCGGTCCGGAAACGAGGGTGACGCGCGCGCCGAGCGCGGCGGCCGCGCCGGCGATGGCGTGGCCCTGTTTGCCGGACGAGCGGTTGGCGATGTAGCGCACTGGGTCGATGGGCTCGTGCGTCGGTCCGCTGGTAACGAGCACGTGCCGTCCGGCGAGCGGCCGTGTCGGCAAGGGAGTGACGGACGCACCGCCGCGCTCCGCCAGGATCTTCTCGGCCGCGGCGATGATCTCGGGCACCTCGGCGAGGCGGCCGGGACCGGCCTCGTCGCGCTCGGCCATCTCGCCGCTGTTGGGACCGACGAGGCGAATGCCATCGGCGCGCAATTGAGCGACGTTCCTTTGCGTCGCGGGATGCAGCCACATGCGCGGGTTCATCGCCGGCGCCACGAGCACCGGCTTGTCGGTGGCCAGCAGGACCGCGGAGGCGAGGTCGCCGGCGTGTCCACCGGCCATCCTGGCGATGAGGTCGGCCGTCGCGGGTGCCACGATGACCAGATCGGCCTCGCGCGACAGGCGGATATGGCCGATCTCCTGCTCGTCGTTGAGGTCGAACAGATCCGTGAATACGCGCTCGGACGTCAGCGCGCCGACCGAAAGCGGAGTGATGAATTCCGTTGCCGAGCGGGTCATGATGGCGCGGACGGAGGCGCCCCGCTCGCGCAGGCGGCGGATGAGGTCGAGGCACTTGTAGGCGGCGATGCCGCCGCCGATGATGAGCAGAATTCGCTGTTGTTTCACGTGGGGCGCTCGCATCCTGCCGGCGGGGGCAAAGCTAGCATATGGCCGCCTGCAAGGCGTTAAGCGGCGCGTCGCATTAAGACTGACCGGCAGACCGTGCCCCGTCCGGCTTCGCTGCCCCTATAAAGCCCTTCTTTTCATGATTTCAAAGAGGCCAATCCAGCGTTGGGGGTCGCATGGCCTACGCGAGAAGACCTGCCGCCCGGGCGGTAGCTGCCAGATTTGCCGTCGCGTGCCTCGCCATTTTGGCCGGCGGCGCCGCCGCGGTCGCCACGGTCGTGGATCCGATGATCGACTGCCTGAGCGACAACAACGAGCGCCGCATCGCCGGCTGCTCGTCGCTGATCGATACGCCGGGCCTGCCGGAAGGACAGCGGACGCTCGCCTACGGCATGCGGGCGCTGGCCTATTCGCTGCTCGGCATGTTCGAGAAGGCGATCGCCGATTACGACGTGGCGCTCGCGCTCAAGCCGGAATCTCCGCTCGCTCTCAACAACCGCGCCTGGGCCTACTACAAGCTCGGCCGGGCGCAGGAAGGCGCCGCTGACGTGGACCGCGCGCTCGCGCTGTCGCCGGCCAGCCCCTATGCGCTCGATACCCGGGCGCACATCCAGCAGGCGCTGGGCGATGCCGCCGCCGCCTTCAAGGACTACGACCTCGCCATGCGCGCCGGCGGCGAGCGCATCGTGAAAATGTACCAGTGCGGGCTGCGCTCGCAGGGGCTCTATTTCGGCGCCGTCGACGGCGCCTATTCACCGACGCTGCGGCAGGCGATGCAAACGTGCGTCGGCAACCGGCATTGCGATCCGCTGCCGGCGGACTCCGAATGTCGCCCCGAGGTATCCTGACCTCAGTGCGCTCCTGATGCTCTTTTCGCAAAGTGCTGCACCGCATCAGTATTTATTCACGCAGGACGACTTGACGCAGCACCCCATCGTCACCCATGGTGCCGGTCCGGCGAGTCGTGGGCCACTCAGCCGGCCGAAAAAACAAAGACAAGGTCCAAGTCTAGGGAGAGGATCCCAATGGCGGGGAGATGCGGGAAGCGCGTCGCCCCGCCTATTCGTTTTTGCCGCCGCTTCCGCATTCTTTTGTGCATTGGGCCGGCCCGCAGGACGTGCGCCACGACGCCGTCGCAAAAGCCGGTGAGGTTCGCTTTTTGCGGCGCTGCTTGCCGCGCGCATTGACGGGGGAGCGACTGGGGTGCGCACTCAATCCTGTTCCGGCGAGGCCGGTGCCGAAGCCGAGGACGCGCCGGCACGCCTGCCCTGGTTGGCTCTCATCCTCTGGGCGCTGCTCGCGGTCGCCGTCCCGCTTCTCTCGCAGGCGCTGAATCTCATCGACGTGCTCGCGTTTCCCCTTGGATACTTCATGCTGGCGCAGGGAGCGCTGCTCAGCTTCGTCGCCGTAGGCTTTTGCTCGGCCCGCCGGCAGGATCGCCGCAAGGCGCGCAGCACGACGGATCGCTGACATGCCGCTCGACGGGCAATCGATGACGGCGTCGGGCGCGCGCGCCGGATGGGCGCGAGCCGGCATGCTGCTGGCGTCCGTCGCCTTCATCGGCGCACTTCTCCTTGCCGCCCACCTGGCGACGCCGGGCGGCTGTAACGGCGGCGCCTACTGGGCCATCGGCATCGTGACGGCCGCGGCCGTCGCCCTCGCCGCCGGCAGCGGGCGCGTCGCACATGTGACGCCGTTCGTCGGCGGCATGGGCCTGGCGACGAACGTGCTGACGGCGGCGTTCCTTCTCGCTCTTCCGGGCGCTGTTTTCGCGCTCGGGCACGACGGCCTCGCCTACCCACTCGGCATCGGCGCCGGTTGCCTGCTGCTGCAACTCCTCATCGCGCCGCGGTTCGCACAGACGCATGCGCGCTCGCTGCCGCAATTGATCGCGCAGCGCTTTCCCGGCCGCGCGCCGGCCATCCTGTGCCTCGTCATCGTCACCGGGTCGATGCTGCTGCTGCTCGTCGCCGAGCTGATGGCGGCCGGTCTTGTGGGTGAGCGTTTGCTGGGTGCCGACCTGACGCTCACGACGGCGGCTGCTGCGATCGCAGTTCTCGCCTGCTTCATCGTGCGCGGTGCTGCCGGCAGCGCTCCCGGCGCGCTTCTCTATCCGTTGCTGCTCGCCGCGCTTCTGGCGCCGGCGGTGCTGGTATCGGCGCACTGGTTCGGCTTGCCGGTGCCGCAGATCGCCTTCGCCAACGCGCTGTGGCAGTTGCAGGGCATGGAGGAGAACCTGCTGGAGCAGGACCTCGCCGATCCGGCATTCATGAAGTCGATGATCACCGGCTTCCTGACGGTAACGCCGGCGAACTTCGTCGGCGTCGTCCTCGCGCTCGCCGCCGGCGTCGCGGCGCTGCCGAGCCTGATATCGTCACCGCTCGCCGCGACTCCTGCGCGCCGGGCGCGCCAGACAGCATTGTGGGCGCTCGCGTGCACCGCCCTCGTGCTGACGCTGGTTCCGGCCATCGCCGCCTACGCGCGGCAGTCGATCGCCTCGCTTATCGCTGATCGTACGCCGATAGCCGAGCTGCCCGCCTGGATGTTCACCTACGGCAAGCTGGGGCTCGTGCAGATCTGCGGCCAGCCGGCGCACGATGCGGCTACGCTGGCGCGGGCGTGCGCCGCGCTGCCGGATGCGAGCGACGTGCTCAGGCTGCAGGATGTGGTGGTGAGCCCCGATATCGTTGCTCTGGCCCTGCCGGAGATGGCCAATCTCGACGGCGTGCTCACCGGGCTTTTCGCGATCGCGGTTCTCGTGGTCGCCCTGGTGACCGCGCATGGACCGCTGAGCGCGATCGTCGAGGCGCTGCGGCTCCCGCGCGGCGCGGCCGGTAACGGTGACGATATCCCGCCGGCGACGCGCGTTGCCTCCTACATTGTTGCGGCGGCTGTCGCCGCGGCCGCTGCAGTACTCGCACTTTTGCGGCCCGCCGGCGTCATCGACGTCGCGACATGGGCGCTGACCTCCGCGGCCGCTGGGCTGTTTCCGGTTGTCGTCGCCGCGCTCTGGTGGCGGCGCGCCAATGCCTGGGGCGCGGCCGCTGGCATGCTCACCGGTGCCGCCCTGCCGCTGCTCTATCTCGCGGCCCGGCAATATTTTCCCGTGCCGCTGTACGAGGCCACGGCCGCCATCTCGACGGCCGGACGCAATGGGCTCGAATACTTCAACGAGCTGAAGGACGCCTGGCTCGCCGCCGATCCCGGCGCGGCAAAGGCGGCAGCCTGGGCAACGCTCGAGGCACAGGCCCGCTCCAGCGCCGACTGGTGGGGCATCGAAGGACCGGCAGTCGTGCTGTTAGCGCTGCCCGTGGGTTTCGCCAGCATCTTCCTCGTGTCGCTTCTGACCGGCGGGCGGCGCAGCACTGAAACGGCGCCGTAAGCCCCGCGTGCTAGGTTGACGCCATGATCTATGACCTGGTCGTCGTCGGTGGCGGGATCAACGGCGCCGGCATCGCGGCCGACGCTGCCGGCCGCGGGCTCTCCGTGCTGCTCGTCGAAAAGGCCGACCTCGGCGGGGCGACGTCCTCGGCGAGCTCGAAGCTCATCCACGGCGGCCTGCGCTACCTCGAGCATTTCGAGTTCCGGCTGGTGCGCGAGGCGCTGGAGGAGCGCGAGGTTCTCCTCGCCAACGCCGGGCACATCATTTGGCCGCAGCGCTTCGTGCTGCCGCAGTCGGCGGGCGGACGCTCCAGCCTGGCGTTGCGCGCGGGACTGTTCCTGTACGATCATCTCGGACACCGCGAGCGCATACCGGGCTCGTCGTCGCTCGATTTGCGCCGCGATGCCGCGGGGCACGCGTTGCGGCGCGAGCTGACGCGCGGGTTCGCCTATTGGGACTGCCGCGTCGATGATGCGCGTCTCGTGGTTCTCAATGCGCGCGCCGCCGCCGACCGGGGCGCCGTCGTTGAGACGCGCACGCGGGTCGTATCGGCCCGGCCGGAAGCCGGACGGTGGGTCGTCACGTTAGAGAGGGATGCCACGACGCGCGAGGTCCAAGGGCGTGTGCTGGTGAATGCGGCGGGCCCGTGGGTGCGCAGCGTCGGCGGCGAAATCATGGGCAGCCCGGAGGACCGGCTGCCGGTGCGGCTCGTCAAAGGCAGCCATATCGTGGTGCCGCGGCTCGCCGGCGCCCTCGACGCCTATCTCTGTCAGAACGAGGACGGCCGCGTCGTCTTCGCCATCCCCTACGAGGAGCGCTTCACCCTCATCGGCACGACCGAGATCGCCTATGCGGGCGACCCGGACGCTGCGTCGATCACCGGCGCGGAAGAGGACTACCTGCTCGATCTCACGCGTCGCTTCTTCGCCAGCCCTCCAAGCCGCGCCGACATCGTCTGGAGCTTTGCCGGCGTCAGGCCGCTCTACGACGACAGCGCGCAGGATGCCTCGGCCGTGACGCGCGACTATCGCTTCGAGCTGACCGAGACGGAAAGCGCGCCGCTGCTCACCGTGCTTGGCGGCAAGCTCACGACCTACCGGCGGCTTGCCGAGGCGGCATTGGCAAAGCTGGCGCCGCATCTTCCGCACGCCAAGGGCGCCTGGACGGCCGGCGCGCCGCTGCCGGGCGGCAACCTCGGGACAGGCGGGTTGCAAGGTTATGTTCGCGATCTCGGCCGCCGGCGGCGCGGCTTCGACGCGGTGTTCGTGGGGCGCCTTGCCCGCCGCTACGGAAGCCTCACCGACGAAGTGCTGGGCGATGCGCGCGGCATGGCGGATCTCGGCGCGGACTTGGGCGGCGGACTGACCGAGCGCGAGGTGGTCTATCTGCGCGACCGGGAGTGGGTGAAGACGCCGGAGGATGTTCTGTGGCGCCGCACGAAGAGCGCGTTGCACATGCCGGCGGACAAGCGCGCCGTCGCTGCCGACGCCATCGCGCGGCTGCTCTGAGCGGTGGCGCCGCCGGCCGAAAGGGAGATAGCGCCGGCGCTAGCCGGGATTGGGCGGACCGAACTTGCGGCCATCGGCGGCGAGGTTGCTGCGGATCGCCGGATCGATCCAAGGACCATCGAGCTCGATGGTCTGCCGCGGCACCACCCTGATCTCGGGCTGCGCATCCGGCGCGTCGGCAGCCGCAGCGCTGGGGGCGACGACGTCGCCGAGTGAGAGCTCGATGTCGATCCGCTCATCCGTGAGATCGATCGAGCCGTCGGCCTTCAGGGCGCGCTGGCCGGAGACGGCGCTTCCCGTCTGCGTGCGCATCACGCCCTTGGCGACCGCAAAGCGCAAGTCCAGCTTGTCGACGGTGATGGCGCCGCTGCTCACCTCCTGCCAGCTCGCCGGCGGCTGCGGCGGCGTGCCTTCGGCGGTGAGGCGATTGATATCGAGGCCGATGCGCCCGTTCTCCGTCAGCGTCACGCAAAGCTTGCCGTCGAGCGTGTTGAGCATGCTCTCGCCGTTGTCGCCGATGGCCGCGAGATCGATGGTGACCGATCCACGCCCCTGCACCGTCGGATGCCCGAAGATCGCCGCCACGGCGTGTCCGATGTCGGGTGCTTCGAGCTTTGCATGCATGCCGTAGCTCGGCGTCTCGCCGCTCATGTCGATGCGGATCTGCCCGCCGCCGCGGGTGCCGTCGTCGAATTCGAACTCGGCGACGTCGGCGAGCATCTTGCCGTCGCGCAACGTCACCGTCGCCGCGCTGCGCCCGATAGTGGTCTCCGGCAAGGCGACGCTATCGGCGGAGATGCGGAAATCGGCGTCGATGGCCTTGATAAGAGGAAATTCGAGGCCGCTCGCCTCGCGCGCCGCAGCGAGCATGCTGGCCGGCCGTGCCGTCGCATCCGCCTTCTTGAGGTACTGCGTCAGGTCGAGCGTCTTGAGCCCGAGCGTGCCCTCGACCGCGGGACGCTGGCCGGCGAAGTTGACCGACAGCGTACCGGTCGCATCGTTCTCATCGAGCTCGATGGCGGCGTTCTGGAACGCCACCGTGCGGTTCACCCATTCGAGCTGGCCCTTGGCGCGGAAAGCGCCGAACCCGTCGCCGCTCGGCCAGTTGACGCCGAGCCAGCGCGCTGCCGCACGCAGATCCTTGCCGCTCAGCTCGGCTTGCGGAGAGAGGAGCTGCGGGTTTTCACCCAGCATGAGACTGCCTTCGAGGCTGGCATTGAGCTGCGGCCCGCTGAACGACGCGGCGACGGGGCGCGACATGCTCTGGGAATCGAGGCTGGCGCCGAGCGTGGTCTCGAAGTCCATCTTCTCGCCGCGGAAAACGAACGAGCCCGAGGCGCGTATCGCGCCGTTCGGGCTGGCCGAGATCGAAGCGTTGACGTCCTGGATCTCGACGTCCGAGCCATCGGAGAGTTTGATGCGTACGGTGCTGTCGCGCACCGTGAGGCCGTCGAACTGCAGCTTCTGTAGGGTGCTGACGAGCGGCGCGATCTCGCTGCCGGCATCGCGCGAGAATGTCGGCTCGCGGGCGGAGAAGTCCGCAGTGAACGTAGCGTTCTCGAGCGTCATCTGCGGCCCGCCGCCGGTGATGAGCATGGCGAGCATCTGGCTGCCGCGGGCGAGGCCGGTGCGGCTCGGCGGAACCGATATCGTGCCGCTCTCCAGCTCGATCTTGGGACCGCTCATGAGGCGGATCGGCGAGCTGAGGCTGTAGCTGTTGGCCGAGGCGGCGAAGACGGCCCCGGTCTGCAATGCGATGCGGTGATAGCGGTCGCTGATCAGCAGCGGAGCAGCAAACAGGATCAGCAGGAAAGCCATGACGGCAAGCGACCACGAGTAGCGTCGCATCGTTTGCCTCGGGCGCTTCATCGACCCCTGCCGCTCAGCATACGCCACCCTTGTCGAGCCGCCTGCATGCGCGTTTGCTGCGAAGGCAGCAGGGCGTTCAGGCGGGCTTGATAGTCTTAAAGGCGGCCCCGCTGCGGTGCAAGCAGCGAGCCCACCACATCGACGTCGAGCGGCAGTTTTTCTTAATGGGCGCAATTATTAGCGTGCTCGCCGAGGCGTGGCGAGGGTAGACGCAGCGATGCCCACTATTTTAGCGCTGCGTGCGCAAAATTGGTGTGGAGGAAGGCGCCTCGCGCGCGAGCGACGCGCAAGCGCTCGATATTGCAGGCGCGTGGGTTGCGCGCTCGGCGCGGCTCGTGCACTTTTTGCCGGCATTCGGGCGGGAGATGGGATGAGGAGACGCGCAGCGCGTGAGGCAGCCGTTCGTCATCGGCGGGTTGACCGTGAAGCCGGGTGAGCGGCGCCTGGTCGATCTGCCAGTTTCGAGGCTTTCTAATCACGCGCCCGTCACACTGCCGGTGCATGTGCTGCACGGCGCCCAGCCGGGGCCGACGATGTTCGTGTCCGCCGCCATCCATGGCGACGAGCTCAACGGGGTCGAGATCATCCGCCGCTTGCTGCGTACGCTGACGCCGCAGAGCATCCACGGGACGCTGCTGTGCGTGCCGGTGGTGAATGTCTTCGGATTCATCGGCCGCTCGCGCTACCTGCCGGACCGGCGCGATCTCAACCGCTCGTTTCCAGGCTCGGCGACGGGCTCGCTCGCGGCGAGGCTGGCGCATCTCTTCCTGACGGAGATCGTCAAACGCTCGCAGGTGGGCATCGATCTGCACACGGCCGCCATTCACCGCATCAACCTGCCGCAAATCCGCTGCGTGTTCCGCAAGCGGCCGCGCGTGCAGGAGCTCGGCTGGGCGTTCGGCGCCGAGGTCATGCTGGAAAGCCCCGAGCGCCCCGGATCGCTGCGCGAGGCCGCACGCGCCGCGGGCGTCGACGTGCTGAGCTACGAGGGCGGCGAAGGGTTGCGCTTCGACGAGTTCGCCATCCGCGCCGGCGTCGACGGCGTTACCGGCGTGATGCTGAAAATGGGCATGCTGGAAACGGCGGAGGAGGTCGAGCCGGCCGCTGCGCGGCGGCTGCCCGTCTTGATCAACGCCTCGAGCTGGCTGCGGGCGCCGGAGGGCGGTGTGTTCCGCACCACCAAGCGCATCGGCGATGGCGTCAACGTCGGCGAGGTGGTCGGCCACGTCGCCAACCCGTTCGAGGATGTCGCGGTCGAGGTGGCATCGCCGCGGCGCGGCATCATCATCGGGCGCACGACGCTGCCCATCGTCAATATGGGCGATGCGCTGCTCAATATCGGCTGGTCGGAGGATCTGTCGGAGCGCGGCTCGCCGGAGCGCGAGGTGCTCGAGGAGCCGGTGGAGGACGACGAGGTCGTCGATTAGGCGGCCGCGGCGGCCGCACGGGCGACCGATCCAGGGCGGCCGCCGGCAATGGCCTCGTGCAGCAGCAGCACCGGCAAAAGCCCGACGACGACGATCGTCAGCGCGGCCAGCGAGGCCTGCTCGAGCTGCTCTATGGCGGCGAGGCTATAGACATGCGTCGCCAGCGTCTCGAAGTTGAAGGGCCGCAGCAGCAGCGTCGCCGGAAGCTCCTTCATGCAATCGACGAAGACCAGCAATGCGGCGGCTCCCATGGGCGCCACGAGCATCGGCAGATGGACACGCCACAGCGACGCGAAGGCAGTGGCCCCGAGCGTGCGGGCTGCCGCGTCTAGGTTCGTCGAAACGCGGCCGAGCCCGGCCTCAACGGGGCCGAGCGCCACCGCGAGGAAGCGGATCATGTAGGCGAGCGTGATGGCGAACAGCGATCCCGACAGCACCAGCCCGGTCGACATGCCGAGCCGCGCGCGCATGATGCCATCGACGTAGTTGTCGATGCCGGCGAGCGGAATGAGCAGGCCGATGGCGAGGACCGTGCCGGGCACGGCATAGCCGACGGAAGCGAGCTGGCCCGCCGTGCGCAGGAAGCGGTTGGCGGCGACGCGCCGTGCATAGGCGATGACGATCGCCGCGCCGACGGTAACGGTGCCCGCCAGCGTGGCGAGCAACAGGGTGTTGCGCGCTGCCGGCAGGAAGCCGCTCGAGCGCGCGTCGCCGAAATGCGTCGCGGCGTCGGGCACGATGACCGCGAGCGGCACGAGGAAGCCGAACAGGAACGGCAGGAATGCCAGCGCGGCGGCGGTCATGCCTCGCCAGCCGCTAAGCTCTTGGAACGGGATGGCGCGGTAGCGGCCGGTGGTATTGTGGCTGCGGGCGCCGCCGCGAGCGCCACGCTCGGCTGCGATAAGCGCGAAGACCAGCAGCAGCATCACCATCGCAAGCTGCGCTGCGCCGCCGATGTTGAAGCGCTGCGTCCATGTCGCGTAGATGCTGGCCGACAGCGTATCGATGCCGAGGTACTGCACGGCGCCGAGCTCGTTGAGACATTCCATGACGACCAGCGCCACGCCGGCGGCAATGGCCGGGCGGGCGATGGGAAGGGCCACGCGCACGAACGTCGCCAGTGGCGAGCGGCCAAGCGTGCGCGCGACTTCGAGCACGCACACCGACTGCTGCGCGAAGCTCGCGCGCGCGGTGAGATAAACGTACGGGTACAGCACGGCCGAGAGAATGAAGATGCCGCCGCCGAGCGAGCGCACCTGCGGAAACCAATAGTCGCGCACCGTCTGGAAGCCGAACGCGTCGCGCAGATGTGTCTGCACCGGCCCCGCGTAGTCGAACAGCTCGACGTAGCAGTAGGCGACGATGTAGGTCGGCACCGCCAGGGGCAGCACAAGCAGCCGGTCGATCAGCCCGCGCGCCGGGAAGCGGTACATGGTGACGAGCCACGCCGCCGCCGTGCCGACGCAGAACGTCAGCAGTCCCACGCCGCCGGACAGCAGCACCGTGCGCAGCAGCGAGCCGGGAAGCACGGTCGAGACGAGATGCGGCCAGATGTTGTCGGCCGGTGTCAGGGCCAGCAGCACGACGGTGGCGATGGGGAGGGCGACGACCGCGAGGATCAGCGTGACGACGGCCGTCCATGCCGGCGACACCCGCCGCCTCTGCCGCCATGCTCGCATGGCGGCGGGGATCTTCGCAGCCCCGGCCAACGCGATTGCGAGCCGGGATTGTGCGCCGGGAAATGTCTGTTCAGGGCCTCGCACGCTCATCGGCTGCGGCGCTTTCCGTCAGCTCATCGCGCGAGGCGGTGTCGAGGCTCAGCAGGTTCCGCGTGTGCCGGGGGTGACGAGGCTGGCGCCCATGAAGACGGTGCCGGGCGACAGCATCTGGCCGGCTTCCTTGAGGCAGCGCGCGAAGCCCTCGGCACCTTCGATCGCCTCGTCGACCTCGTTCGAGCCGAGCAGGGCAACGGCGCAGGCGCGGAAGGCGGGGCATGTGCTGTGCTGGCAGGCGGCGACCATGGAGATGGCAAGGCACTCGTCGCGGCAGAAGCTGCGGCACTGCGCGGGGTAGACCTCGATGCGGCGCTCGGCCGTGTCCTGCACGGCGCGCACCCAGCAGGCGAGCTCGGTCATGAGCGGTTTCGCGGCGCGTGCGCCTACGGCACGGGAGACCTCGTGCCAGGCGACTTCCCAGCACCCGATGTCGCTGGTCTGGAAGCCCTGCAGCCAGCAGCGGAAGCCGACGCCGACGAGGCGCTCCGCAGCGGGGAACATGGCGGCAGCCGGGACCGCGTGATCGCGGGACGGGCGGCCCTTCTGGAATGTGCCGATCTCAGACATCAGTTTGTTGGCCCCTGATCGAATTGGACGCGGTCGACAAGCTCCGACGCCTGCTTGCGCAAGGCGGCAATCTCGGTGAGCGGTAGTGGATCGTCCTTCAGCGGGCCCCAGCTCTGCACGAGTGCGGAAGCGGGCACGCCCTGGACGACCGGATATTCGCCGTTGGCTTCGGCGTATATGCGCTGTGCCTCCGGCGAGACGAGGAATTGCATCAGACGCAGCGCATTGTCTTTGTTGGGGGCGTTGGCGGTCATCGCCACGCCGGAAATGTTGACGTGCGTGCCGCGGTCGGCGGCGTTCGGGAAGACGATACGCACGGCTTCGGCCCACGCCTTCTGGTCCGGGTTCTTCAGCATCGCCGCCATGTAGTAGGTGTTGGCGATGGCGATGTCGCAGAGGCCGGCCTTGACGTCACGCACCGCTTCGCGATCGGCGCCGGAAGGACGGCGGCCGAGGTTGGCCTTGAAGCCGTCGAGCCATTTCTCGGTATAGGCCTCGCCGTGATGGGCGATCATCGAGGCGAACAGCGCGATGTTGTAGGTGTGCTGCCCGGAGCGGATGCAGATCCTGCCGCGCCACCTCGGATCGGCCAGCTCCTCGTACGTGAACGCGGCCTGCTGCACGCGGTCCTTCGAGGCATAGACGACGCGGGCGCGTTTCGTCAGCCCGAACCAGTGATCGTCGGCATCGCGCAGGTTGGCGGGAATCGCCTTGCGGAGAACGTCGGAATGCACCGGCTGCGTGACGCCGGTGGCGGCGGCCTGCAGCAGCAATCCGGACTCCGGCGTCAGCAGCAGGTCGGCGGGGCTGTTCTTGCCTTCGGCGGCGAGGCGCTCGATGAGGCCGCTGGTCGAGAACACCACGTTCGTCTTGATGCCCGTCTCCTTCGTGAAGGCGGCGAGCAGCGGATTGATGAGGCCGGGCTCTCGATAGGAGTAGATATTCACTTCGCCAGCGGCCCGCGCGCCAGTGACACTGGCGACGGCTATGAGCGCGGCATAGGCCGCGCGGCGCGTGAAAGCGCTGAAAGACCGCATTGCTGGCTCCAATAGTCGGGGTTCAAGGCCCCGGTATCGGCGAATTCTGTCGCGGGGCGCTAGCGGCGGACCCGCAGGTCCAACATCCCTAACGTGGCAGCGCACGCTGCGTCAACAAAAGCGCGAGCAATGCCAATAGATTAGAAATCGTCTAATTTGAAACAGGCGTGCGCGCGACGACGCTGTCGCGCGGGAAGACGAGCGCCACTGCCGTGCCTTCACCGACGGAGCTGTCGATCTCCAGTCGCGCGCCGTTCGACTGCGCGAGGCTTCGCGCCAGGGGCAGGCCGATGCCATGCCCGCCGGCTTCCTTGCGCTGCGGCTTCGCCGGCACGTCGGCGCTGAGCGCCGCCGCGATGGCCTCGCTGCTCATGCCGGCGCCGGTATCCTGCACGGCGACGAACACGGAGCGGTCGAAACCCAGTCCCGTGACGACGCGCACGTCGCCGCCGCGCGGCGTAAACTTGATGGCGTTGCTGAGCAGATTGAAAAGGATCTGCTTGATCGTCGTGGCGTCGCCTCTGACGGGTGGCAACTGGCGATGGAATTCGTGCGTGAGCTCTAGCCCGGCTTCCTCGGCCAGCGGCTGCACGGCCGACACGGCGCTTTCGGCCAGCGCGTTGAGGTCGATCTCCGCCACCTCGATGCCGCCGCCCTTGTCCTCCGGCGCGTCGCCGCCCAGCAGCCGGTTGATCAGTGCCAGGGCGTGGCGGGCGTTGTCGTGAATGTCTGACGTATAGCTGCGATAGCGCTCGTTCTCGATGGAGCCGAAACGCTGGTCCTTCATGATCTCGGCCGCGGCGGCAATGGCGCTCAGCGGAGTGCGCAGCTCGTGCGCGAGCTTCGACACCTGCACGCTGCGCTCGGGGGCGGACGTATCCAGCGGCTCGTCGTCCGCTTCCTCGTCGAGCGTTTGCGCTATGGCCCGGCCGCCGGCGAAACCGGTGCGGATGGCTGCGGCGATCCGGCTCATCGTCGCCGCATCGTCGGCGGACGGCGTCACCGGAGGCGGCAGGGATACCGGGCCGCTGTCGGCTGCCGGCAGGCCCGCTGCGGCGCTCCGCTTCGGCGATCCCGAGGGAATGCTGACCAGCACCAGGTCGGCGGCGTCGTCACCATCGGCGACTGTCTCGACGTCGCAGACGAGGTTCTCGGCCCCATAGGCGGTCCAGAAAATGAGCGGCTCGCGGCGTCCGCCGCCGAGCGGCTCGCGGACCATGGCACGCAGGCGCGCCAAGCCCGGCATGGCGGCATCGAGGGTCCCCGAAGCGGCGTCGGGATGGAGGCCGAGGCGGGCGGCGCCAGCGGGGTTGGCGGCCAGCACCCGGCCCCTCGCCGGATCGATCACCCACGCGGGATCGTGGCAGGCGGCCAGCGCTTGTTCGGCGCCGACGGCTGGCGATGGCAGCGAAGCGCGTGGGCCGTCAACGGACATGGGTAAAACACCAGGGCTTGAAATCTGTTAGCGCGATGAGACGTTTCCGTCCACGAGCTGAAAGAGCTGCCATGCACTATCCACACTCATTTCGCGACCGTTAGGCCCCGGATCGCGTTATAATCGCAACGGCCCGAAAACCAGGAGCGGGCGCTCCAATCATCCTGGCAGGAGGAGACCCCCCATGTCCGACAAGCCGCAGTTCGAGTTTCCGGAGGCCGTCCGCGAACTCGCCGAGCGCAACGTCGAGCAGGCCCGGAACGCTTACAATCAGTTTCTCGATATGGCCCGCAAGGTGCAGGACACGCTCGCAACGTCGCAGGGTGCCATGACCTCGAGCGTTGCGGAGATGCAGTCGCAGGTCTCCAAGTTCGCGGAGCAGAACATCCAGGCGAGCTTTGCCTTCGCCACGGAGCTGTCACGCGCTCGGGACCTCAGAGACTATATGGAGATCCAGCAGCGTTACGCGCAGAAGCAGATGCAAGCATTCGCGCACCAGGCCCACGTCTTGGGCCGTCTCGTCGCCGAGGTCGCCCAGAAGGCGCAGCCACGGTAGACCGGCGGCGGCCTGGCAGGCGAGGATGGGGCAGGCGACGTCGATCTTGCCTCGAATTGCTGCGCGCGGTATTGCACCGCTTCTGCGGGCCACCGGCTCAACGTCGGTCGCACCCGCAGGCATGGCCGGCGACGGGCAGCCGTGGCGGAATTGACTTTCCGCCGGAGGTTGACCTAAGTCGCTGACGCCGACGGCTTGCCGCCTTAGCTCAGATGGTTAGAGCGCTAGATTGTGGATCTAGAGGTCCCCCGTTCAATTCGGGGAGGCGGTACCACCAATACAGTGTCAGTGTTCGCGTGCTGTTCCGCGTCGAGCACAATGTCAGCTTACCCGGCCCGAGGGCTTGCTGGTGAGCAGGGCGATGAACGTCCCGAGCGCAGCCGCGTCGTGATACTCGTCCATGCGCAAGATGCGCTCGCCGCGAAACGTCAGCACCTGCCTGAAGGTGCCCGCGTGCGAATGCCCGCTGCGCGGATCGCGTAGATAGAACTCCACGCTTGCGGTCGCCACGTCATTCTTGAATCGCAGGCTGTGAGGCACCGACAAACCTTCCATGCCCGCCATCGGCGCGAGAAAGCTGCCGAACGCTGGCTTGCCGCGAACGAGGGTCTCGCCATGCGCGCCCATGTTGCTCCAGTAGACGAGGTCGTCGACGAACAGGTTCAGCAGCGCCGCGAACGCCCGCTCGTTCCATGCGGCGTGTGCCGCATAGACGACCTCGGACGCTTTCACCTCAGAAATGCTCACGACCTTCGCAGCTCAACAAACGGCGCCTCCAGCCGGCATTGTCGATGATCGGGGCCGCGCGAACAACCATGCTTCGCCGACTGCTCTCCAACATCGCGTCCTTTTGTCCGTCGCGTCCTAAGGGCGGTCACTCGCCGTTTATGCAATAGCGCCTGCGGCACTGGCTGGCGTCGACTGGCCTGCGGTTATGCAATAGAAGCGGCCGCCTGATGCCTCGGAAGGAACGGCGTGGGTCGCCACCGCCAATATTCGACATGAGCGAGAACATAGCCTCTCCGTTCCGCCGCTACCCCGACTTCAGTTTGCTGCTCCTGGGGCGGTTTCTGTCGTCGGTCGCCATGCTGGCGCAAAGCGTCACGCTCGGCTGGCAGGTGTATTCCGTAGCGCGCGTCGATCACTCGGTCGAATACAGCTCGTTTCTGGTCGGCATGATCGGGCTGGTGCAGTTCGTGCCGATGCTGGCGCTGGTGCTACTGGCCGGCGAGACGGCGGATCGCTACGACCGGCGAAAAATTCTCATCGCCTGCTGCCTGCTGCAATTGGGCTGCTCCACGGCGCTGGCCTTCAACGCCGGGCTGACACATCCGAGCCTGATGACGGTATTCGCCGTTGCGGCGGTGTTCGGCGTCGGCCGCGCATTCACGATGCCTACGTCGGCTTCTCTCGGACCCATGCTGGTGCCGCGCGATATCCTGCCACGCGCCATCGGCTGGAACACGCTTGCCATGCAAACGGGCATGGTGATCGGGCCCTGGCTTGGCGGCATCCTGTGCGCGGTATCCGTCCCCGCCGCCTACGGCGCCGCCGCGTGTCTTTATTTTTGCGCGGCGATCGCCGTGTGGTTCATCGCCGCCAACACGAAGCCCGATCACAAGGGCGGCGCGCGCCTGAAACTGATCGCCGAAGGCCTGCAGTATGTCTGGTCGAACCGCATCGTGTTCGGCGCCATATCGCTCGATCTCTTCGCGGTGCTGCTGGGCGGCGTGACGGCGCTGCTGCCCGTGTTCGCCCGCGACGTGCTGCACATCGGGCCGGACGGTTTCGGCCTGCTGCGCTCAGGCCCTGCCATCGGCGGCGGCCTGATGGCCCTGGCGTTGAGCACGCGGCCCATTCAGCGCAATGCGGGATTCTGGATGCTCGTGTCGGTGGCCGTCTACGGCGTGGCGACGATCATCTTCGCGGTCTCGACGTGGATCACCGTTTCAATGCTGGCGCTCGCGGTGCTCGGTGCGGCCGATGCAGTCTCCGTCTTCGTTCGCCAGAGCCTCATTCAGATCGTCACGCCCGATCCGATGCGCGGGCGCGTCACCGCCGTCTCCAGCCTCTTCATCAGCGCGTCGAACGAGCTTGGCGAATTCGAGAGCGGCGTCGCGGCCCGCTTTCTGGGGCCGGTGGGCGCCGCGATCTTCGGCGGCGTAGGCTCGATCGTGCTGACGGGCACATGGGCGAAGCTGTTCCCGGCCCTGCGCGCGGCGCACCTCGACACGGCGCGCGTCGAGATGCCCGCGAAGCAGGCGGCGAAGACGCAGGCCTAGATTCGCTGCACGAGGAAGATGATGAGGACGATCACCAGGACGGTTCCGAGCAAACCGGAGGGGCCGTAGCCCCAGTTGCGGCTGTGTCCCCAATTGGGGAGCGCGCCGAGCAGAGCCAGCACCAAGAGCACGATCAGTATTGTCTCGAGCATTGCAATATTTCCTTGTTACCTTCACGAGGCCAACGTCGGCGATGTACGGGCGGTTCCTCGTGTTGCGCCTGCGCTGCGCGCGCCGCACAACGGAAAAGCCCCCGATCATCGATCGAGGGCTTTCATCCAACTTGCTGATCTCGCGACAGGCTCGCGCGTGGGCTAGGCGGTGGCCAGCGGCGGACCAGCAAATCCGTTTTTCTTTTTTTCCGCCGTGCGCGACGAGCGGAGCAGAAACTCGACCATGTCGGGACTCACGGGCTTGGCGGCATAGGTATGCGGGATCGTGCCGAGGCCGGCGCCGACGTTCGGGTGGCCGGAAAGCACGACGACCTTGACGCCCATCGATTGCAGTGCCTGCGCGATGGCGCTGCCGGTGTAGCCGTCGCTGAGTTCCAGATCGATGAAGGCGACGTCGGGAACGTCCTCTTGGGCCGCATGCAGCGCATCGCGCGCATTGCTATAGACGCCAACCACGCGATTGCCGGTCTCTTCGACACTCATGACGAGGTCGGTGGCAAGGACAGCATCGTCTTCGCAGATCAATACGGTGGTCATCACAGCACTCCTCGGCACTATAACGCGCGCGGACAGCTCAAGGTTCCGCACTGCACAATTTCAGGCATTCACTTGCGGCTCGCGTCGAGGGGCGCACCGGGGGGCGGCGTAGACAGGTCTAGGCCGGGGGCCGTCCCCATCTGGTCCCTGGCCGCTGCGCCATCGGGGGCGCCATCGATCCTGGCCGCAAGCTCGTACATGTGGGCGGGGGCGGGGATGAGGGTGACGGCCTCGTAAAGGAAGCGCAGCTGTTTCGAAGTGACCCGGGTCCAATGAAAGCCGTCGACCATGAAGGCGCTCTCCCGCATCCATCCCACATCCCGGGCCAATAAACGTGTTTAGCGCCGCGACGTTCCGTCCGCAGCGGCCGGTTGTGCACGCGGCCAGGGAACTACGGCCGCCGCATCGAGTTGAATGCTCCGGTATTGCACTGCACACCTCCCGTCCGGGGAAGAAAACCGTGGGTCCGCCGAGCCTCAGCGTCAAGTCCAATTGCTGCTTTCCGCGGGCCGCGGCTCGCTGCCGGCGGGGCGCTACCCGGCGTCCCGGTAACTGTTAGAGCCACGCCGGGGGGCGGGCTCGTCCGAGTTTCATTTTCATGGCCACGGCCCTGCCGCTGGCCGAGGGGGTCGGAGAATTACATGCAACACGGAACCATAGCCCAGTTTCGCTGGCACCTGCTCGACGCCGTGCAGATGGCCGCGATCGGTCTCATCGTCATTGCCGTGGCGCCCAACCTGGCGCAGCTCGTGGCGATGCCGGCGAGGCTGCAGCTCGTGCCGGCCGACTACGTGATCGTGCAGCGCGCAGAGCACGCGGCGCCCGTCGTCTTCGCCATCGGCATGCTGGCCTTGGCCGCGATCGGCGTGCACACGTATCTCATACGCCGTCGCGCGGCGGCGTTCGCATGGTCGCTCGTCGCGATGGCGGGGTTGGCCGCAGCGCAACTGCTGCAACTGGCAATCCACTATCCGCTCGGCGTGCTGCCCAGCTGGGACATCATGCCGGACAACGTCGAGGTCCTGCGCCAGCGCTGGGAGTTTGTGGCTGCGATTGCCGGCGTCCTCAGCGTCGGCGCCCTGCTGGCGTTCGTACGCGCTGTCGTCGCCAGCCGCCCGATCGCCAGTCTTGCCATCCTGGAGTCGATCTCGCGCGACGCCGCCGTGCGCGCCGCGAGAGAGCGCGCCAAGCCGCGCGACGGCGAAGGCATCGATGTCGCGAAGTCGAACGTGGCCCGCAATATCGCCGCCTAGCTCAGGCCTTCGGCATCCACTGATAGAGCCACGTCTCGGTGAGCGTCTCGTCGCCGAGGCGAAGATAGCAGCGGAGATCGATGGGCTCGTCGCCTTCCGTTGCGAGATCGAACAGCGCGCGCCACCGGTCGGTGCCGACAACCTTGATCACATAGGCGTTGTCGACGCGGCCGCGTGAGTGCGTGACGACCGGCGTCACGTCGAAGCGCTGCTGCATGCTGGCCAGCGGCCCGCCGGCGAAGTCGATGACGAACTTGCGCTTGTAGAAGTCTTCCTTGCGCCGCGCGCCGGGAACGCCGCCGGTGCCCGTGTACGTCGCGACGACGCGGCCGATATTGACGGGCGGGTTGGGCTCGTCGTTCTGCCAATAGAGCTTGTAGGCATAGCTGAGCTCGTCGCCGGCGCGCACGGGCTCCTTGCGCACCCAATAGGCGACGATGTTGTCGTGGATCTCGTCGTCGGTCGGGATCTCGACGAGCTGCACCGCGCCCTCGCCCCACTCGCCGACCGGCTCGACCCAGATACCCGGACGCTTGTTGTAGAACGCGCCGTCGTCCTGGTAGCCGGCGAAGTCGCGGTCGCGCTGCATCAGGCCGAAGCCCTTCGGGTTCGCGTCGAGGAACGAGTTGGTGCGCACCTGCGACGAGTTTATCAGCGGGCGCCAGATGTGCTCGTTAGCGCCGGTCCACATGGCGAGGCCATCGCTGTCGTGGATCTCCGGGCGCCAGTCGATGGCGTAGCGACGGTCGTTCTCGCCGTACCAGAACATGCTCGTCAATGGCGCGATGCCGACGCGGTCGATGTCGGTTCGCGCGTAGAGGTCGGCGCTGACGTCGATGATCGGCACGCGGGTCGTCTTCGAAGCGATGAACTTATAGGCGCCGCTGATGCTGGGGCCATCGAGCAGGGCGTAGATGGTGATCGTCGCCGCATCGCGCTCCGGCTCCTCGAGCCAGAACTCGACGAAGCGCGGAAATTCCTCCGGCTCCGGCATGGCCGTGTTGATGGCGATGCCGCGTGCCGAGGCGCCATACTGGTTGTCCTCGCCGGAACTGCGGAAATAGCTGGCGCCCTGGAAGGCGAGCCAGTCGGTGTCCTTGCCCCGTCCGTCCATGATGCGGAAGCCCGAGAAGCCGAGATCGGGCGGCAGCTTGCTGGCGAATTCGGGATCCTTGTAGTCGAACGCATCGGGCGTGTAGATGACCTCGCGCGCCTTGCCGTCGGCAACCTCGTTGATGCGCACGGGCAGCGGATTGTACCTGTCGACGTGGAACAGCCGCACCGGGCAGGCTCCGGGTCCCGACGGCCACAGGGCGCGGTCGGCGCGGAACTTGATCTTCTGCGCGGCGTCGAAATCGACGTCTTGCACGATTTCGGGAGCCGGCGTTGGCGCCGCGTAGGGCTTGGCGGCAAGCTGCTTGGCGCGCTCGCGCACGTCGTCGAAGCTGAAGGGACGGGCCTCGCCCAAGCGAGCGATCGGTGGAGTCGCGCCGCGCGCCGGCGAGATGCCGGCCACGAGCGTGAGGAGTGCCCAAGGCCCCCCCGCCGCAAGGAGTTCTCTGCGACTGACGACCGGCATGCTTGCTACCCAGGCTGTTGCTGAAAAAGACGGCAACGAGTTGGGGAGGCGGCTGCGGCGTTGTCAACTGGGACAAAGCGGCGAGCGGGCTCCTCAACCGGCACGCGCTGGCGCGCGGCAGGCCGCTGGGTACCGGTCGATTGCGGCGTTAGTCCAGGTGCAACCTTGGCCAAGTCTGGGCAACGGCCGCGCTGGCACGGCCATCGCGCTTACATCTGCGTCTTGGCGCGCCCGGTGACGGGGTCGCGCCCGCCGCGGTAGACGTACTGCCCGTCGGGCGACTGCTCGGCCTCTTTCTGATCGGCGGCCCCGCCCTCCTTGGCGCCGCCGACCTGATACGGCGGCTCGTACGTGTCGGGTCCATAGGCAGGGGCCACCGAGCCCGACATGTCCTCCGGCGTACCCGAGTACATCGCCGACTGGCAACCGCCGAGCGCCATGGCAGCGAGGATGCCCGCGGCCAGCAACGAGACGGAGGATGCAGACATATTGCGCATAGCGTCGGAGGTTTCGCTCAAAGCGGGTTTCGGTTCGTTTCATTTTGAAACGCCCACGGATTTTCCGTGGTTCCGCGAGGCGCTGCTGCAACCTGTCCGGCTCAGGCGGCCGGACGCGCGGCCGCCAGGATGTAGTTCACGTCGGTGTCGGCAGCTAGGCGCCAGGTATCCGACATCACATCATAGATAATGCCGCTGACCTCGGAGGCGGCGAACCCTGCCTCGGCGAGGTGGCTTGCCAGCTCCGTCGTGGTGACAAAGCGGTTCCAATCGTGCGTGCCGCGCGGCAGCCAGCCGAGGACGTACTCGGCGGCGACGATGGCAAGCGCGTAGGATTTGAAGGTGCGGTTGAGCGTCGACATGACGATGGCGCCGCCGGGGCGGACCAGCGCCCCGAGGCTTTTGACGAACGCCGCCTGATCGGGAACGTGCTCGATGACCTCCATGCAGATCACGGCGTCGTAGAGCTCGCCCTGCTGCTGGAGCTGCTCCACCGATGCGGTCCGGTAATCGATAGCAAGCCCCTGCGCCTGCGCGTGCCGGCGCGCCACGGCGATGGCATCGACAGTCGGGTCGATGCCGGTCACGGCCGCGCCGAGGCGGGCGAGGGGCTCCGACATGAGCCCGCCGCCGCATCCGACATCCAGAACCGACAAGCCTGCCAGCGGCTTCAGCGTGCCGTGCGGCTTGTCGAAATGGCGCGTCAGAGCATCGCGCACGAACGCCATGCGCGCCGGACCCTGCCGATGCAGCGGGCGCAGCTTGCCGTTGGCGTCCCACCATTCGCCGGCCAGGCGCTCGAAGCGCTCCACCTCGGTCGGATCGAGGTTGGGCGCGCTGGGGGCTGGAACGGGCGGCTGAGGGCTCTGCATGGGCGTGATAACGGGAGGCACCGCAACACAATGTCAAGGCGCGGGATATTGCGGGAAAGAATGGATGTCGTTAAGAGAACGCCGCGTAAACGGGATTCCTGTTCGCCCCGGGCAATTTGCGCCGTCGTGACCGGCCGGTTGGTTTGGTTGGCGCTTCGAGCGGGCCAATCCAAGAATTGAAGAAGAGCCGCACGGCGGGAAGCGCAATGGCTGTTGTTGTGATGAAGTTCGGCGGCACCTCCGTCGCCAACGTCGAGCGCATCCGCAATGTCGCGCGCCACGTGAAGCGCGAGGTGGACGCCGGCAACAAGGTCTGCGTCGTCGTCTCCGCCATGGCCGGCGTCACCAACCAGCTCGTCGCGTGGGTGCGCGAGGCATCCGTCCTGCACGACGCGCGCGAGTACGATGCCGTCGTCGCAACCGGTGAGCAGGTGACGGCGGGTCTCCTCGCCATCGTGCTGCAGTCGATGGGCTTGCAGGCGCGCTCGTGGCAGGGCTGGCAGGTGCCGATAACCACGTCCGCCGCCCATGGCTCGGCGCGCATCGCGGGAATCGACGGCGCCGAGTTGCGCCGCCGCCTGGAGGAAGGGGACGTCGCCGTCGTCACCGGCTTCCAGGGCATCGAGCCGGAGCGTCGCCGCATCGCAACATTGGGGCGCGGCGGATCCGATACGAGCGCCGTCGCCATGGCCGTCGCGCTGAAGGCCGATGTGTGCGACATCTATACCGACGTCGATGGTGTCTACACCACCGATCCCCGCATCGTGCCCAAGGCGAGACGCCTGCCGAAAATCTCCTACGAGGAGATGCTCGAGATGGCCTCGCTCGGCTCCAAGGTGCTGCAGACGCGCTCCGTCGAGCTCGCCATGGTGCACCGGATGCGGCTTCGGGTGCTGTCCAGCTTCGTTGCGCCCGAGGCCATGAGCCCCGTGCAACTGGATCGGCTGGAGGACATCGGCACGATTGTTTGCGATGAGGATGAGATCGTGGAAAGTCAGGTTGTCAGCGGCATCGCCTACGTCAAGGACGAGGCCAAGGTGACGCTCATCAAGGTCGAGGATAAGCCGGGCGTGGCGGCGCGCATCTTCGGCCCGTTGGCGGATGCCAACGTCAACGTCGACATGATCGTCCAGAGCGTCACGCCGGATGGCAAGCATACCGACATGACCTTTACGGTGCAGGCCACCGAGCTGCCGCGCACGCTGGAGACCCTCAAGGCGGCCAAGAAGGACATCGGCGAGTTCGACGTGCAGAGCTCAGCCGACGTCGCCAAGATCTCGGTCATCGGCATCGGCATGCGCAGCCACGCGGGCGTCGCTGCCCTGATGTTCAAGGCCTTGTCGAGCAAAGGCATCAACATTCTGGCCATTACGACCTCCGAGATCAAAATCAGCGTGCTGATCGACGCGGCTTACGCCGAGCTTGCCGTAAGGACGCTTCACTCTATTTATGGTCTCGACGCGGATTGAGCGCTGACAAGCGCACGCCGGTCGAGCATAGAGCCCGCCATCCCGGCGGGTCACCCGGGCGGCACGACCTATGCAAAGGCGAGGCGACGAGCCACGAGTGATGACATCCGAGCCGGCGCTGCGTGTGATCATGCGGCGTCTGCGCGAGATCATGTCCGAAACGGACGACGGGCAGTCGCGCCTCGACAAGATCGTCAAGCAGATCGCCGGCGTGATGGTGACCGAGGTCTGCTCGATCTACCTCAAGCGCCAGGACGGCTCGCTGGAGCTGTTCGCCTCGGAAGGCCTCAATCCGCAAGCCGTGCACGTCGTGCGCATGAAGCGCGGTGAAGGCCTCGTCGGCCGCTGCGCCGAGCTCAACATCACGGTCAACGAGCCGGAGGCATCGAGCCATCCTGCCTTCTCGTACCGTCCGGAAACCCACGAGGAGATCTACCACTCGCTGCTGGCGGTCCCCATCGGCCGCTCCGGCCAGGTGTTGGGCGTGCTCGTCGTCCAGAACCGGAAGCAGAAGGAATATTCGGACGAGGACGTCGAGGTGCTGCAGGCGACGGCGATGGTCGTCGCCGAGCATCTCGTGTCGGGCGCCGTCGCCGGTGCCGGAACGGCGATCGAGATAGAAAAGTCGCTGTCCGCCGTCATCCAGGGCGAGAAGATGGCCGACGGCATCGCGCTCGGCCACGTGGTGCTGCACGAGCCGCGGATCGTCGTCACGCACCTGATGGCGGAAAATCCGGCGGCCGAGCTGGTGCGTCTCGACACCGCCATCGTGTCGCTGCGCTCCTCGCTCGACGAGATGTTCGGTCACGAGCATCTGTCCGGTGCCGGCGAGCATCGCGACGTGCTGGAAGCCTACCGCATGTTCGCTCACGACAAGGGCTGGGAGAGGCGGCTGCGCGAGGCGGTCGAGGGCGGTCTGACGGCGGAAGCGGCGGTCGAGCGCGTGCAGAACTCGACCCGCGCCCGCATGCTGCGGCAGAACGATGCCTATTGGCGCGAGCGGCAGCGCGACCTCGACGATCTGTCGGACCGCCTGCTGCGCATTCTGGCCGGCCGTATCACAAGCGCCGATGCACCCTCCGCGCTGCCGCCGGACACGATCCTGGTCGCGCGCACCATGGGGCCGGCCGAGCTGCTCGATTACGACCGCAGGCGGCTGCGCGGCCTCATCGTCGAGGACGGCAGCGGCCAGAGCCACGTGGCCGTCGTTGCCAAGGCGCTCGGCATCGCCGCCGTCGGGCAGGCGCGCGGCGTGGTAGAGCGGGTGACGGCGGGCGACGCTGCCATCGTCGATGCCACGACCGGCGAGGTGCATTTGCGTCCCTCGACGGACGTGATCACCGCCTATTCCGACAAGGTCCGCTTCCTCGCCCGCCGGCAGCGGCAATACCGGGCGCTGCGCGACGTGCCCGCGGTGACGAGCGACGGCGTGCGCGTCGATTTGAAGATCAACGCCGGCCTGCTCGTCGACATGCCGCATCTGCGCGAAGCGGGCGCCGACGGCGTCGGCCTCTTCCGCACCGAGCTTCTGTTCATGCTGTCGAACACGCTGCCGAAGGTCGAGCGGCAGGCCGATTCCTACAGCGCCATCCTGGCGCGCGCGGACGGGAAGCCGGTGGTGTTCCGTACGCTCGACATCGGCGGCGACAAGGTCCTGCACTACCTGCGCCAGCCGAAGGAGGAGAACCCGGCCATGGGCTGGCGCGCCGTGCGCATGGGCCTCGACCGGCCGGCGCTCCTGCGCACCCAGGTGCGCGCATTGCTGCGCGCCGCGGCGGGGCAGGAGCTGCGCTTGATGATCCCCATGGTGTCGGCGGCGGCCGAGATGGACGCCGTGCGTGCGCTCATCGACAAGGAGGTCGCGACGCTGTGCGCCAAGAAGCGCCAGATGCCGAGCAAAGTGCTTATCGGCGCTATGATCGAGGTGCCGTGCCTGCTGTTCGAGCTCGACGCGCTGATGAAGAGGGTCGATTTCCTCTCCGTCGGCAGCAACGACCTCATGCAGTTCATGTTCGCGGCCGACCGGACCAATGCCCGCGTCGGCAGCCGCTACGACTCGCTTTCGCCGGCGCCGCTGCGCGCGCTGAAGGCGCTGGTCAAAGCGGCCGACAAGCACAACGTGCCGCTGACGCTTTGCGGCGAGATGGCGGGACGGCCGATCGAGGCGATGGCGCTCATCGCCTTGGGCTTCCGCTCGCTGTCCATGGCGCCCGCCTCCATCGGTCCCGTGAAGACCATGATCCTCGCGCTCGACACGAACCGTGCAGCGAAACTTGTGGAAGAGCTGTTGAAAAAAGGCATCACGAACATTCGTGAGCGGCTGACCGACTTCGCAAAGTCGGAAGGTATCGAGGTCTGACAAGAGCGCATGACGCGCGTTCTGTCTGGACAAGCGTGCAGTCTTGTCGGACCATGCGCGCGGGGGAACTTCCAAGTTCCGACATCTAGTGGCGTTGGTCATGCGTGAAGGCTATCCGCCGGCAAGACCGTATGCGGCTGCGCATCCGCAGGATGCGCGGGCCGTCCAATCTGCCGCGCCGCCCGCGTCGGCGGCGGCCATGGCTAGCGAGGCCGGACGCTTCTTTCACGATTTGCGTGGAGCCCTGCGCCTCACACCGCTGCAGGCGGCGCAAGCGCTGGCGACGCGCGTCGATATCGTGGCAGCGCTCGAGGCCGGCGATATCGGCGCCCTGCCGCCATGGCCCGAGACGTGCCGCATCGTACGCACCTATGCCGGCTTTGCAGGGCTCGACCCGCGCCCGGTGCTGCACGTCCTGGAGCAGCTTTTCGTAGCGGCGCCCCGTGCGGCGGCGCCGGTGCCGCGCCAGCCGCGCCGTCCGATACTGCCGAACCTCGGCGGGCAAGGGCAGCCGATCATGAATGCCGTCGGCGCCGGCGGGCGACGGGCGGCGGAGGCGGCGCGAAATGTGCGCCGGGTCGTCAACGACCACGCCGGGCGGCCGGGAATGGCACTGTTCACCGTCACGCTCGGGGTGGCGCTCATCGTGCTGATCACGCAGACCTCGGTGCTGGAGGCGGCTGTGGCTCAGCTCCCGCCCTCGATGAAGCGGATCGTGCGCGGAGCCCAGAACTACGTGATCGTCCGCTTCGCGCCGGTGCGCGACGGTTTGCGGTGGATCGACGTTCCCGACCCCCGCACGCGCCGGGCCGACAAATTGCAGACCGCTGCCCAATAGTATTAGATGCCCCGCGCCGGGGCGTGGGTGCGCTTCTTCACCCTCCAGAAAATGCGGCTTCATCGGCTCCCGTCCGGCGGACGGGGCCTCTTACCTACTTGAAGGCTATGGCCGGAATTCCCCAAGACAAGCTCGAGAAGATGGTCGGGCGCTGGAGCGCGATCCAGGCCGAGCTCAACGCGGGGGTCAACCAGACCACCTACGCCAAGCTCACCAAGGAGTTTGCGCAGCTCAATCCGCTTGTCGCCACGATCGAGGCGCTGCGCGGAGCCGAAAAGGAGCGCGACGATCTCAATGCCCTGATCGATGATCCGACCTCCGACAAGGAGATGGTGGCGCTGGCGCGCGCCGACCTGGAGCAGCTCGAGCCGCGCCTCGATGAGCTCGAGCAGCAGCTCAAGATCCAGCTCTTGCCCAAGGACTCGGCCGACGAGCGCAGCGCCATCCTCGAGGTTCGCGCGGGGACCGGCGGCGACGAGGCGGCGCTGTTCGCGGCCGACCTCTTCCGCATGTACAGCCGCTATGCGGAGCTGCACGGCTGGAAGGTCGAGATCATCTCGGAATCGGAAAACGATCTGGGTGGCTACAAGGAGATCGTCGCCTCTATCTCCGGCGAAGGCGTGTTCGCGAAGCTGAAGTTCGAGTCGGGCGTGCACCGCGTGCAGCGCATTCCGGCCACGGAGACGGGCGGGCGGATACATACCTCGGCGGCGACGGTGGCGGTGCTGCCCGAGGCGGAGGAGATCGACGTCGACATCCGCCCCGAGGACATCCGCATCGACACCATGCGTGCCGGCGGCGCGGGCGGCCAGCACGTCAACAAGACGGATTCGGCGGTGCGCATGACCCACCTGCCCACGGGCATCGTCGTCGTCTCGGCCGAGAAGTCCCAGCACCAGAATCGCCGCCTTGCCATGCAGGTGCTGCGCTCGCGCGTCTACGAGATGGAGCGGGATCGGGCCGATGCGGCGCGGGCCCAGGCGCGCAAGGGCCAGGTCGGCTCGGGCGATCGCTCGCAGCGCATCAGGACGTACAACTTTCCGCAGGGCCGCGTTACCGACCACCGCATCAATCTCACCTTGCACAAGCTCGATACGGTCCTCGATGGAACCGCGCTCGACGAGATGATCGACGCGTTGATCACCGACTATCAGGCGAACCAGCTCGCCGCGATGGAAAGCAATGTCGCCTGAGGTCCCGGCGACGCTCGGCGCGGCTGCGCGTTTCGCCCAGCAGACGCTGAAGGACGCCGGTATCGAGGATGCCGGCCGCGATGCCCGGCTGCTGCTGGCGGCGGCAGCCGATTGCGCAACCGCCGACATCATCAGCCATCCCGAGCGTGCCCTGTCCAGCTTGGCGCGAGAGCGCCTGTCGCACATGCTCGAGCGCCGGCGGCTGCGAGAGCCCGTGTCGCGCATCCTCGGCGCGCGCGAGTTCTACGGGCGGCGCTTCCTCCTCTCCGCGGCGACGCTCGATCCACGCCCGGACACGGAGACGCTGATCGACGTCGCGCTCGCCGCCGCCGACCGCGAGGGCTGGCGCCAGCAGCCGATCCGCATTCTCGATGTCGGCACGGGTACCGGCTGCATCCTGCTGACGCTGCTCGCCGAGCTTCCGATGGCGACGGGCGTCGGCACCGACATAAGCCGGGAGGCGCTGCAGACGGCGGCCGCCAACGCGGCGGCGCTTGGCGTGGCGGATCGCGCGTCGTTCGAGATCCGCGATGCGCTCGACGGCCTCGCCGTGCCTTTCGACATCGTCGTGAGCAATCCGCCCTACATCGCCAGCGCCGATATCCCCGCCCTCGATCCCGAGGTGCGTGAGTACGATCCGGGCGCAGCCCTTGACGGAGGCCCCGACGGTCTCGATCTCTACCGGAGGATCGCTCATGGGCTCGACCGGGTGAACCCGAGATGGGTCGTTCTGGAGGTTGGAGCCGGCCAGGCGGAGTCTGTTGCAGCTTTGTTGCAGCAAGCGTTAGTTAAGACACGCAAGGCAGAAGTAACCCGACACAGTGACCTTGGAGGCCATACTCGGTGTGTGGCGTTGCGGCTACAGTTATAATTGGTCGCAAAGAAAGGGTTTGATTTGGTCCGGTTCCGCGCTAGTGTGCGGACAGCCGATTGATTGCGAGGCGCGCTTCAGAGTTGGAGCCTGACCGCCACGCGAGCTGGATACGAAGCGCCTTGGAACGCGGTAACGCACCTTGTCGCTCCCGGTAAAACGGCGATCGCTAGCCGCTTGGCGTGCAACGCCCTTATCCGATCGGATGTAGCGACTGCCGGTTGAGCGTTACGGGTATTAGAACACCGCGCGCTAGGCGCGCCTGCCAGACACTGGCCGGAGACTGCGATATCAGCGCTTGCTCTTGAGCAATAGCGATTGACGACGCTGACGATGAGGCGCGACGCCTTTCATTTTGAATCATCACTGAGAACGGAGCCAATGAGGCAAGGACAGCAGAACCGCCGTGGCCGCGGACGCAACCGCAAGGGACAGAGCCCGCTGACGCGCAGCTTCGAGAGCACCGGGCCGGACGTTAAAATCCGTGGAACCCCTTCGCACATAGCCGAGAAGTACATGTCGCTCGCGCGCGATGCATCGTCCTCCGGCGATCCGGTTCTGGCCGAGAACTACCTGCAGCATGCCGAGCACTACAACCGCATCATCATGGCCTTCCGCGACCAGCAGATAAGCCAGGGCGGCGGCGACATGAATGGGGGCGTGGCCCGGCCGCGGACCTTCAATGAGGGCGACGGCGACGAGTTCGACGACGAGGGCGATGACGGCGATATGCAGCCGTTCCACCAGCAGCCGCAGCCGCAAATGCGTCACGGTGGCGACCAGCCCCGCTTCGAGGGCCAGCGCCACGAGCGCAACGACCAGAACCGCTTCCGCGACCGCAACGAGCACCGCAACAATCGCCATGATCGTGGCGACCGCGGCGAGCGCCGCGAGCGCGACCACGGTGGGGACCAGCAGGGCGGCCAGCCCCGCCAGCGCAACGCCGAAGCCGTCGAGTCGGCCGCCGCGCAGCCGGCCGGCGAGGGCCAGTTTCCGCAGCGGCGTGATCGCTTCCCGCAGCAGCAGCACGAGCAGCCCGAGTTCCTGCGCCGGCCGGTTCGCCGTCCGCGCCGCGAGACCAACGGCACCAGCGAGGTGAATGGGGCCGCGGCTGCCGACGAGGCCGACCGGGAATAGCCGTTTTTCCGACGTTGCCAAGCAAGGGACCTGGAGCGTGGGTGCCGCGCCCAGGCAGCGCGCCAGCTATCGCGGCTCGATAGCGAGAGCATCGCGATTTTCCGCGCCGGCGCTCCCGGCTGCCACCGCGGCACGGATGACGGCAACGGCACGTTGGCGCCAAACGGCTCCCAATAGGCACGACGACAACCCGCCGTAACGTCATCCCGACGCAGATCGGGACCCACGCCAGCTCGGTTTTCTGCGGCGACTCCCCTTGCGGGGAGCTGGCCGCCGGCTGTCCGTCCTTCGCGCCCGCACCGTTGCGTTGCCTGAACTTGCGTGGGCGCCGGCCTTCGCTGGCATGACGACGGCAACGCTTCGCGCCACCGACCGGCTCGGCCCAGCGAGTCGGTGGGTACAATCAACATGCGGCGTGAGGCCGGACCTCCGGCTTCCGAGAGCTCAGCTCGCAGCGAGGCCAGGTGCCAGCAGGCGCTGGATCCTCGGCATAAAGCCGAGGATGACAATTCGGCGGTCATTTGCGCTGTCATCCGGGCAAGCGAGGCAAAGCCGAGCGCTGACCCAGGACCCAGCTGAAAAGCATCCTTGCGCGTTGCCACCTTGCACGCAGAGATTTGCGTAGGCGCCGGCCTGACGGTGGGAGAACGTCGCACTGGCATCAATCAGAGATGTCGCGCGCGATGGCATTGGCGTAGGGAACAGCCCCACCACCGTGCCGGCATGACGGTGGGAGGCCGGGATCCACGCCAGCGGATCGCCAGCACCGCGACGACGATCGCTGCAGGTCCGGAACGGCAGCCGCCCACGATGACAACCTACGCGATTTCGAGCAAGTCGCCGCCGGCGATCTCGCCGCCGCCGATGACGCGCGCGTAGATACCGAAATCCATGTGGCCATAGGCGCGCTGCAGCGTCGCCGGTATCGCCATGTCGCGCTTGCCGGTCTCGGGATCGACGTCCGTCGCCGCACAGCGCGTCGTGCGCTTATGGAAGGTGAGCCGCACCGGTCCGATCCTCAGCGGCTGGTCAGCCCACTCGAACTCGCACCACGCGGGAGCACCGTCGACGATCACGTTCGGCCGGAAGCGCAGCGGATCGATGCTGCGCCCCGCCACCCGCTCCAGCTCACGCAGCGACGCCAGATTGATGACGTGCAGGCATTTGGCCGCCACGTCCGAGAAGCTGTGCCCCGGCGCGGAAACGACGCGCGGCGCGCCGCGCAGCTCGCCCTGCATGTAGGCGGCGAAGAACTGCTCGATCATCTTGCGCCCGAGCGGGGTCGTCAGTTGGCCGCGCGCCACCTGCTTGCCGGCGCGGAACACGGTCAGCGTATCCGTTGCGTCGTCGAAGCGGGTCTTGAGCGTCGCCAGACGCTCATCGCGCATGAGCATCAGGAAATTGATTTTCGGAAGGTGTCGGGGATTTTCCGTATCGAAGCGGCCGGGGCCGTTTTCGATCGCATAGGCACGGTCGAACGGCGCCGTTCCGCCGGCTTCGACGCGCATGCGTTCCAGCGGCTCGGGTGACAGTCCTTTGACCGGATAGCGGTAGAGGCCGCAGACGCGTGGGCCGTTCAATAGTGCCATCGTTGATGCAACTCAAAGCCCGCGTGCAAGCACCCGGAATACCCTCTTTTGTCCGGTTTCGAGCACACTATATCACGTGTTGGAAAGGATTCCGGATGATGCTGTCGGACAGGCAGGTTGGCGGATCCCAGAGCATCCTGACGTTGAAGGTGCCGGTCCGTGCCACGCGGGCGGAACGGCGCGCCGAGGAGGGAATTCATGAATTTTGAAATGTTCACCGACCGTGCACGCGGTTTCGTTCAGGCGGCGCAGAACCTTGCGTTGCGCGAAGGCCATCAGCAGTTCTCGCCCGACCATCTCCTGAAGGTGCTTCTGGACGACAACGAGGGGCTGGCGGCAGGTCTCATCCGCAAGGCCGGCGGCGATCCCAAGGCGGCGCTCAACGCGGTCGAGGCGCAGCTCGCCAAGCGTCCGAAGGTATCGGGCGGCGGCTCGGGGCAGCTTTATATGGCTTCCGAGCTCGCGCGGGTTTTCGACTCGGCGGAAAAAATCGCCGAGAAGGCCGGCGATAAGTACGTCACCGCCGAGCGGCTGCTTCTGGCGCTCGCGCTCGAGAAGGGCACCGACGCGGCGCGCATCCTCGCCGACGCGGGCGTGACCGCCCAGGGCCTCAACACCGCAATCAATGATCTGCGCAAGGGCCGCACGGCCGACACCGCCTCTGCCGAGCAGGGCTACGATGCGCTGAAGCGCTATGCACGCGACCTCACGGAGGCGGCCGCCGCCGGCAAGATCGATCCGGTGATCGGCCGCGACGAGGAGATCCGCCGCACGATCCAGGTGCTGTCGCGGCGCTCCAAGAACAATCCCGTGCTGATCGGCGAGCCGGGCGTCGGCAAGACGGCCATCGCCGAGGGCCTGGCGCAGCGCATCGTCAAGGGCGACGTTCCCGACAGTCTCAAGGACAAGAAGCTTCTGGCGCTCGACATGGGCTCGCTGATCGCGGGCGCGAAGTATCGCGGCGAGTTCGAGGAGCGCCTGAAGGCGGTGCTGGGCGAGGTCGAGGCCGAGGGCGGCCGCATCATCCTGTTCATCGACGAGCTGCACACCATCGTCGGCGCCGGCAAGACCGAAGGCTCGATGGACGCCGGCAACCTGTTGAAGCCCGCCCTGGCGCGCGGCGAATTGCATTGCGTGGGCGCGACGACGCTCGACGAGTACCGCAAGCATATCGAGAAGGACGCGGCGCTTGCGCGGCGCTTCCAGCCGGTGTTCGTCAGCGAGCCGACGGTCGAGGATACCATCTCGATCCTGCGCGGCATCAAGGAGAAGTACGAGCTGCATCACGGCGTGCGCATCACCGACAGCGCGCTGGTGGCGGCGGCCACCTTGTCGAACCGCTACATCACCGACCGCTTCCTGCCCGACAAGGCGATCGACCTCGTCGACGAGGCGGCCTCGCGCCTCAAGATGCAGATCGATTCCAAGCCGGAGGCGCTGGATCGCATCGACCGCGAGCTGATGCAGCTCAAGATCGAGCGCGAGGCGCTGAAGAAGGAAAGCGACGCGGCCTCAAAAGACCGGCTCGTGAAGCTGGAAAAGGAGATCGCCGACCTCGAGGAGGAGAGCAAGCTGCTCACCCAGAACTGGGAGGCCGAGCGCGAGAAGCTCGGCAGCGCCCAGAAGCTGAAGGAGGAGCTGGATCACGCGCGCACCGAGCTCGAGAAGGCGCAGCGGCGCGGCGACCTGCAGCGCGCCGGCGAGCTCGCATATGGCAAGATCCCCGAGTTGGAGAAGAAGCTTCTCAAGATGGAAGGCGAGGAAGCTCGCGACGGCATGGTCGAGGAGGCGGTGACGCCCGATCAGATCGCCTCGGTCGTGTCGCGCTGGACCGGCATCCCGGTCGACCGCATGCTCGAAGGCGAGCGCGAGAAGCTGCTGCATATGGAGCAGACGCTCGGCCAGCGCGTCATCGGCCAGGCCGAGGC